>ERZ869909.226-NODE-226-length-83725-cov-6.445438_pt1 | contig 83725 bp, 27 predicted proteins | sample MGYA00520892_ERZ869909 | MGnify/ENA primary metagenome ERZ869909 (study PRJEB32215, sample SAMEA104723947) | bioreactor metagenome | biome: bioreactor; feature: anaerobic bioreactor; material: water | place: China | collected 2015-03-12 ...
AGCGTATGCCACCGACCACGTCAGCGTGCTGGCGCTGGACTGCCCGCACACCGAAGCCTCCTCGAGAGGCTGCTCCAACGTGCGCCGCGTCACGGTCCACGAGCGCACCGCGTCACTCGGCCGCTGCGCGCCATCGGTGAGCTCCTCACCCCACGACGCACAGGCCTCCTCCCCAGCGCTACACCACTGCACGCTCCAGACGTGCTCTGGCAGGGAGAGCGTCACCAGGTTGTGAGGGCGCCGCGCGCTTGCCTCCAGAGCCCCTTGGCCCCCGGCCTCCAGCTCGCTCGCCCACGTGTACACCTCCGCCTCGCGTCCCTGCGCCTCGACACGCTCCAGACGACCGCCTGCGTCGTAGCGGTAGTGCAGCACCCATGGCGCCTCCAGCGCGTCCTCCTCCGCACCAGCGCTGCATTCCACCGCGCTCAGGCGCCAAGGATGCGCTTGTCGACCTTGTCGAAGCTGCGTCGTCCGCAGGCGACAGCGCCGCCCGCCCTCCAGGGCGGCCCGCCCCACCACCTCCTCCAGCAGGCAGGGAAGACCCTCGCGGAGCGTGGACACGCAGCTCGCGTGCGTCGCGTCCTGGGCAGCGTAGTGGTGGTAACGCCAGCCCGCGCCAAAGCGGTCTTCGCGCAGCAAGAGGCGCGAACGAGGGGCTACGCCTCGGCGCTGCAAGAGGAGCGCCTCTGTGCTCCCGGGCGCAGGCAGCGCCTCGTACCACAGCCGCTCGCCCTCCGGCGTCTCGTAGAGCAAACATCCCCGCGCTGCGCATCCCTCAGGCGCCTCCGCCGAGCCTGGGGCCACCTCCGACAGCTGGGCGTGACGCCCCGTCTCTGCGACCCAGTCCCCCGCTGCGTCGCGCCAGAAGGTTGTGTCGTACACGTGCACCACCGACCACTGCGCGGGCGCAGCGCACCCTTCGGCCCCGCCCGCGCTGCCGCCCGCGCTCCATCGCTGGGCGACCTCGTCGCGAGGGAGGAAGCCCGCCGCGATAGCGCCCTGCAGCCATCGTGGATAGGCGCCAGCCTCCTCGCCAGCGGAGCAGCTGTCCACCAAGGCGCGCGCTGACGAGAGCCAGGACGTCAGACGCCAACCAGGGCCCAGCAACCCCACCTCGTCGTCCACGTTCGAATAGGTGCGGGACAGCGACAAGGGCGCGTTGCCTTCCAGCACCAGGTCCTCGCGCTCGACCACCAGCGCCCCGTCGCGAAGCCGCACCGGACCCTGCGCCGCCTGGTGGGCAGGCACGTTCCACCGGTCCTCGCGCACATCGCCTGACCAGCTGGCCAGCGTGGTCGGCGCACCGCCCTCCCCACCGGAGGTCCGCACATCCACCCGGAAGGAGGGGTGATGCAGCGCGTCAAAGCCATGCGCCACCACGTCTACGTAGCGCAGCGCGTAGGTCCACGCCCCGGGCTGCAAGCGCGCGCGCGCCAGCACCGCCTCCGCCTCCGTCACGCCGCCCGGCCCCAGCCGCCGCCCCGTGAGGACCAGCTCGATCGTAGCGTCCTGGCCCACGATGAACTCCAAGAGCGCCCACCCGTCCACGCTGCCACCCGCGAGAGGCTGCGGGAGGGCCTCACCCAACGCAGCCCGGGGAAAGCGCGCGGCGTGGTGGCTGCGTCGTAGCTCCAGCTCTTCCCGAACGAAGGACGCCTCCCAGAGCGGGTTGCCGCCGTCGTCCGACTGCAGCAGCCACAGGGTCAGCAGGTCGTCGCTCGACAAGGCGGCGAGGTCCTCGGGCGTCGCCACCCACCGGGCCTCGTCGTCCTGCGACAGCCAACGATCCCCAGCGCGAAACACCACCTCCCGGGAGCTCCCCCACCGGTCCAGCGCCCGAGCGCAAGCGCTGGACGCCTCCTCCCCCATCGGCGCTTCGCTCGGGACCAAGCAGTCCAAGACCAGATCATGGGTTGCAGCCAGCGACAGGTCCCCCGCCGAAAGGGTCCACTCCTCCCGAGGGTCCAGCGGCGACTCTGCCCCCGACGCGTTGCGCCGGTAGAGCGCGACATCCTCCAACGCGGCGACCGACACCTGCCCCTCCGCGCCGTACACCCAGCGGTAGAAGGGTGCGGGCACGTCCCGTCCTTCGAGCGCCGCGGCGCTGCGGAGCGCGCGATCGGCCTCCTCGTCGAAGCGAGGGAGCAACACGGGGACCCAACCCAGAGGGCGCTGCCGAAGCCAGGCATGCCACCTCCCGCGACACGCCACCCCCGGCTCCTGCGGCCCACACTCCGGCTCCGATGGCTCCTGCCATGGCGGCAGGGGCGTGCACGTCAGCGCTCCTCGGACCAAGCGCCCCTCGACGACCTCCCTCTCGAAACGACACGCGTCCGTGGCCGAAAAGAGCTCCCCTGCGCTCCCTCCGTAGCGTTCCAAGGTTGAGGGACCGTGCCCGCTGACATGCACGTAGAAGTGTGTCGGCGACAACTGCTCCCGCTCAGGGAGGCGCAACACCTGCGTCGCGCGCCCGGGAGGAATGTCAAAGAGCGCCAGCGCTGCGTCGGCACCAGGTTCCGGCGCCACCAACACCACCGAAGCCTCCTGGCCATCCAGCAACACCGAGCGCGACACACGGCCACGGAGCGCTGGCATCCCCGCTGGCAACGCCCTACCCTGATCGTCCAGCCACTCCGTCAAGAGCTGCAACGACTGATCGTCCGTGAGCCCCAGGCCCTCCGCCCCCACCTGCCCACCGCGGAGCTCTCCCTGCTCCGCGCCCGCCGACACCGTCCACCCACGCTCGAACCAAACCCGCAGGTGAGGCGGTGACAGCCGAACACTCGCCGCTGCGTCTACACCCAGCAACACGTCCGCGCTCCCGAGGTACCCTGTCGGGTGGTTCAGCACGACCACCCGCACCGGCTGACCCAGGTGCTCCTGCAGCCCACCCAACGAGGGGCCTGCCTGCGGGTCGTCCACCGCAACCAGGGCGCTCACGGGCTCGCCGAGCACACCCGACGCCAGCGGCACAAAGCCTCGATTCTGCAACATGAAGCCCGCAAGCACGTCCATCTCCAGCGCGGCCCTAGCGTCAGCGTAGGTCCCTGCGCAGCGCCGGCTCACCAGCCCCTCCGCCAGCGGCGCCGGGACCGGATGGTCCGAGGGCGCGCCGGGATCTCCTTCCCCTGCGAGCACCCGAGCATCGCAGGAGGTCCGCATCACCCCGAGTCCCCAGCGGCTCCCCAAGAGGCGGCCCGTCACGGCGTCAAACACGTAGACCGTCGTGTCGTGGAGGTCTTCGACGGACACCTGGGACACCAAGCCCCCGTGCCGAACCCCGCAGAGCCCAGGCTCCAACCCTGCGCACTGCGCCGAACAGCGGCTCACCCACTGCGCTTGACGCTCCGTGCGCCCGTAGCGCACGCGGTCTCGCTCGCTCACCATCGACGACACCAGCGACACCCACGACGTACCTCCCTCCGCTGGCGAAAACTCTACGTCGCACACCCCGCCCCCGCTCCGAGGCAGGGTCGCGCGGTTCTGCATCGTCACGTGCAGCGACAGCCACGTGCTCTCGACCAGCAGACGGCCCTCCAGCAGGCCCTGAGGGACCACGGTCCCCAGAAGACGGATCGGCAAGAGCTGCCCAGGACGTTGACCCCACTGCGGCCGGTCCACATGCACCAAGCCCGACAGGCCGAAAGCCTCGCCCGCCATGCCCCGCACTTCCACCGAGAAGAGCCCTCGCTCAGGGACGATCTGCGCACGCGTCTGGGTCGTCTCGACGTCCAGCACTGCGTAGAGCGGTGACACCGCCCCGTAGCCGCTCAGCAGATCACGAAAGCTACATCCGCTAGCGCGACGCATCAGCACCCGCACCCAGGCGCCACTGCGCTCGTCCTCCGCGGGGTCCAGCGGCACGCAGGCGCTGCCCCGCCCATCGCGTGGAACCAGGTAAGCGTACTCCCGCGAAAAGCTGCCCCGTGACTCCGCCAGTACGCGACCGGTCGACGCCAACACCAGCAGCGCGCGCGCCGCGGCCGAGGGCGGGCGCTCTCCGCGCGCCGCCAACGCGCCCTGCGTGCGCTCCAGTTCCCCTTCCAGCGCGGCTCGCCTCTCCGCGTCTGCGGGCGCGTCGCCCGAGGGAGACGAGGCCAGCGCCTGCAGCTCTGCCTGGAGCGCCGCTGCGAGCCCCTCCAGGCGTGTGGTCTCTTGCCACCAGTCGGACGCCTGCTCGACGGCGCAACCGACACAAAACGATGCCGCGTCCTCCAGTGTCCGGGGCCGATGCGGGCCCGCCTCCCCCGGGGGGGCTTCCATCGCGACCCAGCGGAACACAGACGTGGCGCTGACAGCGGTCTGCGGCACACCCTCCACGTAAGGCACAGGGCCCGGAGACAGCAGCACACCCCGGACTACGGTGGACGCGGGCTGCGCGCGCTCCTCCCCCGCGTAACGCGGGCCGAAGTCCCAGGCAGACGCAAGCGCCAGCCCGCCGGGTGAAGCCCAGAGCGCCAGCAGCAGCCCCCACGCTACCCAGCGTCCGGCGGGGCGCACGCCACCACGCGCCCATGTCGATGATCCAGCCATCACCGCACCTCCGCGTGGAAGAGCAATTCTTGCAACAGGGCGTCCAGCGACAGGCCGCCGTCGCGGTACGCTTGCATCCGTGATGCGTCCTGCGAAGGCAGCGCGACCAACGCCAACACGTCCAACACCTCCAATGCGAGGGGACGGACGCTGCGCATGACTCCTTCTATCTCATCCACTTCCATGACGCCCACAACGCGCAGGCGCCCTGCTGCTGGATGGAGCCCGAGAGCCAGAAACCAGTCTGACCAGGGGGCGGCGTCCTCCAGGGCGGGTGCGAGGTCGACCTCGAGATCGATCCCCCCCTCTACGCGGACGCCTAGGGGCTGGCCGACGAGGACCTGGTCGATCACGCCCAGGGGAAGGTTCATCCGGAAGGGTGTCGCAGCGATGGACGCGGGCACCCATGCGAACGCGCCCTCCTGCATGCCGTCGGGAAAGGTGATGCTAGCCGTCCCGCCGAGGATCCGCACTTGGCCATCGAGGAGGGGTGTCGCTGGGGCATCGGAAGACAGCCACGCGGGGTAGACCTCTGGGGGCCATGGAGGAAGCACGAAGGGGGGCCACGAGTTCACCTGCCCTGGTTGCAAGTCGACCGCGAAGCGGAGGCTCAAGCGATGACGCAAGGCAGCGTCTCCATTGACCTCCAGCTCGTGTCGGCCCGGGCTCAACCCTGCCTCGTGGGGTTCGAAACCAAAGGCGAACATGCCCTGGGCATCGGTGGAAGCCTGCAGGCCAGAGACGCGGACGCTCACACCGGCCAGGGGGGCGCCAGCTTCATCGACGATGACGCCCACCACGGGGTTGGGCGCCGGACGCACCCTGTGTACGGATCGGTAGAGGGAGCGTTCCCCAGCGAGCACCTCGACGTGGAGTGTAGCGCCCCAGGCCCATGTGCGACGCGCCTCCACGGCCGCCACCTCCCCATCGGGTCCCCACTGGACACGCAAGGGAAGCGGGACTTGGTCACGCTGCATTGGCTGCAGCGGCGCAGGGGCACCGACTTCGCTCGACGACACATCTTCCAGCGCGGGCATCCACCCGACGGCGCTCTCCCTCACAACGAAGGTGACTCCTTCGCTCTCAGCCACCGGGCGGTTGAACGCGACGACCAGCACATCTCCCGGCCCAACCTCGCTGGCGGCAGGCGGCGAAACGGAACGCACCTCCAAGGGAAGATCGGAGCGCCGCACGAGCGAGACCTCCACCGAGGCGGCCACGTGAGGGTGGCCAGCGTCGTCCACGATGCGCACCGAGAGCCTGTGGGTGCCTAGACCCAGGTGCACGCTCCCACGAAGCGTCGCCCCTGCGCGCTCCATGACCACGCTCGCACCCGCCGCCTCCAGGTGCCCGACGAACCCGACCACCGCAGGCTCCAGCCGCGCCTCCACCGCGACGACCTGCGTGTCACCGTCGACCACGAAGAGCGCGCCTGGCCGCGGAGCGAGGATTCGCACGCCTGCCTCCCCATGCAGCAGGAAGCGGACGCGCTCCGCTGTCTGCACCCCACCCGCTCCGGTGGCGCGCAGCACAAACTCCCGCTCGACGCCAGGCACGAGATCCAGAAGGGCCTCGAACTCCCACCGGTGGGGTGTCATCCCGGGCCGCGCTTGCACAGGGCGTCCATCCAAGGTGAGCGCCATGAGCGAGGGGCCTTCGACGTAGCCCGAGAGGCGTGCGGGTAGCTCCGTCGTGACGTTGACCCCTGGGAAGGGGACCACGTCGTGCAAGACGAGGGTCGGCGCCTCAGGCAGCTCTCTGAGCGCAAAGGTCCGTGAGGTCTGTCCACCATCACATGCCTGTGCCACGACCGTGACGCTCACCTCCCCGCCGGGAACCTCGATCGGGACGCTGAAGCTGGCGGAGGTCAACGTTCCCCGGAGCGTAACCCGCTCTCCAAGGACCTCGACCCAAGCGACACATGTGCCGTGCCGCACCTCGCCGCGCAGCGTCCACGGCACCTCCACAGCAAAGACGCTGTCTCCTTGCACATTCAGCATGAGCTCGGGCGCTTCGCCGGGAGCGTCCGGATCACCGGGTCCACCGGGGACGACCCGGAAGACGTGCCGCGTCACGCTTGTCGTGTGGGCGAGCGTGGACGCGCGGACCACCAGGGTGTTCATCCCCGGGACGAGACTCACCCCAGCGAACGAGAAAGGATAGACGCCCTCGCTGCTCGCTGTGGGGTAGAGCACTTCCTGCCCCAGCTCGACCCTCAGGCCTTCCGAGGCTCCGCGAAAGCGCACTTCGCCAGTTAGGGCGATTTCCCCATCCGCAAAGCGTTCTCCTTCAGCAGGTGTCGTCAGCACCAGCACCGGCGTGTCGGGCGCCTGCGCGTGAATCCCGCGTGTCACCGTGGCCGTGTTGCCCGCCGTGTCGGATGCCAGCAGCGTCAGGAGGTTGTCGCCAGGAGCCAGCGGAACCTCCACCATGAAGTGCTCACCCTCTAGGCTCGCGCGGTAAGCGATGTCGGGGTAGCGGTCCGAGAACGCATCAACGCGCAGGACCAACGAGTGCAGGTCGGTCACACGGCCGCGCACGACGATCGAGACCGCTTGGGTGGTGGTCGTGGAGGGCTCATCGATCACGATGATCGGGGGGTCGCGATCCTCGACCCTGAGCCCTACCTGTCGTGAGCGCACGATGCCTCCCTCGTTCGCGACCTCGACGAAGAAGCGCGTGTCGTCGTCTACCATCAGCGCGACGTCGATACGCAGGGTTGGCGTCGTGGCATCGGGCACTGGGGACCCGTTACGAAACCACTGGTACGCCAGCTCTCGACCGAGCGCCTCGACGGTGAAGGTCGCTGCGTCTCCGGCCGCGACCACCACGTCATCCGGCTCCTGGATGAGCTCCGGCGCCCGGCGGGACACGCTGAGCGTCGCTACGCGACTCCATGTCACGGCCGAACGATTGAAGACGGCTACCTGCATGGCACCACCGTCGTCAGCGAGGTGGAGGGTCCAGGGGAGGCTTGGTTCAAAGGCTCCGTCGAGGCTCGCTCCGTCCAAGAACCAAGCGTATGAGAGCCCTGTCCCCATGACCTCGACGCCGAGATGGACTAGGTCGTCTTCCCAGCCTGCGACCAGCGCGGGAAGATCGACGAGGATCGTCGGCGGCGCCAGAGCGACGGTCAGCGTCGCAAGGCGGGTCGTCAGCAGCGTGCCGTCCGCGAGGAGCGCCGTCGCGTGGAACTGCGCTCCATCGTCGCCGTCCTGGACGTGCTCCAGCGACAACGACGACGCGTGCTCACCCTCCATGGGCACCCCATCGCGGTACCACTGGGCGGACACCACCGTGCCGACGGCGACGAAGTAAAAGGTGGCTGTCTCCCCCTCCACCGTGGCAACATCTTCCGGCTCGACGAGGATACGCGGCACCATCCCAAGTCGACAGTTGGCTAAGCAGTCCTGGTCTGGACCGTTATGCTGGAATCCATCGTCACACGTTTCACCCAGCTCCGGCTGGACAATGCCGTCGCCACAGAAGGGAAGCGGGGGATCAACGCATGCAGCGCCGGGGCCCATGGGGTCTGTGGGATCCGCGGGCTCCTGCAGCGGGTTGGGAGCGAGGGGGCAGTTGTCGCAAGCGTCCCCGACGCCGTCACCGTCCGTGTCCGCCTGGTCTGGATTCGGTACTGTGGGACAATTGTCGAGGTGGTCTGGCACGCCATCGTTGTCCATGTCCCCCAGCAGGTATCCCGACAGGGCTCCCCCCAACCCGAGGATCTGGTTGCGGTTAACGAGGGTGCTGTGTGGAGCGAGGTCGATGTGGTCGGCGATCAGCGACCCAATGATCACCGCGTGGCTGCCAAGCACAGCGCTTCCTCCCTGGGCGGGTGGTGGACCTGCCGCGTGGATGTCTGCTCGGACGATGGCGTGCGGCCGAATGTCCACGGCCAGTGGCTTCGGCGGAAACCCACCGCCCCCGCCGCCCGGCAGATTGTCCGCGTGTGGTCCGTCAGAGCCGTGGACGAAGATGACGAGGTGCGCGGCGTCCTCTCCGACGGCGGCGCCCCCGGGGTGGCGGTTGGCGTTGACCCGAGCGTGCGCGTCGATTTGCACCTTGTTCGCCACGTGCAGCCGCACCGCAGCGCCTTCGGTAAAGCGAAGTTCGGCGTGGGCGTGCAGACGAAGGTTGCGCATGTGCACGTCCGCTGTGCCCGCGACGAAGACGCTGTGGCTTGCCAAGACAAGGTCGCGTAGGCGCACATCGCCAGCGTGGACGATCACCGTGCCCTGGCCCGTCAGGTTGCGCGCGTGAAAGGCACCAGGACCTACCACCAGCTCAGCCTGCCAGCCCACGCTGACGTTGCCCAACGACCACAGCCCCGGGGTGAGATCGTCGAGATCGTCGCAGTCGGCGGCCAACACGACCCTCGCCGCGCTATGCAAAACGAGATCTCCGTAGGTGCCCGGCTCCAGGCATGTCGTCTGCTGCCATCCAACCTGCACGAGGCTCCCTTGCTGGCTCGTGGTGGAGGAGGGCGTGACGACGGGTTTGAGCGGCAGCGCAGGGAACACGGGAAAGTAGGAAGCGTCTAGCTCCCAGGTCGTGTCAACGTTCGCATGGGACGCGCGGTGAAAGACAGCGCCGTGGGCAACACCCGCGACACTCGCGTGCGACCCAAGGCCTACGCTCTGTCCAACCAGCCAGGTCAGGGGAGCGACGACGTGGCTGCCGACCTCCAAGGCCCTGCCTTGTTGACCCATCCAGCATGCCTGCTGGGCGTTCCCGGCTAGACAAGGGTCGGAGGGCGCAGGATAGTCTGCGGCTCCGAGGCTGACGCCGAGATAGCCCGCAGGGATCTTGGCGTGGCTCCCCACGCGCATGCTGTACATGGCCAGCGCTGCGTAGGCCTCGTCCTGGCCAACTGTCGCCGGAAGCACGGACTCCACAACCTGCGGCGCTTCCTCGTCGGGTCTGTCGTCCGCGCAGCTCGCTATGCTCAAGCCTGCGACCGCTCCGACGACGATGAGCGCGAAGCGGAGCCTTCGGGGTGTAGGGGAGCCTTCGATGCTTCGCGTGGTCGTCATCATGGCGTAAATCCTGTCCTGCCGCTGCCCCAACACACCACCTCCCCGGTCTCGCGCATGGCGCAGGTGGCGTGGCTGGTCGCGGCTATTGCGACGAAGGTTCCCGGGGGATAGCTCAGCACATCGTCTGCGTCGATGCCCCAGCATCCCAATGTGCCGTTCGTCCGGATACCACAGGTGTGGCCGGCTCCTGCGACCAGGGACCGCCACCCTAGCCCGGCGGGTGGCGTCACCCCACCGGGGAGGACACCCCAACAGAAGGCCTGATCGTTCGTCTCGATCGCACAGAAGTGGTGGCTACCCGACACCAGCCCGCGCAACGCGCTCACGGAGGGCGCTGGAGCATCGGCACCCTCCAAGAGGGACCAACAAAGAGGCGACCGGCTCTCGTCCAGCGCGCAGACGACCTCTTCACCCACGGCCAACTCGACGAAGGGACCTGGCAAATCAATCGGGAAGGCGCCCTCGCAGACCAAGCTCCCGTCGTAAGCTCTCAGGAAGCACAGCACGGGTCCTGCGGCGGCGGCCTTCACCACGCGGTCCGCTGGTGTCTCGGGATCCAGGCCAGCTAGGCCCACCCAACACTGGAGGTGATCGTCGGCGAAGACTGGGCAGGTCATCGCGTTGCTCAACGCGATGTCGACGGGCCCCGCGTCCTGATCGGCGAAGATCAAGTCGGAGCCTGCGTAAACGAAGAAGACACCCGTGGGCGTCTGGCCGATGGTCAGGAAGTCGTTGATGAAGAGCGTCGGAGGCCAGCACCGACCCTCAATGCAAGCCCCCTGGGCTCCGGTGTGGCTCTGGCAAGGCGTCCCGTAGGGGCTCACCTGCCACAGGCACCCCAGCTGTGCGTCGCAAGCGTGGGCGACTCTGCACGGGCCGTCAGGAATGCACTGGGATGCCAGTGGCGCCTGCGGATCGCAGACAAGCGAGGCGTCGCAGGCGGCGCTGCACCGGCTGACCCCACCCGCGCCCTGCGCGTCGTCGCACACCTCACCAGGATCCACCACCCCGTTTCCGCACCACTCGCGGCTGAGACAGTCCGCCGCGCAGCCGTCGCCCGAGACGAGGTTCCCATCATCGCACGCCTCACCCAAGCCTTGGACACCGTCGCCGCAGACGTCCGTCTGGAGCGCTGGAGCGTAGTCGTGCGCGAAGTGGCCCCAACAGACCAGCCGCCCGCCGTCCGCGACGGCGCACGAGTGCGTCAGCCCCGAGCCCACCGCGTTGAACACGCCGCCTGGAGGCCGTGGAGGGCGACCCTGGCCGAAGTGCACAGTGTAGGTGCCGCGCACCATGAGGTCCGTCCAGGTGTCCCAGAACCAGGGTGAGCCAGCACCCCAGCAGCGCACGACCCCATCGTCGCGCAGGGCGCATGTGTGGAAGTGGCCAGCAGAGACTGCCGCGAGTCTGTCCTCCAGAGGAGCCGTCGCCTTGCTCCATGCGTTGTCACCCCAGCACAGGGCGCGGCCGCTGGCGTCTAGCGCACAGAAGTGGTTCGCTCCACCGTGCAGACGCTGCAGACCCGGCCCGGTAGGGACGCCGAGCCAGGCGTCTTCGTCGCCCCAACACGTGACTCCGCCCGCAGCGTCCAGCGCGCACGCGGCGTGGTCCGAGGCTGCCACCTCTACATAGGAGCCCTGAGGAGGCTGGGATTGCCCATGGTCATCCCGTCCCTCGCAGTGCAGCGCGTTCGCCTGGTCGTCGATCCAGCAGATGTGCCCAGCGCCCACCGCGACGGCGTGGACGCCGGCGACGGGCGCGCCGAGGGTAGCGGCCAGCTGCGCGTCGTCGTTGTCACCAACGCAGACCAGCGTGTACGCCTCATCGACTGTGCAGAGGTTCGTGGAGCTGAGGGCGACCACCCGGATGCGCTGCGAGGGAACAGGGTCCGCTGGCATACCGTGGGCAAAGCACCATAGCTGACCGTCCCGGATGAGGGCACACGTCCTCTCGGCCGCGACCACGACCCGGTCCGGGATGCGCTCCGGTGCGCAGTGAACAGCCACGTTCGTGATGTCGTGGTCGGTGATGACTCCTGCTCCCTGCGCGACATCGCACACCTGTCCCGCTGGAAGGTCGATGACCTCCACCGCGTAGGGCGTAGCGGTGGTAAGGCGCGCTGCGAAGGCGAAGGGCACGATCACGTCACCCGACCCCAGCACCACCAGCTCGTCATGACCGACGAGTCGCAGATGCACCTCGCCGTGCGTCCCGACCAGGGTGCCGGCTACCTGGTAGGTGGGGGCTTCGGTGCAAGCGATGAGCAGCCGGTCGACTTGTCCAAAGACGCCATGCGTCGGGGCCACGTCGCACACCTGGGTAGGACCGCCATCAACGGACACGGCGAAGGCGTCTCCCGCGTAGGCTGGCAGCGTCACGACGTCGACGCCCTCGTCGAGGAACACGAACTCTTCACCGCTGCCGAAGCGGAGCAGCACCAAGGCCACGAGCCCGCTGCGCTCCACCTCAATGTGAGCGGGTAGGCGATCGGCGCACGAGAACACCACCTGCGGCGCCTCGCCTGCGACAACGCCCGAGGCTACGCTGGGAGCGCAGTCCTGCCCGGGAGGCCACTGGATCAGCGCGACGCTCCATGCCTGACCTTCAACGACCTGTGCGTCGAAGCTGAACGACACCGGCGCACCCTCAGCGCTCGAAAGGGTGAGGGTCTCACCTCCGTGCGCCAACACGGCGGTGCCTCGAAGGCCCATGACCTGCCCGCCTACCGGGTAGGTCGGCGGTGTCAGACAGACGACCTCGGACTGGCTGGCTACCGGCGTTGGATCAGGCGCCCGCTGCAGGTGCACCACCTCGGGCTGGACCCTCATGGTGACGCAGTGGCCCCGCATGGCGGCTGGGAACAGCAGCGTGACACCCGTCGCGGAGAGGGTCCACGGGGTGGGCACCACGACGCCACCGACCTCAACAACGAAGGGCTCGCCGGGCATGAGGACCAGCGCGCGGGGCCATACCCAGGACACATCCTGGCCTCCTCCTGGCGTCGCTACCCCAGCCGTCACGATGGCTTGCCGAGGGATCCGACCAAAGGGGATCACGTGCTGCGCGGTGAGCTCGCGCGTGTCCCCGTCGTGAACCAGCCGAAGCGCGCGCAGCGAGATGTCCCACCACGCGTTGCTCAGCACCTCGACCTGCGCTTCGCTTGTCGCGAAGGGTAGCGACTGTGTGGGCTGGCCTGTTGCGCCGAAGCGGGCACCAGACGTCAACCCCAGCTCAAGGCGGGTGACCCCGTCTGCTGGGATCGACGCAGGGTTGCCCCACAGGTCCCGAAGGGTCAGGCGCAGGTCAGCCCGCTCCTCGCTCTCACCGCTCGTCTCCAGCGACAGCCGCTCGATCGTCACCTGCACCGGTGGGCCCGCCACAACGACCACCGGTATCGTAGAAGCGACGGACCAGTCGCCAGTGCCGTTCGGGCCGGTCATCATGGGCAGCGTCACGTCTGGGTCAGCCCAGGCAAAGGATAGCACCGAGGCGCTCGCTGTGGTCCCCGCTACCAAACGAACTTGGTCGTTCAGCTCCGCCAGCGTCACCTCGGCGACGTAGACCTCGCACGCGCAGGCGTCATCAAGGACGATCGCGGCGTCGTGCTCCCCTCGCACGAGCGTCGCCCCACCGCGTGGCAGCCGCAAAGTGAGCGCGAGGGTATCGAACGAGGGAACGCTCACCCCCTGGTCATCCACGACGTCCACCGCGAGGTGGGCGGTCGCGCCTACCTCGATCGGAGCCAAGGTGTGCACCCGCAGGGCGTGCGCTGGCCCCGGCGCTACGACCAAGGGATGCGTCGCCCCGCGGCTCGGATCATCCTCGAACCACACTTCGACGGCGTAGGCCCCCGAAGGAAGAGGTGCTAGCGGGAAGAGGACTGCTGCGTCGAGGCCAGCCGTCGCCGTTCCGAGATCGAGCGAGGTCCCTCCTGTGGCGGTCCCAGCGACACCGCGGACGGCCCCCACGATCTTGGCCCCTGCGAATGCGTACCCTCCTGCGTCCGTCACCTCCGCGCGGAACACCCCGACCTCTCCGCGCTCCAAGGTGCTTGGGTTCTCACCACTTTGGGCCGCCACAAAGCGCAAGGACCCAGGCATCTGGAAGAGCCCTAGGGACAGGGGCCCGAGGTGGTCCTCTCGCCCCTTTGCGTCTCGGATGCCGATGGCCAGCACGAGCTCATCGCCCTCTCCTGGCCCTGCTGGTGCCTGTACCATGAACACGAGCCGGTCTGAGCCAGCGCGCGACTGGGTGTGATGCCCCGTGGCCCACAGGGTCGTGACCGAGACCTCCAGCTCGTGTACCGGTCGCGTGGAGCCCGCAGCGATGTTCTCGACGACGAGCGCGAAGAGGTCGCCATAGGGGACCTCCGCGGGTGCGTGCACCACCAGCGCGCTCGCGTCTGGCGGAGGCGTAGGAACAACCTCCACCGGTCGCTCGAGGACAGTCACGACACCAGCGGCGTCGGTGACTTCCACCAGGATGGTCTCTGTTCGAGCGACACCCACGGGCACGGACAGGTCTTGCAAGACCACGCGCTGGCTGAGCGTAGGGGTCGCAGTGTCGACCTGGAAGCGCTGCACCCGCCCCTGCCAGGTCACCTGGAGCGCGCTCAGTCCGATCGCGTGTGCCGCTTCCACGTCCAGCGCGAAGCTGTCGCTCTCCTCGACGGACGCAGGGGACAGCACGTGGAGAGAGGCGCCGCTGTTCGGCAGCACAGGCACGTGCAGCGTCGCCGCGGCGGTCGGGCCCGCCGCCGCCCTCACCCATCCATGGGCTGCGATCGTCACCTCATGTTCGCCAGCTATCCCTTCTGCCACCATGCGGCCGGGGGCGGACGCCATCGCCACGATGTCGCCCTGCACACGCAGGACAGCGAAGGCGACCTCGGGGGACTGGACGTCCATCGCTACCCGATAGGGGAAGCCAGCGACCACAACGCCGGGTCCTGCAGCGCTCTCAATGGTCAGGACCGGATCGGCGATCATGGCCGGCGCAGCGAACACGGAGACGTGAGCAGCTTCGCTGACGACCCTCCGACCGCGCGAGTCAATGGCCGCGGCGCGCAACACATGGTCGCCTGGAGGCAGGTCCAAAAGCGCATCGAAGACGGGCCCTTCCCTTTGGTGTACCACGGCGCACGGGCTCCCTGCGGCGCAGCGGAGAAAATCGACGCCTACAATATGTGCCGCCTCGGTCGCCAGCCCCACCCTTGCGGTCACGCGAGCGCGTGCTGGTAGGTACACCTCCGAGGGGGCGTCCAAGGTTACGAGCAGCGGCGGTAGGTCTTCGTCGCGATCCACGTGGCGCGATAGCTGGACCCGGCGAGGCACCGTGTCCTGGACACGGCCGTACACGTCATGGATCCTCGCGTGCACGTCGAAGGTCTGCCCGGGCAACACGGCAGCGGGCACAGGTACCTGCAGGCCAGGCGTGCCGTGACTTCCCCGCGCGACAACCTGTCCATCGATGAGGACCTCTAGCAACGCCACTTGGCTAGCGGTCTCGACGCGTACGTCGAGCGCTCCCCGCGAGGGAAGGACGGCCCCCTCCAAGGGCGCCCTAAGCACTGGCCTGGTCATGGGCAGCGCTGGGGGGAAGGTCGTCACAGAGACCCCATGCACTCCATGCGCGGCCACCACCTCGCGCCCATGGACGGCGATGTCCTGCGCAGCGTGCGGCAACGCGAGCACCCCGCCCGCTTCGAGGCTGGCGCCGGGAAGATCGGGAACCCGGTGGACCTGCAGGCCTTGACCGAGATAGACGAAGCCCCGCTCGACTCTCAGTCCCGTGAGTGCGGAAGCCAGCGCGATTGTCGCGCTGGGCTGGCCCGCCACGTCCTGATCCGCGTAGCGATAGAGGTGACCGTTGTATCCGACCCACACAGCATCAGCGCCACCGGTCATCCGAGCTCCCAAGGGGACATCCTCGGCGATCACCTCCACGTGAAACACGTCCATGACCAGGCCCGGCGCTCCCGCCATACGGACCCGAGAGAGGCGGCCATCCGTCGTCAACACCACCCCCGCTTGTTGGGTGGCAGCCAGAGCGACGATCGACTCTCCATGTCGCACGATGTGGGACTGCTGACTTGCGGCCTCTTCGACCGCGGCGCGTGGACGCCACAACAGGCGATCTCCCGTCGCCAGGAGCAGATGGGAGTGGGTGGCTGCGATGGCTGACACGGCGGCCGTACCTGCCGGGATACGCACCTGACCCTCCTCGCCTTGCTGCACGCGGAGAGTCCCAGCGTTGGCGTCGAGGAAGACCCGCGTTCCACCGTAGGTCAGTACCTGGGTGGCTGCCCAAGCGTACGCAGCGCCATGGAGGGGCCACTCCTCCCACCGCCCATCCTCAGCGACGCCGACGCCGAGCGGCCCAAGTTCGCCTGCGGCCGCAACGACGTAACGATCTCCCGAGGCGAGCTGATGCACGACGCCCCTCGGGTCGAGGGTCGTGTAGACAGACCCCGCAGCGTCATCGGGGCGCTCGGCAGCCCAGACCCTTCCTGCACCCGGTGCGGCCAGACGCCCGCCCGCCCAGCGCGCGCGCGATGCTCCTGCCCCCATGGACCGTCGCCAGGACCCGACCATACGCGGGCTCCTCCGGCTCAGGTCTACCTCGACAACCCCTTCGGGATGAACCCCAAGGGCCGCGTCTTCATGGATCCACCAGGTCGACGCGCGCACGCCGGGGTCGCCGAGCGGCCGAAGCGCACCCCGCTCCCAGGTGAGCACACCGTCGTGGGCGGTGAAGACGATGACGCGATCACCCTTGGCCACGATGTCGTCCACCCCCCGGCGCACCAGCGACAAGGCCGTCCCCTGGCGGCGCATCAAGCGGTCGTCGATGAGGAGCCACAGCGAGCCATCGACGACCTGTGCTCGACGGAGGCTCGTTCCGGCCCCATGGGTCTCCTCGGCAGCAATGGTGCTTCCACGCACCGCCCGGCTGCGCACGCTCTCTTCACGCACGTACCAGAGCCGATCACCGACGCTGATGAGGTCGCGGGCGGGTCCAGCGCTGTGGATGGGGGCCCACGCACGCACCTCCGAGGGCGCATCGTAGCCAACGAAGTAGAGCCCGCGCTGAGCAATGGAGACCACCAGATGGCCCTCGTGCCAAGCCATGCCTGCTACCGGGCCGTCGAAGCGATGCAGCAGATCCCATGTGGTGCTGTTGTGGCCGAGGAGGTAGAGGTGCGCGCCGCGTGCACCAAGCAGCCCGTCCGGCGCCTCCAGGTGGACGTCCATTGGGGCCGCGTGGACGAGCGCGCTGAGGTCGCGAGGTGCCAGCACCTGAATGGCCCGATGCGCCGTCCCCGCTGTACCGCGCGATGTGCGCAGCCGCGCTTCGACATGCAGGGACGCTGTGCCTGCGGGTACGACGAAGGTCAGCGCTTCCTCCCCGAGCGCGATCAGGCGATGCTCTGCGTCGGTCACGCGCAGGAGCGCGTCGTCACCTGGCATCGCGTTGGTGATACGCAGGGCCATCTCCGATCCTGCCCGGACTGGTGTAACCAGCCCTGCCAGGTCTGGCGCGCGTGACTCCGACACGGGTGTGACGAGGACCTGACTGACGCTGCTGTGCACGGGGCGCCATGCCTCGTCGACGTAAGCGCGCAGGGTGATGAGGTAGTTCGCTGGAAGCGCTGGCGAGGGCATGCGGAGCTGGAGGGTCCCGCTTGCCTCGGTTCGCGGAATGCGTTGAACCACTTGGTCTGCGTTGTCCATGACGAGGACCTCGACCATCTGGAGAGATTCTCCTGCCGCGACGTCCACGTCGTAGCGCACGTCCAGGGAGTCGCCTGCGTCGACCCGCGCGGTCGGTGCCGGCGCGACGAGTGTCACGGTGGACGCAGGAGGGCTCATCCACGCTACGTCGAGGCTCCATGGTCCAACGCCGCCCGCATCGACCAGCCCAACATCCAAGGTTCCGGGGGCGTCTGGCGCGGTGATCCAGGCGAAGAGCGGGCCGTTGGGGATCTGGACGAGCCTGGTCGAGGCAGCCGCCGCGCTCACGTGACGGTAGGGGGTCGACCCAGCCGTCAGAGGCGCGAGCACCCACGGCAAGCGCGCGTCGGCTGCGACGACGCCGCCGCTCAGGGACACCAGCGCGAGAGGAGCCTGCGTGAACCCCTGCCACGCCAGCGTGGTCTCGGCGACCCATCCTGAGCGATCGATCCGTCGCAGGGCAGCGCCCGGCGCTTCAGACGCCTGGGGTTCAAGGAACCAGGAGAGGGGTGCTCCCTCCACAAACCATGGTACCGGCCATCGGGTGAGCGCAATGTCGCTCCAATCCCACCGCTCACCGCCCAGCGTGTCGGAGGCCTGAAGCGCGGCCAGCAGTCCACCACGACCTAAGGTGACGCTCGCCGTGACGGGGGCGGAGCCAGGCACCGCCGCCGTCGTGCCCACGCGCAGCTCTTGGCAGGGTGACGTGCAGGCAACCCAACGCTCCCCTTCCAGCGCCCACAGGGCCGTGTCCGTCGCCAGGTGCCCCAGGGCCTCTTGATCCCTGTAGACGTGCCAACGCGGTCCTTCGTGCGTAGGTTGCCTTAGCCACACAAGCTCCCCATCCACGAGGGCCTCGCTGGCACCTGGCAGGACCTCGTTCCAGTTCGGCGCCGAGGGTAGCCGCCCCTCCTGCAGCTCGACACGCCGCGTTCCGGCAGGTCCTGTCAACACGAGCGTCCGTCCGTCGGTCTGGACCCCAGCGACACCCGAGATGTCTTCCACATCGAGGATCTCAACCTCTGGGAGCGTCGCCTGCGGCGAGACCCCGAGCACCACGAGCTCGCCGGTGGCTGTCGCCGCGTAGAGCCGACCACCGACCGCGGCTACACCAAGGACCTCGCCTGGAAGCGGCAGCCCGATCATGGGATGCCAGCCGTCGCCGTGCCACGCGAGAGGCGCGATGAAAGGGCCGTAGGCGCGCCACAACAAGGGCCCGTCTGCGGCGAGCGTCTCTCCCATGGTCTCTGACACCACAGCGTCATCGCTGAGGTGGGTCCCCGACCAATCCCAGGCCCACAGCGCGTTGCCCTCGGGACCTTCGACGTGGAGGGCCAAGAAGTGGGCTCCCGCGAAGGGGGTCGCCCTCCATGCCCCTGGGTCGTGCCACAGCGTTCGCTCGCCATGCAGCACACGGAGATGCCCCTGCGGGTCCTCCATCGTGAGCACGGCACGCGCTTCGAGAGCGCCCGACCCCGGCAGGATGCTCATGTGGAGCAATCGCTCGCCTGGCGCCAGCGCGAGCAACGCCGTCCCACCCGGAACGAGGTAGGGGATGCGTTCGAGTAGGACGTGCTCTTCCCAGGTGCTTCCGTTCTGGTCCCATGCCTCAGCGCTGAGCGCGACGGGCCCCTCGTCGTGTTGGCTGGTATAGGTCAAGGTCGGCGTGCCCTGACTGCTGAAGGCTACATGCCCGATCGGATCCTGGACATGCCAGCGGGTCTCGGTGACACCGTCCGCGACCTCAGCGCCACGCAGGTGAGCGGTGAAAGCAGTTCCGCCCAGCACGTTGGGACGAGGACTTACCTCAATCCAGGGAGACGCGACCAAGGCACCGCGCGGGTGAACGACCAACCATGTCTCGTCCGACGAGCCTTCGTGCGAGGTTACGAGCAGGCGCAGGTAGGAAGGCCTCTCGACCTCCGGCAACGCGAGCGTTACGAAGTGGGAGCGCGCCCCCGTGGGTGGATGGACGACCACGGGTGCAACATTGAAGAGGTGATCGGGCGAGCCTTCCCACTCCAGGGCCAGAGACAGGGTGTCGACGCCTGCGATCTCCACCCGCACCCCTAGGTCGGTGCCGCCATGGACGAGCGCGCCCGTCTGCGGCGCCACGATACGTACGTCCGACGTGCCCCCGACATCGTGCTGGGCGTTGTAGCTGGTGACCGTGGTCGCGATGTTGCCAGCAGTATCCTCGGCCTGCACCAGTAGCGTGACGGTGCCCTCTGCGGTGGGACGCAGAATCATGCGGGTGGGATCGGCGAGCACTTGGAAGGGCTCACCGTCCACGGAAGCCCGCACCACAAGGCCACCGCCCTCGTCCGTCGCCGCGATGCGCACGATCGTGTCACGACCCACTGGGATGACCTCGCCCTCAAGCGGCGCGACAATGACCACCTCGGGAGCCAGGTCATCAGGATGCAAGACGTAGGATGCGGTGAAATGCTGCCGCTGGCCCGTCTCCAGTTCGACCTCGATCGCTACAGACACCACGCCCTCAGGCGCGTAGAGGCTATGCGCCGCGAGGCTCTCGTGATCGACCGACACGGTAGCAACGCGTTCGTCACCTTCGACGGGTGAGAGCTGGCCACTCCACATCCGGTTCAGAGCCACCGCGCGGACATGGGCGATAGCATCGACGTGCGGACCGCCGAAGGTGAAGGAGAGCGAGACACGCGCGTACTCCGTCACCCGGGCGGGGCTCGTTGTCATCCCGAGGAACGCCACGCTCGGCTGCACAACGCCGTACGAGAAGGTGCGCTGCCCTACCCGACCGCTCCGGTCCACCGCACGCACGTGCAACAGCAGGTCGTGAGCCGAATCTGGCGGCTGAATCTCGAAGGTCCTCGGGCATCCGGTCGAGCTCGAAGCCGCGCGGCGCTGCCATGGAGTCCACGTCTGACCGCCGTCGTACGATGCACGAAGCTCGCGCACCAACGAGCAGTAGGCATCGCGGTTGTCCGAAACGAGCGGCTCCACCGACGCAGCCAAACCCGAGACGAAGTGAAATCCGTCCGTGAGCACGCCGCCGTCCTTCGCGATGCCGTCAACCACGGGCGCGATGGTGTCCGCTGATTCGAATACATGTCGGAAGACTCCGGGCTCTTCCGTACCTGCGAGGAGATTCCCTGCCGGATCGGCGACACCGCTCAGCGCGATCTCGTATCGTCGGTTGGCGGCGAGAGGCAGCGCCGCCTGTCGTTGGACGACGCTGACTCGCGGAGCATGTGTCAGCGCGAAGTCTGCGGTGGCGTCGCTCGGCGGCTGCCCGGATCCGTCTTGGCGCAGCTCCACAACGGACAAGGTTCCGGCGCCTACCTCCTCGCTGTACGTGACCTGCAACGCGTCGACGGAGGACATCGGCCGCGTAGCCACGACGCGGGGCGGGAGGTCGTCCACGCAGCGCAACGTGTCCGCGCTAATCACGTGCTCATCGGTGGCCCTTCGCACCAAGTGCACGCGAAACGCCTGCTGTCCAACACAGGGCGCGAGGGTGAAGGTCGCAAGCTCGTCGCTGTGGCGCGACACCGTGATCGCGCTGCTCGCTGTGGGCATGGCCCCCGGCAGATCAGCGACCAAGTGGGCCTCGACCCTGGCATCGACGTCAACGCCGTGGAGGCTGAGCAAGACGGTAGCCTGCTGGCTCATGCCCAGCCCATGGGTGGGATGGGTCGTAGAGATCGCTGGTGCGACCAAGGGGGGCAAGACGAGCAGCGCGCCTGGTAGCGAACGCACGTCCTCACCCCGCCGAACCTGGAGCGTGTGAGACCCTGCGGCCAACACTGCATTGAGGCGCAGGTGCTGGTCGTCCAAGACGGCCCACTGCGCTGCAGGGACGATGGTGTCGTTGAGACGCAGCTCTTCGACGCCATCGAGACCGACCCCTCGCACTGCGTACTCCTGCGCGCCGCCCGCCAGGACCAGGGCGGGGTGCACTTCGATGATGTCCAAGGTCGCTTCGTCCCAGGAGGTGCGCACGCCGAGCACCCACGGCAAGGCAGGTGCAACGGCCGCTCCGCGCACGCCGACGCTCGGTGTGCGACCCGCAGACACCACGAGCTGCTCGCCCGGTGTCCAGCCCGCACCTGCCGGTGTGAAGACGACGCTGCCTCCGCTGAGCACCGACTGACCAGCGACCGGGCTGCCGCCAGCTCGCGCGACATCGACCTGTGTGCCGGTCCAGCTCTCCGGAGGGCCTGCGACGAGGAGGCGCAACGCGGCAGCCGGGTGCGGGACACCACGAGCCGGGGTCATCCCCCAGACGTAGGCAAAGGGGATCTGCGCGTTGCGGTAGATGGAGCCCATCCGCCACTCCACGAGCCCATCCTCCGGGGCGATGCGCAGATCCTCAGGCGCCGCGGCCAAGGGCAGGCGAGCCAAGTTCCGAGTCCCCAGCTCTCCGCTCGCGTTACGCGTGATCGCACGGAACGACACCTCATGCCCGGCCGCACCCTGCAAGGGCACCGCCAGCAGGTCACCATGCAGCAGCGCAGGGCCCTTCGGAGCCATCGGCAAGAACCCGAGCGCGGTGAGCGTGGGCCCATGGGGAGTCCACGCCAGGTGCAACACGACCAAGCCTTCCGCGCGTGTCACGAGAACGCGCTGGTTCGCCACGTGCAGACCCATGACGGCACCGCCTACCGACCCTAACGACTCTTGAGCGAGGATGAGCGCGGGATCCTCCAGCGACCGAAGCTGCAGCGTTGTACCCTGCATCGTAACAGCACCGAGGGGGCTGACGGCAAGGTGCGTCAACCCAGGGACGGGGGTCTCCTGCCAGCCGGGTGCGAACACGGACCCTGCACGAAGGACGCCCGTGCCCAGCGCGAACCATCGATGACCGACGAGCCCAAGCGCCTGGTGTTCCGTCGTGACGGGGTGCACGATCGTGGCGATGTACTCCGGGGCCAAGGGGTCGGCGACCCCATAGAAGGCTGTGCTGCCACGGAAGGAGACGGCGAGACGGCCGTCGCCCAGTGCCAACGCATGTGGCTCGTCGGGCACCTCGATCGAGCTGAGCAAGCGCGGTGCCGCGGTGTCCTGGGTGGACATCACCTCGACGAACCAACGCACGTTCGTCCCCGAACCCGACTGCCAGCGTCGTACGAACGCGACCCGTGAGCCATCGCGCGCGGAGTCCCGAATCGCTTGAGCGGCGCTGGTCTCCCGCAGCACGATGTCGATCTCCCCCGCATGCGATGCGAGCATCGGGCCGCCAGCGGACACGGTCACGGGCGCGCGTCCGATGAGGTCGTCGGGTACCCGCACAGCCAAGGTCCACGGGTCGACGACTTGCACCCCCGACACCTCGTGGTCTCCGATTCGCACACGTGTTCCGGCGTGCAGTCCGCGTCCGCGGAGTCCGAGGTACTCCCCCCGACGGAAACCGAAGGTCATGTCTCCTGCCGTCAGTACGCCGCTCACCAGATCCATGCGTCCAGCGATGTCCACGGTGGGATCCGCCAGCCACGTGAATCGCCCCGGAAGTGCCGCGCGGAAAGCGCCCTGACGGACCTCCACACCGACGTAACGGTTGTCGTCTGGAGCTTGTGCCAAGCCGGGAATCACGACCACGATCCGATCGCTGTGGGACGAGACGATGTTCGCTGAAACGCCACCGATTCGGACGCTAGCGTCTGGGCGGAAGTCGCTGCCGTAGATGGTAGCGTGCAGACCACCCCGCCAGGAGTCCCTGTCGGGGAAGATGTCTTCCACCTGCGGCCGCTCTCCTGCACGCGCCACGAAAGAGAAGGTATAGGCGCGCGGCAGCGTTGCACCGCTCACGGACACCACCCCATCCAAGGTGGTCACGCGGTAGAGCCGTCCGTCCACAAAGGGTTCGTGCGGACGGAACACCAAAGCCGTACCCGTTGCGTTGACCTCTCTATGGACGACGCCCCCTACCGCGACGCCCTGCCGTGTCACCTGGAGCAACCCCGTAGTACCATAGCCCGCCAACACTTGATCGAACTGGAGCACGAGGGCCGCGCTGGTGGGGTGGTCCCCTCCCGGACCGGGCTCATGGTCGACGACACGGAGCACCTGCTGCAGAGCCACCTCGACCGCTCCAGCCACGTCTCCTCCGGACGAAACAACAGGGTTCTCGCGTGGGCTCCCCCCCTGCAGGAGGAAGCGCGTGCCGACGAAGAGCACGCCGCGATAGGCGGCGATCGCGTGCGCCGCTCCGAGCATCTCGAACCAGTGGTCGCGCGGTGGGCCCGCCTGAAACTGGCGCGCCAGCCATCCGCTCAGATCGAAGCTCTGCAGGTCCCCATCTCGGCTGGCGACATGAAGGGTCTGACCTTGTACCAGCGTGCGACCAGCGAACGCTGGCAGGAGCGGCCGCAGACGCCCGACGCGGGCTTCGGCGACGGGGTGCACGCTGCCGTCGCTTCGAAGCTCCGCGGCCACGAAACGCTCGGCGGCTCCCCCACTGACCACCAAGAGCTCGCCCACGCGCGCGACGTCGGCAGGCAAGATCGCTGCGCCGCTCATGTCCCGCGCGTCCCACGCGTGGCGGAGCGCGAAGGTCCCCTCCATGAGATCGAGCGCAACGACCCGCGACGCGTCACGCAGGGTCACCCACAGGAGACCCTCGTCCAACGCCACGCGCGCGGGGCTACCCCCAAGCGACGCAGCGCTGACGCGAGATCGTTGCACGAGGCGCCCGTCGTCCTCCCTGGCGAAGACGCGCAAGCCGTCGGCGGTTGCGATCAGGAGGGTACGCCCGGCGACAACCAACGAGCTGGCATCGGCGATATCTCCCTCAGACGTAGCCAAGCTGATGGTATGGAGGAGCACAGGCTCACGCGGCAGCGTGATGTCCAGGTGGCGCAGGGTCTCACGCGAGAGCACGAAGAGATCGGAGCCATCGACCACGACATCTACGAAACCTCCATCGACCACTTCTTGGAGGTACCAGGGGAAGCTCTGGTCACCCACTGTACGCGGAAGTATCTGAGGTCTAAGCGGTTGCGAAGTGTCCACCAGCACCAAGCGCCCGACGTTGGTCTCGCGGATACCCATAGCTTCACCGGCCGGCCCCCATAGCTGGTGGCTCCCGCCCGTAACCGCGTAGAGCATCTGCATCCCGGAAGCCAAGGCGCGCACACCGCTGGACCCGGCGATCGAATCGCCCAGCGCGAGGCTGCCGACCGACCTCTCCGTGTAGCGGTAGGCCGCATCAAGCCGAGCCGAATCGCCAGGGAAGTAGGGGCTCTCTACCACCACAGGCACTTGTCCTGGCGCGCCTGCAGGAGCGCGCAGCGTGATCTGGCCGCCAGAGTGCACCACGACATCGGTCGCTGCCCCGGGGCCGAAACGGAGGGCCACACCCGGATGGAAACCTCGGCCTCGCAGGGTCACCACGTTGCCGCCCTGCGGAGGTCCGTGCGGTGGGTCAACGACCTCAAGGTGCAAAGCAGGAAGCAGCGCCACAGCGCCATGACGCGTTGCTACGCGGCCATCCCCTTCGACCGTCAAGGGGAGCAGCGCCGCCCCCAGACCACCCAGCAGCGCGGGCATCGTGAACTCCAGCACAACGTCCGAGATCATGTGCACCTGCGACGCTGCGACCTCCGCACGGCCTAGGGTCACCCGCAGGGGCCCGCCGCTCTGGAAGCCACGGCCGTGCACACGCGCGGTCTCTGTGCCATCACCGTAGAAGTAGGGGAGGCCCGTGCCCTGCCCACCTCTAACCAACTCGACCCGATCGACCCTCAAGGCGGAGCCCGCGACAACCCGATACGGTAGCTTCGCTGGCGTGGTCAGCGAGCGGCCGCGGAGATCACGCAGCTCAGTGGACAGCAGGATCTCAATGTCCCCCTCAAACGTGGAGTCGGGGAGGACCTCGATCTGGAGCGTTCCACCGGTCAGTGTGTTGGTTCCAGTCACCTGGAACACGCCCTCGGGCACGAGCTCGCCCCCGCTCTCCACGATGCGAACGCCGGCCGCCAACACCTCCGCGTTGGTGTTGAGCAGATCACTGAAGGAGACCTCGACGCGATCCCCCGGAGCGAGCGTGGCTCCGAGGGAGGGAGCCGCTCCTACGAGGGACAGAGCGGTAGTCGGCAGTTGGTGTAGGCCCGCAGCGCCAGCCACTAAACGCATCCCCCCGACGAGGGCAAGCCCACGCCCGCTTCCCGGTGGCAGCACCCCCCAATGGGCCAACGAAAAGGCTCCAGGTTCCGCGTCCCGCGTAAGGACGACGTACGCCCCACCGTCGCTGACCAAGAGCTCGCCAGCATGCACGGAGAGACGCGCACGCTCCGAGCCATGAAGGCGCGGGACGCTGTGCTGCGTGAGGACTAGCGCGTTGGAGTCTGCGCGGACCTCGATCACGAAGAGCTGCGTAGCGCGCTGCACCAGCACGAAGAGAGTGTCGCCTTGCCAGGCGAGGGCACGGGGGCGACCCTCATGCTCGCCCACCAGGGCCAAGGTGCGCCAGGGTGCCGCGGGTGGGGCCATATCCGCCCGACCTACATCGAAGAAACGGATCATGCCTCCAACATCGCTGGTCGAGGCAAACGCCGCCGCCAACAAGCCTCGACCCGCGTGCAGCGCCACATCGACGTTGCTGTACCCCGCCACGCGCTCCTGTCGGATCACGTGGGGTCGCGTGGGATCGACGACGAGGACGGAGGATACCCCGTCTCGACCCGTCGCCATATAGAGCGCGTCATGGTGTAGCGCCAACCCGGTGACGGGCTCTGCCGTCGGCAGCTGAGCCAAACGCACCGGCCGCTCCCAGTACGACAGGTCATAGATCTCCAGGCCAGACCTCATCAAGAAGGGATTCTCGTTCGTCGGCGACCTGCCGCTCTCGATACCCACGAAGAGCCGCGGAGCTGCATGAACCATCGCACCGATCGTGTGCGGTGGATGGTTCGGCAGGGTCAGAGTCCATCCCGCCGGGTACTGGAAGGCGATCTCTCCCACGAAGACCTCGCTCCCGTCGTCGAAATCCAGCCAGACCTCGTAGAGGTCGGGCTGCGCAACCGCTGGCACGAGGAAGGCGAAGGAGGTCATGGACAGCGTCCGGTCCTCCAGGTCCGGCGAACGAATGCCGGATCCGATGTCTACCGTTCGAATCACGCCACCCTCACCACCCCTCAGCGCAACGCGGGCACCTGGCAACAATGCCGGTGCGGACGCACTGATGAAGATGCGGCGATCGCCCGTCACGGGGGCGCTGTCAGCGCTCAGCTCCCACGCAGCCTCTTCCAGGGGCGCCCCGACCAGCAGGGCTCCACCTCTCCGTACCGACGCGCCGCCTCTGCTCATCCGCAGGTCCAGGAGCCCTGGCGTGTGCGCGTTCGCGTGGACGCTGGATCGGTCGATCAGCAGACGCACATCGCTGTCCACCACATAGGGGACAGGCACCTCGTCGATCCAGACGTCGAGGTCGTCACCGAAGGCAGCACCGTGGACCTCAATGAAGCCATGGTCGCCGAAGCGGAACACGCTCCCTTCGACCCGATGGATGGACGGCGGGGCGCTGGCCGCGGCGCTCACACCGACGGTGCGCGAGAAGCCAACCCAGAGGCCCGAGGCCCGAAGATTCATCGCCGCGTCGATCTCCACGAGGTAGCGCGCTCCGACGTCGCCCGCGAAGTGCAGGGCAAATGTCTGGGCTCTGTCCCCCTCAGCGTCGCGTGGGGACAGAGTGACGGGCACCGGTTGGCCCGTCGTCTCGTCCCGGACCTTGGCAACCACCGAGCCCACCTTCATCGCCTCGTTGAAGGTCACCTCCAAAGGCTGGCCCGCGACAAGTTCTCCTCCCTCGGCGACGTTAGCCGATACGACGAGCGATCCTGGCAAGGCAAAGGTCCGCAGCTCGGACGCGCCGACCGCGACCAAAGCCTCGTTTCGGTAGTCCAAGCCCACGACGCTCTCGTCGTTACCAGCGCTCACCACACGTGGAGTGAGCGGATCTCGGAGGTCGATCACCACCATGCCTCGCGTCGTGGCGACCACGGCCGTGCTGCCGAGCATCCGCACACGGTAAGCGTCGAGGGTGCCCGGCTGGAGACCTGTGAGGGCGACGTGCGTCGTGACCTCTGGTGTCCAGCGATGCACCACCTGGACACCCTCCTGGCCCAGCGCGACGACCAGCCACTCTCCATGCAGTGCGAAGTCACGCACAGGCCCATCGAAGGCATACGTGACCCGATCGTCCGTGGTCGCGACCCGCTGGGCGTAGACGACACCCGGGCCCGTCCTGGCAGCCACGTCCGCGCTGTCAGGGAGATTCCCGATACAGCTGGAGCCTTGGGCATAACCAACCCCCCGGTTCTGACCGCCGATCCACAGCCACCCGTCGTCGACGTACGCACGCGCAGACGCTTCCAGCCCCGCCCAGCGCGCAGGGCCAGGGACGAAAATGGGATCGTCGGCTCGGTGCAAGGCGACCAACGCCGGCGGCTCGCTCGACAGCGGACCCTCGCCAACACGTCCCATGCACGTATCCCTTTGACCTGGGCGCGAGGTGCTCCTCGTGACGATCAGGGCGTCCCCGTCGAGAGCGACCGCGGTCGCTCGTCCACCAGCAACCTGTGCAGAGGGAAGGCGCTGCATGGTCACCAGATCGTCAGCGTTCAAGACGCTGACTCCGCCGCCTCCTGAAGGCAGGTAGAGACGTTCGCGCGTCACACCCTCTTCCCAGCGTGTGTCGCGCACTGGCGAGAACGCGTCCAAGCCACTCAGCGCTTCGAGAGGTGGCGCTGGTTGGCGCGCCCCGTGTCGGGAACTACCCAACCACTCGAGATATCGGGTGGTGCCTGGCGTCACGGGAAGAGAAGAGGCTGCACCGACCATCTGCGGCGTGCGAAGGTCCTGGAGGTCGAGCGTGAGGGCGAGGTAGCTCTGAAGCAAGGCGTCCGTCCCCAGGCGCAGAGGATGGTGCGTCTGTCCCCAAAAGGGGCCACCTGAGACGAGCGCGATGCCTCTGTCCTGGTCGACGAGCACGTCGCCGGGGCGCGCGGGGAGCTGCCGGGTGCCCAAGGTGCGCAGCCCGTAGCCGAAGCCCCTCGCGGCAGGGAGGGTAGCGCTGTTGCCGTAGCGATCCCGCGCCACAATCTCATGCCTCCCAGGCCGACCTCCCGGGGACACAATCTCCATGAGCTCTGTCGAGTAGACCCGGACTGTGTGCACGGGGGCATCGCCGATCCGCACGAAGAGGTCACGGGCTGCGCTGTTACCAGGTTCGAAGCCTTGGCCTCGCACCGTGAGGACCGTGCCACCTGAGGCAGGTCCCCAGGGGATCGAGACGTCATCTAGTCGGATGGGAGCGTCGACGACGACGGCGCCACGCAGCGTCGCGCTCCGCCGCAAGGTGCCAGTGCGCACCTGAACCGCGAGGTCGTAGATCCCCGGGCGCCACAGCCCCTCGATCCTGAAGTATGCGAGCATAGCGCTGTTGTCGGGGCCTGCGTACGCGATGCGCTCCACAGGCATGGACACCCCCCCGACGCGGATGGCTTCGACGACCGCGGCTGCTCCAGCGCCGCGCAGGCTCACTACGGCGGGAACGGCAGCGCTGGCGGCCACGCGCCGCGGTACCACCGTGTCGACGACCAAGGGGGACACCCGCGCCGGGTCAAAGGTCCACGAGAAGGTGCTCGCGCGCAGGGAGCGGTAGAGCACCTGGTAGACAGTGTCCGACAGCCACCGGACGGAGCGCAGGTCGTCCCCTAGCCGCACGATGACCTTATCGCCAGCGTTCAACGCGCTCTGGACGCGAACGACGATGTCGTTGTGGTCGAGTGTGATGTCGGCGTGGAGGGGCGTAGCGTCGGCCGCCTCAACGCGCACTTGGTCGACGTTGCCTGGCCACTCGTGGATCGACTTGTTGAAGCGCAGACGCACTTGCACGCGACCCTCAGCATCCGGCGCGAGGTGGCCCTCCGGAGGATCCACCTTGTGCACCTTGAGCGCGACATCCGGCAGCATGTAGAGCGCCGTCCCCGCGCCTGCGCCAGAGGCAAGCGCAAAGCCTGCGTAGGGGCCACCAGCGACGCTGTAGGTCGGTCCTGGCCCGGCGATCCCCTCGACGCGTAAGGGCCGCGTGGGGTCACGGACGTCGTAGACCCGCAGCCCCTGGACGCCCGCGGCGACGTAGAGCAGTCCCCCACGGACGGCTACGTCATGCGCATGGTCCACGTCCTGCAACCGGGCGAGGAAGCGGAGGTTGTCGCAAGCGAGGACGTCCACGATGGCCACCCCTGCGGAGCCTGCGGCCAGGTACGCTACGTCGCGTTCGACCGCGATGCGACTGGACGGGATCGGCAGTCGTGAGCCGATCGTCAGCCCATCGCCGTGGGACCTGCGCAGGCATGAGAATGAGCCGCTGGTGCTGTCCTGAGCGTCGACCAGTCGGTCAGCCACTAGGTCGTAACTCCCGGCGCTGACCAAGAGCTCCTCCACCCCATCGGCGTGTGGCGGCCGGACATGGATGTCCAGCGCTGGCAAGCGGTCGGGCAGCGGATAGCTCCCCGTGCCGTACGCGAGCCGCTGATGGAAGATATCAACGAACATCAGCCCGTCGCTGCCAGCGGCGATCACCGCGCGCCCGTTCTCCGCATCCACACCGCGCGCGAAGGCAACGTGGAGCGGGAGGGTGTGCAGGAGCGTGCCCGACCCCAGGTCCAGGTCATCAAAGGACACGATGCTCAGATGGGCCGTCGTGCTCTCGCCAGGCGTCACGGAGGTGACAAACACGCGGCGCATCCCGCGCTCGAAGTAGACGTCCACCCCAACGGCGATGCCGGGCACATGCACCTGGCCGACCACACGATGGGCGTCGTTCCGAAGGTTCGGGTCCAGCCACGTTCCCTCTGACCAAGGGTCACTTCCAGCCTGTCCAAAGGAGGGATCCATGTTGTAGAGCACCACGCCTGCGCTTCCTGCCGCACTGACGAGGAAGGCACCTGCGTCGTCGGCTACAAGCTGGTACGAACGTGAGGTGGACACCCTCAGCTGCGCCGGCATCTCATAGGTGAACGCATCGCTCAGGGTCGCTTCCTGGCCGTCACCGCGGCGGAGCGTCACGTCGACGCTGCCGAGACGCTGTCCCGGCGCACGAACGCGTAGTGCGGTGTCCGACAGCACATCGATGTCATCGTCGGGGACCCGCACACCTCCGAACCAGACCTCAATGCCTTCATCGTGAGCGAGGCCTCTTCCGGTCACCAAGACAGGAGTCCCCCCGTGGAGGGAGCCCTGTGACGGGCTGAGAGCGAGCACGGAGAAGGGCTCCGCATACACCAAAGCACCCATACGCCCTGCGCGACGTCCATCGCTTGTCATCACCTCGACGCCTGCGGCCCCCGCGTGCCGCGGTGGTGCGTTCACACGGACCTGCAGACCAGCCTCATCCGACGCAACGTCAAGGATGTCCGCTGTCGCACCACCGATTCGGACGAGGGCGACACTGTCTCCAGCGCTCGCGAGGTGCAAGACGACCTCACCGCCCGCGACCCCCAGGTAGCGAGGTGATAGCGCGGTGATGCGTGGCCGTTCGCTCCCTCCGTGGGCGGTACGAAACGCGAGAGCATGGTCGAAGAGGCCCTCGGTGCGCCGGCTGCGCAGCGCACCTCGAAGCTGAACGCGGTACGCCGTGTCGGGCTCAAGACCGCCTGCTGGGTGGACGCTCAGTACGCGCGCATCACCGCCCGCGTGCTCGAGCGCAACGGCGACGGGGGTTCCCTCCGCGCTTCCGTCCTCACGGACGAGGCTCACGTATCCGTGTAGCTCCGTGGCCGCAGGCAAGGGGTGGGCGAAGCGGAGCTCGATCGGCGCCGCGAGGGGGACGCCCTCTTCGCGGTGTTCTGGAGTGCTCCCCACGAGGTCTTGGATCCCCAAGTCCAGCAGTTCTACCCCGGGAGGGCCATAGAGAGCCAAGATACCGTCGTCCGTCCATAGCAGGCCGCTCGCCTGGGCATCAGGAATCTCCACCATGTCCAGGAGCCGGACGTTTGCGACATCCGAGAGGTCGAAGACCGACACCAGGGTCCGCTTGTCCGTGCGCATCATGACGGAAGACGTCGCGAACCCCGTCGCGGCGTCTCCGCGACGGAAACCGAGAGGTGCGCAGCCCTGCGCCATGGAGCGGACGCCCTGCACGTCGTGTCCCCCAATCCATGGGGCCAGTCCTGGATAGGTCGTGTCGTACACTGCGAGGCGCACCAGCCCGTCGCCAGTCAAGAGCCGATGGGGACCTACAGGCCAGCTCACGTCCTGCATGGAGAGGCTGTGCAACGCTGGCAGGCCCGGATTGGCGAGGTCGAAACGGAGGTGCGAGCGACGCTGGCCGGGGCTGCAGTGGGTAGGCTGCACGAACTGCCGCTCCTGCCACGCGTGCAACACGTTACCCACAAGGCGGAGCCGACTGAAGCGGGCCGGCTGGGTCTGCCCGTCGCGCCAGGAAGGCACGGTCTCGATCCTCCGAATGACGCGGGGCTCAACCGGGTTATGGGCGTCAACCAGCATCATGTCACGGGTTGTGGCGACGACCAGGAGGTCGTCAGCGTGGGCCAACCCGGTGGGTGTCTCATCCCCAAGCCACAGCGCACGCAGGATGTCGCGATCGGCTTCCTCACCCCATCCCGCGCTGCCATCCGCTGGGTCCCGCGTCTCGCGCTCATAGACCAGGAGCCACGCGCCGCTCTGGTAGGGGGTGACGAAGCTGGCGACGCGGCTTCCCTTCGCGACCACGAAGAGGTGGGCGTCCCCCAGCACCATGGCCTCCGGCACGAGCCCATGAGGGAGGTTGTAGTATCCCAGCCCTACCATGGGCGCAGCACCGCCGAGGTCCTCTCGCTGGTAACGAACCAGAGAGATCCAGCCAGGGCTGTTGCGGAGTCCAAGCTCGGTGGGGTTCGTGGGCAGGCCGCCAGCAGACACGCCCCGGCCCTGCCCGAGCACATAGAAGAGGCGTCGGGACGGGTCGTGCGCCAACGCCACTGGATCGCCCGGAGGAAGCGCGCTCGGATCGACCGGTGCGCTCCCCCCCTGGCCAAGACCAGGCCACGGGTTGGAACCCACCTCGATCCGTCGCGCGACGCGGAGCCCGCCGTAGAAGAGCGCACGCGGACGATAGACCACACGACCGCGCTCGTCGCTCAGCTCCACGTCCACGAAACCGCGGTAGCCAGATCCGAAATCCGCAACACGCCAGCGCATCTCTTCGGAGCTGATCACGCGGAGGCGGTCGCCCGCCGCCGCGAAGCTCTGGGAAGCGGACTCGTCACCGTGCGGCCACGCTCGCAGGGTAACGCTGCGGCTGAAGCCCTCACCGACCAGCCGCACCTCCTGGCTGGACACATCGTCGGCCTGGACCACCGCCGGGTCTACGAAGGCGAGGTCGAGCAGATCGGTGTAGACGAAGGCCCCCAGGACGGTGTCTCGGCGTCCGTCAGCGGCCTCCACAGCAACGCTCGCGGGTCCGGCTCGGTTGGGAGGCGTCGCTACGCGGACCCGGAGTACGTTGCTGGCAGCCAGCCACTCGGTCTCACGCAACGCGGCATCAAAACCTCCTATCGTCACCCGCGACACAGCCTCCGTGTGCTCCACGAGGAGGTCCACGAGGGTCCCTCCCCCGACGCCTCCCTGTGAAGGGCTGACGTTGACCAGACGCAGAGGAGGCGTCGCGCCCTGGGAAGCGGTCTCGAAGGAGAAAACGTAGTCCGATCCCAGAGCCAGGCCGGAGAGCGGCGTCAGATCAGCGCGCACAACGACGCTGTAGCGGGTACCCGAGCGAAGGTCAGCATCCCCCACAGGGGTCAGGCGCACCCCGCGTGTCCACGGCTGACCGTCTCGGTCGACGAATGCCACATGCCACGCCTCGCTCCTGTTCACCCCGAAGTAGGCAGGGCCCTCGAAAACGTGGATGTGGTCGGCCAGCGACGTCGTCGCTGCGAGCGGCGCAGTGAAGGTCAGCGCAATGGATTCCAGGTCGGTCCGCACGTTGATATCGTCACGCTCCGGAGTGTGCGACTGTACCCGAAGCTGGTCCAACTCCACGCGCCGCACGCCCTGATCCCCTCCAGCGATGAGGAGCGCCCCGTCGACGGGAAGCACTTGCCGTGCAATGAAGTTGGACGCCGTCGCCTGGCGATGGACGACTGCGGGTGTCGCAAACTGGACACCCGGGTCGTCCAGGCGCGCGAGATCGACGACCTCGACCACGCTCTGCGTGTGACGACCTTCTTGATCCGCGTAAACGACGCTCACATAGGCCTGCTGACCCGACACGCTCACGCTATAGACGCCTCGCGAGACCCAGTCCGGCCTGTCCGGTCCAAAGCGCAGGGTGCGCTCAACGCGCGGTTGATGCGGGTCCTGCACGTTGACGATCGTGACATCGCTCGCCGACCCAGGCCCAGCCATATCCGCAACGAAGAGAAGGTCTCCAGCCACGAAGAGCCTGTTGGCGACCCCAGAGGTGTCGATGCGGCTCACGACCGGCATCGAAGGCGTCCTGACGTCGACGACCACAACCCCCTCGAAGGATGAGGCGACGTAGGCATGGCCTCGGTGCACCACGACGTCCCGAACGTAGTCCGAAGTAGGGATCCAGCCAACCCGGTAGGGCGAGGCGAACGCGCGCAGGTCTATCACCTGAACGCCGCCGTAGCCGTTGGCAGCAAGCGCCATGTCGCCCGCACGCACAACGTTGTACACCTCGTCGAAGGGCAAGGACACGCGGCCCCTAAGCCTGTAGCCGAGCCCAAGACCCCCTCCAGCGTCCGTGGTCGTGAAGAGAAGGACCTCGCCTGCGCTCTCGGCGAGGTGGAGCTCTCCCGACCCCGACCCGATGGTGGTTGCCACTGCGCTCGCGTAGGGGGACCCAACGACGCCTCCTGTGGCCAACACCCGACTTCCGGTCTTGCTGGCCAGCACCAGGTCCGCGTCGGCGTGAACGTGCGTGATCGTGCCAAGGAACAGGTCGGACGCGCTGTAGATCTGCTCACCAGGAAGGCGAACCCTTCCGTCGGGGTCCGCGAGCAAGTCCGCAGGCCGCTCCAGGAGCGTCAGGCCCGTGTAGGGCGGGCCGGTTCCGGAGTATGTAGAGGGCGCTACGTCGTGCGCGTGCCCAAGGCCAGGTTCACTGCGCACGGGGTCCCGGGAGGACCACGAGGCCACCAAGGCAGACCGGTGCCCTCCTCCCACGAAGCGCGCGAGGCTCCCATAGTAGACGTCGGGTACAGACGCCGACCCACTGGGCCGGACGACCCAGCGCTCGATCGTCGGCCACCCGACTCGGTGGTGGGTTGTAGCAGTCCGTGTGTGCCTCGCGGTCGACGCCACGATGTCGAAGCTGACGCGTTCGCGCCAGCCGTCGCTCCTGCGGAGCACAGCGCCGTCCAGAAAGGCTGCCCGATACACCCAGCGATAGAGGTGGGGATCGCTGGAAGCAGGGTCATAGACCAAGGGGACCACAGCCGAGGCGACCACCTGCCATGCGCCACCGCCATCCGGCTGGCGCTCCCGCCGCACGTGAGCGCTGACCACCCGCGTATCGGGCAGCCCCATGTCAACCACCACCGCCTCCATCTCGACCAGCTCGCCAGCGCTCAGGATCTCACCGTCGGCGGGACGCACGGGCTCCACACGAGGAGAGATCGTATCCTCCACGACGCCGATGTAGACAGGCTCTGTGCGACCGTACTGCCCACGGACGTCGTAGGCGATCGCATGGACCACGAACCCACTGCCAGCGGGCGGAACGAGGCGAGCACGGTAGAGGTGCTCCTGGGCGGCGCTGCCCTCGAGCGCACCCAGGGATGTGAAAGCGGTCGACACCAGGCGATCGTTGACGAAGAACTCGACGCGCTCAATCCCCTCCGGTCCAAGGTCGTCCCGCGTTCCGACCAGCACGTCAACCGACTCACCCTCGACGACAGCGCTCAGATCCGTGCGGGGTAACTCGATCCATGCCTCAGGAGGCTGATCCTGCGCGATGCCGACGACGAGGGGTGGGGACCACGGGGAATGCAGCCCATCAACGTCTTCAGCCCGCGCTCGGAAGGACACGACGAGGTCTTCGCGGTACGAGGGGAGGTCAACGCGAAAGTGAAAGGGGGCGCGACGTCTCTCACCGACCACGTGATAGCTGGGCACCTCTCCAGCGAGATGAACGGCGCGCTCTAGCAGCACACCAGCGACACCCGCTTCGGGATCCTTGGCCTCGACTGCGACCAAGACGGCGCGTTGTTCAGCGAGGGCGGTCGCCTCGCCGAGCGCGAATCCTCGTCGATCTAGAAGTCGCATGCGCTCCACGACGGGAGGTAGATTCCGAACCAGCGTGACCGGCCTGTCGACCCGGGCCACATTGCCTGCACCGTCGCGGGCCTCCACGACGACGCGGGCGGCCACCGACGAGGGAGGTTCTCCGTGCAGACCTGGGAGAGACTCGAAGGCGGGCAACGCGAAAGCGCTCTCAAAGCGTCCGCCAACGTGGGCGTTCGTTCGAAGGAGTTGATCCGCATCACCGTCTCCGCTGGCGTCGTAGTAGAGACGCACCACCACGGAGGCGACCTCAACATTGTCGGTCACCGTGGCCGCGTAAGGCACCCACCGACGCTCCACGGCGGTCGCTCCGACCTCCCCAGGTACGTCCAACACGATGTGAGGCGCCTCGTCATCACGAACGACGGAGACGCGGGTAGGCAACGCTGTCACTGCGACCCGCGCCGGCCCTCCCCCTGGCCGCCGTTCGGTGGCCTCAGCGATCAGCACCACCTCACCGGGAGCTAGCCCGTAAGGAACGTCCACCAGGAACTCGTAGGGGAAGGCAGCATCGGTGTGTGCGTGCGTTACCCCGTTGGGATAACGCACGTGCAGCATCACTTCATCAATGCCAACGTCGTCCACGGCGTTGACCTGGACCACAAAGGCGCGCCCCTCCACGACGCTGGCACCCTCCGCCGGGTGCCCGATGGCCACGACGGGCGGCTCATCGCCAACGATCTGCAGAACGACGGTCTCGCCGACGGTGTGCGCCGGGTCGCCATAGCGGAGGCCATAGGTGTCCGTCGCTTCGACCCGGATCGTCAGCGCTGACGACGCACCAGCCTCCAGCAGGGGAGCTGAGACCGCGAACTCCCATGGGGGCGCTTGCAGCACACCGTAGCCGATCTCAGCGCTATCCCGCTCGACGGCGTAGCGCACTGCAGAGATGCCGATATCGTCCCAAGCGGCCACGCGCACCTCGACCCGCGCACCCTCGACGACCCGAGCGCCATGGGATGGCGCGAGGATGTCGACGATGGGAGGCATGTCCTGACCGACTGGATAGCGGAACTCCGCTCTGCGCGCGTTCCCAACGCTGTCCACGACGTCAAGACGAAACCAGGCGAAGGCTCTCACATCCTCTGTCAACGCAAGGTCAGGAAACCCGCTCACGATGCTAGGGATGGACGCGACATCGAATGGCATCTCGTAGAGCGGCGTGTCGACACTCTGCGTCCGCGCCGGAGCAAAGTCGATCGGCGGGATGTCCGTGATGCTTCGCACAGGGCCGATCCATGGGCCGACATGATGCGCACCCCCCGCGTCCCGAATACCGTAGGCCCGGTGGACCTCAATGCGTTCGACCTTCACGTTGTCCCATGCGCGGAAAGCGAGGGTAGCCGTGGTGCCCTCGACGAGCGTCGAGTGAAGCGGGGGCTCGTACACCGCGACCTCGGGCCGAATGACATCGGGAATCGCGAGGAAGGTGCGCTCGTCGGAGCCGATCGCCTGCTGAGCGTCCCTCAGCGTCGCCCGCAAGCGCATGGGCTGACCCGCCCCGATCAGGCCGCTCGGGACGTCGATCAGGAAGGCCGAGCTCCCCGCATGGGGGCTGTCCGCCCTGCCGTAGCGCTCGGCGAGAGCATCCCCATGCAGCGCGGCGATGGACGCGTAGATGCTGGAAAAGGCCGCCAGCCGCAGCGAGTCGAGCCCATGGCCCGCAGGCAAGGGTCGCGGCGTCGACGACACGGGGACGTCGTTCACGAACAAGCGGGGTGACCCAGGCAGCGCCGCGTCGTCAGTGTAGACCACCGTGACCAGGAGCTGCCGCGTGCCTGCGACGATCTCCTGCTCGGGGAGAGGCGAAACGATCCTAATCTGGGGAGCCATGTTCTCCCGCGGAAGCAGCACGTAACGAAGCGTGGCCTCCTGGCCTGCGTGGTCCCATGCCACCAGCTCGTAAGCGGTCGGTGCCACCTCCTGAAACACGAAGGTCGCGCTCACGCTCCGTGCGCGGACCAGAGGCTGGGGACACACGCTGGCCCAGGTCTGCCGATGCAGCTCCGCTACGCGCACGCCCAGAGGCGAGAGCTGGTAGAGGCTGAATCCCGCGAGTTCTGGCTCGTCATGCAGGGTCGCACGAAACGTCACCGCGGACCCTCGTCGCACCAGGGTCTCGCCCCGCGCCAAGATCGAAGGCGTCTTGATCGACTCGTCGCTGGTCTGCACCTCGGTCAAGGTGATCGTCGGGTGCGGATCCCGCTGCACGACCATCGTGTGCTCTAGTGTGACCACGTTGCCTGACGCATCCTCAGCCTCGACGCGCACCGGCAACGCGGTGTGCAGGGGCAGGGGCGGCACTTCGATCCAGACCTCGCTCTGGCCCGACCGGGCCCAGGCGGACCTGTGCAGGACCTCACCGGCAAGCACGACCGACCACCTTGCCAGCTTCGCGTCATCTGTCCCTCGCAGGGCGAGTCGGACGCGCTCGCCCGCCGCGACATGGTCGGGGGGACGCTGCACCCAGGTCAGGGCTGGGGCTTGCGTATCCGGCCCCAGCGACCACGAGTATAGCACGCGCACCAACGCAGACGTCTCACCGGGCAGCAGCCAAGGGGCGCCAGCCGAGCGCGCGTGCCGATCTTCGAGCACCGCGTACGCATGGATACGGGGCGGCCCGGACACAGCCTCTCCGTTGGCGGTAGTCGCTGGGGCCATGCCAGCCGAGGCAAGGGCGTCGTGGGGCACCTTCCCGCGGAGGGTTAGGCTCCTCGTGGTGGTCAGGTGCCGGTTGGTCGCTCCGCTCGCTTCACCGCCAGCGGGGAAGCGAGCTTCGGTCTGCACCGCCAGCAGGTGCAGCCCCTCGGGGCTCAGGAGGCGATAGACGACCCGTGCGTCGTCCGGAAGGTCGCGGCCCGACGCCACCCAGTGGAAGCCCTGCAACGCGATGGGGATCACGGTGTCGTCTACACGCACCTCAAAGGTCACATCGGCCCACGCCAAGCCGTCAAGCGCCACTCGACCACCCTCGCGCCACACGTCGACCTCACCCTCCCCTCCGCAAGCCTCTGCGACCCCGGCGCCTCGGATGTGGTGCCGGATCTCCATGTCACCCGCCGGCAACTCCGATGACCACACGGCGAGCTCCACCGCGTCGTCACGCCATCGCAGTCCACGGTCGATGAGGACGTCCGCAAACCCCTCGGATGTGATCCATGGCATCGCTGCGGGCCCCAGGCGGAACGCAACGTCGTGGGGTTGAAGACCAACGACACGTAGTCGCCGCTCCTCCCCAAGCACCTCAGGCACCAAGCGATCGGCAGAGAGCGTCGACCACAGACTCAGCACATGCAGCGGCTCTCGCTCAGTCACCCACGAGTCCTCGACCCTATAGCCCAGCGAAAAGCGTTGCCCTGACAGGAGATTTTGCAGTGCCGACACCTCCAGGGAGGTCACGCGGGGCGCCTCCTCAGGCTCTATGGCGAGCGTGACCCACTCCTCCACGGTGGCGCCTTGATCGTCTTGCGCCCACAAGCGCACCTGGATCTGCCCCACCGAGCGCGGCAGGGCCGGCAACAGAAGCTCAACGACTGCCGTTGCGCGCGCTTCGTCCGTGGCACTGGTCGCGAGAAGCTCTTCGCCTACCCCAGGGACGCGAAGCTCGATCTCCCACGCGGCCAAGCTGCCGTCAGGGTCATGAAAGCGGACGCGTGCAGGAATCTCCAGCTCCTCAACGACGAACTGGCGCGGTGCTTCCCACGTCGCTCGAGGCGGAACGTTCACGCGGGGCTCCACAACAAGGGGCAGCGTGACGGTGTCGCTCCAGTTGACGCCGCGATCGGCGACGCGAGCGCGCAGCGTGTAATGCCCGGGCACGCTAAAGTGCGGTGGCTGACTCTGCCATGTGAAGGTCGCGACGTGCTCGTCAGCGACCAAGATTCCTCCGAACGAGAAGAAGCTAGGCACCCGCAGCGACTCGCGCCGATCATGGCGACTCAGCTTGCCCGGCAGCGCGATGACATTCCCGGCGGCGTCAAGGGCGTCCACCGCAATGACGTCAATCCAGACATCGTCGCGCGCCTCACCACGCAGTGTGATGCGCTGACCGGCCTGGTAACGAAGCACCTCCGCACTAAGGACCGGCTCCGTCACACGAAGACTGGGAGGGCGCGTGTCGTCCAGGAGGTCTAACGCCATGGGCGGACTCGTGTGTACCTGGCCGGCGCTGTCTGTCGCCATAAAGACGAGCGCGTAGCTGACCTCACCTTGCATCGGCCTCGTTGGAGCCCGCAGAGTCCACTGCATGGCGTCGCCACCGGCCCTGCGGGAGGCCAGGGCTGCTCCCGATTCTCGGACCTCGTCGAGCACTACCCAAGCCTCGCCTGGCAACACCGCGATCTGCTGAACGACAACCTCCGCAAGCGCGTCATCATCGCTCACCAACGCCGCCGCGACGAACGCCTCTCCTTCGCGCAGCCGCGATCCGGGGGCGGGTGCCACGGGGGTGATCTGCGGCGGCTGGTCGCCCACGACGAAGTAGGTCCACGGCACGGAAACGCTGTTGCCGAACACGTCGGTTGCTTCTACGACCAGCGCAATTTCGCCCGGCTCCAGTGGCATGACCAGAGAAAACGCGCCTTGATGGCCGGTCTCGCCTGCTGCGGTAGCCAGCACTGCGCCATCGTAGGAGATCGACATCGCCGCGATCCCAGAGGCGTCGTGTACGTCCCATACGAAAGGAACCGTGGCCCCTGCAAAGTGAGTGCTTCGCGGGGCAGGGGAGACGATCCGGGCGACCGGTGGCGTGTCGTCTCGTCGCAGCTGGAGCGTTCGTTCGAAGGCTGTATCGGACACCTGCCCCGCCGAGTCCCAGGCCCGCGCCTTGAGCACAAACGCACGACTCTCGTTCGGGAGACCGTCAGGGAAGCCCGCAGCCGCTACATCGAGATCCGCCCATCGAAACGTGAACTCCGCCTGTGCGTAGCGCGCCGGGGCATCCAGGTCGACGCGTGACGAGGAGACGAGGTGCCCATCCAGGAGGACCTGGATGTCTACGGCGACCACCGCAATGTCATCGCGGGCCTGCACGTGCACTTCGACGGCGTCATGCAGGTACCACGACGCACGGTCGCTTGAGACTCCAACGACCTCAGGAGGCTGGTCGGCCACAACGCGTACCAGGTGGTCCGCGGTGTTCGCGTTCCCTGCCCTGTCCCAGACGCGTACACGCATGGGGTGATCGTTGGTCGCTCCCGGGGCATAGGGAGGCACGGTGAAGAGCAGGGTCGCGGCGTAGGCGTTCAAGGCGCCGTCCGTCTGCTGCAGGACGAAGTGTTCAGCGGGCACGACGTGGTCGAGGTGACCCGACAGGGTGTAAGCGTCGCCCGCAGCGTGTAGACCACGAAGCTCCACACCTACGGCTCCAACATTGTCCATCCCAGCGACCTTGACGGACAAGCGCTGTCCTTCAACCGCCTCGGCGTAGGCCAGGCCGGCCCCGCTACCCGTGAGTGCGGGTCGCACGAAGTGGACCGTGGGGGAGAGGTCATCCTGACTCACTGTGAACGACACGGGCGCGCTCGCCCTCCCTTGACCGACCGTGTCGACAGCGCGCGCGACGACCTCCATCGTATACGCCTCGGCGGACGCAGGAGGCGGCCGATACTCCACCGCCCAAGGTGCGCGGCTCCTGCGGCCGACAAGGCTGCCGTCGATCCAGAAGCTGACCTCAGCAACCCCAACGTCATCCTGGGCCTGTGCACGCAACAAGAGAGGAACGTCACCGAGGACGCGACTCCCCGGAGTCGGATAGGTCACCGCTACCTGCGGGGGCTGATCCGACCCTACCCGGACACGGCGCGCCTCAGCATGCCCACGGGCGCCATGCCAATCTTCGGCCTCCGCCCTGAACCACAAGACCTGCCCCGCCAGGTCACCGGGATCAGCCGGTGGGTCCAAGGCGAGATCAAGGGCGCGCACAGTGAAGGTGTGGGTCCGGGTCTGGGAGAGGCTTCCCGCCGATCCTGAAGCGACCACCCGATGCGCCGCGATACGCCGCCCTCCGCCCTGCCCCGCCCAAAGCTCAACGGTCGCGCCTGCTCCAAGGTGGTCGTCGCTGATCTCGATGGTGATGGGGATCTGCTGCTGATACGCAACCTCTGCCAAATCCGCAGGTTGCAGCAGCCGGACCGTCGGAGGGCGGTTGCGCACGACCCTGACGATCCGCTCGCCCGCCGACGCGTAGCCGCTGGCGACGTGAACACGCGCGTCCACGATCATCGTGCGCTCGTCGGTACCAGACCCCGGGATCATCAGCTCGCGTTCCCACACCTCGTAGCGTGCGCTCTGCCCTCCGCCATCTGCCCGGACCTCGATACGAGGCCAGGTCTGCACGCCAGCGACCCTGCCATCCATGAGCCACTCGACGTACGCTACGTCAGTCCGCTCGACGCTTGGGGCCAACCGAGTCTCCACGCGCGCCAGCAACAACGAGCGCTCCGTCACGCGCTGCAGCGACTCCGGAAGGACGACATAGAGCGGGCTTGTGGTCGCCGCAGTGCCGGCAGTAACGCGCAAGGTGTGCACTGGCGTCTGCGCGATCTGTCCAGCCGTGTCCACAGCGCGCGCGCTCAAGTGCACCTGTCTGCCCACCAAGTCTGGGCCAGGCACAAACTGAAAGTGATAGGGGCCCTGGTCCATGACGGCGATCCGACGCCCCTCCAAGAGCAACTCGACGCGTTCCACGCCTACGTCATCCGAGGCATTCACGAAGAATCGCGCCGTGGTGCCCGCCGATACCTGCGACGGGCCTGCCAGCAAGACCTCTGGAGGCGCATCGCGAGCTTCGACAACGACACGAACCCGCACGTCAGGGTAGTCGTCCAACCATGCTATCAGCGCCACGTCCTCACCTGGGGAGACGACATCAAGCGCTTGCACGAATCCAGGCATCAGGACGAGACGTGCGTCCGGACTCTCCAGTCCCCACGAGACGCTCAGGTGTCGCGGCAGCGCGGTCAGCGTGCCGTCGTCAAGCGCCACCTGCAGACCAGGTAAGGGCCATGGACGTCGGAGACCGGGCAACACGAAGCGCCCTGCCTCGGTCTGACCTGGGTTCAACACCAACGAGGCGAGGCTCCGCTCGGGCTCGTAGCGCACCTGCACCGTCTGGACCGGCAAGTCCCCGTAGCGCACCTCCACGCCAACCGGTCCGTCTAGGGTTGGTGCCCGAGGAAACACAACGCCAGCCGAAGTAACCCCGACACGGACTGGGTCCTGAGACACAAACTGAGCGCTACCCCCCAGCCCAGAGCGCACGAGCCACCCCATGAAGCGGTAGCGGACCCGGGCGCTCAGGGCCACACTGTCCACAAGCGACCACATCGTCACTTCGGTGGGGTCAACCTCCAACTCCAGCGCCTCATCCTCGACCCGCTGGCCCAGCTCCAAGAAGCGGGACGTCGCGCTGCGGTTGCCCGATGCGTCGACCGCTGTGGCGTCTACGATCACCAGCGCGTCTTGGCGAAGCGCCTCGGCTGACAGCGCGCCCGGCGCCATCGCTAACCTGAGGGTGAAGCGGCGATCACCGTCCCTCGAGGGCACGAGCGCCACCGGTCCGGAGGTCGCCGCAAAAGCTCGCGGACGCACCAAGCCGAGCACCCCGCCGAAGCGTCGCAGGTCCGAGAAGCGCACCCCGAGGGCATGGACAATGACGACGCTCACGTCTGTGTCATCGAAAGCGTCAACGACAACGCGCAGCGTCGGCTCGTTCTCGGGCGACTCCAGCCAGGCACCGACGACCTCGACGGTGGGCGGACGCTGCTCCACGCGAAAGCGCTCCCCGTAGATCTGTGTCGTACCGTCCGCCCAAACGATGCGGAGCGTGGGGTGGAGGCGCGATACGCCACGAGCGGTCAAGCTCCACGTGCATGCGTCGTCGCCTGCGGAGCCCTCGTGACCCTCCGCTACCTGCACGTCATCTGCGGCGGAGTACACCGCCACAACATCGCGGCAGGGGCTGACGCGAAGCGCGTACCACGCGTCTGCGGCGACCATCGTCAGCGGACGACTCGCCCGCAGATCGACGCGCCTCTCGGCGCTCGCGTGCGCGGGCGCGGCGCTTCCCCCGAGCACCGCACAGAGCGTGAGAGCGACTAGGCACGCGCACAACGAGGGCACGCAGTCGGGGCGACGTCCCTCTCGCAACCCAGAGCTCCTCATGGCCCGCCCCCCGTGATGTGTCGACGAAGTCGTCCCCACTGCTGCCCGAAGGCACCCGCACGTAATGCTAGGATGATGGGTAAAGTAGCCTAGGCGCTGCGATCGTTCAACGATCATCGACGCCTCGTGCCAGCCGCTGTATTGTCATGCGCTAGCCACGCGCTCTGTCGCCTACCGCCATGCGTCACCCCATCAGGGGCCCGCATCGCATCAGGGGCCCGCATCGCATCAGGGGCGGCAGAGCCAGCGGTCTCAGATCACGGGCCGACGTCTGGAGCCGCGACGGCTCGGAGATGCTCTACAGTCTGGCGGAAAGAGGTCTGGAGACGCTCCGCCATCATCCGGCGCAGCACCTCGTCCACATGATCCTCGAAAGCTGCCCCCCCGACCTCCCCAGGTAGGCGACGTGCCACGTAAGTCCGTCCGTGGAGGAGAAACACCTCGACTTCCCCGGACAGCGAGATCCTCCGCAGTCGCTCCTGGAGTTCCGCAGCAGCGTCGCGGTCAGGGATCCGCAAACGCACGAGCCGCGCCGACGGGTCAAGGACCCGCAGGCGGTCGAGGACCATGCGCCAAGATGCGCTCCTGTCTCGTAGGGCATCGGCGATGACCCCCGCCACGTCGGCGGTCGTCTCTGCCACCAAGTACTCGAAGGTCCCGGCTCCCTCCAGCCAAAGGTGCTGATGCTCGTAAAACCACGCCCGCGCCTCGTCTAGGGTGATGGGCACCGTGGGGACCGCGTCGCGCATGTAGCGCGCAGCGAGACGCTGCTCCCGCAGGAAGCGCTCTCGCGCTTCGAAAGCAGCCAGCTCCACGTCCGTCATCCGTGCGAGCTGCGCCGCGGCCACCATGCGCTGCCCCTCAAGATGACGCATCACGACATCTCGATCGTGCGCCAGCTCGCCGAGAAGGGAGTCTAGCCAACCCTCTGAGAGTGCGCGCGCAACGTCCTCGGGACCGACGGGCTCGGTGAGACCCACTGCCCGATCGTCTGGACCGCACGCCAGAACGCGATCCTCCGATGCGAGCCGAGGCTCACCGGCCTTGCAGCTCACGGCCAAGCAGCCGCAAAGAAGCCAAGCTCCCCACAAGACGTTCCGGCTCTGAAGCATCGTCATGGCTGCCTCTGCAGCCCGATTGCAGCCTCTAGGGCCCGTAGGGCTTCGTGCCGCGCCCGCGAACGCACCCCTCGCTCCAGATCAGGGAGGGCCCTCTCAACATCAGGAACGAAGCGCTCCGGTCCATCGACAATCTCGATGAGGTGCACCGCGTGAGCTGAGCGGAAGGGGTCCAAAACCCCAGGGCCTGAGGCATCGAACACGCGCTGGGCGACGTCCGGGTAGAGGTCCGCCTCGTGCACCCAGCCGATCATTCCCCCGCGCCCCGATGTGACGGGATCACCTGAGTACGCCTCGGCCAAGCTACCAAAGTCCTCGCCTCGTTCCAGGCGCCCGCGCAGCGTCGCAGCCTCCAGGAGGCGCGCCTGCGCCTCGTCGTCATCACCACCCTCCATCAAGGGGAGAACGATGTGACGCAGCATCGCGCGCCGCCTCCCCAACGCCTCGACCTGCTGGCCATAGAGGGCGGTCATGTCGGCCCCGGCCACCGCACGTCGGCCGGACTCAGCCAGATAGGCCTGCAGCGCCGCCTCCCAGCGGTACGCGGCCACGCGAACGCGCAGCTCCGCTGGGTCCACCAGACCTGTCTCCAGCACAAAGGCCTCTTGCGCCAAGCCCCTGGTGATCTCCGCCCGTGCCGCGTCTTCCGTCAGGTCCTGCCGTCCATCGCGTTCCGCTACCCGCTGGTACGCGCGCACCATCTCCAGGGAAACGGGAGTGGCCAGGTCCAGGCACTGCGACGACTGGGCTGGTTCACGCCCACAACCGATCGCCAGGACCAGTGCTAGCGCGAACGTCGAGCGATGGATTCCTTGGGACACGCAGACCTCCCCCTGAAGACGAATCAGATGGTCGTCGGAATGGGGCCAGCTTACACGCAGCTTTGCGCGAGTGCCAGGCTTGCAGCCAGCCCTGGGTGTGGTCTTTGTGTGGGTCACGGGCTGGAGACGGTTGCGTAGGCGCGAGAGCTTGCAGCGGCGAAGACCCAGGGATTCAGTTCACCCGCCAGCCCTGATCGATCACCCGATGAAGTGAAAGACCCCGTTGCCCCTGGATTTCCAAGGGATCATGATGGCGTCGCAAAACCGGTCATCACCAACGGTAGAGACCCACCGCGTCGCATCCAACCGCGAAGCCGGCTTCGGCCGCGCTGACGCGCTCGTCATGCCCCGCACCCCCGGCCCAGCAGCCGTGCCCGAGCTCAAGCGCTTCGCTCGTCGCGAGACGCCAGAGTACGCCCTCCAACGCGCCGTCGACCAGCTCCGACAGCGCGACTACGCCGCCGCGGCGCGGGTGGCGGGAGCCACCACCGTGCACCAGTACGCCGTGCTCTTCGACGGAAAGCGGCAGCGCCCTCCGCTTCAACACCCGCCGACGTTGTCGCCCTACTCTTCGCTCTCCGGCCGCAGACTCGGAAACTCCCTGAAGAGCTGGCTCTCCCAGCGACGCGCGGCGCCTTCGTCTCCGCGCTGCCGTTCCCACGCCGCCAGCTCGCGGAGCACGCCAATCCTCGCCGAGTCTCCTGCCGGAAGCTGCGCAAGACGCTCCCGCAGCGCGCGCCCACGGCTCGCGTGGTCCGCAGGTGCCGCCGTGTCCGTGCCTGCCGCCCCTAAGCCAACCTCTTCGCGCGCTTGCGGCGCCGGCCGCTCGTCGTCGGCCCGCGCGCGCGGGGGCGCCTGGGCGGGTGCAGGTGAGGGTGACGGTGAGGGTGCCGAGGGGTGAGCTGCCGGCGGGGCCGAAGGAGCCGCCGGCGCAGCGCGGGCAGCCCGGGGTGCAGGCGCCTGCCCTCCCGACCCAGCGCCCGCGCCTGCTCCATAACCGGCCCCTCCCGATCGACCGAGACCCATCGGCTCCGCGCGCCCACCCCCGCCTTCCAAGGCGACGACTGAATCCTCCAGCCCCGTCAACCTCTCGGCGGAGTCGGGCGCTGCAGATGCGCTACGCGGGACGGCATCGGCCGCCGGCGCCGAGCGCGGCGCCGTGACGGCCGCCTGCCGCTCGTAGGAGGGCTCAGGTCGCAGGGGTGCCAGCGCGACGTGTTCAGGGCCCTCGTCGGCGCCGCGCGCAGCGCCAGCGGGGGCCTGCCGCCGCTGCGCCGGACGGGCTGCCACCGGCGGCGCAGCGGACCGCGACCTGCTGGCGGAGCGCGGGTCCTCCTCGATGGGCACCTGCTCCGGGGCCTCTGCGAGCGCGAGTGCCGCCTCGCCAGCGGGTGCATCGTCCTCATCAGCCTCGCGCGACACAGCTCGGACGGCCACCGGCGGGCCTGCTGGCGCGGCGGCCAGCGCCTCGCCCTCGTCAGCCGCTGGCGAAGGCGCTGCGGGTACCCTAGCCAGCGATCCAGACTCCGGCGGCCACCCAGCCTCAGGGGGGGACACGCTGTCCAGCGTTCCCATGTCCGATCGGGCAAGCTCCGCGCCAACGCTGGCCTGATCTCGCGGCGAGACCCTGCCATCCGGGGCGCGTGAGACCCAGAGGAAGAGCGCAGCGCAGCCGAGGGCGGCCAACGCCCACGGCCACCACACCGAAACCCTCCCCCTACCCTGCGCCTTGACGACATCGGCGGCCGCCTCGTGCATGCGCTGCTGAAGTCGGTGTCGGACGTCTTCGCTGAGCGGCGGAGACGCAGGAGGCGCACCTAGGCCGTCCAGCACGGCGTCCCAAGCCGTGAGCTGCGCTCGCTCTTCGTCCGACAGAGTCGCCAGCGAGGGCTGGGTGCCCTCTGGACCACCTCGCTGGGCAAAGAGCCGATCCATGTGCTTGCCGTCGTCTTGCTGGCTCATGCGGCCCCTCCACGTTCGGCAGAAGTTTCGAGATCGGGCAGGTGTCCACGTAGCGCCTCTAGCGCGTAGCGAACACGTGACTTCACGGTCCCCTCGGCGACCCCCAGGACCGCAGCGATCTCGGGGAAGCTAAGCCCCTCGTCGTGACGCAACATCAGGGCCTCGCGTTGCTCCTCTGGGAGGGTCGCCAGGGCGGCGCGAAGCCGCTGACGCAGGAGTGCGCGCTCCGTGTGCTCCTCCTGCCCCTCGCCCGGATCAGCGATCGCCTCATTGTCCCGCTCGGTGAGGCTACGGGGTTCGGTAGCGCCACCACGCCGGCTCCGCGCACGATCGATGAGGAGGTTCCGTGCGACACGAAACAGCCACGCGCGGACGGTCATGCCCTGAAGGTATCGCGGGGGCTGACGCACCAGCCGCAAGCAGGTCTCCTGGAGCAGATCCTCCGCGCTCTGCTGACAACCGGTCCGGCGCAGCAGAAAACCCCATAGGGCGTCATCGTAGCGCGCCACCAAGACCTCGACCGCCAGGGGCTCACCCCCGGCCCATGCGCGCAGCAGCCCCTCGTCGTCCAGCCCCTCCAAGGCGCGGCTGCGTCGGCGACCCAACACCTGTCGTGCGAAGAACGCGAGCAGCATGACACCGGCCGACAAGTCCGCGGAGAAGGCGCGCACCCATCTGAGGAACGCGCCGCCGCTTCCGACACTGCCCGCTGGTGCCACCGGAGGCAAGCGCGTCGACGCAGCCCCGCCAGAGAGACGCTCCCTGGCATCGCCAGCCGCCCACCGAGACGAGGCCATCGACAGGGCGCTATGTTGGGGGGCGAAAGCGAGCATGGGAGGTCTCGGCTGTAGCGGGCCGATGCTCACGCGCACCGGCACTACCCCCTAGAACGCCCAGGGCGCGGCATTCGATCTACGATTCAGCCGCGCTGGAGCAGATCGACGCCCGCCCTGGTCGCGCCGCGCGGAGGGCTTGCCCTCGGAGGCGCCGCGTGCCTAGTTAGCGCGGGTCTCGCTGCGCTCCGCTTGGCTCGCCCTCCATGACCTCCACGCCGCAACAAGTGCTCCGTCAGGTGTTTGGCTTCCCGGCGTTTCGTGGCCAGCAGGAGGCGGTGATCGAGGGCTTGTGCCAGGGCAAGGACGCGCTCGTGCTCATGCCGACGGGGGGCGGCAAGAGCCTGTGCTATCAGGTGCCTGCGATCGTTCGGGAGGGGACGGGGATCGTGGTCTCGCCGCTCATCTCGTTGATGAAGGATCAGGTCGACGCCTTGGTCCGCTACGGCGTGCGCGCGGCATCCCTGCACTCGGGTCAAGCCGAGGGTGCCTCTCGCGCGGCGTGGCGCAGCCTACGGCGCGGAGAGCTGGATCTCCTCTATGTGTCGCCCGAGCGGCTGCTCGGCGGCATGCTCGACACGCTGGACGAGCTCCCGCTCGCGCTCTTCGCGGTCGATGAGGCGCACTGTGTCTCCCAGTGGGGGCACGACTTCCGCCGCGAGTATACCGAGCTGGGGGTGCTGAAGCAGCGCTGGCCCTCCATCCCGCTCGTCGCTCTGACCGCCACGGCAGATCCGCACACCCGCGCCGACATCCAGCGCGTGCTCGGGCTGGAGGAGGCCGATGTTTTCGTGTCGAGCTTCGACCGACCGAACATCCGCTACCATGTCCACCCCCGTGGGAAAGGCTGGACCGACCTCGTGCGTTTGGTGCGCACGCGCGGCGAGGGTTCGTCCATCGTCTACGCGTTGACACGACGCCGGGTCGAGATGCTGACGGAGCAGCTCAGGAAGGCCGGCGTCGAGGCAGCGGCCTACCACGCAGGACTGTCCAACACGGAGCGGGCCCGCGTTCAGGAAGGGTTCCAGCGGGACCAGATCTCCGTCGTCGTCGCCACCGTCGCTTTCGGCATGGGGATCGACAAGCCCAATGTGCGGCTGGTGGTCCACGCCGACATGCCGATGAGCGTCGAGGGCTACTACCAAGAGACGGGGCGCGCGGGCCGCGACGGGCTCGCAGCGGAGGCGCACCTCTTTTTCGGCATTCAAGACCTCTTGGTGGGAGAGCAGCTTATCGACAAAGGCGAGAACCGCGAGCGTGCGGCGATCGAGAAGCGGAAGTTGCGCGCGATGGCCTCCCTCTGCCAGGCACTCACCTGTCGCCGGGTCGCCCTGCTCTCCTACTTTGGCGAGCGGGGCCACGAAGCGTGCGGCAACTGTGACATTTGTCTCGATCCACCCGAGCTTTTCGATGCAACGGACCTAGCTCGCATGGCATTGAGCGCTGTGTTCCGCACGCAGCAGACCTTCGGGGTCCTGCACATCATTGATGTCCTCCGCGGCGCAGTGACCGATCGGGCCCAGCGCTTTGGGCACACCCGGCTGCCGATCTTCGGGGTCGGGCGGGACCACGACAAGGCGCTCTGGGAGGCCGTGCTCGTGCAGCTCGTGCACCGAGGCTACCTCTACCAGGATGTTGGGTCCTATGGCGCGCTCAAGCTCACCGAGGAGGCGAGGCCGGTGCTCCGGGGTGAGGTCCGCGTACAGCTCGCGCGGCCCCGCACGAGCACACGGGAGCGCGTGGAGGAGGTGACCCGCCAGCGGGTGCGGCGCAAGACCAGCGAGCGACCCGAGCTGCTGCAGCGTCTCAAGGCGCTCCGCAGGGAGCTCGCGGAAGAAGAGGGGGTCGCCCCCTACATCATCTTCAACGACGCGACGCTGGTCGCGATGGCTGACTTGGCGCCCCAGTCGGCTGAGGCGCTCGCCTCGGTCAGCGGTGTCGGTCCGATCAAACGGGAGCGCTACGGCCCTGCTTTTCTGCTGACCATCCAGAGCTTCTTGGAGGATGAGGCCCGGGCCTGATCATCCCGTGGCCTCCCCCTCCACCAGGCCCCTTGGCGCTGCGTGTGGGTGCGCTGCAGGTGCCGCTGCTGCGTCCCTCTGCGCTCCTTCCTTGTCCCCTGCGTCCGATGTCGGGTAAAGCGCAGCGTGGCGCTGGCATCACCGCAGTCCACCCGCTCAGCACCGCAACGCGAGGTCCCTCATGCGCTCCCTCCTCGGTCTGCTCACGCTCGCGACGCTTGTCTCCGCGCTCCTCGCGTGCGGCGCTTCCCCGCGCTTCACGCCTGAGGTTCAGGCATCCTTCCGGGAGCACCCGATGGCGCGTATGGAGACGGCGCGCACCATCGCATATTTCCCAGAGCACCGACGGAGCGAGACCGAGGAGCTGATCCGGAGCGTAGAGGCCTGCATGGGCGCGCTGGATCGCTTCGCCCAAGGCGGCTACGTGGTGGACGAGAAGGTCGTGTTGATTGTGCCCGAGGTCGAGTTCAACAACGCCTACGTCTCGCCCGCGGCCTTGGATTCTCCGCACACGGTGGTCCCGCCCTACTTCACCTGGGACCGCCTCTTTGAGATCGGGCTGGAGCCGCTGCCGGGCTTCGTCGCGTGCCACGAGGCCGTTCACTACGCGCAAGCCCTTCACATCTACGGGCCGGCCCGCTTCATGCGCCAGGTCTTCGGTGAGCTCCTCTCGCCGCAGCTCGGCTTTGACCCATGGTTCTGGGAGGGCCTCGCGGTGCACTACGAGTCTCAGCTCAACCCTGGGCTGGGCCGGATGAACAGCCCGCTGTGGCGAGCGACCTTCCAAGCCGGAGTGGCCGCCGGCGGCCTCCACGCGGGGAGCCTCCACATCGACCATCGGCAGCCCACCTTCAATGGCGCCTACCTTGTCGGCTCCCACTTCTTGGAGTGGCTGATCACCACGAAGGGCGAGGACGCGGTGTGGCGTGCCGTTCGCAACCAGGGACGAGCGCTGCTCCCCTTCCTCGGCGTGCAGCTCCGCACGCGGAGCCCCCTGGACGGGACGCTCGCGTCCCACTTCCGCACCTTCCGCCGCGAGATGGAGGCGCTCTACGTCCCACGGGAATCCCCCCAGGAGATCGAGCGCATCAGCGACGCTGGCCAGATGCCAACCCTGCACGTCGCCCGTGACGGACGCTCGGTGCTGACGACGGTGAGCCCGGATTCCCCGCCTCGCGTGGCCGTCATCGGGCCGGATGGCCGCGAAATCGCTGCCCGCACCCTGCCACCCCTCTTCGGCGAGGGTGGCCTCCGCTTCGCCGGCATCGACTCGGCGCGGCTGGTACCCCATCGCCCTGAGGTCCTCCTCCACAGCCTGGAGTTTCAGAACAACCGCTACCGCACGAGGCTGGTGGCGTGGAACTACGAGACCAACCGCTTCTCGACCCTGGCCGACGACTTGCGCGGGGGTGCGGGAGACATCACGCCTGACGGCGCGGCCTACGTCTACCCACGCGCGGAGAGGCTCGGGCGTTCGCTTGTGTACCTCCCCATCGATGGCGCCGGGGAGCAGGTGCTGCTGCCTGCGGTCGACGGCGCCGTGGTGGGACACCCGCGGGTGTCCCCCGACGGAACCCGGGTGGTCGCGCTGCTGGTGCAAGCTGGGTCACGCGCCTTGGTCGTGCTTCCCACACCTGGCGCGCAGGGTGAGCCGCTCGTGCTCCGTGGGATCGGCGGCTTCCTGGCGCAGCCCTCCTGGTGGGATGACGAGCACCTGATCGTGCACATGGAGGTCGAAGGGCACCTCCAGCCCTTCATCGTGCACCTGGCGAGCGGACGTATGCGCCAGCAAGCCGAGGCACCGTGGGCCATCATGGCCGCGCAGCGACGCGGCGACGACCTGGTCTTCTTGAGCCTCGAGGGATGGGAGTGGGCGTTGGCCCGCACCACCGCCGTGTTGCCGGCTTTTGGCAGCGAAGGGAGCACCGACGAGGACAGCTACCGCTTCGCGGTGCGCACGCCGCAGATCGAGCGCACGCCATGGGAGGCGGTCGGTCCTTCGCCGCAGCTCACGCTCCCGCAGCGGGTCGTCCTCGACATCGAGAGCACCACGCCCTACCGGCGCACGGACGGGCTGCTCATCCCCCGCACGCGCGGCGCCTTCTTCCTCTACCTACCCGAGACATGGTCCGTCGATGTCGGCGCGATGGGTCGGGATGAGCTCGGCTTCCACAACTGGGCGCTCGGTGCCGGTCTGCTGCAGCGCAAAGACGACGTCGTCCGGTGGCAAGGGAGCCTGGGTTACGTGGGCGGCTGGCTCGCCCCAGCCTATCCCTTCATGGACATCCGCCAAGACCAGTCGACCGCCGAGCTGCGCAACCTCGCCGGAGAGAGCACCAGCGCGGCGCTGCAGACACGCTCGCTGCGGCTGGGTGTTGTTCGGCCGACGTGGGCGGGGATCTATGGGGCATCCCTCTTCGCCATGCACCGGGACCTCGACGTTGAGGAACCCGAGCGCAACGCCCCCGCCCCCGTGGGCGGCGATCAGGATCTGCTCTTCCTCGGCGCTGACGTGGAGACCTACTGGGCGCGCCAGCACGCCGTCGCGCGGGGCGGGGTGTACGCTGGCGTCGCCGGAGGTGTTCGCGTATCGGGCTGGGTGAGCGATGACGAGGCCTTGGACCTGGGGCTCGACCCGCGCGTAGAGGCGAGCGCTTGGATCCCGCTGCCGTGGTCCCGCCGTCATCACCTGCGCCTGAGGACCGTCGGGCGCTGGGTGTGGAACGACGAAGGGCTAGCGCTGCTCACCGTGGGCGGCATCAGCCCTGACCTCCCCCTCTACAGCAGCCGAGACAACGCACGGGTGCCACAGAGCGGCTCGCAGGCGCTCCTCCCCCTCTCGTTCCAGGAGGCTGTCCGCGGCTTTGATGACCTGGGTTTCCTCGCGGAGCGTGTGGTGACCGGCGACCTCCGCTATCGCCTCATCCTGCCCGTGGACCGTGGCACCATGTCCGTCTTCTGGATCCTGCCCGCGCTGCTCGTCCGCGACATCGGCGTCGAAGCCTTCGGCAGCGGGTTCACGGAGCTCGAAGGTGCGTGGCATGCCGCCGTTGGGGGGGCCCTGACCTTGGACGTCACCTGGCTCCTGCCTCTCAGATTGGGTGCCCAGATCGCGCAGCGCCTCACGGACGATCAGGGCACTCTCTTCACCCTCTACCTGGGGCTCGACTAGAGCGACCCCCACAGACCAAGGAGAGCAGATGACGAAGCGCGCGTGCGTCGTGGGTGGCGGCTTCTCTGGGCTGGCCGCCGCGGAGCGCCTTCTCGACGCCGGATGGGCCGTCACCCTCCTCGAAGCCCGCGAGCGCGTCGGCGGGCGGGCCTACACCGAGCGCCCGCTCCCTGACCTGTGGCTCGACTACGGGGGACAGTGGCTCGGGCCAGGCCAGGAGCTGATGTACGACCTGACCCGCCGCCTCGGCGTGCGCACGTGGCCTATGTATGCGCAGGGGAAGAACATCTTGGTCAACGACCGCGGGAGCTGCGCCTATGATGGGCTCTACCCCAAAGGAATCTCCTTGGCCGCCCTCGCGAACCTCGGCGCCGCGGTCGCTGCCTTCGACGCCCTCGCCTTTACGCTCGTCGCTGATGACCCGTGGCGGACTCCAGGCGCGGCGCACCTCGACCGGCGCTCTCTGGAGTCGTGGATGCAGGCTACCCTGCGCTGCGAGGACGCCTACACCCTCTTCGGCGTCCTGATTCGCACCGTTTTCGCTGAGGAGCCGGCGCGCATCTCCCTGCTCCACGCGCTCTTCTATGCGCGCAGCAGCGGCGGCGGCTTGGACAGGCTGGCTCGCGGACCCGGAGGCGCCCAGCAGGACCGTGTGGATGGTGGCATGGGCACGCTGGCGGCTACCTGGGCGGACCACCTGCGAGCCCGCGGACTCCACATCGAGCGAGGCGTCGCGGTGCGAGAGGTTGCGCAAGACGCGTCGGGCGTGGTCGTGCGCAGCGAAGGTGGGCGCTGGTCGGCAGACGCGCTGGTATGCGCCATCCCACCCGTGCTGGCTGCCGAGATCGTGTGGTCCCCCTCCCTGCCGCCTCGCAAGCTGTCGTGGTGGCGGAGCTGTCCACCCGGTGCCGTCGTCAAGTGCTTCGCCATCTACGACAAGCCCTTCTGGCGTGACGCTGGCCTCAGCGGCGCGGCAGTCTCTCTGCGAGGCCCCGTCCACACCGCCTTCGACGCCACTCCTCCTGACGTGCCCTATGGTGTGCTCCTAGGTTTTGTTGAGGCCGACGAGGCACGCAGGTGGGAGCAGCGTCCGCAGCACGAACGCGAAGCCCTCGCGCTGCTCTGCTTCTCCAGGGCCTTCGGGCCGGGGGCGCTGCATCCGCGCCTCTACGTCGACCACGGTTGGGAGGAAGAGACGTGGAGCCGCGGATGCTACACCGGTGTCTGTCGACCCGGCGCGTGGACGGATGCGGGGGAAGACGCGCGGGCTCCCTTGGGCAGAATCGCCTTCGCCGGCACCGAGCACGCCCGGCGCTGGAACGGCTACTTGGAGGGCGCGATGAGCGCCGGACAGGCGGCCGCGGCCGCCGTGATCGAGAGGCCGACATGATGCACGACGCGACTCCTACCCAGCGGCGCTCGCGTCGGCATGACTCGCGCGCAGGGTGGCAGGCTTGGGCAGCTCTCCTTCTCAGCGCGCTGCTCTGCCTCGCCGCGGCCTGCGCGCGGCCTGCCGCTCTAAGGCTGCCCGCCACAGCTGTGACGTCACCGAGCGCGGTGGTCGATGACGAGCTGAGCGAGATTCCCTGGCTTGGGGATCGCGCTGCGCCGATCACCATGGTGGTGTACAACGCGTACGGCTGCGCGACCTGCGACGCCTTTGCGGAGAGTGTATTGCGCGTACTCGACACGGCGCCCGACCTGCGCGTCGTGTACCACGTGCTGGCCCTGGACGACGGCGCCGAGTTCGAAGCCGCTGTCGCGGCGCGCGCGGCGCTTGTGCAGGGTCGCTTCGCAGCGTTTCACCGCCACCTGGTCGAGGGAGAGCGCATCGACGAGGCTGGGCTGGTCGCCGCCGCACGCCAGGCTGGGGTCGACATGACCCGGTGGCAGCGCGACCGCGAGAGCGCCGAGCTTCGCGAGCTCGTCGAAGACATCACCGACCGAGCGAGGCGTCTCGGGCTGCAGGGGGTACCCACCTTCGTGCTGGGCGGAGAGGCACACCATGGTGGCTGGACCGAGGGGCGTCTACGAGACGCGCTGGCCTCTGAGCGTGAGGCGGTGGCTCCCCTGGTCGCAGAGGGGCTCTCTCCTGACGCCATCCTCGAAGCACGCCTGGCCCAACGCTCGCGCCAGGGGGGCCACGGGCACGTCGAGTCCCGCCGCACAGCGCTCCCTGCGTTGGGAGACCGACCAGCGCGCGGCAACACCGAGACCGGTGTGCTCATCGTGGAGTTCAGCCTGCTGGGGTGTCCTGCGTGCGAGCGCCAGCGCGAGGTGATGCGCACCCTGCTCGCCGAGCGGGGAGACGACGTCCACCATGTCCTGATCGTGGTCGGCGCGGTCAGGCCCGAGCGCTGGGCAGCGACGGGCGACCGCGCTCTGCGGGCGGCGCACCGACTCGGCGCCTTCTGGGAGCTCTACCCGCAGGTGGCGTTTCTGGGCGCTGATGGGCCAGCCGACATGGAAGCCTACGCCGCGTTCTTCGAGGCGCGTGGGCTGGACGCAGCGGCGCGCAGCCAGCTCTGGTCCGACCCAGCCTTGGAGACCTCTCTGGAAGCCGACCTCGACCTGATGCGCGCCCTCCAAGTAGAAGGCTTCCCGACGCTCTTCGTGGACGGTCGGGCCATTCGTGGCTTTGCTCCGCGAGAGCTCTTGGACGCCCTCTTGCAAGAAGCGACGCAAGCGCCAGAGTGAGACCTGGCCCCGAGACCCGCTCGACCGGACCGCGCTCCCCCAACCCGCTGAACCTATGACGCCCCCTCCCTGGACGCCGCCCGCGGCGCACGCCGAAGCCCCGATCGCTGGCCGCCCCTCCAAACGAGCGGCAGGCCGCGCGCATGCGGCCTGCGTCGTGGCTTGCGCCCTCGTGCTAACGGTCGGCGCCACCTTGGTCGCGGCCTGTACCACCCAGGGCAGCCCGGAGAGCGCCGCGCCGGTCAGCCCCGCACCCAGCGAGGGGGCGAGCGCGGAGGCGACCCGTCCGAGGGTCGCGCCCCCGCCGAACAACCGCCGACTCCTCGCGCTCAATCCTAGGCTTGATCAGCATCCAACGCTTGGGGACGTCGCCTCTGCGGAGCGCCTCGCCGCCCGGGTCGAGAGGGCCTGCATGGGCTACTGCGAGCGCCTCGAATCCTGCGCCCGCTTCGTCAACACGGAGGGCTTGGTCCACATGGATCCGGTCGGCTGCCGCTCGCGCTGTGCTCACGACATGGAGCACCAGCCTGACCGCACGGTTGCCCTCCTGATCGCGGAACCGACCTGCGCTGCGGCTCTCAGCGCGGCCTACCAATGCCTGGCGTCCCAGCGATGCGACGGCCTCCGGGACCACGGCAGCGCGCACCCGGCCTGCGAGTGGCACTGGTCCAGCACCAACGACCTCTGCGCCCGCGCGCTGAACCGTGCCTCGCTGGATGACGAACGCACCACCCCCTGGCCGACCCGGCCCGCCTCACCGCCACCGAGTCCCCCCTCTGCGCAACAGGAAGACGCGGCGCACGCTGCCCCGCACCGGGAGGACAGCGCTGATGAGGGCGCGTTGGAGCGCGACGAGGGCTCAGCGGGGTCCGAAGGCGAGTGAGGGCGGGCGCGAGGAGCGCGTCGCGGCACGGGGGGATGGGGAGCGGCCTCTCTGGTGGGGCGCGCCTGGAGAGCGCCCGTCATTCAGGACATGGTCTGCGTGTGGACCGAGCGGGTGGCCGCATCCTGCCAGGCGCGCCTGGAGAGCGCCTCGACACCTTCCTTGCCTCGCATGGCGAGGCGAGGTAGCGGGATCGGCATGCGAATCGTCTGCATCAGCGACACCCACATGTTCCACGACGCCCTCGACCTTCCGGAGGGGGACGTGCTTGTCCACGCGGGGGATCTGTGCGGGTACGGGACGCTTGAAGAAGTGGCGGCGTTTGATGCGTGGCTCGCGACCTTGCCGCACGCGCACCGCATCGTGATCGCGGGCAACCACGACTGGCCCTTCCAGCGCACCCCCGAGGAGGCGCGCGCGACCTTACGACACGCCATCTATCTGCAGGACAGCGGCGTGGAGATCGAGGGCGTGCGCTTCTGGGGAAGCCCGTGGCAGCCGGAGTTTCTGGACTGGGCGTTCAACCTGCCGCGCGGAGCGCCGCTGGTAGAGAAATGGGCGCTCATCCCGGAGGGCACGGACGTGGTGATCACCCATGGCCCTCCCTTTGGCTACGGAGACCTCTGCGACAACGGCCAGCGCGTGGGATGCGAGGACCTGCTGGCTGCCCTCGAGCGGGTGGGCGCGTGCTTGCACGTAAGCGGCCACATTCACGAGGGCCACGGCGCACGCTGCGTTGGCGGCTTGCTGCTGGTCAACGCGAGCATCTGCACATCGCGCTACCGACCGGAGAACCCGCCAGTGGTGGTGAATTTGGGCTAGGACCAAGGGGTGCGAGCGCTCACCCGCCCCTCAGGACGAGGTTCGCTTCGGTGACGCCCATCACATCGCGCGCCACCAGCTCGTGCTCGACGGAGGCCGGGAGACAAGGCTGGAACTTCGAGACGCGCGGGTGCGCGCTGGCGTCAGTCCACGCGGCGGCATCCGTCCACGTGAGCGGCGGTCCCTCGGCGAGCTCGCGCAAGGCTTGACGGATCGCCACCTCGCTCTTGGCTGCGTCGCCCGAGAATCGGAGGGCCTCATTGCTGGCGGTCACCTTCTCGCCGAGGCGGGACTGGAGCGCGGCAGCGAGCAGGCGGTTGCCGCGACCACCGGCGTAGGTCCACCACTTGACTGAGCCATCAGGTTCCTGGGTCAAGGGGGTAGGCTCGTCGCGAAGGAAGCCGTGCGATACGCGGAGCTGCTGGATCGCGGCAGTGGCCCGCTTTGACCACCAGGGGCGCACATCATCGCGAACGAGGACGTCGCGCATCGCCTGGCACAGGGCCCGGGAGAGCAGCGTCGGTCGGCCGTACCACCGCGGATAGACGCCGTGCTCCGCTGGCTCGACCTCGCAAGTGGCTCCCTTCCAGTTCACGTTGACGATACGCCAGGGCCTGCCTGCGAGGACGAAGGCTGCGCTTCGGCGATCCTCATCTTGGAGAAAGAACGCATCGACCATCCCGATCTCATGGGCACCGTGGAGGACGCGCAGAACGCGCGGCGTCGAAAACACGGCGTAGAGTTCCAAGAAGTTCTTGGCGCCGTAGAGCTTCTGACCGCGCTCACCGAGCACGAGGCGATGGTCGACCTCGCTGAGGACCCCCTCTCGGAGCATGTGTCGGGCGATGTCGTCGCGGGTTTCGTCGCGAATCTGGGAGAAGGCTGAGCACCCTTCCAGCCAAGTCCACCACTCGAGCGTCGGGACGCCGCGTTGCTGCATCGCGAGCGCGATGAGCTGCTGGGCGAGAACATGCGGCGCCCAGCGGGACGCAGCAGCCGGCTCGACGTAATCCCGCGCATGCAGCTCGAGCAGCGCAGTGGCCTGCAGGACATCCTCCTCCTCGACGCAAAGGAAGGTGCAGTTGGCCTTTGCACCCGCGCGGCGCCCGGTCCGCCCCATACGCTGGAGGAACGAGGACACCGAAGATGGAGCGTCGATCTGGAGGACACGGTCTAGGTCGCCGACGTCCAGACCCAACTCCAATGCGCTGGTGGCCACGATCACGCAGTTGGATCCCTCCGTGAACGCGGCCTCGGCGGCAGCCCGCTCCGAGAGCGCGAGGGAGGAGTGCGACAGGTAGACATCGACGCTGCGCTGGGCGAGCGCGTGCCCGAGCTGCTCGACCCCGCGCCGGCTGTCGACGAACACGAGCCGACGCGTTCCTGGGTACAGGCGGTCGATGAGCAGCGCGGCGTTGCCGAGCGTGCCCACGTGGTCGACCATGAGCTGTGGCTCGCGCTTCGCGCCGCCCGGATCAACCACCCGCGTTGCGCGCATCGAGCTCCCGCTCAGCCAGCTTACGATGTCCTCGGGATCACCGACCGTCGCCGACAGGCCGACCCGCTGGACGTCGTGCCCGGACAGGCGCGTGATGCGCTCGATGAGCGCGACCAGGTGTGAACCGCGGTCGTCCGCAGCGAAGGCGTGGACCTCATCAATGACGATCGCCCGGACGTTCCCCAGCATGTGCTGCGGCGGAACCCGCGTACTGAGGAACATGGCCTCGAGCGACTCGGGCGTGATCGCGAGGATGTCTGGACGCTCCTTCAGCATCCGCTTGCGAGCGGAATGCCCGACATCGCCATGCCACTTGCCAGCGTTTCGACCGACGAGCGCGGAGAGCGCGCGGAGGCGACTCTCCTGGTTGTTCAGGAGCGCTCGGATGGGGGCCACGTAGAGCACCGAGACCGGTGCGTAGTCCTCCGTGCTCATCTTCGAGAGCAAGGGCAGGAGCGCGGCCTCGGTCTTTCCACCCGCCGTCGGCGCGAGGATCACGCAGTTCGTTCCGTCGAGAATCGCGTGCGTCGACTGCTCCTGCACCGGGCGCAGCCCCGTCCAGCCGAGGCCATTCACGACCTGGTACTGGAGCGCTGGAGAGAGTCGATCGAACGCTTCCACGCTGGTTCAAACCTCCAAGTCGAAGTCGTCCGGCGAGGCACCACCAGCGGCAGCGCGCTCCTCGACGGTGAGCTCGTCCGTGGTCAGCGAGAGCTCGAAGTTTCGATGCGGATCGAAGTCGGGGAAGAGGTCGACGCGATCGAGCAGACCGGCCACGAGCTTCCGCAGGAAGATGCGAGGAGCAACGCCGACCTTGCCGCCCAGCTTCCCTGCGACCGCCGTGGCGAGCCCAGTGAGCACCTCGTCGTTGACCCTCGCCGCCATGCGCTCGGAATCCTCCGTGGGATAGAGCGCGCGAACCCGTCGCCCAACCTCGACGAGGCGATCGAGATCGAAGGCGTGTAAACGCACCTGGACGTCGCGGGGGTTGTCCCAGCGCGTGTCGCCGGAGAAGTCCACGTGTAGCCGCTGCGCGAGCGGCGGGAGGCGCCGAACGCCGTTGGGGCCATCGAAAAACGTGGGCGTGCCGGTGATGAGCACGTAGAGGCCTGCGAAGCGGCCTCCGTAGAGGTCGTCGATCAGCTTGCGGAGGGCCTCGAGGCTCTTGTCGCGGCTGTCCGAACGCACACGCTGGATCGTCTCCACCTCGTCGAGGACGAGCAGCAGTCCTGGCCGGCCGCACTGCTGGAGCAGCGCAAGCAAGCCGCGGAAGAAGCCGAGCGCTCCGGTGTGGTCGACGTCGCCCTTGATGCCCGCCCTTCGCTTGATGTCCGCAGAGACATTCGGCTGCCCCATGAGCCACGCGATCAGCCCCTCGGCGACCGCGTGGTCCTCATGCAGTTGCGCGGCATGGTAGGCGCGCAGGACGGCAGCGTACTGCGGCTGTACGGCGCTGACCTCGGCGAGGCGCGCCTCCATCAGGTCACCCACGCCACGGCCGAGGGCTTCGAGGTCGTCGGGGTCGCGGAGCTGCCTGGTAACCTCCTCCTCAAGGCCCATGATCCACTGCGAGATCACCGCTCGAAACGCGCCCGTGTCCCACTCGGCGGTACGCAGCCCCTCCATCGCGCGGCGGTACACGGTCTCGAGACGGTGCAGGGGCGTGTCGTTCTCCGAGATCTGCACCTCGGCCACGGCGAAGCCCCGCGACATCGCCTGGTGCTGGTACCAGCGCGCGGTGAAGCTCTTGCCGCAGCCGAAGTCACCGCGGAGCGCCTTGAACACGGAGCCGCCCGCGGCGCAGCGGTCGAGCTCCTCCTGCAAGGCTCGCTCGAAGCGGTCGGTGCCCACGGCGAAGAGGTCGAGGCCTCGTCGGGGCACGGTTCCGCGACGGAGGGCTTCGACCACGTCGCGACGAAGTAGCAGACTCGGAGCGCTCACGCTTTGATCCCGTAGTGTTGGACGAGCCGGGCGCGGTGGAGGACCACCCGCCGCCCGACGTGATCGTGTTCAACCATCGCGAAGCCGTCGGCGTTGAGCACGCCCATACGCGCAACGACGCCGCCGACCTGGTGGCCGCGAACCCCCGCCGCCGCCGCGAAGTCGCCAGCCGGCAGTGAGTCGCCCGCCTCGACCAGGATGGTGAGCCAGGACAGCACGCGCTCCGTCTCTGCAGCCGGCTGCCCTGCGACCTGGCTCTGGAACACGGACGAACGCCGCAGGGCCACGATGAAGGCTTGAGATGCGGGCGCGACCGAGGGTGGCGGTTCCGGGGCTGCCGGAGCGAAGAGGGACGCCTGCACGGGCGCCGGCTTCGCCGCAGGCGGGGGTTCGGGCCGCACGGTCGCACGGCGCACGCGGAGCTCCCACCAGTCGGGCGTCGGCAAGGGGCGGACCGCGAGGCCCGAGTCGTCGGGGACCGCACGCTCCAGCCAGTCCGGCGCGATCAGAATCGCGGGCGCGACCGCTTCGGCGAGCGAGAGCCCTCCGTGCGCACCGTAGCTGGCCGCGCGATTCACAACCGTCGGGTCCCAGAGCACGGCGACGCGGTCCCACCCGCGCGGTGACCACGAGGTCCTCGGCAGTGCGACTTCGTTGGCCTCGGGGGCCTCGTCTGCCGTGAGCGCACGCCACCTGGAGCCGCCCGGCCGACCCTTGCCGAGCCGACCCTCGAGAGGCCTCGTGCCGTCGCCGAGCACGTGCCCGTGGTCCGCCACGAGGAGTACGACACGCTCTCCCTCCTCGGCGGCGCTGAGGAGCGCGTCGAGGGGAAGCACCGGCGCCAGACTGTAGTCCTTCGCCACCTGAAGGCTGCTCTTCAGGTCCTCGTCGATAGCGTTGACGACGACCGCCACCGCCGGGCAGTCGCCCTTGATGGCGTCGCGGATGTCCATTGCGAGATCGTGACCGCTGAGGATGTCGCGGCGAACGAACAAGGGCGGTGCGTCCTCGCCCAGCAGGTCCGAGAGGGCCCGATGAGTTCTCCATCGGGAGGGATCCTTGTCCGTGCCTTCGTCTCCGAAGCGCGGGTCGGCCTTCCCTGCGAAGAAGGCGCCGCGGCTGATCTCCGTCAGGGTCGGAGCCACGGCGAGGACCGGAGGCAGCGGCAGGACGCCGTGCCAGCCATCTCGACGCCAGGCGATCGGGCCCCAGCGTCGCGCGCTCGAAAGCCGGGTCAGAACCTGGACCGCCGCGGCGTGGCTCATCCCGTCCATGAGCACGACGAGCAATCGCCGCCGGTCGCCGCCCTTGAGGAAAGGGACGAGCACCTGTTTGCCGAGGTCCTCGATCGGCGTCGCCGCGCTGGAGGGCTTGCCGGCCTCAAGCCAGCTCACGTAGGACTCGGCGAACGCCCGATGGTCGTCGCGCTGGACTCTCGCAGCTTCGCCCTCGAGGTTGCGCGCCGCAGAGAGCAAGGCCTCGTCCGCACCCCGCAGGCCGCGAAGCTGCTGGCGGGCCCACTCCACGTAGCCCCCCTCCTCGGCGTAGCGCCGCGCCAAATCGACGGCGGGCTGCCAGCGCGTCCCGGGCGGCGCGCTGGCCTCATGGTGCGCGAGCCACAACGCGATGCGAGCGACGTTGCGACGGGCCGATCGATGATCGTCGGGCCGAAGGTGAACATCGAGTGCGTGCGCCTCCAGATGCCCCAGCGCCTCCACGACGGCCGCCGCTCGCTCGGGGCTGGGCTGGTCGAGGAAGGCCTGCGCGGCGCCCCCGAGGTCGCGCTCGCGCGCGCGGTGTCCCCCGGGGAGACGGGGACTGGCCATGGTCAACGAGACCAGTCCTGCGCTCTCCGCGAGCGCCTGGCTGCGCTCGAGTGTGGCCAAGAGCGGCCCCCGCTGCGTCGGCAGCGCCGCATCGAGGCAGCCGTCTTCCACGAGAACGCCCTCGACGCTGCGCACAGCGGCCGCGAGCTTCGGCAGCCAGGCGGCGAGCTGGCCCGCGAGCTGACCCGCGACGAACGCATCGTCCGCGGCCCGAGCGGCGGCCAGGAGCGGCAGCACCTCGAGCAACCGGACGGCGAGGCCAAGCTCCCACGCCTGCCACACGAGGGCCGCTGCGTCCCCGAGGGTGGTGCGAAGCCACTCGCCGAGCTCGCGGCGGACGTTCCGCCACAGGTCGTCGCTCTCGGCCTGGCGCAGGAAGGTCGGGCCGCCGTCACTCGAGGCGGCCCAGGCAAGCAGCGCCCCCGGCGACGCGAGCGCGGTCTCGGGAAGACGGAGCCGCGCGTCGAGCAGGCTCGTCCATGCGGCGCGGTGGGTGAGCTGCAGCCCCTGGACCTTGCGCGGCTGCGCCACAGCGCCAGAGAGGAAGAGCTTGGCAAGGGCGCTGCCCGCCAGCCCCTCTTCGACCTGACGCGCACCGAAGAGCGCCGTCAGGCGAGCGTCGCGGGCCACGTGGTAGAGGCGTCCGCCTGCGAGGCGGCACGCGACGTCCAGCGGGAGGAGGTCGGCGGCCCAGTCGATGAGGAACACACTGCCCTCGGAACGCTTCTCCTCGGGCCGAGGGAGCTGCTCACGAAGGTCGAGCTCGCAGCGCGTGGGCACGACCCGCCACCGATTTCCGCTGAGTTCGAAGTCACTGGCCTCACCGCGCCCGTACAGCGCCACGAGCTGCGAGCGGTGGTCGCGGCGGAAGATCCGCTCCACCTCCTGACGCACCTCGGGCAGTGTGATGAAGGGCGCTTCCATCATGGCTTGGGCTCCCGACGCGTGACGACAGCCGAGAGTTCGACACGGATGTCGTCCGCGCCCGCGGCCGCTTGTTCGACCTCCGAGGCGAGCTCGCGCAGCGACTCGGCGAGCTTCGCGGGATCGTCGATGCGCAGCGACTTGTCGAGGACGGTCTTCCACCCCGGCTCGGGAGGCGGAGACGGCGGAGGCGGCGGGCTGTGGCGGAGCAGTTCCTCCGCGCGACGGGTCAGCTCCGTCAACCCCTCGGCGAGCATCAAGTTGACCTCGTCCGACGAGAGCAGCTTGTTGAGGTCCGCCAGGAGCAAGCTCGCACGGTGGCCGCGGCTGCTGTCGTGCACGAGGTTGCGGACCTGCTCGAACACGATCCAACGCGGGCGCTCCGTTAGGAGGCGACGCGCAGACTCAGCCGTCGTCAGGCTCCTGCCCATGGCCGTGAGTGACGTCTGGGCGTTGAACTCCGCGAGCGCGCGGACCAGCGGGGCTCCCTGCGTGCGCTGGAGCTGCGTGAGCAGGTCGGCGCATGCCCTTGCGGTCACGAGCCGCGGCGCGTCGCTCGGGTTTGCCCACTCCCGCACACGCTCCTCGATCGGTGCCACCAGGGGGCTGACCGCCGAGAGCCCCGAGCACTTCTCGCGCACCTGCTCGACGAAGGCCGTCAGGTTGCGCGCGGTGAGGGCCTTGCCCGCGAGGGCGATGCCGAAGAGGTGCCCGGCGCGGTCGAGGGCCTCGGCCCAATGCGCGGGCGTCGGCAGCTCTGGACGCAGAAGCTCTACGTCGTCGGGCAGCTGCCCTAGGCGCGGAGGCGTGTAGGGGCGACCGCCCCGCTGCAGCGTGCGCCCGCTCCACGCACACCAGGTGAGCACGAGCAGGTCTTCGACCTCGGGCAGCAGGCCGCGGGTGCCAGCCGGGTCGAGCCATTTGCGCACGTCGCCCACCGTCGGCGTGTCGAGCCCCTTCTGCTGCCGCGCCTGCTCCAGCTCCTGCAGCGGCACATCGCGCAACACAGTGGCCACGTCGCCCGTGTCCGTGAGCCCGAGCGGATCGGCGTACGCCTTGAGATCGCTCTTCTCGCTCTTCTCGATGTTCATGCGGCGGTCGCGAGTGTCGAGTAGCCGCTCAATCAGCCCCCGCACCCGCTCCATCCTCGAGGCGTTGACCGGGCCATCGAAGCGAGGGTGGTGGGGATAGCGCTTGGACAACACGGCGTCGACGATCTGTTTCAGGCCGTCGCGCATGTTGCCGGCGAGCACGCTACGAATCTCGAGGCCGTCGAGCAGAGGCAGGATGTGTTCATCGACCGAGCGCGAAGGGTCGAGGAGTGTCGTCTTGCCTGCGATGGTCAACCCATAGGCGTCCGATAGGCTCCGCTTGGCGAGGGACTCCTTCTGGGCACGCAGGCTCATCAGATCGGCCCGGGTCGTGTGCTGGTCCTCGACGCGCAGGTGGCCGAGGTAGCGACGGGTGTCGCCATCGAGGATGTGCTCGAGCACCACCAGGTCGCCGAGCTCGTTCTCCATCTCGCGGGAGAAGAAAGTCGGGAGCCAGATCACCGTCGGATTGGGCCGTCCTGACCCGGCGTGGGCGTCGCGGTATGCCTCGACACGCGCGAGGTCGTCGGCCGGCCCGTGATTCCGCTCGTCGAAGGGGTAGTCGAGGATGAGCTGCCACTCGACACCGGAGGGCGCCGTCAGGGTCCCGTCGTCCATCTCGCGTACGTTGCCGTAGCGCACCCGCCCGGGGCGCTTGGTCCCGTAGAAGCTCTGCTCGGTGTCGATGATGCTCACGTCGCTCGGCAGGCCGAGCGCATCAAAGAGCAGCCGCCGCATCGTGTGCTTCCGCGCGCCGGGCTTGTCGGCGTCCGCGGCCGCCGCGAGGATCGGCCGCAGGTCGATGCCCGAGAGGTGCACCGACACTTCGGGGTCGGCCTGATCGCCGAGCCGCAGCGCGCCGACCTGGCTCGCCCACTCGCGCAGGCGCTGCGCGGCGACCTGCATCTCGGCGCCGGGGATGGGCGACGCGATCGTCCCGTGGTTGAGGTGGACGAGGCGCTTGACGGTCAACCCCTTGAAGGGCTTTGCCTCGGGCACCAACGCCGCCATCAGGAGGGTCTTGGCGAGGCGGTTGTCGTTGCGACACGCCCGCTTCGGACACCGCGAGCAGCCCAGTCGCTGATCGTGGTCCTCCCGCATGCGCTGGCAGTCGGTGGGATTGTCGGTTCCCTGAGCGCGGCGGATGAGCGGCAGGAAGCTGTTGCGGTAGAGGTCGCGCGCGCGGTCGAAGCGGGCCTTCATCACCGGGTCGTCGATGGGGTCTTCGCTCTCGGCGAGCGCATCGAAGGCGTCACCCACCGGCACGACGCGCCCGAGCTCAAGGTCCGGCAGATGGTGGACGAGCAGCTCCATCAGGATGCGAATCGCCGTGCGCTCGCGCTGCAGGCAGTCGGAGAGCGCGACCAGGGCCTCCACGAGCGCCGGGGAGAAGGGGTAGACCTGCTTGAAGGCCGCCTCGTCGCCCTCGCTGCCGATCAGCACGCTGGCGGCCTGCCCGGCGGCCCGCCAGGTCCGGGCGAAGTCGTCCTTGAGCTTCTCGGCGGCTTCGTCGTCCCTCGGCCGAACGACGCGGTGTTTGACGATCGCTGGCAGATTGCTGTCCGCCAGGCTGACGTTGTCGAAGCGCCCCTCGTGGTGCGAGAGGTTGCGCGAGAGCTGCGCTCGAATGGCGCCTTGTGCCTCGGCTCCGAGGAAGTCGGAGAGGTCGCGCTGGCGGGCGATGAAGCTGACGATCGGGATCGCTCGGGAAGCGTCCTGGGCCTCCTTGAGCTTCACGAGCTTCTGCACCTCCTGCCCGACGAAGGGCAGGTCGCCCGAGCGCCCGGCAAGCCAGAGGATCAGCTCGTCGAGGTAGAGGACGACGGCGTCATAGCCGAGCCCCTTGGCGTGGCGGCTCACGACGCCGAGGCCGGTGTCCAGGTCCACGAAGCGCGAGCGTTGCGTCGTCCACGAGGTGAAGAAGGTGCGGACGAGGTCGCTGAAGAGGCGAGCTCGCGGGCTCTGGGCGTCGCGGTCCTCGTCGCCCAGGTATGCGCTCGCGGCGGCCGCGTCGAAGCTCTCGGCGTCCCAGGTCGTCGTGGTCGCGCGCTTGCCCCAGCCGGAGGCCGCCCGCTTGGCGCCGCCGTTGAGCTCGGCGAAGAACGCCTCGTCGCCCAGGCGGGTCCGCAGCCGCTTGGCGTCCTCGAAGAGCCCCTCGTCCACGTACACGGCCGGCACGGCGGCCTCGGGATGGACGTCGGCGACCCAGCGCACGTAAGTGCCGAGGATCTTCGACTCCATGTCCTGGGCGTCGAGCATGTGGATCGGCAGCTGGACGAGCTTCTTCTTGCCGATCCACGGATGCGGCGCGCGTAGGGCGTGGAGCTCGGGCCGACGCCAGGGCGTCGGGTCGTCGGCGAGCATCAGGTCGAGCACGGCCATGAAGTGCGACTTGCCCGAGCCGAAGGACCCGTCGAGGTAGGCCGCCTGGCTGCGGTTGTCGTCGAGCGCGCTCTTGAGGATGGAGAGCGCCCTCTGGAACGACTGCACGATCTTGGGCGTGATGGCGTAGTCGCGCAGCGTCGCCTCGGGCTTGGCGATGCCTTCGGTGAGGCCCTGGATGAAGTCGCCCTTGCGGACGGCCTCGGGGAGATCGAGGAGGTCGTGGACGAGGTTCGTCATGAGGAGGCCTCCTCGAGAGCGGTTTGGACGTTCGACCAGGGCGCGGGCTCAAAAGCGGCGGTTGGGACGATTTGGGAGATCACCCAGTCGAGGATCTCGACCGGTCCGAGCGGAGGCATCGGTACGCGGACCGTTGGCGCGAGGTCGAGGTTCGGACCCACATGGCAGTGCAGGGCTGCGTGGCCGCCCGCTCCGAGCCCCTGCCGATCTCTAGTGGGGTTCTGGGTCGTCTCCCGGTCGTCGGGGAGGTGCACCGCGAGCGCCCATGGGGACTCGTCCTTCCGGATCCCCTCGACCATGACCGTGAACTGATGAAGGTGATTACCCCGACTTGCGAGTGCCATCACGGTGAGCTCAGCGACCGCCAGATCGGGCAGGTTTTCGAGAGCGAGTGGAGCAGCCTCGCCTTGGCCCAGAATCGACCATTGCAGGACGTCGCCCCCGCTCTTCTTGTAGCTGAAGCGTCCCTGAATGCTCCGATCACAGTGCCCTGCTTCCGACAGGGCGATGAGTCGCTTTCGTAGCTCGTCGCTCCACTTCGGGTTGGCGAGAGCGCGTGCCCCTCGATGCGACGAGTAGAGATCGATCCAGGCCTTCATCGCTCCTCCTCGATCTCGAGCAGCGATGCATTGAACGCGGTGCGGAAGTTCGCGGCCGTCATTTCCATCCTTCCGGACCGCCAGCGCTCTAGCCATGTCTCCGGAGGCGCCCCTTGCACGGCCTCGAACGCCTCGCGCTCCTTTGCAACGTCGATCTCGGCGAGCGCTTCGGGATCAGCGTCGCTCCCGCTGACCCAGCTCCGAAGGCTCGGTGCTTCAGACGCGAGGGTGTGTTCGCCTTCGCCGTCTCGCAGAAGGAACAGCACGATCGGCTGGGAACGTGCAGGGGGTTCGAGAATGCGGTCTCGGCTCGCGTCGAGGTCAAGAACGGCGTCGCGTTCATTCCGCGGTATCAGCAGCGTCAGGCGGTCCGGCTGCTGGAGCGCCGCCTCGACGTCGGTCACCCGCAGGGCACGCGCCGCGTTGGGCACGAGGCTCTCGACCTGCTCGACGAGCCACTCTCGCAAGCCAAAATCGGGACAGCGGACGATGGCTACTCCTCCGACCTCGCGGTCGATCGCGTTCAGCAGCGCCTGGATAGCGTTACGCATCTGGCGCTCCCTGCCCGATCGTTGCCTGGACGAGCGGATGAGGCTCGAGAATTGGGCGGCCGTCGCGAACGCGTTCAAGCAGCACCCCGTGGGCCATCAGCCGAACCTTCCGATCGAGCTGGAGCTCACTGCCGCTGGTTCCGACGACAACCCGAATTGAGTCGATGTCGCCGGGCAACAGGAGCCGACGGAAGCTGTCGACCTGGTCCGCGCAGGCGTCGCTCAGGTCCTCTGCGTTGGGCCATGCACCGTGTCCGCGGAGCTTCGCGTAGGAGCCCGCGTCCGCCATGATCTGTAGGAACACGCGTGGCACGCCTGCGCTCCACCGAATCGCATCCTCCACGACGCTGCGGCGGGCAGCCACGGCCTCACGTGCCTCGTCCATGCTCGTCGCTCCGACCGTACTAACAACGGCCTCCGGTTGCAGGGACTCCTGCGGCAGCGCCAGGCGTAAGAGGAGTAGGTTGCGGAGGAAGTCTCGCCCATCGTGGCCTTCGTGTCCCTCCACCTCCACGGCGCGGACCGGCAGGAAGCGTTCACCGCCACGTATCACCGTGTCGGCTTGGGGCCCGAATGCGGCGTGCCAGGGGATGACGACCACGAGGTCCACGTCGTCGCGGATAGCGGCCAGCGCCTCGAAGAGCTCTTGGCTTCCAGGACCCTCAGGTGCCTTCTCGAGCCCGTCGATTAACAGCGCGACCTGGCCCTGCCTCGAGAGGCGCGCCACTTCCTTCACGGTTGCGTTCAGCAGGGCACTTGTGCTGCCGTGGGCGCCTGGCTCGAACGCCGTTCCATCCAGCTCAGCGTTCACCGACTCTATCGCGGTGCTGAGGTCCGCAGAAAGCGGCAGCCTGAGCACCTGCTGAGCGAGGTAGCCCACCTTCTGGATGATGCGCAGGCGCATGCGGTCAGGCGTCAGGCGCCGCATATTCTCAAATCGATCGAGCTGCACCAGGCACGCCACTCGTTCTGGCTGGAGCAACTCGGCCGCGCGGGCTACCTCGGTGCTCTTGCCAATGCCAGCCGGACCCCCGATCAGCAGTGGGGACCGGTCCGCCAAAATCCACTGCGCGATCTCCTCGCCGGCCGATCCAGGGCGCTCCACGTACAGCGCGTCACCAGGACCGAGCGGAACATGTGGTTTGAGGTCTCGCCAGTTGAGGGTCGTCATGCGTCGTCTCCGGTCGCCACGTACCGCACAGGGCGGCCATCGAGCTTCTCGACGCGCCCATCGGCGATCAGCACCTTGAGGGCCTTGTTCACGAGGGGCTTCGTCGCACCGGCCTCGCTCGCGAGCTCTTCGACGGTCGGCCCCTCGGGAGGCTCCTCATCGTCCTCCCCTTCCGCGTCGTCGTCAATCTCTGGCGTCCAGCGAAGGAGCGCCGCGTAGAGCTCGTCGGGGTCGAGGGTCTTCTTCTTCGGCGCCGCGGGCGGTGTCCAGGTGCGCAGGTCGTCGGTCGCCTTGGTGAAGTCGAGGGCCACACCGAGCCCGTGGGCCTCGCCCGCCACGAAGTCGCGGAAGAACGCGCCGAGCTTCATGCCGCCGAAGGCGTCGCTCGGCTCGTTGTGCCACTGGAGCAGCCAGGGCACCCGCTCGGCGAGGCCGGCGAGGAGCGGCACGAGACGCTCGCCCGTCCAGCCGTCCTCGGTCTTGCGGCGCTGGTAGAGGGCGGCGAGGGCCTGCGCGGTCTGGAGGTGATCCCAGCCGGCCCACCCGCAGAGCGGCGTCGGGTCGTCCTCGTTGTTGCCCGCGGGCACGGTGACGAAGCGCTCCTTCGGCACGTCGAGCTTGCCGCGCAGGCCCCAGTAGTGCCGCAGGAAGTCCTTGTTGGCGTACTTGTCGGGCACCGGGATGGCCTTGAGGCCCAGACGCTTCAGCTCGGGCTCGAGCTTGCCTTCGTCCTCGAGCCGCTGAAGCCGCCAGGTCTCCTCCCAGGCGGCGCGCTTCTCCACGCCGGTCTCGGCGTAGCGGAAGCCGGCGAGGAAGGGCACGCCCTCGGCGTCGACCAGATCCGATACCAGCTTCACGAGGTCCGCGCCGCTGTCCTCGGTGAGCAGCTCGTAAGCCGCCTGCACCGCGGCGTCGCGGCCGAGGTCGAGGGCGAGCTGCCGCGCGGTGCGAAGCTCAGGGGTCGGCTGCTCGCGGAACACGCTCTCGATGCGCTCGAGCAGCCAGGTGCGCACGGCCTCGCGGAACGCCTTGGCGTCGTCGGGCGGCGACCAGCGGCGCTTGGTCTCGGGCGTCTCGAGCAGGCGGAGTTGCCGCCCGCGCTCGGGGTCATCGAGCAGGCGCAGGCGCTGCCGGTAGAGGTCGGCGAGCGGACCGCCCACGTCGGCCGGCGCCGCGCGCTTGTGCACACGGAACCACTCCGAGGCCGAGATGTCGCTGTCGACTTCGCGGGCGAGCCGGACCTCGAAGGGGCGGTGGTTCGCCTCGACCGGAACGCGGACGGCGTCCAACGAAGGCGCCGTCACGGTGGGCAGGCCGAAGATGCCGTACACGCGCCAGTCCATCTCCTCTTGCAGCGAGACGAGGATGCCTCGCAGGCCCGCGCGTTCGGCCAGGCTGCGGGTGCGAGCGTCGCGGAGGGCGGCGAGTGACGGGGTCTCGGCGAGGGTGGCGGCGACGACCTTCTCGGCGCCATGCTCGGCCGTCGCCTGCACGGTCTTCTCAGCGGCTACCACGAGGTCGAGGAGTTGCTCGCGCAGGACGTCGAGATCGGGGACCGGGAGCTGCTGGAGGAGGTTGCCTGCGTACTCGAGGTGGCGATTCCACTGTGTCGCGGAGAGCCGTGCGCCGTCGCCGACCTGGTCCCCGCCCTTCGGGAACATGACCAGGCGGCACCAGAAGCCGACAGTGGAGGAGTTTAGGTAGCCGAGGAGGGCTTGGTGATCGGATTCGCTGAAGCGAGCCTGCAGCGTGATGATCGGTGCATGTCGATTGAGCACCATGCCGCGCCGCACGAACACAAAATTGTTGTGCGTGGCCACATAGGCGAAAGCGACCGTGAATGGACGCTTCGCGCGCTCGACCGGGATCTGTCCGTACTCCCACCACGGCTTCCCCGCCTCTCGGTAGTTCTTTCCCCCGAAGACCTTACGATCCTCTAGCGTGCTCCTGAGCGGCAAGAGCTCGCGGCGAAGTCCCGGGCGGGTGTTGATGTCGACCGTCGAAATGGCCTCGTCATACGGGAAGATGGCATCCATGACAGCGTCTGCGCGCCAGTCCCGCAGGTCTTGCCCCGTAACGAACGGACGAATGACGTCGGCCTCGACGCCTCGACGAGTGAGTACGCCGACGGGTCTGGTCAGGGCATCGTCTTGCTTCGTGATGCACATGAATCCCACCGAGTCGCAGCCACTTCCCAGCGCCGAACTTGCAGATTCAGTCAGCACACGAAGGAAGGCACTGGCACCGCCGCCAGTCAGAATCCACGGGTGCTTCTTGAGATCCGCGCGTGAAGCACTCTCAACCGACAAGTACTGGCCTTCGTAGCCTACTTCGTCGTTGTGTTCGGTCAGCTCGACCCAGACCGGCGCCCTCGCGGGATCTGACGGAACCCTCTGCTCGCCGCGCTTGCCGAGCACCGCGATCGCCGCGGCGCCACCGCCAGACCGGTTTCGGCCGAATAGCAAGAGGGTCGGCGTCCCGTGGCCGGGCAGATAGCAACCGGCCGTATCGACGATCTTCTGGATATCAAAGCGAGTAAGGACCTTCTCGATCAGCGTCTTTCCGAACTCTCGCTTCGTCCAAGCATTACTGTTGATGAGGCCGACGAACCCAGCGTCGACTGCCAGGTCGAAGAACCGCTCAGTGAATGGGGCTGCCAGCGTGAATAGGCCTGCCGCGCTCTCGTAAGCGTCTCGATACTTCTTCCGCTTCGTCGCGTCCTTCTCGGTGATGTACGGCGGGTTCCCGACCACCGCGTGGTAGCGCTGCCCGAGCACCTCCGCGACCGCCCCGGGCTCCGCCAGCCGGAAGAGCGCGTCGCCCCAGCTGGCCCACTCGTCCATCGAGAGCTGGTCCGACAAGCGAAGTTGCTGCGCCTTCAGTCGGTGGAGCAGGCTGTCGGCGACGACGATGTGGGGCCGCAGCGCCGACGCCTTGTCGAGGCGGGTGATGCCGACCGCGTCGAGCACCGCGAGCACCAGCCGGAAGCGCGCGATGGCGACGGCGTAGGGGTTGATGTCCACGCCGTAGACCTGGTCTAGGGCTCGCCGCGCCAAGTCCTCGATGGGTGTCATGGGCTCCCGTTGCTGCCAGGCGGCGAGCAGGTCCCGGAAAGCGCCGAGCAGGAAGTGACCGGAGCCGCAGGTCGGGTCGATGAGCTTGACCTCGGCGAGCCCGAACGCCTCGATGGCCGGCGCGAGCGTCTGCTCGAGGATGAACTTCTCGACGAAGTCGGGGGTCTGCAGGAGCGCGTAGCGCTTGCGGACCGCCTCGGAGAGGTCCTGGTAGAGGTCGCCGAGGAAGCGGGTGTCCGTGCCGGGGAAGGTGAAGAGCGGAGCGCCCGTCGCCCCGTCGACCTGCTGGAAGAAGTCGAGCAGCGCGCGGGCGCCCTCGCTGGAGGGGGCCAGCACCCAGACCGGATTGTGGCGGGCGTCGAAGACCTCGCGGGCGCCCGGGAGGTGGGCCAGCTCCCGGAAGACGGCGAGGAGGTACTCGCGTGGGCCGAGGAAGGGGGCGATCTGCACGAAGGTGGCCTCGCGGTCGCGCGCGCTGGCGAGGCGGCGCTCGTCCGGGCCGGCGATGCGCGGGTCGATCAGGCCGCGGTCCTCGAGGGTGCGGACGAAGACCACCGAGAGCACCCAGGCCACCGCGAGCTGCGTGACCCGCGCACGGCGCCAGGGGTCGAAGCCCTGCCCCGTCTCACCGGCCTTCTTCTCGGCCTCCCACGCGGCGCGCAGGCCCGCCTCGACGCTCGGGATCTTCGCGCGCTCGAGCAGATCCTTCTCGAGGGCCTTGAGCACCGGCTGGAGGCGCTTCGGCAGCGGCTTGTCGGCGGCGCTGTGCGGGCGGCTCATGCGCTCGCTCCAGTGAGCCAGCCTGCGTCTGTGATTCGCCTCGCGGCGAGCCAAATCTGCTGGTCGGTGAACATCTGCTTGCGCGGGTTCCAGGCGTGGATGGCGTCGACCACGTCACTGCCTTGGGCACCTTCGTGCTTCATGACCCAGTGGACCGTAGCGAGAAGCTCCATGCCGTACGACGACTCGAAGCCCTCCACCAGCTTGGCGACGCGCTCGAAACGCTCCAGCGTGGCGGGGTGCTGATCGAGGAAGGCGCGTGCCTCTTCGGCGGCGCCGGGGACGAGCTCCAGCGCCTTGTCTGGCTTGTCGCCGCCATCGCCGTAGCCTGAGATCATGTACCCCTCGACGGTCGCGAGGACATGCCGAAGATTCTCAGCGTAGGGGCCGTAGGGAGCCTTCACGTACCTGAGCCGCAGCGGCTCGCCCGCCTCCTGGGCGAAGTACATGAGTTTGTGAACTTCGAGGAGCGAGATGGAGGGGTCGAGCAGCCCTGCGAGGTACTTCTCGAAAAGGCTCACGAGTACCGCTCGCCCCGGCGTCATTTTCGGGACATCCCGGGTCTTCGCCATCCTCTCGGATGGGCCAGCACCCTTCGGTTCGAAGACCACCGTGCGTACGTCAGGGAGCGGGGCGAAGGCTCGCTCGATGAGCGGGCGCACGTCGTTCCAGTCGAGGCCGCCGAGCCCACAGCCGAGCGGCGGGATGGCGATCGACTTGATCCCCCGCTGTTGCACTTCCTCGACCAGCGCGGCGAGGCCAGCCTCGATATCCTCGATGCGGCTTGCACCTCGCCAGTGGCGCTTGGTCGGGAAGTTCACGATGAAGCGGGGGTGCGTGAGCTGGCCTGTCGCGAACACGAACATGCGGCCAGGGACCACCTCCTTACGCTTGCACGCGGCCTCATACGCCTTGAAGTTCGCCGGGTACGCACGCTTGAACTGCGCAGCGATCCCACGACCCATGAAGCCAACGCAGTTGACTGTGTTGACAATGGCCTCAGTGTCCGCTCGGAGAATGTTGCCTTGGGTGAATTCCATCGTCGTTCCTCAGAAGTACCAGCTCGGCTGGACCGAGACTTGCGGCTGGTGAACCGCGCTTGTGATCGCTGCCCGTGCCTGGGTGGCGATGGCTTGCGACGCCACGCCGATCCGTTGCACGAGGCTCCAGGGGAAGTCATGGTGCAAGAGGAACTCCGCTTGCTTGCCTTCTTTCACCTGCTTACCGCCAGGCGTGTACGAGCCCGCGGAGAAATCGTTGGACGCGACCGCGTCCCAATCGATGTGGTGCAGGTCGTTCAGAGTGCTCTTGAACTGCGCATAGCGTGAGCTGGCGTTCGACAGACTGAAGGCCCAGCGTCGCTGCTGCTGGTTCGCCCACTTGATGACTGTCGCAAGGTCGGCTTCGAGGTGCACGATCGGCCCCTGGCCGCCGCGATAGGTAAGCTCCTGCTGGTTCGCGCAGTGTATGACGTACAGCATGATCGAGCGCGGGCAGAAGTAGAACGGTACGCAGTCACCCACGTGAAGGCCGGGGTGGCAGCTCACCGGCAGCGAGAGGCGACGCTGCTTAATAGTGCTCATGCCGATGGTCATCGCAGGCCCACCGTTCGTAAGGATCGCGGCGTCGCTCATCAGCCCGCCCCGAGCGACAATCGCCGGGAGATTGTTCACATGGGTGATGTGATAGATGCACGGCGTGACGGGAGGGGGACTCATGGCTCGACCTCGTCATCGGCGAGCTCGGCCTCGATCTCTTGCACGGTGGGCAGGGCGGAGGCCAGCTCGGAGGGGAGCGCTCGCGTCAGCTCGTACTCGGAGACGCCGATGGGCTTGTCGATCCCGCGCAGCGCGTACTCGGCGAGCAGTCGCTTGTTGTCCTGGCAGAGGATGAGGCCGATGGACGGCTGATCGCTCGGGTGGCGCAGGGTGTCGTCGACGAGGTTCAGGTAGAGGTTCATCTTGCCGGCGTACTCCGCCTTGAAGGCACCGATCTTCAGGTCGACGACCACGAAGCAACGCAGTTTCAGGTGGTAGAAGAGGAGATCGAGGTAGAAGTCGTCATCGCCGAGGGTGAGGCGGTGTTGTCGGCCGACCAAGGCAAAGCCCACGCCCAGCTCCAACAGGGAGCGCTCGAGGAGTTGGAGGAGCAGGTGAGCATCGAGCTCGCGCTGGCGGAACGGGGCGTCGAGCGTGAGGAAGTCGAAGACATAGGGGTCCTTGATCGCCTGCTGGGCGAGGTTGGATTGGGTCGGAGGCAAGCGCTCGGCGAAGTTTGTCACGGCGGCGCCCTGGCGGGTGTGAGCGTGGCTCTTGATCTGAAGATCGAGCACGTCGCGGCTCCAGCCCTCGTCGCTGCAGCGTTGCATGTGCCAGGTCCGCGTCTGGAGGTCGGCGGTCTTCTGGAGAAGCAGGATGTTGTGGCCCCACGGGAGGTTCAGCGAGCGGTGGGCGCACAGCTCCGCGGGATCCGATGGCGCTGGAGAGTGGGGCGCCGTGCGTGCTTCGGTTGGGGCTTCGACGTCGCGCGTGGCGCTGTTGCGTGCGTCGGCCTCTGGATTCGCCAATTGGGCCACGGCCTGTGGCCTACTCTGCGTCGCGCACGGTGCGACGCCCGCGAGCACCGGATAGGCATGAAAACACGGGACCATCCGCTTGAGATTCCGCTCCGAGAATCCCTTGGCGCTCGGCAGCTCTCTTGCCAGGTCCACGGCGAGGCTCGGAATGACCCGCGCGCCCCAGCCTTCGGCCCTGCGGCGGGCGTCGATCATCCGCCCGATGTCCCAGTTCAGGCGCCGCAGCTCGTGGTTGGCCGCGAGCGCGGCGCGCACCTGGGCGCCGGCGACGCGGGTCTTGACCTCGGCGGGGAGGTCGGCGTAGCGCGTCAGGTCGCTCACAGCGCCTCCCCTGCCCGGTGGGCGTTCGCGAGCCAGGGCTCCGGCAGCTCGAGCCGCTGACCGGGGAGCGGCGCGGGGACCGGCAGACGTCCGTTGATAGAGGGCGCGAACCCATCGGCGTGAGAGGGGACGACGAGCAGCACGGCTCCGGTGTCACCGCGCTCCGCTTGCTCCACCAGACGCGATAACGCGCTCGAGAGGCCATAGCGCGCCATGACACCAGGCCACACCAGCACCAGCGGGTCTGCGTTCTTCCGCGCGCAGTCCTTCAGGAGCGCGTCGACCATCGCGTCGGCCGCGTCACGCACGAGACCCACGAGGAGCGGCCAATCAGGGCCCGCAGGGCCGGCGCGGTCCGCAGCCACAATGTTGGACCAGTCCACGTCATCGGCCGCTGCGCGGCGACGCATCGCGTCGGCGAGCGTATGGTCCAGCGACACGGGAGCAACGCCGAGGGTCTCGCCGAGGCGCTCGCTGGCTAGGGTGGCGAGATCTGCGCGCACCTGAATGACACGGAAGCGGCGGCTCGCGATGCCGCGATCGAGCTGATCCTGGAAGGCTGCCGCCCGCTGGGCGTCGGGATCCCTGCGGGTGGGCAGGTCGGCTCCGGCGGTAGGCGCCCGCGACGGGGGCTGCACAGTCATCGAGGTTGCGCCTTCCTGACCGGGACGCTGGTACTCGCCTAGCTCTGCGACGAACACCAGCCCGTGAAGCGCGAGCAGCCTATCGAGCTCCGGGCGTTCGGGCAGCGGCTGGGCCTCCGGGTAGCGCGCGCGAACACGGCGGCGCAGTACCTCGGCCGTGAGCCCCCCGCCCACGAGCGCCGAGAGCGACAAGGTGAGCGCCCGGGCGGCTGACATGCCTCGCGGATAGAGCTCGAGGCGCGGGGATGCTGCGGCGCACTTGCTCGCGCGGGCAGCGAGCAACACGCGCTGGTCGGGAGAGATCGTCGCGAGGGGTGTGCCCTCGACCGCCTCCGCGAGGCCCCGCCGCACCCTGTCCGTCGAGGGCAGCGGTTCGCTGGCGGCGAGCGCGTCAGCGGCCGCGGCAAGCGCAGGGAGCGCGTCGAGCGCGGCGGCATCGCGCGCGAGCCACGGTGCCGCATCGATGCGGCGCCAGTGCGCAATGAAATCGGGACGAAACTCCACAGCCACGCGTACCAAGGCGCAGGCCGCCGCGAAGTCCTCGTCCGTGACCCCGTCAGGGCAGCGGGCTTCGGCCAGCGCCCTGGCGAGCTCCTCCATCGCCATCGCGGGCTCGACCAAGAGCGGCCGCAGGGTGTCAACAAGGGTTCGGGCGAGCGCGTTGTGGGCCCACTTCTTGTTGCGCAGGAACTGGAGGCTCGCGTGGATGGTGGCCGGGTCAATGCCCATCGCGGCCGCTACTTCGGGCACGCTCCGCGCTGCAGGCAGCCCGCCGTCGGGGCGGCCGTCGGGCAAGGGGTCGAGGCCAACGAGGACGCGGAGACGGCGCTGCGCCTCTGTATCGCTCCTTCTGCCGATCAGCCCACGCACCCACTCGGCGAGCGAGCCCGGAGCCGGCTCAGCGGCGGCCAGCTCCTCGAGCCGCATGGCGAGGGCCTGGGCGGGCTCGTCTCCGATCAGCAGCGCGACACGCCGACGGGGCGCCTGTGCGGCGTCCACGGTGTTGGTGAGGCCGGCAGCCCTCAGAGCGTCGATGTGGCTCGACTCGAGACCAAGCTCCTCGTCGTCCAGGGCCAAGCGCGGCTGGATGAAGCCAGAGACAAGAGGCTCCGCCGCGCGGAAGTCGACCTGAGCGCGGAGGGCCTCGGCAAGCGCGAAGATCTCCTTGGTGACCTTGGTGCCGATACCGCGAATCATCGAGAGCTGGTTGCGCGGCAGTTGGAGCAGCTCTGAGACCTGACGAACGCCAGCTCGGTCGAGGGCGTTGCGGGCTCGTGCGGAGAGGGGTAGCGCGTCCACGGGGGTGTTGGCGTTCGCCTCGGCCAGCGGCACGGTGTCGACGATCGTCCCGGACACCGGCGACTCGCCCATGCCGAGCGCGGCGTGCCATGCGCTCCGCATCTCCTCGGCGTGCTCGAAGCGCTCGCCCAAGGTGCGTGAGAAGGCCCGACGAAAGAACGCACCGAGACGATCGCGAAGAGCCGCGTCGAAACGATCGGCGTCCACCCGGATGGCATCCGGCGCGCCTGGACCTGAGGCCAGCGCCGGGCGGACGCCCGTGAGGGCATGGTAGAGGACCGCAGCAGCCGCATAACGATCGGCTGCCGCGTCCCAGCGACCCCGTAGGTAGAGCCAGGGGTCCCTCCACTCCGCGGTGCCCGCGTGCACCGCTGTCGGGTCGGTGCCTGCGAGCGAGAAGTCGAGCAAGAGGAGATGCTTCTGCCTCCCTTCGTAGCCCGTGAAGCCGACGTTGGTGGGCTTGATGTCCCTGTGGGTGATGCCGCGTTCTTCGAGGTACTGGACCGCAGAGAGCAGATCGTCGCCGTAGCGTCGCGCCGCCTCGAGCGAGAGCGTACCCTCTTCGCGAAGCAGGTCCGCCAGCGTGCGCTCGCCAGCGAACTCAAGGAGCAGACAGGGCCGCGCCGCCAGGTTGACCACCTCCTGCAGCGCGACGATGTGTTCGTGCCGCAGGTCCCGTAGGACCGAGGCCTCGGCGAGGAGTCGCTCGCCGCAGTTCTGATCGTGCGGAACCTTCAGCGCGTAGTCCTTGCCCTCCCGGCGCACATGCAGCACCAGGGCGGTGCCGCCTGTGCCCAGCCGCCTCTCGACGCGAAGGCCCCCAGCAAGCGAGTCGCCCTTGTTCGCATCGTAGGGATCGATGTCGACCGAGGCGTCGACGACGGGTCGCGTCAGGACCTCGAGAATCCAGGTATCGAACCAACTCGCCACGTCGTCGGCCCGCGCGTGCTGATTCGGATTTGTGGCGAAGCGGATGGCCTCGTCAAGGGCTGCGAGATCGGGACGGAGGGTCGAGAGGCAGAGCCCCTCCCCAGGCGCCGCCCGCAGGCGCTGGTCGCGTTCCTTGAGGGACGGGGCCGGTGCCTGCCCGGTGAAGATCAACCACGCGAGACAGCCCACCGAGAACACATCGCTCTCGGCGATCGCCTTCTGCGGATCGGAGAGCACTTCCGGCGCCTGGTAGAGGCGGTCAAGGGCATGGGCGAGGTCGTCTACGTGCTGCGTTCCCTGGCTGCTGTGGTCGACCCACGTCGAGGTCTGAAAGCGGTGGAGGCGAAGCGAGATAGCGCGGCTCTCCTCGCGTCGCACGAGCACGGAAGCCGGAGAGAGGTTGCGATGCAGCACGCCCGCACGATGGCAGTGCGCCACCGACTCGACGATCGACTGGAGCATGTGCAGCCGCTCATCGAAGGAGAGTTCCGGTTCCTGGCGGAGGAACACGTGCAGTGGCAGCGCGCCCTCGAAAGCCTCGAAGAGCACAGCCGGGCCCAGCGGACCCTCGTCCACATAGGCGCGGTAGCCGAGGATGCCCGGGTGTTGGCCGAGCTGAGCGAGGGTCTGCGCCTCGCGACGGGCGGCGCGCTCGAGCTGGTGGCGGCGGCTCATCGAGGTCGCTGCCGGCACGAGGTAGGAGCGGATGCGGGCGTGATCGTGGTCAACCGTCTGGTGCTTGCCCAGGTGCTCCTGGTAGCCCTCCCCCTCGTCGACGAGCCTGTCGAGGACGAAGCCACCGACAATGCGCGCGCTGCGACTGGGTCGCAGCCCGATGCGAGGGGCGGCTTGGAGGAGCGCCTTCATCATCGGCTTGTTCACGATGCGGCGAGGCATCCGATCATCGAGGCCGCTCAGGAGGCGGCCAACGACATCCTCCTTGAGCAGCAGCCAAGGCGGCCGACCGCCTTCAAGGTTCACGGCGGTGGCGTTCGGGGTGAAGACCGCTGCGTGGACGAAGGGTCGATCCTCTACATGACGCTCCAGGAGCGAGGCGAGGACCTTGGCCTTGTGGTTCACGGCCGCGTAGGGGCACTCGATAGAGCGACGCCGACCGCCCGGCTCCCTGAAGGTCCAGTCCACGATGTCGCCCGAGAGGATGCCCGGGTGGCTCTTGATCTCGACGAGGAAGAGGCCGACACGGGAGAGGAAGAGCAGGTCGACTTCGTAGAGACGCCCGCTCGTCGGGTCGTGCAGCTCGTGGAGCTCCCAGGCCTGGTAGGGGTCGATGTCAGAGATACCCCCGTAGACCAGATCGAGGGCCTCGCGCTCCCAGGGGTAGGGTGTTGGGCGTCCCCGGTGGATGCGTGCGGCAGAGAGCGCCATCTCAGGCCACTCCTGCCACGCGCTGCGCGAAGTCGGCGCATTCGACCTCTGCGTCCGACGACACGACCGGCACGTCGATCTGAGCGAAGCCGGCTGCCTTCAGGGTCGCGCGCAGGTCGTCGGCCGGTCGCGTGAGACGCGTGCGTGAGGGCGCGCCGGTGAGAATCGCGAGGAGCCCCGCGAGCTGGCGGTGCAGCGGCGTGGTGGCGACCGCGAGCACCTGATCGGACCAGGAGAGGTCGCGGCGCTCGCAAAATGTCTGCGCGACCGCGACGAGCGCGGCACCCCCGGCGACAACCAGGCGCGTCGACGCGGTGATGGTGGGACACTGCAGATCGCCGCCCCTCACGCCCATCAGCCTACCCAGCGCCTCGGGGCTGAGGGCGACCGCGTCGCCTTCGAGGTAGCGGCGGGCGGCGGCCGCGCTCAAGGACTGCCAGTCCGGCCCGAAGGGCTCGTCCGGTGCGAGGCCAAAGAGGCCAAAGGTCTCGGTCGGGGAAAAGGCGACGCCCCAGGTCACAGCGGCATCACGGAGCAGGAAGTCGATGCGGTCGGCGTCGTCGAGCGCGCCCTTGAACGAGGCCCAGCGGGTGTCGGCGTCAGGGCCGAAGCGCCGCGCGGAGCTCTCGCGACGGTCCAGGGCGCGGAGCCCGGCGACGGCGGCCGCGTAAAAGGTGTCGCGCTCCGTCGCCACGACCTTAGCGGGCGTGCTGGAGGTCATCTGTGCTCCTCCTTGGGCTGGTCTGGTGCAGCGCACATGCACCCTCGGGACGCCCCTCCAGAATCACCACAGCGCTGCCCGAGGGTCCTGCGTCATAGCATCGGCAGCCAGCGAGCATCAAGGGTGGCATGGCGGGCACATCAATCCAAGATGCACAAGCCGCCGAGGCAAAAGGTACCGCCGGTGCAGACGTTTCCGCAGGACCCGCAATTCGCCGAGTCGGTGTCCAGGCCGGGCACGTTGTTGTCGGCGATGCCATCGCAGTCCTCATCCCGACCGCTGCAGGTCTCGGGGCGAGGCAGGACCTGCCCCTCGCACTCGCCCCAGGTGCCCCCATGGCACGCCTGAGCCCCCATGCGGCACTCACCGATGCCCGTAGTCCCGGGCGGCCCCTCGTAGCACGCACGATTCAGCGGCGTCCCGTCGGCGTTTCGGTCGACAAACCCGTCGCAGGTCCAGTCCTCGTCGTCGCAGCGCTCTTCGGCGGCGGGCTCGTGGAGGGGAACGCAGACCAGAGTCCCGTTGCGGCACTCGGTGAGGCCGGGCGCACAGCGTCCCAAGAGCCCCGTGTCACAGGGCAAGCCGGCGTCCACCGGATCGTTGTCCACGAGCCCGTCACAGTTCATGTCCCGGCCATTGCAGATCTCGGGGGCCCCGGGGTAGACGTCCGGATCGGCGTCGTTGCAGTCCTGCGGACCCTCGCACCCCGGACCCACGCCGAAGCCGTCGTCGTCCAAGTCCAGGCAGGTCAGCCCCACGCAGACACCGGCGTCACAGCTCTGACCCGCGGAGCAGGCGTTGCCGCAGGCGCCGCAGTGCTCGACCGTGTCGTAGACCCCCTCGGCGTTGCGAAAGCCCGTGTCCACGACACCGTCACAGTTCATGTCCCGGCCATTGCAGATCTCGGGAGCCCCGGGGTAGACGTCCGGATCGGCGTCGTCGCAGTCCTGCGGACCCTCGCACCCCGGACCCACGCCGAAGCCGTCGTCGTCCAAGTCCAGGCAGGTAGTACAGATGCCAGCGGAGGGAGCGCAGACTTGGAGTAGATCACCCCCGACCTCGCGGATCTCGCAGCGCTCGTTCGGGCCACAGTCGTCGTCTCGCATGCAGGCAGCAGCGCAATAGGCGCCATCCTGGAAGGTCGCGCAGGCGAAGCCCTCCCCACATTCCCTGTCCGCTACGCAAGGCGCGAGGCAGGCGCGCGCCTCGTCCGAAGGCGCGTCGGGCTCGTCCGGAGGAGGCGCTGGTTCCTCAACGTCAGGCTCGTCCACGTCAGGGACAACGTCCTCCGCTGGCGCTTCCCCACGCACATCTCGTTCGGGCGTCGGATCGTCGTCCTCAGCGTCGAAGCAGGCACCTACGAGCACGACCATCCCAAGCGCGAAGGTCGCAATACACCAGCGGTGCGTTGCCAAGCCCCACCGCGCGCTCTCGTCCTTCCTCCAGCCCATCCGTCCCCCGAGATCTCTGTGTTGCGCCCTATGCGATGCGATAGCACCTACCGCACGGCCGACATGCTCGCAAGGCTTCGCAGACACATCCCTCCCCATGCCCCACGCACAGGACCGAGCGACCAAACGGCCCTACAAGCCACCACCCACAACCCACCAACCCCCCCCCCCCCCCCACCCCCCCCCCCCCCCCCCCCCCCCCCCCCCCCCCCCCCCCCCCCCCCTCCCCCCCC
>ERZ869909.227-NODE-227-length-83666-cov-27.738171_pt1 | contig 83666 bp, 40 predicted proteins | sample MGYA00520892_ERZ869909 | MGnify/ENA primary metagenome ERZ869909 (study PRJEB32215, sample SAMEA104723947) | bioreactor metagenome | biome: bioreactor; feature: anaerobic bioreactor; material: water | place: China | collected 2015-03-12 ...
TGATCCAAAAACTAATTTCTTCCAAAGAGTAATTGGTTCAAAGCATCCCGACTTGCAGTCGGGAGGGTCACTGGTTCCCTGCCCGACTCAAACGTACCGGCAAACGCGCCCGAATGGTTCGGTCAGGCGGAGGATCCGGTCGCAATGAAATGAAGTCCCGACTTTAGTGTGGAAAATCCCACTAATCTATGTCTCCTTGACCGCAACTATTAATCTCATTACGAAAGGTCAATAAAATTAATTACATAACCAACGCGTACAAGTTTGTCAAAGCCGCTTCGCAATTCACTGATCAGTTTGCAACTTCATAAAATCCGGTGAATGAAAAATGTTAAGGTTTTGTTAATAATTGATCTTCAGTGTATAAATATCCTCTTACGGCGTATTTCGGGTTTATATTTGCAAATGATATTATTTTTATTTTGTCTTATTTAATTTATTATTGTCTAAATATCAATACTTTAAAGCAAAGGCTGATATATTATTGAAATTATGGCAAATGATTGATAAATACACTATTCATAACACCAGAATCTCCGGATATTTTACTTACTGCCAGGCCTCAAAACCGAATACTTTATAAACAAAATCCTTAAGCAATGAAATCAGTTACTACTTTTCTACTCATTCTGCTGATAGCAGGAACAGCGATGGCTCAGGGTGTAGCCATAAATGAAGACAATTCATCTCCCGATCCTTCGGCCATGCTTGATGTAAAGTCATCAGAAAAAGGTATTTTGATACCACACCTGACCCAAACCCAGCGCAATGCAGTCTTAAATCCGGCAAATGGTTTGCTGATCTACCAAACTGACAATGAGCCAGGTTTTTATTATAATGCAGGCACTCCTGCCACACCGTTATGGCAATTGGTAGGGAGCAATGCTGGAGTTTTCAGTCAATGGGGAACCAATGGTTCAAACATATTTTACAACGACGGTAACGTAGGGATTGGAACAGGCACTCCGCAAGCCAAAATTCATGCAAGAGATTTAACTAATGGCGGAGGGAATATTCTTTTTGAGGGAAGTTTCAAGAGTTCAAATCAGGGCTTACCGCCTGTTCAGGGTGCAGGAACCAGAATGATGTGGTACCCGGATAAAGCTGCGTTCAGAGTCGGTAGGGTTATTAACAGCAACTGGGATACAGACAGCATAGGAAACTACTCAACTGCATTTGGATACTCTACAAAAGCCATTGGATGGTATTCTACAGCATTTGGAAGCGGATCAAGCGCAGCAGGAACAAGTTCATTAGCTGCTGGCAATGCAACCGTAGCATCCGGGAATTATTCCTTTGCATTGGGTGCTAATATACAGGCCAGATCTGCCTATGAAATCGTTATCGGACGCTACAATACAGAATATAATCAATCTACTACCACCGGATGGAACTTTTCAGATCGTTTGTTTGTGGTTGGAAATGGATTTTCCGCCTCAACCCGCAGCGATGCCATGGTGATCCTAAAGAACGGCAACGTTGGTTTTGGAACTTCTACCCCGAGCGGAGTATTACACACACAGGGTTTTGAAACCGGACAAGGCAATGTATTATTCGAGGGCCAATACAAGGCAAGCCCGGGTGCACCGCCTGTTACAGGAGCCGGAACCCGCATGATGTGGTATCCGGATAAGGCAGCTTTGAGGGCGGGCAGGGTAACTGCCGGCCAGTGGGATATCAATCAGATAGGTAATTATTCTGTGGCTATGGGCTTGAACGTAACAGCTTCGGGAGACAATTCTGCTGCCTGGGGGTCGAGCACTGTGGCTTCCGGAAATCTATCTGCCGCCTGGGGCTCTGGAACTGTGGCATCCGGAAATCAATCTGCCGCCTGGGGTTCCGGAACTGAAGCGTCAGGAAACCAATCCACTGCATGGGGCAGTGGCAGCACAGCATCCGGGCTCCGTGCCACTGCTTTCGGCTTCCAGGGTGATGCTTCGGGACAAAATTCTACCGCATGGGGCGCCAACACCAGAGCCGCCTCCTATGTTGAAACTGCTGTAGGCCGCTTCAATACAAATTATACACCTGTGAACGAAGCAGGGTGGTCTTCTTCAGACAGGCTGTTTGTTATCGGAAACGGAACATCAGAGGCAAACCGACGTGATGCTTTCATTGTTTTTAAGAGTGGTCAGATAGAAACTTACTCCTCGCCTGGAAAGAAAGCAATACAGTTTTTAAATACCGAGAGCAGCCGCGATCAGGGCATCATCAACATGTATAATCATGACGAAAAACGAACAATACGATTAGACGGTGAGTTTTCTTCACTTGCTCCTCATGGGCACATAAGACTATACGACGGCATTGATGAGGTCAATTACAAGATCTATCTGACCGCAAACTGGGGTGGATCAGGAAAAAGCCGGATTGTTACCGATCAGGTTCAGATAACCGGTGGATCAGATCTTGCTGAGCATTTTGACATACTCGAATCTGAAACAGTTCCGCTTCCGGGAATGGTTGTTTCCATTGATCATAACAGCACAGGTAAACTTAGCCTGGCCAATACACCTTATGATAAAAAGGTTGCCGGTATCATCTCCGGGGCAAATGGTGTTGATCCGGGGATGGTAATGGGGCAGGCAGGAAGCATAGCCGATGGCAAATACCCGGTTTCGCTCACGGGAAGAGTATATGTGTATGCCTCAGAGGAGGGTGGCGAAATTGAACCAGGCGATTTACTCACCACATCATCCAGGCCCGGTTATGCAATGCGTGTTTCAGACAAACAGAGGGCATTTGGTGCCATCATCGGCAAGGCGATGACTACGGTTAACGAAAGTGGTTTTGTTTTGGTTTTGGTAAATCTTCAATAATGCAGGCATGATGAAAACTTTATTAAAAACAATAGTATTCTTCCTCGCTATTTCATGTATTTCCGATCGCACCTCAGCGCAAATGTTTGCCGAACGTATTGAGGGAGATTATGTGATCAGTTATACACTCAATCAGATCAATCAATATATCTCGACCATGGAACCGGATCTGAGAGGACAGGCGCTGTATGACCGTTTGGCATACGAAAGGTTCTTTCTGAGAGGGGACTCTATTTTGGTGAACTTCACGATTACTGGTAATAATGAGCTTGAAGATGTTGCCAGAATGAACCGCCAGGGAGCAAATTTCCATCAGGTACTGGATGGTGACATATATTATGCTGGTTTTGTTCAGATTGACAGCTTGCTTCGGTTTTTAACCAGGTTTCCTCATACCACAATAAAAATGGAACTGGAGCATGTTTTGCCAACAAATGATGATGAAGGGCCTGAAAGGACAAACTCAATCACGTATGAAACAGGCATTTTAAATCCGAATGCAGGCAGTGGAATTTCAATCGCCATCCTTGATAGCGACTGGACCTCTTATACCTTTTCCATGAACAATGGCCTTGTTCCATCTGCCTTTGCATATTATGACTGTTCTTCAGGAACCTGCATTTTAACAACTATTCCCGGTGGCAATACCGGTTGTACAACCTGGAATGGATGCGTGGGACATGGAACCATGACCGCCCAAACTGTGTTTGATCATGCACCAGCGGCCACCTACCGGATTTATAACACCCCAAGTAATTCAGCCCGGGCTGCAGCAATACAGCATGCAGCCAATCTGAACGTGAACATAATAACCTGCTCTCAATCGGGATACAATACCGGCTGGAACGATAACACAGGTGTTATTTGCAGCGCAGTGAATGCTTCGGGTGCGAATGGGGTTTTAATGTTTTTCTCTGCCGGAAACAGAAACGGAACGGCAACGATAAACGGATCTCACTGGCAGGGGAATTTCAACGACAATGGCAGTGGTTTTCACAGATGGGCCGGAACCGATATTGTCAACAACCGGACTACATCTGTAGCACCTGACGATGGCTTTCATGTTTACATACAATGCGATAACGATGGAGGAATCTTTAGTGTGTATGAAGTTCAGATCATTAATACGGCGAACAACAATGTGCTCGCCAATTCCTCATTTACTCAATCCAGGTTTTTATCCTGGACCAACAGTACCAGCAACAACATAAATGTCGGTATAAGGCTGAGAGCGCTGACCCCGTTCAGACCGCAATTTGAGATGTGGACACATAACGAAGGCCAATATCAATATTTCAGCACAACCAATCAGACTTCTTCTCCGGGTAATTGCACCAGCAACCCGAGGTTGCTTACCGTTGCAGCAGTGGAACAGGCAAATTATCATCAGTCTAACCCAAGTGCCATGTGGTATTCATCCAGCGGGCCTTCAAACAATAGCAACAACAGTGTTGCGCTTTCCGGCCCGACAAACACAACTGTAGCCCGGTTTTCTTCAACCGGAACGCAATTCACAGGCTCATATGGAGGCACTTCAGCTGCAACTCCCAATATTGCAGGCACGGCAGCGGCTTTTTGGTCAAAGCATTCAGGACTTAATGCAACACACGTAAGAAACATATTAATTTTCAAGGCTTTTAATTACAAGAACTGGGGAGCTTCAGGTTATGACGACCAGTTTGGATGGGGAGGCACCTACCTGTTTTCTTACAATCCGGCAAACATATACATGCACCAGATATCAGGAAACAGCGGAATAGCACCAGCAAACGGGGTTTACCCCTGGTACAGCCTGAAAGACATACACAATATGGCGCCAAATAACCGACACGTGATCATGCTGACCCACGATACCGAAACTGTACCATTTATCATATCCAAGAACATGTTTATCAATGCAGCCGGAGATCCTGGCACAAACAAGCGAATAGAGTAATCAACCAACATGGAATTGCTTTAAAATGGTAACCGAGACATTAAAAGCATAAAAATCTCTTAATGAAACAAAATTTCAGAAAAAATGAAAAGAACTACAATACTTATTCTATCAATATTCATAGCAACCGGGTTTGCTGTGTCACAAAGCATCAGGATCAGCACAAATATGATCATGACCGAAGGCACAACCATGTTTGTTGACAATGATTTACAAATAGACAACAATGGCAACCTCAAACTTCAATCAGGTTCAACCCTGAAGATTAGCGATGGCAACATACTTAGCGTTAACGACGGCGGCAAACTCACCCTCATGGGCGAGGATGGAAGCCCCGTTACCGTTACCTCAGCCGGATACTTTGTGTTCATCGTAAGTTCCGGAGGAACCATTGGCGCTGAGTATGCCACCTTTGAAAAAATGAGCGGCGACGGGCTGAATATCCAATCTGGCGCCACAATTGACCCTGCAATGCCACTTAACAACAGCATTTTCCAGGGCGGGGCTTCGGGCAGCACCTTTCTAACCATCAATAACAGTCAGGATATGACCATTGATGGCGTGGCCTTTATCTCCGCACCCGGCAATGAACTTTACAACGTAGCCAAAACGCTGAACATCGGCGAGGTAACTTTCACCAATTTCAGCGGAAACTTTGCCGGCGAGGATCATGAAAACGATCCCTTCAACCGCATCCACTGGGGCGATGTGCCACTGAACCGCCTAGTTGAAAACGTAACTGTAAACAACGGAATGGAACTGTGTTTCGATGCCGTGCAAACCGTTACGGTGCAAGACCTGGTGGTGCAAAGCGGCGGGATTATTCATCTCGTAGCAGGTCAATCGGTGCTGTTGCTCCCTGGAGTCATTGTTGAAGCTAACGGTTACCTCCGAGCCTGGATTGATACCGACGGGATGTATTGTGCGAACGCCAAAGCTATTGTGGCTGCTACCGATCAGCCTGTCCCTGAAATAAAATTTGAAGAAGCATTGCCACCCATCAGTGGGATAAAAGTTTACCCCAACCCAACTACCGGCATTTTTACCCTCGAAATGGCTGAATCTGCAGCCAATTCCAGGGTGGATGTTCAGATTTTCAGCATGATTGGCGAGTTGGTTCAGCAAACCAACATCTCAGGCGAAAAAAGCCATGAGTTCAATCTCAGCAGTCAACCCCGCGGTATCTACATCTTGCGTGTGCTGCAAGGCGAAAACATCTTTATGGAAAAGGTGATCAGGCAATAAACTGAAGTATAGCATTCAAAGTCAAACCTACATAATTAATAACTGTGAAAACAACATCACTCATCATTATCTGTGCTTTTGCTATTCTTGTATTGATAAGCAAAACTTTCTCGCAGGGCGTCGTTATCTCTGACGATGCAAATGCCAGTCCGCACGGCTCTGCCATGCTCGATATGCAATCCACCGAAAAAGGAGTGCTGGTGCCCCGTATGACGCAGGCACAGCGCAATGCCATCACAAATCCGGCAACAGGTCTGCTTATCTATCAAACCAATATTAATCCCGGTTTTTATTACAATGCCGGAACTCCAGCTTCACCGGTATGGCAAAATATTTCTGAGGGTGATGGTATCTGGCTTATCAACGGCTTTCATACCTACCGTTTGAATGGTAATGTCGGGATTGGAACTACCCTGCCATCTCAAAAACTGCATGTTCACGGGGGTGATGCCATCATCAATGGAATTCTTGTTGGGCGCGGCAAAGGGATGCAGGAAACCAATACAGTATTCGGCTTGAATGCCCTCCTAAGCAATTCAAGCGGTCAGGATAATGTGGCAATTGGCCCTTCAGCCCTTAGCACCAACACAATCGGAGGAAGTAATATTGCTATTGGTGGCGCGTCTTTGTACTCCAATACTTCCGGCAGCTACAATCTGGCCGTTGGATTAGAAACGATGTTTTCAAACACTACCGGTTCCTATAACACAGCCATTGGTTCATTATCACTGCTAGGTAACAGCACCGGTTCTAACAATCTGGCCATCGGCTACTCGGCATTGCATGCTAATTCAACAGGTTTTCAGAATGTTGCAGTGGGCAATGAGGCAATGTCGGCCAATGAAACCGGATCCGGAAATACCGGTTTGGGATTTTTTAGCATGGGTTGGAACGCAAGCGGCATAAGCAATACTGCCGTAGGAAATCATTCGTTATATGCCAATGAAACAGGATCATTCAATACTGCCATTGGTGTAGCAGCCCTTCATTCATCTGAAGGCCGTTCGAATCTGGTTGCCCTTGGAGATTCTGCTTTATATAACAATTCAGTGAACGCCACCGATGCATGGCAGGGCATCGAAAACACCGCCCTGGGTAGTAAAACACTTTATGCCAACACAACAGGAAGCCAGAATACAGCAAGCGGTTTTCAGTCTTTACACTCAAATACCAGCGGTTTTGAAAATACAGCAAACGGAGTAGAGGCTCTTCATTCCAACACAACGGGGTGGCAGAATACATCGTCCGGCGCCCACTCTTTGTATAACAATTCTACAGGCGTCAGGAATACAGCTACCGGAGCAACCGCTTTACACTCAAACACCAAGGGTTCGAACAATTCAGCCTACGGGAGCAATGCGCTGGCAAATAACACCATAGGGAATTCAAATACTGCCATTGGAAGCAGAGCACTTTTCAGAAATATATCAAAATCGAACCTGGTGGCTGTAGGAGATTCGGCATTGCATAACAATGGCCTAAGCGCACCCAATGCATGGCAGGGCATCGAGAATACTGCCGTTGGCAGCAAGGCGTTGTTTGCAAATACCTCGGGCAGTCAGAATACGGCAACTGGTAGCAAAACGCTATACTCAAATACAACTGGCTTTGAAAATACAGCTATCGGCTCTGAATCCCAGTTTACTACCACCACAGGTTTCCAGAATACCTCATCTGGCCACCGTTCAATGTTCAGTAATACAAGTGGTTCAGGAAATACAGCAGCAGGGAATTTCTCTTTACATGCAAATACCAGCGGATCAAACAATTCCGCGTTCGGCAGCAATGCAATGACTAACAATACCACCGGACATTCAAATGTAGCAATAGGCATAAGGACTTTGTTTCATAACACCAACCGATCGAACCTGGTGGCTGTGGGAGATTCTGCATTGTTTAACAATGGAACCGGGACAATCATTTTTTCTTATCAGGCTACAGGAAATACCGCAATAGGCAGCAAGGCCCTTTTCTCAAACTCAAGTGGTTACTACAACACAGCCCAGGGTTTTGAAGCGCTTTATTCCAATACAACCGGACATAACAATACCGCTGCCGGTTTGACGGCATTACAGGCCAATACCTCCGGAAATAACAATACTGCCACAGGCTCGCTTGCTCTTCAATCCAACACAACCGGAAATTCCAATTCAGCCCATGGATCCAGGGCGCTTCGCTTCAATACAACCGGCAGTTTCAATACAGCAAGCGGGGTTGATGCCCTTCGAAGCAACACTACAGGCTACTCTAACACGGCAAGCGGGGTTGATGCTCTTCGCACAAACAATACCGGACACAGCAATGTGGCCAACGGAGCAGAGGCATTGCGCTCTAATACCAATGGGCATAGCAACACAGCCGTAGGCAGGGAGGCTTTATTCTCTAATACAGCAGGCTTTTCAAATACCGCCATAGGAAGAGAAGCCCTATATGCCAATATATCCGGCACACACAATAGTGCCGTTGGGAGAGGGGCCTTACAAGCTAACACCCTGGGTCATAAGAATACGGCCATCGGGAGGTTGGCTTTGAATGCCAATACCACCGGACAATCAAATACGGCTATTGGTGCAGATGCGCTTCCAAACAATACCATAGGATCTCAAAATATAGCGATTGGGACAGATGCTCTTGCAAACAATACCACAGGATCTCGAAATATAGCGATTGGAACGAGCGCCTTGCTGAATCAGTCGTTTAACAACGGTGGTAACTCTTGGAATAGTGATAATGTCGCTATTGGATTTGAAGCACTTCGTGATAATCAATCTGATTCACCTCATAGTGGAAGAGCGAACACCGCCATTGGATCCGAAGCCCTGCGTAGCAATTATTTGGGTAGTTTAAATACAGCTGTTGGCAGATCTTCTCTCAGGGATTTGGACCATGGATCCTATAATGTCGCAATCGGAGCGCTCGCCATGCCTGGCCTCCTTGAAGGGTATAACAACACGGCGGTTGGAGAGGGTACCCTTGTTGGGGTTGTTTTTGGTAATAACAACACAGTAATAGGCAATGGCAGTGGCAGTAGCTCAACGGGATATTCATCTCTTTTGTATCATTCTACTATTGTGGGTGCTCATATCCTTCTTGGTGATGTCCATTACAACTTAAGCATACTCGGATACGGCGTTACAACTAATTTATCTACCGGCGATAATAAAGTGCTTCTTGGTAATACAGCCATCACTCACATCATGGCACAGGTAGGAAGCATCACTACATATTCTGATAAGCGCTTTAAAAGTCAAATCAATGAAGATGTAAAAGGCCTTGACTTCATTACAAGGCTTCGCCCTGTAAGTTATAACGAAAATCCCGAGATATTGCATCAAATATGGGGCACACCCGATAGCCTGTTAAGGAGTATAGACCACACTGAAATTAAAAATACCCGCTTCACAGGACTGCTGGCACAGGATGTTCATCAGGCCATGCGCGAAAGTGGTTACTCACATTTTACAGGTATTGATATCCCAAGAGACGATAAAGAGGTGTACACCCTCCGTTATGTGGATTTCATCATGCCCATGATAAAATCCATCCAGGAATTAAACACCCAAAACGAAGCCCTGATGATGCAGGAGGACCTCATGCTTCACAGGATTGCCCGTCTCGAAGACCAGCTCAGACAGCAAGCTGGTCAGATCGCGCAACAACAGCAATTGATAGAAAATCAGGCAAAAATGCTTGATTATCTGATTACTGATAAGCAGTGAGGGGAACACTCAGCCCATTATTAAAGGAGATTGTCTTGTTCCTTCTAAGAAATCAACAACATTAAAACCAAACCAAATGAAAGATACCTTTATTCATATCGTTTTTGTTTTTTCCATGCTGATACCTTCAGTGCTTGTTTCGCAGGGAGTAGCCATCAACGATAACGGGACAGCACCCGACCCATCAGCTATGCTCGATGTGCAATCCACCGAAAAAGGCTTTTTGCCTCCGCGCATGACATCAATTGAACGCAGCAATATTGCAGCCCCGGCCGAAGGGCTTGTGGTTTATGACACCGATGAGCATTCTCTCTTTCTTTACAGCAGTGGCGTATGGGAAAGGCTAGCCAAAGGGTCAGGTTCACCATGGCTTGAAAATGGCGCTAGTATTTACTATAATAATGGCAATGTAGGCATTGGAACCGATAACCCGCAATTTCCGTTGCATTTGCTTGGAGGCCTTGGTACAAGCTGGCAGGTAGAAAGGCTCGGTGGTGCACAGCTTCGCGGAACGGCCAATATCAATGAGGCATCCGTTGGCACACACAATGCAACGGGATTCAGGCTGTTGACCAACAACACTGTTCGAATGCACGTATCACCAACCGGGAATATTGGTATTGGCAGCGTAAACCCTACTGCAAGGTTGCATCTTATTGGAGATTTAAGGATTCAGGACGGCACGCATGGTGCCGGCAAAGTTCTTACCAGTGATGCCCTGGGAAATGCTTCGTGGAGCAAGGTGAATATTTATGGCGACAACACCATTGTGGTGGATGCTGCTGGGAGTGGAGATTTTCTCACCATTTCTGCTGCACTCAATAGTGTCAGTCCCACCGCAGAGAACCCGGTAACCATTCTAATTAAGCCCGGAACTTATTTTGAGGAGGTGGTTCTCAAATCGCATGTAAGGCTTGTTGGGGAAGATGAAAACAATGTGATGATCACTGGCTGGGCCGATGCCATGCCGGGATTAAATGGATATGTTTATGGGATGTTATTAAATACGGTCACCGATGTTCTGGTCAGGAATTTGACAATCAGGAGTAATTCTTCCTCAGATCCTTACCTCGAATTTGGTGTTTGGATGATCGGTTCAGAAGCCAGGTTTGAAAACGTACATATCAAGGGAGATTTCGCCAGCTTCCTGATGTTGTATAGAGGCATTAAAGCAGAGAATTCCACAGTTGAGTTCATAAACGGAAGCATCTTAGATACAGATACCAGGAGTATTGAGTTGCTGAATTCGGAAGCCAGGGTGATCAATTCAAAACTATCGTCATCCACCATCCATATTGAGGTTGAAAATGGCTCTCATCTCGAATTAGCAAATACGCTTCTTTCTGGTGGCGGCGAAGGTGTTAACATCAAAAACGGAGGATCAGCCAAATTAATTGGTAACCAGTTTGAGAATAATTGGATTGGAGTTAATAACTATGGGCGGCTACTTATGAGTGGCAACCATATCCGCAGTACTGCTTCTGCTGGTGTTTCAAACAACAGTAACGCAACCATAACCGGAAACTATTTTATTGATTGTATCTCCAGGGCAATTAGTGATTTCTCTCCGGCAGGCAGAACAACCATTACTGGTAACCATATTGAAAATTCCAGTCATGAGGGACAACCAGCTCTTACTGCTAATTCTGACGCAGTAATCAGCAGCAATGTTTTTCACAACAACACACATGGTGATATCGTAGTAGGCAGCAACACACCCTGGCTCATTGGCAACAGGGGCACCGTGAGCGGCAATCCTGTGCGCGGCATCATGGCCGGGATTGGTGATATGCGGATTGAAAGAGAGGGAAACAACATGCTCTTGAATCTGACAGGAGATGGAAAGGTGGGTGTCGGTACTTTAAATCCACGCGGACGCTTTAATATTTCTCTGAACTCCGGAGTCACAAACGCCTCCACCATTGACGAATATCCTTTGATGATTTCCTACCCATCCAATGCCACGGGCCAGGAAACGGGAATTGCCTTCAGGATCTCGGTGCAACAAAACCCTGACCAGACACCCGGCGCAGCTATTACACATCTCAGATCGGGGGCAGGTTCAGTCGGGCACCTGTTGTTCAAAACAAAAGAAAGCGGCGATACCGGGCCATTGGCAGAGCGTATGCGCATAACCAGCACAGGCAATGTTGGAATTGGTACTTCAGAACCCAGCGCACCACTGCATGTGCAGAACGGTACAGGATCTGTTCAACTTAGCACAAACTTAGCTGGTGTGCCTGCGAGGATAACCCTGAACGACACCTCCAATGAGGATTCCTATATAGAAAAACTGGATCAGGGAAAATTAAGGTTTAGGGTTGGAGGAACATCAACCCGTATGACCATTACGCCAGAAGGGAATGTTGGGATAGGAACCCAAAGTCCAGCAGCCTTGTTGCAAATTAGTGGCAGTGGACGAAGCCTGGAAATAAACCCAAACATGATCAGAAGCACAGATGGTAACCTGATGACCATCAGAGGCGACGATGAACTGCTCATTCAGTCAATGAATAATATGGAACTTGATATTGCCAGTTCACTAAGTGTAAACTCAGGCCTCAGTGCTAATATCACCGCGGGTACCAGCATATTTCTGACTGCCGCTTCTCAGATTCGTTTCAACAATATGCTTAATGTGATAGGAAGCAGTGGAGTAGGTGTTAACACTACCAATACTGCCGGATTTACATTTGCAGTAAACGGCACTGCCGCTAAACCCGGCGGCGGCTCATGGGCAGTTTTTTCCGATTCAAGAATGAAGCAGGACATTGAACCCATCGAAACGGGAATCCTTGATCAGTTTTTAATGCTCAGGGGTTACACCTTTGAATACGAAGCCGAAGCCATTAAAAATCGATTGGCGCTTCCCGGCAGACAAACCGGCCTGTTAGCACAGGAAGTCCAGCAAGTTTTCCCTGACTGGGTAGAAGCTAATTATGAGGGTTACCTGTTTGTAACCGAAAGGGGGCTGACCGCTATCATCGTGGAAGCCCTGCGCGAACTCAGGGCAGAAAAAGATGCAGAAATCGAATCTCTTAAAAACCGGCTCACAACCCTCGAAGCCTTGTTGAATCTCCAATAAGAGCAAAACAGATCATTCGTTTCATGAATGAAAGCAAATGAAAGAAAGCAGGAGATAATTATCAGCAAACGCACATACCATTTCATTTTTCAACACAGGCTAGCTTTTCCAGTGATAGTTGATGGCTTTTACAGAATAGGCTTATCCCTGTTAAACAAATAAGCAAGGTTTTGACAACAGCCCCAAATACAAAAATCCGGGTTGTTAAAAATATGTTAAACACACGCATGCTTAAAACAATACCAGTCTGAACACGCTTGCTAAGATATAAGCCATTGTTTTAAAACAAAATTTATTTGATCTCAATGGTCAGTGAGGTGTTCTGTCGGGGAATACCGGAATGCCCCAGGTACAAGTATCTCACAGTTTGAAACCAATCTTTAAAAAATGAAAAAATTATTTTATCTTTTATCACTCAGCCTTTTATTCCTTGCTATTGCAGCATGCAATGATGACGACAATGATAATCACGGCCTTACCGCTGTTGCCGGCCCCGACAGGGAAGTGCCGGTAGGTGAAACCGTTCAGTTAAATGCTTCCGCTTCGATTGACGTGAGTGGTGGGGGTTTTCAGACCCTATGGGAATTTATTTCCACTCCGGATGGAAGCAGCGCAACAATCAGTAATGCCAACTCAATTTCTGCTTCATTTGTGCCGGATATTACCGGAGATTATGACATTCGCCTTACCATCTCCAATAATCTGGGCCAAAGCACAGATGAAGTCAGGATTACAGCATTACCGTCAACCATTTCGTTAAGCGGTTCATACAATGATGATCTTCATCTGGTAAATATTTTTAATGATCCTGGTATACCCGATTACATTGTGAGTGGTAATATTGATATGTTCGCCGTTATGACCATTGATCCCGGTGTTCGTATCCATGTGATGAGCGACCGCCGGATCAGGATCAGGAACAGCGGTACGCTTAAAGCCAACGGAACAGCAGACCAGCCAGTTATTATCACTGGTGTGTCAGAGATCCCCGGGTTCTGGGCGGGGATATTACACGAGTCGAACAACATTGAGAATGTTTTCAGCCATGTACATGTATCTTCTGCCGGTAGCAGTGCCATTTCCTCAGGCCGCCCGCAAACGGCTTTTCATGTGGAGAGCGGAAGGATCAATATCCAACACTCCTCTTTTACCGGTAACATCGGGTTTGGTTTAAGTATTCAAAACGATGCTGCACAGGTTGGAATGCTGGAGAATAATTTTGATTCCAACAATCTGGGTGCCATGCAACTCAGATCGGCGCACATCGGTTCCATTGACGATGCCAGCGATTTCAACGGGCACGGAATTGTGGTTGTAGGCGGCACGCTGCCCAATGGTTCTGAACACCAATGGGTAAAACCGATGAACGGACATTATCTGGTTAACGGCGAAATCGACTCGCATGGTAAAATAGTCATTAACGAAGGAGCTGATTTCAGGTTTGCCAGCGGCATTCGCTTCCGGATCAGAAATACCGGTGTGATTCAGGCCATGGGAACCGCCGCGAATCCCGTCATATTTAAAGGCGCGGTGGAGCAGGCCGGTGCCTGGACAGGACTTTTTATCGAAAGCTCTTCGGTTGAAAACCAGTTGAACCATGTTCACTTTTCTCATGCAGGCCACAGCAACATTGCACCGGGTTACGGAAAAGCAGCGCTTGCTTTTGCCAGCGCTGCGCGAACCAATCTAAGCGGCCTGATGTTTTCCGATGTGGATGGCTATGGCATGTATATCAGGTACGATAATTCAGTTATCGGTTTCGATAACCTTAGTTTTGGCCAGGGCCTTGCTGAGGGAGCTGTTTACATGCGCAGCACGCAGATTTCCTCCATTGATCAGCAGAGCGATTTCGGGAATAATTACGTGGTGGTAGATGGCGGAACCCTTAACACAGGAGTTAATCACACATGGATAAAACTGCAAAACGGGAAATATCTGTTTACCTCCACTGCCGACATTTATGACAGAATTACCATTCAAGCCGGCGCCGTGCTTGAGTTTACCAACGACGTGCTCTTCCGCCTCAGATCCGGCAGTGTGATCGTTGCAGAGGGTACCGCGCCCGACAGAATAGTGTTCACCCGCCAGACAGGCACAGGAGCTTACTGGAGGGGAATTTATTACCAAAGCACCTCGGTAGAAAGCATCATGAATTATGTTGAGGTTTCCTATGCGGGCAACAGCAATGCCGGCACAGGGCTTGGACAAACCAATATTGGTATGGATAACAGCGCCCGCCTTACGCTTACGAACAGCACTATCAGCAACAGCCTGGGCTGGGGAATTGATGTGCGAGCAACCGGCGACCTAACAGAATCGAACAATACATTTCTGAACAATGCAATAGGTGACATTAATTACCAATAGTTCCACAAAAAATCAAGAACATTGATTCAAAACTCCCGTATCAGGTTGATGCGGGAGTTTTTTTAATGTTGGGAATATTTAATGAACAGCAATTTTAGAATTATCACAAAACTTTTTTGAATGTAATCAGGCAAATGGTTTATTTTTACTGGCTGAAAGGAAAGTAATCACAGAGGAAGCAGGATGGCAGTACTGAAATTTCAACCTTAAATCCTGGCTAAGCGTCAATTGCATTGCCGTTTGAACAAATTTGAATTTGCAATTCAAAAAGAGTTCGCATGTAAACTACAAAACCAAGTCTTCCAATCTCAAAAGCCAAACATCACCCAAAACCCCATCCCATGCACACCAAAAACCCCCAATATTTCACAACCCGCGCCGAATGGCGCAAATGGTTAAGAGGGAACTTTGATAAAGAAAAGGAAATCTGGTTTGTGTTCGCCAACAAAAGTTCAGGAAAACCCACTGTATCATACAATGATGCGGTGGAGGAAGCATTGTGCTTTGGCTGGATTGACAGCGTTCTGAATCCACTTGATAAACATCACCATATGCAACGCTTCACCCCAAGGCGTAAGGGGAGCACTTATTCGCAGCCCAATATCGAGCGACTGAAATGGCTGCTGGAACACAATCTTGTTCATCCAACGCTGGTGGAAGAAATGGGAAAAATCGCTAACCAGGAGTTTGTGTTTCCCGATGATATTCTGGACGCGATCAAAAGTGACGCTGCCGCCTGGAAAAACTACCAGCATTTTACCGAATCCTACAAACGGATCCGCATCGCTTACATTGACGGAGCGCGCAAACATCCTGAAATATTTGCCAGGCGCATAAACCATTTCATTTCAAAAACCCGCGAAAACAAACTGATTACCGGCCATGGCGGAATTGACAAATATTACCGGTAATACAACTCCAACCGGACAGAAAGGATTAGAAACCAAGCGGTGCAGGTTGCTAACATCCTGTTTTTAGAAACAATTGCCTGGCGGGATTATTACATTCGGGCATACATCTGTTTATAAAAGATTTAAGTTTACTTTTGGGTCATGAAAACAACATTGGAAGACCTGGGCTACACTGACAAACTTCAGCAACTCTGGATGGGTCACGACCCCGACAACCTTGAAATTGGAAGAGTGGTGGCCGAGCACAAGGAACGATACCTTGTGAAAACAACCAACAGTGAGTTTGAGGCGGAAATAACCGGCAACATGCGATTTACAGCCAATGGCCGTGAAGACTTTCCGGCTGTAGGCGATTGGGTTACGCTGGTGACATATGAGCCGGATTTCGCCATCATTCATAAAATCCTTCCTCGTTTTTCAGTATTAAAGCGTAAGGCAGCAGGAGCTTCCGGCAGCATTCAGATAATTGCAGCCAATATTGACTATGCCTTCCTGGTTCAGGCCGCCGACAGGGATTTTAACATCAACCGCCTGGAAAGATATCTTACAATCTGTCATTCAGCAAAAGTTGAACCCATCATTATTCTTACAAAAACCGATCTGGCGGATGAACAGCAGATTTCAGGGATGCTTGGCAAACTCAGGAGCCGGATTCAGGAAATTCCCATATTGGCAATAAGTAACGAAACCAAAGATGGTTATGAGGCTCTGGATAAATTCATCCTTAAAGGCAAAACATATTGTATGCTTGGTTCATCAGGCGCAGGCAAATCCACTCTGCTGAATAATCTTAGCGGCCGGACAATCATGAAAACAGGAGAAATCAGCCAGGTTTCGCAAAGAGGGAAACATATTACAAGCCACCGCGAAATGATCATTCTGGAAAACGGGGGCATCTTAATTGACAATCCGGGAATGCGTGAAGTTGGCATTGCGGACTCACCGGGTGGCCTTGAAAACACTTTTGATACAATCATGAGCCTGGCAGAAAATTGCAAATTCAAAGATTGCACGCATACGCAGGAAATTGGCTGCTCCATCCTTGAAGCCCTCGAAAGGGGCAAGCTAGACAAAAACACCTATGAAAACTACCTGAAGATGGAAAGGGAAAGAGAGCATTATGAAACCTCTGCTGCTGAGAAAAAAAGAAAGGAAAAGATTTTCGGGAAAATCATCAAAGACTACCTTGAGAGGGACGTAAAACAAAGAAAGCCCTGATTGAATTATTAAATTTTATCCAGGCCCAATATGTCAAACATCCACATCATTATTGAAGAACGCGCCGCCAGCATAGGAAAATTCCTTGTTGGCAGGCTTTTGCCTTTCCGTCAGAAACGCATGATCGGCCCTTTCATTTACATTGACCACATGGGTCCTGTGAGGCTAAGTAATGCAGAGAATTTTGACGTGCTCCCGCATCCCCACATCGGTTTGTCAACCCTTACCTTCCTGCTCGAAGGCAGCATCATGCACCGCGATACCCTGGGCAATGCAGTTGAAATAAAACCCGGCGAAGTGAATTGGATGACTTCCGGGAAAGGAATCGTTCATTCTGAGCGAACACCTGATCATTTAAGGAATTCTGAGAAAACCATGCACGGGCTGCAAATCTGGGTAGCCTTACCACAGCATCTGGAACAGATGGATCCTGAATTCTTTCATTTCGACCGCAATGAAATCCCTGCGTGGGTTGAGGATGGTGTTAGCTTTAAATTAGTTGCGGGTGAGGCTTTTGGGAAAAAGTCCCCTGTGCCTGTTTACAGCAAACTTTATATGCTCGAAATCCACACAGCAACTCAGAAAACCCTCAACATTGGCGATCAACTTTATGGTGAATCGGGTTTGTACATACTTGAAGGCGGCATCGAAACCGAAGGGAATGGGTATGCTCCCGGCCAGCTTCTGGTGGCAACCGACAGCAAGCTCTGTGGGTTCACACTCAAGGCCAACAGCAAGGTTTATATTTTCGGTGGCGAACCTTTCCCCGAAAAGAGATACATTGACTGGAACTTTGTTTCCTCAAGCCAAGAGCGCATCGAAGCAGCCAAACAAAAATGGATCGCACAGGAATTTGAAAAAATCATCGCCGACGACAAAGAATTTATTCCTTATCCGGTAAAAACATAGCATAAAAACACATTGGGTCATCGCATTCTGAATCATTCATTCGAAATCCCGGCTGCTATTCTGTTATTCGCATTGTTTTTTCAATACTTTTGCGCCCTCCAAAACACGAAAACAAATGACAAGTTTTAAAGCCAGGATGTTTGGTTTAATAATGAGAAACGGGCATCTTTTACAGGGAAGATTAAAAAAGGAGGTTTTTGATCTAAACACTTCAATTCCGGCATTCAGGGAGCGTTGCGAAAAAGGCGCAGCCAGGTATGGGAAAACCCCCGAAGGGATAAGCATCAGGGAACAAATGATTGAAGGAATGAAATCAGAGTGGCATATCCCGCAAGGAACAGATGCCGGGAAACTGGTTTTATACGTTCACGGTGGAGGTTACGTTTCCGGTTCCTGCAGCGACCACCGCGGGTTTGTTTCGAAATTTGCCAAATACACCGGGATCACCAATCTCATTTATGAATACAGGCTGGCGCCGGAAAACCCCTTCCCTGCCGCCCTTAACGATTCGGTTCAGGTTTATGAATGGGTATTGGCAAATGGCTATAAACCGAAAAACATAATTCTGGCCGGTGAATCGGCCGGTGGTGGACTGGTGCTGGCTGTTTTGCTGGCGCTGAAAGAACGCAAAATCGACCAACCCGCTGCAGCCGTAGCAATCTCGCCCTGGACTGATCTTACGTGCTCAAGTGATTCATACCGGACAAAGAACAAATTCTCGCCCGCCCCATTGAATTCATGGACGGTATTCAGCAAATATTATGTGGGTGAGAACGAGGCCAGGAATCCTTTGATCTCACCCCTTTTCGGCGATCTGAGAGGATTGCCTCCCGTTTTTATAAACTCTGCCATGAATGATGAGCTTTTTGAAGATGGTGAAAAGTTTTATGAGAAAGCCAGAATAGCCGGGGTTGACATTACTTTCAGGGCGGGAAACGGAATGCTGCACTGTTATCCTCTTTTGGCCCCCATGTTTCCCGAAGCCACCGAAGCCATGCTTGAAATTGTAGCCTTTATCAAAAAACACCTGGAATAAAGGCCACATAATTGCAGAAGAAATTTTCCAATTGAAGATCAGCCGGTCAGGCAAACGCTAAACACAACATCATTAACCGGCGAATTCTGGCAGGGGGCATTTTAAACCCCGGGTTCAGATCAGCGAAATTGACCCGATAAAACAAAACGATGTTACCTCAGGAACTTCATGACATAAATGTTTTCATCATCTCTGATCCGGATCAGGTACAATCCCGGTTGGAGCGATGAAACATCAATATTTCCCTCAACTTGCTGCTGCTTTAGCATGAGCGAGCCGGTAAGGGAATAAATTTCAACGTAAAACCCGGATTTGTGGTCAACAACCAAAATGTTTCCATGCATAAGCACAACTGGCTTGGTTTCTGCTGAGATCTCCACAGCGCCAACAGGATCCCACTCATAATAATATGCCTCCGACATCTTTTTACAACCATGGGAATCAGTGTATTCAAAACTATACCAGCCATTGGATGAGGGGATCAGAAACTCGCCTGTTTCACCGGGTATCGGACTATTGCCGGCATACCACTGGCCCGGATAAACAGAAGTAAGCAAAGTATCAGCCTGCTGTGTGATTACCGGTTGCGGCGGAATGTGAACCGTTACCGGAAGTGGTACACTGTATTGCGAATAAGCAGGACAGGTTGCCGGGGCTGCCCTTACTGTATGCACGCCCGTTTGCTCCACCTGATAAATTGCATTGGTGGCTCCAGGGATGGGGATATTATCGCGAAACCATTGAATGTTGGTATTATAAGGCATCATTACCTGAAAAATCAATTCATGATATTCGCATAGTTCCCAACCTGTTACGGGGTTAAACCAATAACCCTGCCCTGAACTGGAAACTGTAAGTGGAATGAATACATACCCGTCAACCAGGATGGAGGGCGACATGGCCGACTGGCTTCCCTGGGTTACTAATACGCTGAAGTTTGAACCAGCATCGGCATAATAGCTAACCACATAGGTTTGGTTAACAGCGCCGGGAATCAGGTTTCCGTCTTTGTACCACTGATAAGTGTCATACTCCTGCGTGCTGAGGGTTTCCTGCCCGCCGGGACATAATATTACATTGCCATTGATGATGGTTGGATTCAATCTGTTTTCAGCAAAAGATGATAACACTGAAAAGCAAACAAGTAACACAATTGCGCAACCCGCAATTGAAATGTTTGGCTTACTCATAACGCTACAATTTTGATATGCAAATGTTTAAAAAACATTGCTAAACTACAAAATATTCAGAGAAGTTAGTTAGGAAGAAAGGATGTTTAACAAACGTGCAATAAAAAAACCCTGTGAATCAGGGTTTTGGGTTGTCCGACTAGGACTCGAACCTAGACAGGCAGAACCAAAATCTGCAGTGCTACCATTACACCATCGGACAAGCTTCGCGTTTTGCAAACGGAGGTGCAAAAGTAAAAATTTTTTCAAAATTACAAAGGCAAAACAACAAAGGGAATAAAAAATCCGGCTCAACCTTATACAAATGTTATTTTGAGGGTTGAGCCGGAAAAGTATCCAATTTAAATTTAGCTGATATTCTCTGAAATCGGCAATCCAAATTCCTCAACCATCTTTATGTTCATATCTTCCAGTCTGTCGAGAATGGGGTTGTATATGCCCGGGATCACAGGGATGTGAACGCCTTTTTCGGTGATCTCGCCTTTCAGGATCATTTCAACGCCAATGGCGGCAGGCAAAGCAACCGTGCGGGCTACAGCAGTATCGGTGGCCAGGGTTCCGAAATCGAGCATGGATGATTTGATCACTTCTTTTTGTCCATCGGGATAAGAAGCCAGAAATACGTGTTGCATTACAACCATATCACGTTCTTCAAGTCCCAACTCCATCTTCGCTATCATCAGATCGCTGGTGATCTCAAAAGGTGTGTCTTCGCCACGGTTCATAGGTTCGTTGCTGAACAAGCCAAGCCACTCGATGGCATCAAGGGCATGTGCTTTTTCATCAATGCCCAGGAATGCAGCGACTTTGCCACGGATGTTGGCCGAATTCTCAGCTCCGATCATCATGGCCACAAATTCAGCGTAGGTTTTGCCGCTGAAATCATACTTGTCGCTGGTGATGAGCTTTAGCGCCTTCATGGCATCAATGCTTTCGCACCAGCCCGGATGACGAAAAGTACCGCGCATCATGGTTTTGGTTTCGGGAATTCCGTATAAGTTGATGTAAGGCATGGAATCACGGTTGGGATAAATTTCCAACTTGCCGACTTCCGGAAAATCAACCGAGAGGGGGTTCTTGAATAAATCTTCAGTAGGAATATATACATGCTCTCCGTAACGCAGGTAATTGCCGTCGTTGTTGCCTGCCATTACAACGCCCTTCGGGCTCCATGAAAACTTGTATTTGAATGGATTGGTTGCAGCTTCTGGCGCGGGCAATGCACCACAGATTGAGTAAAATTCTTCAATCTTCCCACCTTTATTATGAACATGGTCAATAATGCGCATGGCTCCCATGTGGTCAATTCCCGGATCGAGGCCCAGCTCGTTGAGAATGATGATGCCGGCCTCGTGGGCAGCTCCGTCAAGCGCCTGCATAGCAGGTTTCACGTAGGAGGTGGTAACCATATTTTTCTTATGCCTGATACAAATCTCAGCCACCATAATATGATGAACCCAGGGCAGCAGGCTCACTGTGAGATCGTGCGAAGCGATCATTTCTCCGAGGGTTTTTTCGTCTTCAACCGTCCAGGCAATGGCGGTTCCGTTCACATGACTGCCGATCATGGCTTCGGCTTTTGACTTAGTGCGAGTGGCAACCGTAACATGGTAACCTTTATCCAGCAAATAAGTAACGATGGGCTTAACAACCATCCCTGCTCCTAAAATCAGAACTTTCTGCATACAAATTAGAATTTAAGCGTTAATTGAGTGAATGATGATCAGGCCGGTTCCCAATGGCTCTGAAATTGAGAAACCTGAGCCCGGCAATAATTTTATTTCAGATATTTTTCAATGTACTTATACTCTGGCGTAAGCTCACCTTTGTGCAGTATCAGCGCTTTTTTGATGGCCCGTGGAAGGTCAACATCATCAAAGTGCTGATCAAAATCAGCAAAGGCAATGGGTTTGATAAATGGCATCAGGGCATCGGCAAAGGCGATGGATGAGTCGCGTGGCAGTTCGCTGGGTAAAATATCCACGGCCATCACCAGGATGCCCTCGCCATCAAATCCGCTGCCCGGTTTACGTGTAAACGGGTTATAAACAAACACCGGATCTTCAATTTCGGTGCCTTTATGTGTGCATTCCACTGAGCCATCCGGGTCGCAGGTGATATCGCCAATAACCGTAAGCTTGGGGGTTCCGTCAGAATAAAGTTTTTCGAGATAATCTTTGGTAACGATGCGGGGGTAGCGTGTATCCCAGTACATGCAGTTCATCAGCACGCTCAGGTGGGGGATGTATTGCTCAAACCGGCTGCGGTATTTTTCGGGATGAGCATAGTAATCGTGCAGTTCAAACTCCTGAGAGGCATCAATGGGTTCGGAAAGGTCTTCCTCCCTGAAAACAATTTTATAGATCAGGTTATTGGGCAATTTCTCCCGATCTTCCAGCGTAAGAAGTTTTTCAGGCGAAATTTCCTTAACAGGCAGCAGGTTTGCAATTTCCTGAGCGCCAATAGAAACATTTCCGTATCCTGTGAACCCGATGGTCAAAGGGCGTAGCGCTTCAGGAAGGCCGTTTTCGGCAATCTCCTGCCCAACATCGGAAATAACTTTTTTGGCTTCGGCCAGCGAATCATATTTGTAAGCCTGCCGGATTTTCAGAAACGGTGTATCAAAACCATAATATTTCAGCCTTTGCCCAAGGCTCCAGAGGGAATTGATCATTCCGGCAAGCCCGGCGTACTTACCAAAGAAAATGAGGCGGCGATTCTGCTCATCCACAATGCGCTCGTAATCAATAAGATTACACCTGAGTTCCATCATTTTCTTAAGCATGGGCATGTTGTATGACTGCCCTTTTATCACATGGGAGAAAAACACATAGGTTTTTTCAGGCTCAAAAGCTGTTATCGGAATTTCCTTGACCCCAACAATAACCCCACAATCCTTAAGCGTATCTTCCACACGGGCGCCCGCAGCAATGTATTCTTCTCCGGTAAATATTCGTTTTGCCGAACGCTGAACTACAAAATCAAGTTTCTTTTCTTTTATCAGGCGTGCTACATGCCTGGGAGTGAGGGGTGTCCGGCGCTCCATCAGGTATTTGTCTTCATGCCGAATTCCAATAAAGTTGCTCATATCAGTAAGTTATTAGTTGTTTTCATGTGTTGATTGGGACTGCAAAGGTAGAAATTAAAAGAATATTTTTGCTTTGCTTGCTGTAACGAAAGTTTCAATCCAACCGTCTACAATATTTTGAATCACTTCCTCAGATAAACTGGAAAACAGACAAACAGAATTGTAACAGCCAATAATCCTCATCTATGAATCAAATTATCCGGTATAATGGATATGACTTACTCATTGACCACATTGAAAAGGCTGAAAACTGCTATCTCTACGATGCAGCCGGCAAACAATATATTGATCTGGAATCGGGGGTTTGGTGCACCTCAATAGGCCACAGCCATCCGGCAATTACAGATCTAATCAAAAAGCAGGCATCTCTTATCAGCCACACAGGCTTTTCATATGGAAATAAATCGGTAGAAAATGCAGCCAGGGTTATTTTAAAACTTTTAGGTTTTGAAAATGGCAAGTGTGTGTTTCTTTGTTCCGGTAGCGAAGCAGTAGAATATGGCGTGAGATCAGCACAACAACTTTCCGGGAAACCCTTTCTGCTCACCATGGCCGATTCATATTTTGGTGCTTACGGATCAGCAAGCATGAAAAATCCCGAAGAATGGTACAGTTTTGACTGGCAGCAATGTCAGGAATGCCCTGTATTTGAAAACTGCGATCCTGAATGTGAAAAGCTCAGGGTAATACCATATGATAGAGTCGGCGGATTTCTGTTCGAACCGGGTAGTTCTTCTGGTTTTGTGAGGTTCCCGCCAAAATCACTTATTAAGGTCATTGCAAAAAATATTACTGAAAACGGAGGCCTGATCCTGATCAACGAGGTTACCACAGGAATCGGCCGCACAGGTAAATGGTTCGGATACCAGCACTATGACCTGAACCCGGATATCGTAGCAATGGGAAAAGGTATCGGCAACGGATACCCTGTGAGTGTTGCGGCATTCAATGAAAAAGTAGCTTCAAGGTTAGCGCAGCATCCAATCAGATATGCACAATCGCATCAGAATGATCCTTTGGGAGCTATGATCGCTATGGAAGTGATCAATGTAATTCAACGCGATAGCCTGATTGAAAGGGGGAATATTCTTGGAATCAAGCTTATTGAAAAACTTAAGAAAATTTCAGAACAGTTCTTCGTAATCAGCCAAATCAGAGGGCGTGGGATGATGATTGCCATGGATATAAAGGAAGATTCCACCGAATCAATGGCTAAGAAAATTCAGCTTACATTGTTCAGCCGCGGCTTTATCATTGCCCGCCGGCCAGGCACTAATACCCTCAGGTTAGACCCCCCACTCAATATTCCCGAAGAGGAGATCAACAATTTTATTAACTCACTCGTTATGATACTCGAGGAATTATCATAAGCGGTAAAGAAATTATGGAACAATCAAAGAAGGCCGGTCGTTATCAGCGAATTTACAAGCAATTACAGGAATTGTTAACAAAAAGCTCCGATCCCACAGCACGTATGGCAACCATTGCCGCTGTACTTTATCACAAAATGGATTACTTTTTCTGGTGCGGGTTTTACCGTTTGGTTGATAGTGAGCTTACCGTTGGACCCTACCAGGGTCCGATGGCTTGCCAGGTGTTGAAAAAAGATACCGGTGTTTGCTGGGCCGGCCTGAATTCCGGAAAAACAATCATTGTTCCGGATGTTGAAAAATTTTCGGGACATATTGCCTGCGATAGCCGCTCAAAATCTGAAATCGTGGTTCCAATGCCTGACAAAACAGGCAAAGCCTGCGGAGTGCTGGATGTTGACAGCACTGCTTTGAATTCATTTGATGATGTGGACAGGGAGTGGTTAGAGAGGATTATAGGATTACTGTAAATACAATTCGCCTCCCTATTTATAAAGCTATCCAAACTGATAAAATCTCTTTTTTGGGTTTATCGGTATGATTTGCCATTAACCAACTATAACTTATTTCGCTGAATAAGCCTACCTTTGCACCCGCATTTCGCAAAAGCGATCTTTAACAACTTAACATGCAGCAAATCAGAAACATAGCCATAATCGCCCACGTTGATCACGGTAAAACAACTTTGGTTGACAGAATTCTCCATCAGGTAAAACTCTTCCGCGACAACCAGGACATGGGCGAACTCATCCTGGATTCAAACGAACTGGAACGTGAACGAGGAATTACGATTTTGGCCAAAAACGTAGCGGTTCGATACAAAGATGTAAAGATCAACATCATAGACACTCCCGGCCATACTGATTTCGGTGGTGAGGTTGAGCGGGTTTTAAACATGGCCGATGGGGTTTTGCTTGTAGTTGATGCCTTTGAAGGCCCCATGCCGCAAACCCGTTTTGTCCTTCAAAAAGCCCTGAACCTTGGTTTGAAACCAATTGTGGTGATCAATAAGGTTGACAAACCAAACTGCTCACCCGACGAGGTACACGAAGCCGTTTTCGATCTGATGTTCAGCCTGGGCGCTACTGAAGACCAGCTTGATTTCCCGACGGTATATGGTTCTTCAAAACACGGATGGATGTCGGCCGACTGGCGTGAAGAAACCACTGATGTCAGCTATTTACTGGACATGATCATTGAGCACATTCCACCGCCAAAGCAGATACCAGGCACTTTGCAGATACAGATCAGCTCACTTGACTACTCATCATACCAGGGGCGGATTGCCGTGGGACGAATACTTCGCGGTAGCATCCAGGCCGGAATGCAGGTTTCGCTCGTAAAAGCTGATGGCGCAATCACAAGGTTAGCGGTTAAAGAACTATATCGTTTTGAGGGACTGGGAAAGGAAAAAGTCAAACATTCGCTTGAAGCCGGCGAGATTTGTGCAATCCTCGGTCTTGAGAATTTTGATATCGGTGACACCGTTGCCGACTTTGAAGAGCCGGAAGCCCTCACCCCTATCGCCGTGGATGAGCCTACCATGAGCATGCTCTTCACCATAAACAACTCTCCATTTTTTGGTCGCGAGGGTATCTATGTAACCTCAAGGCATTTGCGCGATAGACTGTTTAAAGAAACCGAAAAAAACCTGGCCCTGCGCGTTATGGAAAGCGACTCGCCCGACAGACTCCTGGTTTACGGGCGTGGCATACTGCATCTTTCCATCCTGGTAGAAACCATGCGGCGAGAAGGCTATGAATTTCAAATCGGGCAGCCACAAGTGATCATAAAGGAAATAAACGGAGTGAAGCACGAACCGGTTGAAGCCCTCACCATCAGCGTTCCCGATGCATTCTCGGGCAAGGTGATTGAGATCGTATCACGCCGCAAAGGAGAGATCACCAGAATTGACACACGCAACGACAGGGTTATCCTTGAATTCGACATACCTGCACGTGGCATCATTGGCCTCACCAATCCCATCCTGACCGCCACCGAAGGCGAAGCTGTGATCGCTCACCGCTTCAAAGCATATGAGCCCTGGAAAGGGGAAATCCCGAACCGCATGAACGGTTCGCTCATTGCGATGGAAACCGGTACCGCCATCGCCTACAGTATTGACAAGCTTCAGGATCGTGGCAAGTTCTTTATTTTTCCAAAGGAGGAAGTATATGCCGGACAAATCATAGGCGAAAACAGCCGCCATGACGACCTTCTGGTAAATGTGATAAAAACCAAGAAACTAACCAATATACGGGCTGCCGGATCAGACGACAAAATCATTATTGTTCCTCCCATCAGGTTCTCACTGGAAGAAGCCATGGAATACATTAAGAATGATGAGTATGTTGAAGTTACGCCCAAGTCAATCCGTTTAAGAAAAATCATCCTCGACGAGCACGAGCGTAAGAGAAAAAGCAAACAATAGCCAGCTCATTCAATACACACAAGAACGGGAACGATGCGTATTGCTTTAGAAACCATGCTATTCAACTCTTTGATGTGAGCCTGCATCCCGCCTTTCATTTATGCGAAGTTGAATCTCACGGTTGAATTGTTGTTCAGCCCTGAAGAATATCACAATCTTGGCCGGGGGTAAAATTTCACGTAAATCGGCGATCAGTTTCTTCCTGGCCAAAAGGGCAAGCTCGGCATTTTGTATCCGTGCATCAATAAGTTCATTTATTTCTTTATCGCTCATACCATGCAGTCCTCTTGCCGTTTTATCCATGGCTTGCCGGCGCTCTTCTTCCAGTTCGTTCAATTTCTGCTGGTATTGATCGTACACAGGCCAGAACAATCTTGCTTCGTCCGGTGTAAGTTTCATCTGGCGTGACAGAAAGGTGGTTTTTGCAACTTCAATCCTTTCCCTGCCCTGGGGGGGCGTATTCCGCCGCTGCGAATAGCCATTCAAGCAAGCTGTGAGCATGGCCAAAATAAGAAATGCTTTTGTAATAATGCCAAATCTCTTCATAACAGTGGGTTTGTGTTTAAAATATGTATTCTTGTGATGTCAACAGGTATTCTATAAGTATTTCAACAGGAATGTCTTGCAGTGTGTCAAAGATATCATCGTTCTGACTGTTTGCATCATCTGTATGATTACCGGCAGATACGTTGTGGCCGGCTACCATTTCAACCGTATCCTGTGCACTGGATTTTACCGCTAAATCTCCTGTGACGATCATTTCCCTCACGCTGTCATTAAACCTGATGCCATCGGTATAAGCTGGAACGGGAGTATGATGGTTAAAAATCAACACTGCAGCAAGGCCAATCAGAACAAGCAGGCTGGCAGCAACGGCGATCAACAAAGGCCTGAGGTAGAATACACTTTTGCTTATTTCTTCTTTTTTGGATCTGAGAAGGATTTTATCCGGCAAATCCCTGAAGTAATTCTCAGGGATTCCGGTAAAGGCTTCGTTGCCTTTTCCCTGCAAATGCTTAAATTCGTTTTCCATATTAGTCGGTATTGGCGATGATAAATTTTTCAATTTTCTTTACTGCATTGTGGTACACAGCTTTTAATGTTCCTTCTGAAAGCCCCAGCGCCTGGGATATATCGCTGTATTTCATGTCATTAAAATATTTCATCCCAAACACCATACGTTGCTGAACCGAAAGCGTATGCATAGCCTTTTCCAGTTTCCTTTTTATTGCTTCGCCATCATGCCTTGAATCATCTGCGATGGGTTCTGGTTTGTTGTTTTGCGATCCCAGGAACAATCTTTTCAATTTCTGCTTTCGCAGATGCTGCAATGCCTCGTTGGTAGCAATGCGATACAACCAGGTTGACAGATCTGCCTCCCTCCTGAAGCCATCCAGGTTCTGCCATGCTTTCAGGAATGAATTTTGAAGAACGTCGTCGGCATCATCATGGTCGAGTACAATACTTCTGACATGTGTGTAGAGCCTAGGACCATGCTTGATCACAACAGCCCTGAAAACTTCATCGTTTCGAATCATTTCCCGCGGTTCAGCCCCTTGCCTGAATGTTGACCTCATTTTCTTTGTTTACCGGTCTATAAAACAATCATAATATTGTCCGCAAGTTAAGAAACAATAATCAGCTTCCAGGTATCTTTACTGCAATTGTATCACGAATGTTTTATTGCCGATAGTAAGTGTAGCAATATTATCGCAGGTTCCGTCACCGTAATCAAGTGTTCTCACCGGTTTGTTTTCCGGAATTGTTTGCACTACGCCGCTAACAAAATGATGGCAGGAAAGTTCCTTTCTCAATGGGGTAATTATTGTACGTGTAAAATTACCCCCATTGCTGTGAGAATGCGAACCTGAACCGGTAATCAGAAATACATCATCATACCACATTGGCGTTGTGTAACCCTCAATCCAGGTTCGTAAACGATTTGCCTGCCAGGCTATTACACCCTGATTGTTGCTTAGTGTAATGGTAGCATCCACAACCGTTTCGTATTCGGGATGGCCATCCTCATTTGGACCCAGGTTGGTCATTATACGCGATCCTTCCACCTGATTGTCGTTCACAAAATAATTGTTAAAACCATGAGTTATCACTGTTCCTGGCTGATGATATGGTCCGGTAAAGGTTACAATAATCTGTCCCCGGCGCCATTTCCCGTCGCCACACAAGCAGTTCTCATCACCGAAATCAATAGTCATCACATGGGGCACTGATAGGGTATCAATGGTAATGGTTACACAGTTGTTCAGCAGCGGGCTTTCGTTGGCTTCTGTTTTATTTCCAGATGAACTTGTTCTTATTGCATGATCTGATATAACGTTCAATTCCTCGAACAGGGCCTCAGCAATGGCATCTCTTGCTGCCAGACGATTATCCGGAGTTTCATCAGTACTTTCGCTTTGCTTGTTGCAAGCTGAGAATACGATAGCAAAAATCAGGGTTGTCAGCATGGATCTTCTGAAAACGATACTGTTCATAATCTTGTAGTTTGAGTTAATTAATTACCGGTAACAATACTTTGATGCCCGGCAGGTGGAAAGGTTTATTAAACAAACCATTTTCCTTCACCCAATTGGTGATATAGGTATTAAGAAACCTTAATAACAAACGATTGCATTGCAAAACCACCCCTCGCTTAACAACTTTAACACGCTAACAGCATTACGCTTTAACACATTTTTACTACCTTTGCGCCTCATTTTTGAAAATTTAAAACGATTCCAAATAACGCGAAAAATGAAAAAAGCAAAAAAGATGAGCAAAGAACAGTATGTATATTATTTTGGCGGTAAGAAAGCCGACGGCGATGCCTCCATGAAAAACCTGCTGGGCGGCAAAGGAGCAAACCTGGCAGAAATGATTAACATTGGAATTCCCGTTCCTCCGGGGTTTACCATCACCACCGAGGTGTGTACACTCTACTATAAAAATGGCCACGACGCAGTTGTTCAACTCATCAGGAAGGAAGTTGAAGAAAATATCCGGAAAGTAGAAAAAGAAATGAATGCGGGTTTTGGCGACCCCAAAAATCCCCTTTTGTTATCAGTGCGTTCCGGTTCCAGGGCTTCCATGCCCGGCATGATGGACACTGTTCTGAACCTGGGCCTGAACGTGGCCACAGTGGAAGGCCTTGTAAAAAAATCAGGCAACGAAAGATTTGTATGGGATTCATACCGCCGTTTTGTACAAATGTTCGGCGATGTGGTTCTGGGTATGAAACCAGCCTCTAAAGAAGACATTGATCCTTTTGAAGAGATCATGGAACATCTGAAAGTGGAAAAGAATGTTGAAAACGACAACGACCTTACCACCGATGATCTCAAAGAACTTGTTAAAAGGTTCAAGGAAGCCGTGAAGAAAAACACAGGCCGCGATTTTCCTGAAGATCCCTGGGAGCAACTATGGGGTTCTACCATGGCCGTATTCAACAGTTGGGGCAATGCGCGCGCCGTTTACTACCGCAAAATGCATAACATCCCCGACGATTGGGGAACAGCCGTAAACGTTCAGGCCATGGTGTTCGGAAACATGGGTAACTCTTCGGCTACCGGTGTGGCCTTTACACGCGATGCCGCTACCGGCGAAAACCTTTTCAATGGCGAATACCTGATCAATGCACAGGGCGAAGACGTGGTAGCCGGTATCCGCACACCACAACAAATCACCCTCGAAGGCTCAAAACGCTGGGCAAAGCTGGCCACCATCAGTGAGGAAGAACGTGCTGAAAAATTCCCATCACTTGAGGAAGCCATGCCCGAGGTGTATAAACAACTCTTCAGTTTTCAGAGGAAACTTGAACGCCATTACCGCGATATGCAGGATCTTGAGTTCACCGTTCAGGAAGGAAGGTTATGGATATTGCAAACACGTAATGGCAAACGCACCGGCGCCGCTATGGTGAAGATTGCCATGGACATGATGCGCGAAGGTTTGATCACAAAAAAAGAAGCATTGCTGCGTAACGAACCTGGTAAGCTTGACGAATTGCTTCACCCGGTTTTCGATACCGAAGCCCTGACCAAAGCAAAAGTGATCAGCAAAGGCTTACCGGCATCACCGGGCGCAGCCACAGGACAAATTGTTTTCCATGCCGACGAAGCAGAAGTATGGGTCGGACAGGGTAAAAAAGTGATATTGGTGCGTATTGAAACCTCACCCGAGGACCTCAGCGGCATGCATGCCGCCGAAGGTATTCTTACAGCCCGCGGTGGTATGACTTCGCACGCAGCAGTGGTTGCCCGTGGTATGGGCAAGTGCTGTGTTTCCGGTGCAGGAAGCATCAAGATTGATTACAAAGCCCGCACTATGGTTGCAGGCGACAAAAAATATAAAGAAGGCGATTTTATTTCGCTGAACGGATCCAGCGGCGAAGTGTATGATGGAAAAATCCAGACCAAAGACCCCGAATTAAGCGGAGATTTTGGCAAACTGATGGAAATGTCAGAAAAATACACCCGCATGAGTGTAAGAACCAATGCCGACACCCCCCGCGAATCAAAGATTGCCCGCGATTTCGGGGCAAAAGGCATCGGATTGTGCCGGACCGAGCATATGTTTTTTGAGGGCGATCGCATCAAAGCCATGCGCGAAATGATTCTGGCCAGCGATGAGCCAGGCCGTCGCAAAGCCCTTGACAAACTGCTTCCTATCCAGCGCAGCGATTTCGAAGGCATTTTTGAAGCCATGCAGGATTTACCCGTTACCGTTCGTTTGCTTGATCCCCCGCTGCATGAATTCGTACCCCATGAAGAAGCCAACCAAAAGGAAATGGCCAAAGAAATGGGCATCAGCGTAGCAGAGGTAAAAGCCAAAGTTGACGAACTGCATGAATTCAACCCCATGCTCGGACATCGTGGCTGCCGTCTCGGAAACACTTATCCTGAGATCAGCGAAATGCAGGCCCGCGCCATCATAGAAGCTGCTTTAAACCTGAAAGCCAAAGGCATTAAAGCAATTCCTGAGATCATGATTCCGCTCACAGGCACGCTCGAAGAGATGCGTTTGCAGGAAAAGATCGTCCGCGATACCGTTGAGCAGGTTTTCACCGAACGCAACGACCGCATTGATTACCTTGTTGGAACCATGATTGAAGTTCCACGTGCAGCGCTTACTGCCGATCGTATTGCCGAATCAGCCGAGTTCTTCTCCTTTGGCACCAACGACCTCACCCAGATGACTTTTGGATACTCCCGCGACGATGCCGGAAAATTCCTTGAAGTGTATCTGAAAAAAGGATTGCTTAAGCATGATCCCTTCCAGGTTTTAGACCGCGAAGGCGTTGGGCAGTTGGTTGAGATGGCCGTGAAAAGAGGCCGCAAAACCAATAAAAAACTTAAAATCGGTATTTGCGGCGAACATGGCGGCGAACCCAGTTCAGTAGAATTCTGCCATCTTGTTGGCATGGACTATGTAAGCTGCTCACCCTATCGTGTTCCCATAGCAAGGCTTGCTGCCGCACAGGCTGCAATTGTTGAAAAAGCAGCAATCAAGGCGAAAAAAGCCAACAAAAAGAACAAATAAGTTTTTTAATCGTTTAGCAAACTTAAAAGCAGTCTGAATAATTCAGGCTGCTTTTGCTTTATAACACATTGAAAATTCTATTTTTGCAGATTCTAATTTGTACCATCCTCAAAACCTAGCTTCATGGACAACAAAATCAATCAGATCAAAGCCGATCTTGAGTTGCTCGGAATTAAGGGCATCGAAGAAATTTATTACAATCCCTCTTACGAAGAACTGTTCAGGCATGAAACCGACCCTTCACTGGAAGGATATGAAAAAGGTGTTCTGACCACTACAGGCGCCATCAATGTGGATACCGGGAAATTTACCGGCCGTTCGCCCAAGGATAAGTTTATCGTCATGGATGATACTTCCAGAGATACAGTATGGTGGTCAACACAGGGAAAGAACGACAACAGGCCTTTGAACCCGGAAGTATGGCAACACCTTAAAAACAGTGTTGCAAACCAGTTATCAGGCAAGAAATTATATGTGGTTGATTCTTATTGCGGCGCCAATCCCGAAACCCGCCTCAATGTCCGCTTCATTATGCGCGTTGCATGGCAGGCGCATTTCGTTAAGAATATGTTCATCAGACCCAGTGAAGAAGAACTCAAAACATTCAAGCCCGATTTTATCTCGATCAATGCATCCAGGCTTACCAACCCAAAATGGCAGGAACATGGCATGAATTCTGAGAATTTTGTTGTTTTCAATCTTACTGAACGTATGCAGTTGATTGGGGGAAGCTGGTATGGCGGAGAAATGAAAAAAGGCATTTTCACCATGATGAACTATTACCTTCCGCTCAAAGGCATTGCATCCATGCACTGTTCAGCCAATGTAGGCAAAGATGGTGATGTGGCGATCTTTTTCGGTCTTTCGGGAACCGGAAAAACAACCCTTTCAGCCGATCCGAAAAGAGCCTTGATCGGTGATGATGAGCATGGATGGGACGATGATGGTGTTTTCAACTTCGAAGGTGGATGCTATGCCAAGTGCATTAACCTGAGCAAAGAAAACGAACCAGACATTTACAACGCTATCCGCCGCGATGCTTTGCTGGAAAACTGTGTGGTAAAGCCTGACGGAAACGTTGATTTTGCCGATTCATCTAAAACTGAAAATACCAGGGTCTCCTACCCCATCTATCATATTGACAACATTGTAAAGCCGGTTTCAAAAGCTGGTCATGCCCAAAAAGTGATTTTCCTTACCGCAGATGCGTTTGGTGTATTGCCTCCGGTTTCAAAACTCACACCCGACCAGACCGAATACCATTTCCTGTCGGGATTTACAGCCAAGCTGGCCGGCACCGAATTGGGAGTTACCACCCCGCAGCCCACATTTTCGGCCTGTTTTGGCAATGCTTTCCTTGCCCTCCACCCCACCAAATATGCCGTTGAGCTCGTAAAGCGCATGAAAGCATCAGGTGCTACTGCCTATCTCGTGAATACGGGCTGGAATGGCAGCGGCAAAAGGATCTCCATTAAAGATACCCGCGCCATCATTGATGCCATTTTAGATGGCAGTATTGACAAAGCCTCCACCAAAACAATACCTTACTTCAACCTTGAGGTTCCTACTAAATTACAGGGGGTGAATGATGGTATTCTTGATCCCCGCGACACCTATGGAAACCCGGGCGATTGGGATGAAAAAGCAAAAGACCTGGCCGCAAAATTTATTGATAATTTTGTTAAATATACTGATACCGGGGAAGGCAGACGCCTTGTTGCTGCAGGCCCGCAGTTGGGTTAATTGCAAATCACTTTAACTTAAGCCACCTGAACGGTGGCTTTTTCATTTAGTAAAGCATCGGAAAAACAGGCGATGTATTTGAAGAAAACTGAGCCCGGTCCGATCATGCAAACAGTGGTAAAATAATAAGCCATACTCAGAGAATATGGCTTATTAAAAATGTTTCCGTATGATTTGATCAGGCCAGCATTACAGGCATAACAAGCATAAGAATATCCTCGTGTTCATTTTCATTGCTTACCGGACGGAGAATGCCAGCGCGATTTGGTTCAGACATTTCAAGGCTTATTTCAGTAGAATCTAAATTATTAAGCATTTCGGCGAGAAAGCGTGAGTTAAACCCGATTTCCAGATCCATGCCTTCATAGCTGCAGGTCAGCCTCTCGCGCGCCTCGTTTGCAAAGTCAATATCTTCTGCTGCAAGTTGCAATTCCTGGCCGGATATGGCAAGGCGAACCTGGTGGGTTGACTGATTGGCAAAAATGGAAACGCGTCGGATGGCATTGAGCAATGTGAGCCGGTCAATCACCAGTTTGTTAGGATTTTCAAGTGGGATCACGGCATCATAATTCGGATAACGGCCTTCGATCAGCCTGCACACCAGCAAAATATTCCGGAATTTGAATGAAGCATTGGTTTCGTTATATTCCAATTGCACAGGAACATCCTCAGCAACAAGCAAACCTTTGAGTTGATTCAATGGTTTTTTGGGAAGGATGAAAGATACCGCATCAATGGCTGTGGCATCGGTGCGCTTGTACCGAACCAGTTTATGGGCATCGGTAGCCACAAAGGTGATGTCATCGGGAGATAATTCGCAAAAAACACCCGACATTGCCGGACGAAGCTCGTCGTTACCGGTAGCAAAAACCGTTTTGATGATGGCTTCGGCAAGCAGCACCGAATCAACGCTGAGGGAACTTACATTTTCCATTACAGGCGGTTTGGGGAAACTCTCGCCATCCTGACCTGCCAGCTTATATTTTCCTTCTCCGGTTTGCAATTCAATTATGTTATCGGTATAGGTGTTTACGGTAAAAGTTACCGGAATATCAGGAAGCGTTTTCAGGGTTTCGAGCAAAATCTTTGCCGGAACAGCAACCAGGCCGCCTTCTTCGGTCATTGAAAGAGGGATGGTGACTGTCATGGTTGTTTCAAGGTCGCTGGCTGTAACGCGAAGAGAGCTGTCTTCCAGTTCAAACAGAAAATTTTCCAGGATAGGCAAGGCGCTGCTTGAACTGAGAACGCCACTGATTGATTGCAGGTTCTTAAGTAATACTGCACTGGATACGATGAATTTCATATCTGATGATTTTCTTGATGATTAGTGAACAAATTTATAAGAAATAATTATCAACAAAGGCATATTCTTCTGAATTAGGTAATTTATTTTTCAACCCGATATTAACAATTCTATTGCGTCAGGTGGCTGCAATCCTTTAACCCGATCGAATAGCGGCGCTATAAAGCTAACATATAGTTAATTACAACAAAATCTCATCTTCAGGCAGAATATTTACGAACACAAAATCAGTTACCACGCATTCGCCTGACGAAAGCATTTCTTTGCTGCACGGTTGAAATAATAAACTGGTAAGGCTCTTCATTACCGCGGGTTCGGAGGGTCCTTCTGTCCTCCCGTAAATTCAGAAGCGCATCGTTAAATTCTTCGCTTGAAGAAATTGCCTGCATTACACCCGCTGAATAGGAAAAGAAATACCACTCGTTATCGCCTGTTTGGAAATAAACATTTAAAACATCACCCGTGCGCCTTCTTACCAACTCGATATGCCCGTTTACGTAGCGGTTTACCAAACGGCTGTTGATCGTAAAAATGCCTATTGGCCCAAAACTGGTAAACGACCGGGTGGCCGCATTCCATTTCATCTGAACATCGCTGAGGATCATGGTTTGGGAAAGTTCTCGCGGGAACCTGCGAAATGCGCCAAAAGTATTGAGTTCTGACAAAGCGCGCTGGGCTTCTGCTTCGGGGAGCAAACGGCGAAGACCACGGCCAAAAAGCGGATTGTTTGGATCCAGGCCGGTCAAAGATGCCTCAGCAAGGCTCTTGTTAAGAAATTCGAGAAGGTTGTTGTCAAAAAAGAAATCAATCGTGGTAAATAGCCTGAAAATGGTGGAATCGGGTAACAAATAATGATCAACGATGCCGGAATTTTGCATACTTACACGCCCGAAGTTATGCCCGAAGGTCATCACCCCTTCCCCACTTAAAACACAACGGTCAATATCCAGTTTAAGAAATTCCGTTTGCAAATCAGGTTTAACCGGATCAGCAGAACGCCCAATTATATATGCATTTTCTGATGGTTCATAATGAATCGCCCCATGGGCCGATATTAGCGCATCGTCGGTTGCAAACTGCCTGCCAAGCAAAAAGCCGGAATATACCTTGTTGGAAGTAGTACTGAACAATATGGAAGCTGTAAGTTTTTCGCCATGTACATCGTAGGCAGGTTGGTTCACCGGAAGCACAACACGTGTTTTATCAACCTCACCCTGGAATCTGACCCAGCGGGGATTGGCTTCGCTGCAGTCATGCCTGATTCTGAAGCCCCCATCGAAATAAAAATCAGGGTTCGCAGCAGTAAACCTGATGTTGCCAATGAAATCGAAATATGGATCCAGGGAAAATCCAAGGTCAGAAATGTGAGCAAGGCCAAATGAATTCCCAATGGAATCAACAGCAATCCGGTTAAAATAAACGGTCTGGGTCTTGCCGGAATTATCGGTGTAGTCATACACACCTGTTGCGCTGTAATCGTTTCTGCTGTAAATGGTGGCGGTAACATTATAAAGTTGGTGGTAGCGGGTATCCAGATTTGTTATCAATCTTGCCCCAACCAAAGGCTTCATTTCAGCATTTCGCAAAATGCTCACGTGGCCATCAATGGGAATCAGGGCTGCATCAGCCACAGATATATAGGGCACTTCCTGTATATCAATGGCATATTCCCTTAAATCGAAACGGGCGGCGCCTGCAGCAAACCTCAGCGAATCCTGATCGGAATGCTGCGAGATGAAATTCCGCTTTTTGCTATCAAAGACAGCAGGGGTTGAACCGGATGGTTCATTTATATTTATCATAGACGGCGCTTCGTCAAGGCCAAGGTGTATTTCTTCAAAGTCGGTTTCCCACCTGAAAGCGTCCATATAAGCAAGGTATTGGTTCAGGGGGAACTCAATCCATGTGTTATTCCCATGTTTCTCAAACATTCCCTGGCGCATATCAAGATCGTATGTAAAGCCAAAAGAGATTGCTGAAAATGTTGTTCCGAATGCAGGCGAGGAAAGAATAAAAGCGCTTTTATCGGCTCCGAATTCATTGTGACGGAATCCGAAGCTGGTTGAACGAAAAATTGCGTCAGCGTATGAAAGCTCACCAGATCCAAACAAGCCATCGGGACGATAGATCAGCGAACCTTTCAGGCTGAGCTGCTTATTATACATTTCAAAAGGAATATTGGTTGCGCTTCTAAGGATCATACTGTTATCCTCAATATTCCATTTTTGCGTGACATTATTGGCGTAAACTGCCGGATAGGAAACATTGCCTATACTTGCTTCCAGATCAAATTCGTGCAATCGGGCCATCATTGAATCCGGATGAAAGATGAAATCGTCGGAGTACATCACGGCAGTAAGGTATTCAATCCTGCCTCCTCCTCTCAAGCCTTGATGGCTAAGGGAGATTTCAACAAATGCCTGTGCCCTTTCATCATATAAAGGCAGGCCTTCGTCGGTGAAGGATTTTACAAAACCCAGCGAGAAATCGGGTTGAACGCGCAAGGGTTCTTCGATGTCAGGAAAAATATTGCCCGAATGAAGGTACCCGTTAAAGCTCATGCCCACGGTAGTGAAGTTTGTAAGGCTATCAATGGTAAACGGCAGAATGTGATAATAGAATTTATCGCGGGTGTAGACCCCGTTTTGGATATGACCCTCGTCAAAGTATACATATGAGTCATTTTTAGAGTCGAATATGGGATAGCGGGGATAGGTCTTTCTTCCCGATTTATTCGTGGGATGATCAATCAGCAAATCGCCGCTGATGTTGGAAATTACGGTTCTAACCCTTTCAAGCTCTTCCCGCATTTTCTTTTCATTCTGAACCGGCACATTGAAGCTCAATGAGTCAATGTGGGTAAGGTGAAGTTTAAAATCGTCGTATAAAAATGAGCATTCCTGCGCATAAAACTCAAAATAGCCTGCATGAATCTGGCCCATGAACACAAAATCAAGGTCTTTTTTCATGCTGATGCGGCTGTTGAAAGGATAAACGAATACCCGCTGGGTGCTGCTCAGATTAACTTCAGGAACCCCAAATATATCCAAATCAAATGTTTTCAAATCCAGTCTTGCATTTATTAGCCCATCCACCCTTGATTGAATGCGGATGACATCATAATCGGAGCGATTGTTGACGGCATCTATGTAGTTGGCCACCCTTTCCTTTACTACTACCTTACCATCATCGGGACTGTATTGCAGGAAACCTTGGTTAGCCAGGGTAATGAGCAGCGCGATCACCTGGCTTAATGCAATATTCATGTGAACGGCAAGGTCTTCATGATAAAACACATTCGAATTCAACCCCTTAACAAAGTCATTGATCATGATAAGCGGATGCCTTGCATCCACTCCCTGTATCCGGTTGAAGCGGGCGGGGGTAAAAAAATTGGCTGACTCAAATGTGGCGAGGCTTTCCCGGCCGATTCCCCTCATGGCGCCAAGTGTGATTACATCTTCGCCCATTTTCCAGTAAAGCGCTTCAAAAAGCATATCAATATGATGGTATGAATTGAAAAAGGGGCTTTGGGCCAATCCTTCGCCTGCACGCAGTGCCATAAATTCCCGCTCCTGATGCAGGTATCGTATCTGCAGGCCCGGATGATAAATGGAATCGTTTTCGACATACAGGCAGAAAGCTGCACGCTGCGATGTAATCCGGTCTTCGCGGATGACAAAATTATGGGAAGTAAGCCTGATGATTTCTTCGCCGTTTTTACGGAAAATGAGGTGTGCATTTTCGCGGTTCTGGCCAAATCCCAAAACGCGGTTGCCTTCAAGTGCAAACCCGCCGGCATAATCAATGCCGGGAAAAATATTTTTTACCTCAAGTAAAATCTGGTACGATGTAAATCTGGGGTAGGTTCGTGTTGAAGCGGCTGAACCGGCAACTACCCTGTCGGAAATCCGTCCATGCAAGGGAAAGCTGAAATAATCGGGGTAGCGAAGCCAGGCAGAATCAATGGTGTACTCAGAACTCCCCAGATGAATGCGATGCTTTGTGAAATCGGCATAAACACTGGTTTCAGGCAAGCCAGCCCGTTCCCATGTCAACCTGCCCTTTGTTCCCGACCACTCAGATTTCAGTGGATCGAAAACACCTGAAACATTGAAGATGCTAAGGCTGTCGCGGGCTGCATAGCATGTTAACGTAGCATCGCTGATGATAAACAATGGGATGCTGTCAGCAGCAAGCGACCACGATCCACCGTAACACCGCCACTGCAGGGTATTTGAATGAAACAAATTTCCTTGTTTAAAAAAGCGTTCGCTTTGCTCAAGAAAGGTAAGCAGGTTTTTTTCATCCCCTTTTTCCACCAGCCTGATTACGTTGCTGTTCCATGCAAAGAACCGATCGTTGAGGTCTGCCGCTGCATGATACGCCATAGCCGAAGAAAAATATGTAAAGAAATAAGGGAAGGCTTTGAGGCGGAAGTCGCTCATTTTATTAGCGGCCTGAACCATTGACTGTTGATGGGCAAATGAGATCATGCCGGTATTGAACGCCTGCCTGATGTTGCTGATCAGTGCATTGCTAGCCTGCCGCTGGCGCGCCGGCGCCTGGCGAAACTGAAATTCAAGTTCCGCGACGAATTGTGTGGGATCAGAGGAAAATGCAGGTTTATCCTGAGCAAAAGCAACCGGATTGAGTAAGAAGCAGAAAAACAGCAGAGCAAGTGTAGAAGCTTTCATCATTTGGCCTGTCCTAAGTTTATGGCCGATCCATTTAAGTTATAAACATGGCAGCGACCCAGTTGTTTTGGCTTTTCTTTCTCACAAAATTCCAGCCAGAATTCTTCGCTTCAGCAACGATCAACGGCAGGTCTTCTTCGTAAAAACCACTTAGCACCGCATTTGATCCGGGCTTGAGTCGCTTGCTATAATGCTGAATATCTTCAACTAAGATATTGCGGTTAATGTTTGCAAGCAATGCATCATAAGCCATTTCTGGTATTGACAAAGCGTTTCCAAAGATAACGTCAATATTTGTAATGTTATTTAAAGCGCAGTTTTCAATCGCATTTTTATATGCCCATTCATCATTGTCAATGGCAGTAACCCGCCCGGCGCCTTTCATTGAAGCCAGTATGGCAAGCACTCCGGTTCCGGAACCCATGTCCAGCACATCTTTTCCTGCGAAATCACATTCAAGAATAAATTGGATCATCATAAAGGTTGTGCTGTGATGCGCAGTGCCAAACGACATTTTGGGGTGAATGACAATGTCAAACTCCACAGCTTCGGGTTTTTCGTGAAAAGGCGCCCGTATAACACATTTGTTGTCAACAACCACCTGCTCGTAGTTGCTTTCCCACACAGCATTCCAGTTTTGATCGGGCAGTTCCCCTGCTTTTAATAAAACAGCGTTCTTGTTGAAACCGCGCAAAAAGCCAATTAGTTCCTCTTTGTTATAAATTTCGGTTTCGATGTAGGCAGATACAGATTCGCCGGTTTCCATGAAACTATCGTACCCGATGGCGAGCATACCGGCCATCAAACGTTCTCTTAACTGCTCTTCGTCAGGTATTTGTATAATAACTTCCGTGTATTTCATTTTAAGTAATAGTTAGCATAAAAAATGTGATTTCACGTGTGATTAAACCTTTGCACAAATGCGGGCCTGTCCTGTAAAACCTGTTGTCGTTATTACATACTTTGTTCTTTCCCGATCCGGATAGACCATAATCAAGGGTTTGGATTGTCACCGGTGGAACGCTCCAGGGTTTTAAAACTTCTTATATTGCCATATGCGGTACCGGCTTCGTTGGTGGCATAAGCGCGTACAAAATATTCTGTATCCGGCTGCAGGTTCGACAGAGTGCTTGTAAAGCTTCCTGTTCCTGAACCATCAGAGGTTTTTGATCCGGAAATAGTTGGGTTATCTTCGGTGCTCCACACAACGCCCCGTTCAATTACCGCTGAAACGCCTTCAAAAGTGATGTCGCCGCCACAAACAGCGGCTTCACATCCGATTTCAGAAACTTCGAGGGTTTCCAGCATAGGAAGGTTCAACATTTCGCAAGCGCTGAAAAGTAATACGCACAAACTACAGGCTGCGAATGCATTGAAACCACAGGAAGCAAATTTTCTCATCACGATGTAATTTGTTTTACCTACTCTTTTAAAGGATTTTCGGCACGCTCCCATAAACAAGTTAAACAGGCAGTGAGAGCTCCTCATTTCACAGAATGATTCCCCCGAAATCTCCGGTTGCCAGAGGCAGGCCTTATTTCAATACTGCCCGACCTCTGAAACAAGACACTTCAAAAGTAAAAAAAATAGCAACTGCAAGCGATAAAAACTTCGCGCCATGTGAAAATGGCATGAAATAGAAGGCTTATGCGCACGTTTACGTTATCATAACACATGAATCGGTTCTGGCTCTCAAAAAAGGAACAAAACCGGTATTTCATACTGATTAATAAAAAAATGGTTGATTTAGGTATTTTTGCAGCCTCATGAGAATCCCTGGTTTGTTTATGTTTCTGCTGAGTACAGGATTATTCCTGCTGGCTGCGCCTGTTGAGCAAACTCAGAAACAGCCGGCGAGGGTCAAAATCATTCAGGCCGACGAATTGCGATTTGAACGAAGAGACGGACAGGATATTCGCAGGCTAATCGGCAATGTAATCCTTGAGCACGACGAAGTGCTGATGTATTGCGACAGCGCCCATATGCGCGAAGCCCGAAACAGTTTTGAGGCATTCAGCCGGGTAAAAATCAACTCGGGCGACACGCTCTTTCTCTACGGCAACTATCTGAGATATAATGGCAACACGCGACTGGCCGAGATGTTTTACAACGTAAGGCTTGTAGACGAGAGCATGGTGCTCACCACCGAACAACTGAATTACGACCGCAACACCGGAATAGCCTATTACGAACGCGACGGTAAAATAGTAGACGAAGATAATGAGCTTACGAGTCGCAGTGGTTATTACAAAACAGAAGAAAAGAGGGCGCATTTCAGGAAAAATGTTGTTTTGGTAAATCCTGAATACGTGATGCGATCTGACACACTTGTGTACCACACTGAAACCAAAGTGTCAGATTTTTTTGGCCCCACAGAAATAGATGCAGACGACACTTTCATTTATTGCGAAAACGGCTGGTATGACACCAGGAATGATAATGCCCAATTCAATGAGAATGCCAGAATTATAAAGGGCGAGCACACCATTACGGGCGACAGCCTGTATTTTGACCGGAAAAATGATTTTGCAAAAGCCTTTTTGAATGTAACCATCATTGATACCGTTCAGAACGTTATCATGAAGGGAGATTACGGTGAGTATTACAAAAAGGCGGGGTATTCCTTTATGACGGAAACACCTTATGCAATCTTTATTGACAACTCTGACTCACTTTATCTCCATGCCGACACCATCTATGCACACTTCAATAAGGAACAGGAGATTGAAACTGTAAAAGCATTTTATAGGGCAAAATATTTCAGGAGCGATCTTCAGGGAGCCTGCGACTCGCTGGTATACAAAATGGCCGATTCACTCATAGTCATGTATTACAACCCGGTAATCTGGACCGGCGAAAATCAGTTGAGCGCTGATTCCATCTATGTAAAAATAAACGAAGAAAGCATCGAAACACTTACTTTATTCAACAATGCCTTTATTGTAAACCGCAGCGGAGATGAGCAATTTAATCAGGTAAAGGGGAGAACGATGACCGGATTTTTCACAGATGGCAAACTTGACTTTATCAATGTGAACGGAAATGCCCAGACCATCTATTACGTAAAGGAGGAAGACGGACATCTGATCGGGATAAACAAAGCGTTGGCAAGCAGGATGCGCATCGAGATTGAAGACAGCCAGATCAGGCGAATCTTTTATTTTGAACAGCCGGAAGGGGCGCTTTCGCCCGAAAAAGACATTGCCCCTGCACAGCGGATACTACCTGGTTTTTCGTGGCTTGACGATAAAAGACCAAAAACCTGGACGGATATTTTCCTGCACTGAGGTTATTCTTTTGGCGGGGAATATTCTTTACGCGCGGCGCGGCTGCCGAAAAGAGAAAAGTGTACGTAACGTCCCGGGTTCAGCTTCATATCTTCAAGCAACTGGTTGAGCTCCCTTGAGGCAGATTCGAGCTCGAGGTAAAGGTTCTGATCGTTAACGAGCATACCCAGGCTTCCTTCGCCTTCATCAATCCTTTGCAGGATGGAATTGAGGTTTGCCGATGATTTTTCAAGGCTCCGAAATGTTTCCACAACGTTTACAGCAGCAAGAGAATCGCTGATAGAAGCAAGGTTCTTCATAATGGCCTGAATTTCCTTATTGCTGTTTCTGAAATTGGTTGATATGGATTCAACATTTTCAAGGATAACAGCCAGCCTGCGGCTTTCGTCCTGAACCAGCGTATCAATCGTATAGCTGGTGTGTTCAAGGCTACGGATGGTAAACCGTATACTTTCAAAGCTTTGGGCTATGTTGGTGCGGGCCTGTTCATTAAAAACAGCCTGGATTGCGGTAACCAGCGTATCAATTGACGAAAGCAGTTCCTCAGCCTTGTTTTTAATTGGCTGAACCTGCCTGTTCACCTCATCCTGCAATGAAGCCTGAATATCGGACAACACAGTATCCCCCCCCTGAACAAGGATGGGAGAATCGCCCAGCAGCAAATCAATGGCTTTTGAGCCCATCAGGTCGGAACTGACTATGCGCGCAGTTGAGTTCACAGGAATAGGAACATCCTCACTGATCATCAATCTGGCAATGATGCGGGTTGAGCCGCCACCTTCAAAATAAACCCTTTGCACCTGGCCAACCTTAAGCCCATTGAGATAGACCGGGTTTGCACTGGTTAGTCCTCCTATTTCGTTGTATACGGCATATAGGATCAGTTGCCTGTATATCAGATTTTTTCCTTTTAAAAAATTAAAACCCCAAATAAAGGCCACCAGGCCAACCAGAAAAAGTGATGCAATTTTTATTTCACGTTTTATTTTCATCGTTTCAGACATTGATGATTTCACAAAGATAAGCATTCCCGGATCATATTGCACACCCATCCGGTATGTGTTGTTAATTAGCCAGCCGCTGCTGCTGAATCATCTCAACGGCTTTATCAATCGCTATTCTGTCCTCGCCTGCAAAAGCCACTACAAAAGCATCCCTGAAACCTTTTCTGACCAATCCGTCCTTATGCCTGATTGCATTTTCAAGATTGGGTTCGTTTCCTGATGTGTATTTATACAGCCCCTGGTGAAAATACTTCATTACCTGAGGCAGGTTTCGGAATTCAGGCGAATTGAGAGGCAAGTCCTCCGAAGAAGCGGCAAACTGCACCCTGAAAGAGATGTTCTCAGCCCGAGCAGGTTCAGGGGTGCCAGCCAAGGGGACGCGGGCAAGTTCCTGCACATAGCCGGCCTTTTCAACGTTTTCCTTATATTCCCTGAAAGCCCTGTAAATGGCCGATGCGATGTATGTCTGACCCTGTTCCGACATCAGAAATTCTTCTTCTTTGGGGTTGCTTATGAAACCTGTTTCGATAAGCACACCCGGCATGGCTATTTTATAGAGCACAAGAAAGCCGGCCTGTTTCACACCACGATCATGCCGCTTTGCGCGTTCCCTGAACTGGTCCTGCACAAGCTTCGAGAATTCAAGGCTTTGCTCAAGGTAAGCGTTCTGATACAGTGAAAAGATAACATGTGCCTCGGGTGAGTTGGGATCAAAGCCGCCGTAAGTTACTTCATAATCATCTTCCAGCAGGATGGCTGCATTTTCCTTTTTGGCAACCTCAAGGTTTTCCTGGCTACGATGCAGTCCCATCACAAAGGTTTCAGCGCCGTAGGGCGCCGGCGAACGGTTAGCATTACAATGGATGGAAATGAAGAGGTCGGCATTGCTTTCGTTGGCGATCTCGGCCCGTCTGAAGAGTTCAACAAAAACATCTGTCTTTCGGGTGTAGATGACCTCCACATCCTTCATGTTTTCTTCGATGTAACGACCTGTTTTCAGGGCAATTGCCAGCACAATATCCTTTTCTTTCGAGTTGCGGCCCACAGCCCCGGGATCGCGCCCACCATGACCGGGATCAATAACAACTTTCCTGATGGCATGGTGATGCCGCTGGGCATTTAAATGTGTTGACAAGAGAATCAACAATGCAATACCAAAAAATAAAAGAATTCGTTTCACCAGAGTAGTGGTTTTTATTTAGTTTTGAAACGTCAAAATATTGAAGCTGTTGTATGGTTTGATGGTACAAACTTAATCGTTTTCCGGGAAACAGATCAGATTTCATTTGCCGATTTAATAAACCGTTGATTTATAACCGCCTCAGTTATCAGTTTTAATTATCAGTTGTTGGTTCATACTTGTGAAAGCAATCCATCATTTAATCATATCGGCTGAAACCCTGTTTTTCGGTAAAAAAATGCCGGTCCGGATTTTATTTGCTTTTACCGCTGCTGTCTTCTTCAATAACATCATGGCTCAGGAGCCGGTTATGCTTACCGAGCCCGATTCGATCATTATTGTTCCGGACACCCTGATCTTTAGTCCGGCCAATGACGGCACAATCCGGGACACCGTTCCCACAACTCAGCCGTCGCGCTTCGCACTGGAGGCCAAAGTGGAATACAAATCAGCCGATTCCTTATTTTTCGACCTGATCAATAACAAGACATATTTATTCTACAATGCCGAAATACAATATCAAAACATCAACCTAAAAGCCGATTATATTGAAATTGATTTCAGCACCAATACCTTGTTCGCCTCCGGCCTGCCCGATTCAGCCGGAGTAATAAAAGGCACCCCCATTTTTACCGAAGGCCTGCAAAGCTTTATGTCAAATACCATGAGTTATAACTTTGATACCAAACGAGGCTTCATCAAAGATGTAATAACACAGGAAGGCGACGGCTTTCTGCATGGCAAAGCGGTAAAAAAAATGGAAGACGACATTACCAATGTAAGGCACGGCAGCTATACCACCTGCAACCTCGATTGCCCGCACTTTGAGTTCAGGTATCAAAAGGCCAAGGTGATTCCCAGCGATAAAATTGTTACAGGCCCGGTTTATTTAGTGATTGAGGATGTGCCACTGCCGCTTGCCATTCCGTTTGGATTCTTCCCGAACAAAAAAGGCCAGACTTCAGGGATTCTGATCCCGACATACGGAGAGTCCGACAACCGCGGTTTCTACTTTGAAAACGGCGGATATTACTGGGGAATAAGTGATTATATGGAGCTGTACATCAGAGGGGATATTTATACACGAGGAAGCTGGGCCGTTAAACCCAGTCTGAATTACCGGAAACGCTATAAATACAACGGGGCAATGCACCTGAGTTATGCCAACAACGTTTTGGGTGAGGAAGGCACACCCACTTTCAGAAAAAGTAAAGACTTTTCCATACGCTGGAACCACAATCAGGATCCAAAAGCGCATCCCACCCGGCGGCTTTCTGCCAGCGTTAATATTCAATCCAGCAAGTTTAACCAGTTTAACCCGGTATCAACCGAGAATTTTCTTTCCAACACCTTTACATCCAGTGTTTCGTATCAGAAATCCTTTTCCGGAAAGTATTTCCTCAATGTAAGCGCCACACACAGCCAGAACACCCTGAATAACAGCGTGACCATGACCCTGCCCGATGTTTCCTTTAATGTGACCCGTTTTTACCCTTTCAGGCGCAAAACCAGGGTAGGCGCTTTGAGGTGGTATGAGGACATCAGCGTAAATTACACCATGAATGCACGTAACCAGGTAAACACCATTGACTCATTGATGTTCCGCCCCGAGACCCTGCAAAATTTTCGTAATGGTGTAAAACATAGTATTCCTGTTTCCTCAAACATCAAAGTGCTGAAACATTTCAACCTGACCAACACCCTCAACTTTACAGAACGCTGGTATACCGAACGCATCGAGAGAAAATGGATAGACAGCGATCTTGACGATGAAGGGAATCCATTGCCAGGCTACGTAGATCGCGATACACTTAGCGGTTTCTATGGGGTTAGGGATTTCAGTTATAATGCCTCCCTGAATACCACATTATATGGAATGATGCAGTTTAAAAGAGGACCGTTGCGAGCAGTCAGGCACGTTGTAAACCCATCGGTTGGTTTTTCTTTCAGACCGGATTTCGGGTCGGAGTTCTGGAACTACTACGGAGTGGTGCAAACCGATACCGCAGGACGAACCCAGCGTTACTCATTTTACCAGGGCGCTACTTATGGCGTTCCCCCTGATGGAAGGTCGGGCAGTTTGAATTTCGGGCTGAGCAATAACCTTGAAATAAAGGTGCGTTCAAAAAAAGACACGCTCACAGGTGTGCGGAAAGTGAAGGTTATTGATAATCTTTCAATCAGCAGCGCTTATGATATAGCGCGCGATTCCCTGCGCTGGTCGGATCTGAGTGTAAGCGGGCGCACCACACTTTTCCGTAACCTGCAAATACAGTATTCGGGCCGGTGGAGCCCGTATGCCTTAGATTCTTTGGGGCAAAGGATAAACACTTTTCTTTGGGAAACCGATAGAAAACTTCTCAGGCGGGAGAACACCACATGGAATTTCAGTATGCGCTACAGTGTGAACTCTAACACCTTCGCGGGAAAAGGAAAAACAAAGGGCGACGGGCGATCCTCTGATTTCGGCACAGAGGATGAGCTGGCAGAAGTATTGATGTATCCCGAGCATTTCATTGACTGGGACCAACCCTGGAGCCTGAGCATAGATTACAGCCTCCGGCTGACGAATCAGTATAAGCCTCGTGAAGATACCTATGACAAACAAACCATCCAGTCGCTGAATTTTAGCGGAGACATTAATATTACACCAAAATGGAAAGTCGGGTTCAGATCGGGGTATGATTTTGTGAACAACAAGTTTACCTACACTTCCTTCAACTTTTACCGCGATCTGCATTGCTGGGAAATGCGCTTCAACTGGATTCCGGCCGGTGGCATGAAGAGCTGGAATTTTCAGATCAACGTCAAATCTCCTATGCTACAGGATCTGAAACTCACCCGCAAGAAAGATTTCCGCGATTTTTAATCGTAACGGGTTATTATCCAAGCCCCAAAAATCAATAGCCGGATCTGGCAAGCATGGCTCCTGCTTCGAAAGCTGAAGTCGGACAATTGATACTACAAGCAATTCACAAGCCTGAACATGGTGCGTGCATGATATTTTACACTGAAGATTGCCAGGAAACAAACTATTTGGTTAAATTTGTGGCTTGTATTTTCTTCTTTCTCAGTCATACTCTTCAAATGAATCAATTCTTTTACCCTTCCCTTTCAAAGCTTCTTGCAATAGTTCTCATTTCAGGCAATTTATTCCTGCATGGCCAGGGTTCTGATAAACTCACAACCTTTGCCAGGGAAAAATCGGCCGAATACCAAATACTCAGAGCAGAAGCATTGCGTTTGGCCGATTCTCTCGGAATTCCGGTCAGGCTTGAACCCGATGATTTCACCATCATCGAATTGCAGTATTTTCTTAATGGATACCCGATGTATTATGCCACCGATAACATCATTGCTGCGCAAACCCTTTCCACCAACCGTGTATGGCCGGGAGGGCCAGCAGGCCTATCGCTTACCGGCATTTCAGAAACCCTGGGCATTTGGGACGGAGGCCGGACCCGGATCGAGCACCAGGAGTTTCAGGGCAGGGCTATGCAGCAGGATGGCGCAACAAGCAACAGCAGCCATGCAACGCATGTAGGCGGAACCATGATAGCAGCCGGCGTTTCAGGCGATGCAAAAGGCATGTCGTACCAGGCTATGCTGAATGCCTACGACTGGAACAACGATGTTTCAGAAATGGCACAGGCAGCGGCAAACGGCCTGCGGGTTTCGAACCATTCCTATGGATACATCACCGGGTGGCGTTATAACTATCTGGGAGACAGCAAATGGACCTGGTTTGGCGACACAACTGTAAGCACCATTCAGGATTATGGTTACGGGTTTTACGATCCTAGCTCCCAAAACTGGGACGAACTTGCCTATAACGCCCCCTATTATCTTATTGTTAAATCTGCCGGAAACAACCGTGGCTCAGGGCCTTCTTCCCAACCGGTAGAACACTGGGTGTGGACGGGCGGCACCTGGACACTTTCAACCGCCATCAGGGAATTGGGTGGCGGGGAGTTCGGCTACGACTGCATCCCCTATAATGGAGTGGCCAAAAACATTCTGACTGTTGGTGCGGTAAACGATATTCCGGGAGGGTATAATGTTCCGGGAGATGTGCAAATGTCCTCATTCAGCAGTTGGGGGCCCACTGATGATGGCCGCATCAAACCCGATATAGTTGGCAATGGAGTTGGTTTGTATTCTTCAACAGCCGGTTCCAACACAAGTTATTCATCCTACAGCGGAACCAGCATGTCTTCTCCCAATGTTTCCGGTTCAGTAGGATTATTGCTGAACCATTACAGGAACATACACGGGCATGATTCCATTAAAGCAGCTACCATGAAAGCGCTGATCATTCACACGGCAGATGAGGCCGGACCTGATCCCGGCCCTGACTATGTGTTTGGCTGGGGACTTATGAATACCATGGCCGCGGCCATGCTGATGACAAACGACTCAATTGAAGGCCTTGATTTCCATATTCGTGAATTAAATATTGCACAGGATCAAACCATTGAGGTGGAAGTGGAAGCCAGCGGACTTCAACCCCTGAAAGCCACCATTGTATGGACCGACCCTCCGGGAACCCCTGTACCACCCGCCTTAAACCCGCCCGATCTCATGCTTGTGAACGATCTTGATGCAAGGATCTCTGATGCGGCAAACAATGTTTACTTTCCTTACATTCTTGATCCGGCAAACCCTTCTGCGGCAGCCACTGCTGCCGACAACTTCCGCGACAATGTGGAAGTGGTTCTGGTTGAGCAGCCCAATGCAGGACAACGATATACCATCAGCATAAGCCATAGGGGAATACTTGCAGGCGGAAACCAGGATTTCTCACTCATTGTATCCGGTAATGTTCCAATCACATATTCATGCCCACCGCCTTCCGATCTTGACGTTACCAATATCACTTATAACACAGCATTACTTTCATGGATGCCCGGAGGCACTGAAAACGAATGGACAATGGAATGGGGCGAAACCGGTTTTGAGCCCGGTAACGGAAACCTTCTTGAAGGATTGCAGCAGCCTTTGTGGGGGCTCTCGACTTTGGTTCCGGGAACAGATTACGAATTTATTGTTAAGGCTATCTGTAATCAGGAAGACGTCAGCATCTGGGCAGGGCCAAGGGGCTTCTCCACACTGTGTGATTCTGTTCCTGCTTCCATTCATATCCTGGCCGACACCAACAACTTTTGCGGGGCCATTCTGGTAAATTACTCGGCTACCATTCAAAACGGCGGCGATGAACCTGAATACCAATGGCTGGTAAACGGTGAGTATGCAGGAGAAAACTCCCCACTGTTCAGCTATATTCCACAGCATAACGATGTGGTGGGATGCCGTCTTGTTTCCAACCTAAACTGCGTTTCGAACAACCCTGCCTTTTCAAATGAAATAATCATGACCGTTTACCAGATACCATTAGTTTCCTGGCAGAGTTTTACTTATGATACTGTTTGCATCAACTGGCCGCTACTGGAATTGTTCGGCGGTGATCCACCGGGCGGCATCTACAGTGGTCCGGGTGTTGAAAACGGATGGTTTGATCCTGCCGCTGCCGGATCAGGAACCCATACTCTATACTACATTTACACCAGCGATGAAGGTTGTGTAGCGGACGATTCCTTACAAATATTTGTTGACTACTGCACACAGATAAACCATATGAGGAAGCACACTGCTGCGATTGCTGTTTTCCCCAACCCTGCCAGCAAACAATTATTCGTGGAGAACACAACACCTGCTGCCATATCTGATATTAAAATTCTGGATGTTTATGCACGGGTTGTACTGCAAACAACAGGGCCTTTTGCAAATAAAACCACAGCAGTTGATATCAGTCCTTTAAAGCCTGGCATCTATGTAATCAAAATAACCACGATTGCCGACCAGTATCTTCATAAAATATTTATTCGATAAATTCCCGGAGAAATATGCTGAACTTACTATATGTTATTATATTTTTGCAGATTGGCGTTTTGGCTACCGGGTGATTTTTGAATGAGGGGTTTTACTAATTCTTAAAAATATATAACAATCAGATACAATTATCTGGCTTGTCAACTTTGATAAATCTGTTACAATTAACCCAAAATTAGATAAAAATGAAGCAATTTCTACTTTTTCTGACAGGATTTATTTTCCTGGCAATGAATACTTTTGGCCAGGGTTGGAACGCAATAAGCGCTTATCAGCCCGTTGAAATCAAGCAAACCCTTATCAGTTCATCTGATGAAAGTGTTGTGATCCAATTTGAGATCGGCGGGTTCAACCTCACAAGTGTTGAAACCCCACGAGGAAAACAAAGTATTGTCAGCGTACCCGGTATGGTTTCAATGCTTGAAACCGGAGCGCCGGATCTGCCCAGATACGGTGTTTCGGCCATCATACCCGATCTGGCATTGATGGATGTGCGCATCCTCAAATCAGCTTATACCGATTTCGCTGATATAGATGTTGCCCCTTCAAAAGGCGATTTCACCAGGGATACCGATCCGGCAACCGTTCCCTACATCTGGGGAGAAATGTATAATAACGATGCTTTCTACCCCGGCTTGAAGGCAGAATTGCAACAACCCTTTATTTTCAGGGATTTTCGCGGACAGGTCTTAACCATTTATCCGTTCAGTTACAACCCCGTGAGCAAAACCCTGCGTGTTTACCACGAACTTATTGTTGAGATGGTTAACACCGGAACCGGAGGAGAAAACCAGTTTGTACGCAACACACTTGTTGAAAGAACCGACCGTGAATTTGTTGAAATCTACCAGCGTTATTTTATTAACTATTTGCCCGGACGTTATCCGATTACACCTGAAGAAGGAAATATGCTGGTGATCTGCCACGGCCCGTTCATGGCCGCCATGGAGCCTTTTGTTGCCTGGAAAAAAACCATTGGCCGCCCTATTGAAATGGTTGATGTTGCCACTGTTGGAGCCACCCACGCACAAATTAAGAGTTATGTAGCCAATTACTACAATACCATCGGACTTACACATTTATTGTTAGTGGGCGATCATCAACAGGTTCCAAGTCATCCCGCCGGAAGCGCCTTTTCCGATAATATGTACGGCTATATTGTTGGCAATGACTCCTATAATGAAGTATTGGTAGGCCGTTTCTCAGCCGAGACCGTCGCCCATGTAGAAACCCAGGTGCAGCGGACAATTGAATACGAAAGAGACATTGACGAAACCCAAACCTGGCTGAACATTGGTATGGGTATTGCCCGTAATGAGGGAACCGGCAACGGGCATAACGGCGGTGAAAACGACTATGTGCATATGGATTTTATCCGTGACAGTCTACTGAACTATACCTATGCAACTGTTTACCGCGAATATGACGGAAACGTTCCCGGTACGCCAAATACCAACTCAACGATTATGTCGCAAAGGTTTAACGACGGGGTCAGCATCACCAATTTCTGCAACCACGGATCCATGACCGGCTGGAGCGTCGGCAATTATAATATCAGCCATGTTAACGCTCTCACCAATGTTGGAAAGCTTCCGTTTATCTGGTCGGTAGCATGCGACAACGGCAGGTTCACCAGCGGAACATGTTTTGCTGAAGCATGGCTCAGGGCCACGCACAATACTACCGGAGAACCAACGGGTGCTATTGCTACCATGATGTCATGGATATCGCAACCCTGGCAACCGCCTATGACAGGGCAGGACGAAATGGTAACCATCCTGGTTGAAAAACGCAATCATATCAAGCGTACTTTTGGCGGACTTTCCATCAACGGCAGCATGAAAATGATTGAGCAGCACGGATCATCGGGTCAGAACACACATGATACCTGGATACTTTTCGGCGATCCCTCGCTGATGGTTCGCACAGATAACCCTACCCTGATGACAGTTTCACACCTTCCTGCCGCATTTCTCGGTATGGATGAATTTACTGTTAATGCCAACGCCGAGGATGCCATCGTTTCACTGACCATGAATGGCGAAATTCTTGGCACAGGATACATTCAAAACGGAACAGTTACAGTCAGCTTCCCCACGTTGAATACACCCGGTGTGATGACAGTTGCTGTTTTTGCTTACAACCGGGTAACTTACATCCAGGAAGTTGATGTGATCCCGGCAAACGGACCCTATATGGTATATACCTCAAGTACCATTAACGATTTTTCAGGAGGCAACGGAAATGGCCTTGTTGATTACGGCGAATCCATTGTTCTTGGCGTTGAACTGAAAAACATAGGTACCGAACCGGTGAACAACCTGAACGTGACCCTTACAACAAGTTCGCCCTACATCACCATTACTGACGGTTCCCAATTATATGGTACTGTATTGGCTGACCAGACAGTAATGATCCCCAACGCATTTGCATTTGATGTGGCCAGCAACATTCCCGACAATCACCTCATTGTTTTTCAACTAACCATGACGGCAGGATCGGACGTCTGGAGTTCAAACTTTAACCATGTTGCCCATGCACCTGCATTTTCAATTTCAAGCACCTATATGATTGATGATGCCATCGGGGGCAATAACAACGGCCAACCCGATCCCGGCGAAACCATAAACATCATCATCCCGACTACCAATTCGGGAAGCAGCCAGGCATCAAATGTAACCGGAACAATCATATGCACCAATCCCAATATTACCGTCAATGCAGGAACGCATATATTTCCGGTGTTAAACCCGAATCAAACAGCCAATGCCATGTTCAACATCAGCATTGATCCTGCCACTACTCCCGGGACACCGGTTTTCTTTGAATACCATGTAAGCAGCGGCGGTTACAGCGCTGAAAAAGCTTATATCATGATGGTCGGGCTAATCTATGAAGATTTTGAAAGTGGTGATTTCTCTAAATTCAGCTGGACTTTTGACGGCAATTTACCATGGACCATAACCAATGTTGGCCCTTATGAAGGAGTGTTTGCTGCCAAATCAGGAGCCATAACCCACAGCCAGTCTACTCAGATGATACTGGAATATGAAGTTGGCGCAAGCGACTCAATTTCATTCTTCCGCAAGGTTTCGTCAGAAAACAACTATGACTTCCTGCGCTTCTTCATCAATGGTGCACAGGTGGCACAATGGTCAGGCAATGTACCCTGGGGTCGTGTTGCGTTTCCGGTAAGCCCTGGACCAAAGGTGTTCAAATGGGAATATATGAAAGACAATATCGTTTCATCAGGTGAAGACTGCGCCTGGATTGATTACATTATTTTCCCCCCACCGGTATTGTGTTCAAGCCCCGAGAACCTTTTTGCAAGCGACATAAGTGTTAATTCAGCGCTGCTCAACTGGGATGCTGGAAATCAAAACACCTGGGATCTGAAATGGGGAGAGGCAGGCTTTAATCCCGAAACAGGCGGAACCTTTGTTAACGACATCACCTCAACCCCTTATCTGCTTGAAAATCTGCAACATTCCACCGCTTATGATTTCTATGTGCGGTCCGACTGCGGTGCGGACGGTTACAGCACCTGGGCCGGCCCTTCCGGTTTTATGACCCTTTGCGATGTTATGGCTGCACCATTCGTTGAAAATTTCAGCGGTGGTTCCGTATCCTGCTGGTCGTTCCCCGATGGACAGGGCAACTGGAACTTCGGTGATTTGTACACTCCGCCCTCTTCAAGCAGCGGAAGTCCGAATGCATATTTCAACAAAAGTCCCATACTCACTGATTATTCATATTCACTGGTTAGTCCGATCATTGATGCAGCCGACCTGAGTGTTGTTCATATGGATTTTATTCTTTTCCTAAACAACAGCAGCAACAGCAGTTTTGAGCAACTCACAGTTGAATGCAAAGGAATTGATGCCGGAAACTGGCTCATGGTCGAAATGTTCAACAACAGCGGGCTTGGTAGCGGCAACATGGAGTTTGTTCGTGAAGGCCTTGTATTACCAGGCATGCAGGGTCAGCAATTCCAGGTGCGTTTCCGCGCCCACGGAGCAAACAGCAACAGCATCAACGGATGGGGATTGAATGATATCGCTATTTACGAAGGCGGCCTGCAGGCATCCATCACCATTGAAGCTGAATCAAACGAAGTGTGCGATGGCACCATGGTTACCTTTACGGCAATTTATGAAAACGGCGGCAACAATCCGGAATTCCAGTGGTTTGTTAATGGAACTGAGGCAGGTGAAAATGAGCCGCAGTTCACTTACGCACCGGAAAGCGGCGATCAGGTATCCTGCCGGTTAACTTCAAGCTTATCAGGATTGCTGAATAATCCCGTAATGAGTGAGAGCCTTAGCATCACGGTGCATCCTTTGCCTTTGGTCACCTGGGCTTCTTATCCATACGATACGGTTTGTATCAACTGGGGTCAGATGATCCTTTACGGCGGCCTTCCTGAGGGTGGAACTTACAGCGGTCCGGGAGTGAGTACCGGTTACTTCAATCCGGCATCAGCAGGAAGTGGAACACATACACTTTACTACACTTACACTAACGAGTTTAATTGCCCTGCCGTAGACTCAATACAAATTTTCGTTGATATGTGTACCCTTGTTGATGACATCAAACAACCAGATATGGTGAGCATCTATCCCAACCCGGCAGAAGGAAGGTTGTTTGTGAAAAACAACAATGTTCGCAATGAAATCAGGGAAATACATCTGCTCGACCTGTATGGGCGCCGGCTTCTTAGCCTTGCAGGTTCAATATCAGAAGACCCTGTAGTTATTGATATTTCGCATATAAGCACCGGCATATACATCATTGAGGTTCTGACCAACAACCAACGTATTATCGAGAAAGTGATCATACAATAAAAACAGGCATTATTAACAAAACAAACAAAACGGCAATGAGTTGTTTCTGGCTTTCTTAAAGCCCGGAAGCAACTCTTTGTGCATCAAAAAAACACATTATGAAAAGCAAATTGATTAATTATCGGGCCTTTTATTGCATTCAAAAGTCTGGAATGCTGGTTCTTTTCTTGTTCCTTTTTTCAATGGGTTCATTTTCGCAGCCCTTTACCATTGAACTGGCTTCTTCGGCAAATGAGATCAAGATCAAAGAGGACAACATTCAAAGATTTAATGTAAGTTTTGCCTACAAGGGGATTAACGCATTTGGAATTAGTTCAGCAAAGGGTCTTTTTAATGAGATCAGTATACCGGGGACATTCTCAGTAGGCGAGTTGGGTACGCCAAAACTCCCTGCTACAAAAAAACTGATAGAAATCCCTTTCGGAGCCGAAGTTAAAGTTACTGTCAACAGTTTTGAAGTCAATGAATACCACTTAAGCGATTTTGGGGTAACACATCCGATTGTGCCTGTTCAGCCATCGCTTCGCAAGGATCAAAGCCCGGATGAAATTCAGTTTGAATACAGGCAGGAAGTGTATCAGATAGATGCTTTTATTGAACACCCGCTTGCTTCTGTTGAGATCTTAGGCACCATGAGGGGCGTACAAATTGGCAGGCTTACTGTTGCCCCAGTCAGTTATAATCCGGTTAGCGGAACAATCAGGGTTTACAATGATGTAGATATCAGCGTGGAGTTCCTGAATGCTGATCCCGATTTGAACCAGTATATCAAGGCATCCACCTGGTCGCCATACTTTGAAGGCGTGTACAATGCCCTGCTAAATAATCCGTTGCACGGCTATCCGAACCATCCTGATCTTACCAGCTATCCTGTGAAGTACCTGATTGTTTCGCACCCTATGTTTGCCACCGATTTACAGCCATTTATCGAATGGAAAACCATGAAAGGCTTCGAGGTGATTGTTGCCTATACCGATGTGATCGGAAACACTTTCAGTCAGATCCAGGCATGGGTGCACAACCAATACAATTCTGCCACACCCGGCAATCCTGCCCCCAGTTTTCTTTTGCTTGTAGGCGATACACCACAGATTCCTGCCTCGCTTGGATCCTCATCCGGAAAAATGACCGATCTCTACTACGCGAGCGTTGACGGTGATTATTTTCCCGAGATGTATTACGGCAGGTTCTCTGCCACCAATTCTGCCCAGTTAATACCGCAAATTGAAAAAACACTTTACTACGAAAAGTATGAGTTTGCCGATCCATCATTTCTGAACAAAACCACCCTGATAGCCGGAGCCGATAGTTACTGGAATCCACAGGTAGGCCAGCCAACTATTATCTACGCTACCAATAATTACTACAACACCGCCCATGGCTACACAAACGTTTATAACTATTTAACAAGCCCTTATACCGGATGTTATGATCCTGAAAAAATTGCGGTTGGTTTTATAAACTTTACCGCGCATTGCAGTTCAACTTCCTGGAGCAGCCCCACACTTACCCAAACGATGGTCAATAACTTTGTGAACACCAATCAGTATCCTTTGGCTTTAGGTAATTGCTGCCAGTCAGGCGATTTTGGTTATTCAGAGTGTATAGGTGAAACATGGATGCGTGCAGCCAACAAAGGTGCAGTAGCTTACATTGGTTCATCACCCAATTCCTATTGGTTTGAAGACTTCTACTGGGCAGTTGGGGCCTTCCCCATACAGGGTAACAACAACGGCTATGTTCCCACTTACGAAGAAACTACCTGGGGTGCCTACGACGCACCTTTCGTAAGCGATTATGTATCAACCGGCGGAATCGTTTTTGTAGGCAATCTTGCCGTCACCGAGGTAGATATTCAGAACTACCCCAGTCATTCAAGCCCGCTTTACTACTGGCAAGCCTATAACGTTTTGGGCGATCCTTCGCTGGTGATTTATCACACCGAAGGCCAGGTGAACAATGTTTCCCATCTGGAGATACTGCCTATCGGCCTTGATTTCTATGAAGTTACCGCTGAACCGGGCTCGTACGTGGCGATAAGCAAGGACGGAGTATTATTGGGTGCGGCATTGGTTGGCGCAACCGGCACCGTTCAGGTTGGAATTGAACCTGTAATCACATCCGGTATAGTTAATATAGTGGTTACCAAACCACAATACATTCCTTATATTGAGGAAGTACCGGCAGTACCCCTCGAAGGGCCGTTTGTTTCACTGAACTCATACAGCATAAATGATATGCTGGGAAACAATAACGGATTAGCTGATTACGGCGAGGATATTTCGCTGAATATCACGCTGAAGAACATTGGTTCCGATCCTTCATCCGGTTCGGTTTCTGCCATTCTTACCACCTCCGATCCTTTTGTTTCTATTGTTGGAAGCAATTCTCAAAGCTTTGGGGTCATCCCTCCGGATGGCCTGTCAACAGTGAATGATGCATATAATCTCAGCATTGCAAACAATGCTCCTAACCAGCATGTCAGCCATTTGCAGTTGCAAATTTCAGACAATGATACAACCTGGAATGCTAACATTTACATAACACTGCATGCTCCAGCCTTTTCCATTTCAAATAACCTTACGGTTGACGATTCGGCAGGAGGCAACAACAACGGACAGGCCGATCCGGGCGAGACTGTGAACCTGATCATTCCCACCACCAACTCGGGAGGCAGTCAGGCCAATAATGTAATTGCAACATTAAGCTGCCTGAATCCTTACATCACAATCAACAACAGTTCAGCGAATTTCCCTGTGCTAAATCCGGGTCAGACTGTTGATGCAGTGTTCAGTGTATCCATTGATAACAGCATCCCCGTTGGCACCCCTGTTTTCTTTGAGTATGAGGTATCAGCGGGACCCTATGAGGCTGAAAAGTACTTTATTGTACTGGTAGGCTTGATTTTTGAAGATTTTGAAACCGGTGACTTTTCAAAATTCAACTGGACTTTCAGTGGCAACCAGGCATGGACCATCACCGATTCCGATCCATACGAGAACCTGTATTCGGCGAAATCGGGTGTTATTTCCCACAATCAGTCATCACAAATGATTCTTGAATATGAAGTGGGAACCAACGACTCTATTAGCTTTTTCAGAAAAGTTTCATCTGAGAGCGGGTATGACTTTCTCAGATTTTTTATAAACGGCATTCAACAGGCACAATGGTCGGGCACTGTTGCATGGGGGCGCGTTGCTTTTGCCGTCAACCCGGGTTTGAATGTATTTAAATGGGAGTATATGAAAGACGGCAGCGTATCGTCAGGACAAGATTGTGCCTGGATAGATTACATCGTATTTCCACCGCCGGTAGTGTGTCCGGTGCCTGATAACCCGCATGCCACCGATATTACCGTCAATTCCGCTATGCTGAACTGGACGCCCGGAGGAAATGAATCAATTTGGGACATTTTATGGGGCCCGGAAGGCTTTAATCCTGGTACCGGAGGAACTTTAATCGAAGATGTTTCAGTTGTTCCGTTCCTGCTTGAAGGCCTTACACACTCAAGCGCCTATGCATTCTACGTCAGGGCGGACTGCACCGCCGACGGATACAGTGAATGGGTTGGCCCTGCTACTTTCAATACATTATGTGATGTATTTGAATTGCCATTTGATGAAGACTTCAACGCCGGATCAGTTGCCTGCTGGTCCTATCCCCAGGGGCAGGCAAACTGGATGTTCGGTAACTCTTTTACTCCCCCTTCATCGGCCAGCGGCCCGCCCAATGCCTATTTCAGCGGAAGCCCTCAAATCAACAATTACAACCATAGCCTTGTGAGCCCGGTAATTGACGCAAGCGATGCAGCCAATATAAGAATGGATTATCTTTTATTCCTGAACAGCCAGAACAGCAGCACACTGGAACAACTCTTTGTAGAATACAAAGCAATTGATGCCACAAACTGGCTGATGCTTGAAATATTCAGTAATACTGGCGTGGGAAGCGGTAGTCAGCAATATCTTCGTGTTGAACAGGGCCTGACAGGTATGCAGGGACAGCAGTTTCAGGTAAGGTTCAGGGCTCAGGGAATCAACAGTTCCAATATCAATGGATGGGGAATTGATGATATAGTAATTTATGGTGATGGAATGACAGCAGCCATTACCATCTCTGCAAATGCCAATAATGTTTGCGAAGGCACCCTTGTTACTTTTACTGCAAACGCAGTCAACGGCGGTGACCAGCCGGTTTACCAGTGGTATGTGAACGGCGATGAAGCAGGTGAGAACAGCCCGGTTTACGCCTATTACCCAATACACGGGGACCAGGTTTGCTGTGAGCTGACTTCGAGCATGCCAGGCGTTAGCGGAAGCCCTGTTATGTCGGACGTGCTTAATATGACTATGCATCCGTTACCAGTTGTTACCTGGATAAACTTTGCATACGACACAGTGTGCATTTACTGGGGCGAAATTCAGTTAACAGGCGGGACTCCTGCCGGTGGAACATACAGCGGCCCGGGTGTGAGCAATGGCTATTTCAACCCTCAGGCGGCTGGCACTGGTATGCATACGCTTGTTTACAGTTATCAGGATGCTAATAATTGTTCGGCATCCGACACTCAGGAAGTTTATGTAGACCTCTGTTCCGGAATTCACGATCCTGTTAATGCAGGAAATATCAGTGTTTATCCGAATCCGTTTACATCGGTTCTTTATGTGAAAAACCATGATGCAGGCAAACCCCTGAAGGAAGTTTACCTTTACGATATGTACGGCAGAAGGGTGCTTTCGGGAAGTATAAAAGGTGAAAACCCTGTTATGCTAAACACCGGAAATCTTGGTAAAGGGATTTACATAATCGAGATCCTTACAGATGACGAAAGGTTTGTTGAACGTGTGATCATCCTATAACCTAACGGCCTTCGAGCCAGTTGTGAATCATTTTCCGGCCGTATGCGGTCATGACTGACTCCGGATGAAACTGTACGCCATGAACATCGTAATGTTTATGGCGTACTGCCATTATAACACCATCTGATCCGCTTGCCGTGATCAGCAAATCGGAGGGCAAACCGTTGCGGTCAATAATCCAGGAATGATATCTGCCGGCATAGAAATGTGACGGTAATCCATGAAAAATGCCTGAATCCGTCTGGTTAATGAAAACTTCTCCCGCCTGGCCGTGTTGGGGAAAAGGCAGTTTGGCAAGCCTGGCGCCAAATACAAGTCCGATGGCCTGATGACCAAGGCAAACGCCAAGAATACTCTTGTGTTCTGACCATTTTCTGATTACTTCACAACTGATACCAGCTTCATGGGGTAATCCGGGTCCGGGTGAGATGAGAATTTTATCATAACCACCGCAACCCTCAAGGTTAATAGAATCGTTGTAAGCTACATGGTACCGGCAAAGTCCTGATTCGCGCAAAATCTGCACCAGATTGTAAGTGAATGAATCGTAATTGTCAATCAGAAGTACGTTTACCATATTGCATATTTGAAGCAAAGGTAAGAATTGTTAATATGGTTGAAAGCCGGTTCCCGGTTCCTTGCCGTTTTTTACCACAAGAATATTTCGCTGTATATTCGCGGATGCTTTTCGTGAACCATTATGAAAGACTCTAAAGATTTTGGGATATTGCCAGATCATCTGCCTGAAAAGGCCAGAGAAGCCGTTTCATTGATGAATGAATTCGGAAAAGCAAAGCGTCCGTTCCTCTTTATTATTGATTTCCTGATGTTGGAGCCAATGGTTATTCCTCTTGACCAGGTTGATGACAACAGGATATTGTACCATGTTTGCGGGAAAACCAATGTAAATCAGAATTATCCCAAACTGTCCGCTTCTTTCAGGTTTAATAAAAAACCACCTTCTTTTTCGTCGTATAAAAAGGCATTTGACCTGGCCATGGAACATCTGCTATACGGAAACTCCTATCTGCTAAATCTCACCATGCCCAGCGAGCTTGACTGTGACCTCAGCCTGAAAGAGATTTTCTACCGCAGCCATGCAGCCTGCAAACTCTGGTTCGATGACAGGTTCGTGCTCTTTTCCCCCGAATTGTTTGTCAGGATCACAAATGGTCGCATCGAGTCCCATCCGATGAAAGGAACCATTGATGCCTCCATTCCGGATGCTGAAAGCAAAATCCTTCAGGATCCGAAAGAAACAGCGGAGCATAATACCATTGTAGATCTGATCAGAAACGACCTGAACCGGATTGCAGAAAATGTAAGGCTTGAAAGCTTCAGGTATATCACACCGGTTGTAACCAGGAACAGAACTTTGTTACAGGTCAGTTCTTCGGTGGTTGGCAACCTGAATAAAAACTTTCAGCACAGGATCGGAGAACTGATTTTTAGCCTCTTACCGGCTGGCAGCATCAGCGGCGCCCCGAAAAAGAAGACTGTAGAAATAATTCTTGAAGCCGAACCGTATGATCGCGGGTATTATACCGGTGTTTTTGGCATTTTCGACGGGCAGGATCTCGACAGCGGGGTAATGATCCGGTTTATTGAGAAGAAAGACGGCAAGCTTTGGTTTAAAAGCGGAGGCGGGATTACCATAAACAGCCGGTGCGAAGCCGAATACCAGGAATTGATTGACAAGGTTTATCTTCCGTTTTCCTGAAACGGGAAACATGGGCGATTTCCAATTACCATTTGTAAGTCGAAATCGGAAACCAAATTTATTTTCACCTGCTTTTATTTTAGCAAATAGCCTAATTTTGAACGGTCGTTAATTATTTCTTATAAAACCTTTAATAACAACATTATGCTGGCATTTCAGAAGAAACTCACAAATTCTTTTTATGCGCTGCTCAGCCTTCCGGCAACAGCGATGGGCTTTGGGCTGTCTATTCAAATAGCAGCATTAAGCTGGTTGCTTACCTATAAATTCAATCTCTCCATCAGCGATATAGGGCTTGTGTGGGCCACTGGCCCTATTGCCGGTATCATCGGGCAAGTTGTCATCGGCATTATAAGCGATAACGTATGGATATGGAACGGGCGTCGTAGAGCATTTATCATCATCGGTGGGGTGCTTGCTTCATTGATGATCCTGGCGCTGCCAAACATCGGGGTAATTCAGGCGGGGCTTGGTCTTGAGGGAGTACTTGGTATTGCCATCCTGATTTCGATGGTGTTGGATCTTTCCATCAATATATCATTCAACCCTACCCGGTCAATCATTGCCGATGTAACGCCTGCCGGAGTAGCCCGAACAAAAGGCTACACCTGGATGCAAACAGTATCAGGAACCTTTGGGGTGTTGAGTTACTTTATTGGCGCTGTATTCGGCAATATCTTTCTGCTTTATTTCGGTTCAGTGCTGGTGCTATTCTTTTCAGTGATCCCACCGTTTTTTATCAGAGAGCCGAAATTCCTTGGAAGATACGGCGAAGATGAAGATGCCATCGAAAAAAGCCTGTCCGAAGGCGGTACTCCGCAAGTAGCGAAAAAGGATTCCTCATTGCTGAATATCCTGATCAATATCCGTCCCTTGTGGGGATTTTTGATGTATGGCATCTATGCTATCATCAAGAGATTGAGCAGTTTTGAAATTCCCGGATACTATTTCGAGATGTTCGCGTTGGTAGTCTCGGTGGTGCTCATCGCCGAAACTTTACTGAAAAAGGAAAAAGGTAAGAGCGCAGAAGAGGCCGGAAAAATTGGCTTTCAAAAAGTTCTGGCAGCGCATTCATTTACATGGATAGGCGTACAGAGCATGTTTATTTATTTCTTTGCTTTTGTATCGTTCAAAATGCCAGATTTGATTGCTGACAAGGTGGGGAGCGTGGTAAACTGGAGCTTTTTCTCACTCAATTTTGTAGCGGCAATTATACCTGTGCTCATACTACAACCACTTGCAGTGAAATACGGCAGGGTGCGAACGCATGCCACATCGCTGGTAATCATGGCGATAGGTTACGCCTCCATTGTTTTTTTCGGCAACTCGCCCTCAATGATTTACCTACTTATGATGGTTGTTGGAATCGGTTGGGCATCCACCATTAGCCTTCCCTTTGCAATCATGTCGCAAAAAGTGGCTCAAAACCAAATGGGATTGTACATGGGGCTGTTCAACCTCTCGGTGGTGCTTCCGCAGCTTGTATCCAGTTTTGCCATTGGCGACCTGATGCAGGCCGCTGAAAACAAGACCGTGCTCATGGTTATCTGTTCCCTTACAGTAGGGTTCTCGGCATTGTCGTGGTTTTTGGTTAAAGAACCAAAAGACGAAATACAGGCATGAGTTCCAATATTCAGACAAAGTAGCATACCCTAAAGCGTTTATCTGTTTTTTGTAGATTTGCCAGGCAGTTGCAAAATCCAGGCCTGCACACACAATTGACCGGACTTATCAATTCATAAATATAACTCTCATGAAAAATATCATTCAAACACCCAACGCACCCAAAGCCATCGGCCCTTACAGCCAGGCTGTTGAATTTAACGGCATACTTTTTATCTCCGGGCAGGTTCCCATTGACCCGGCAACATCAAAAGTAGTTGAAGGCGGGATCAAAGAACAGACAAAACAGGTAATGGAAAACATCAAAGCCATACTGGAAGCCGCCGGATATAACTTTTCGGATGTGGTTAAATCAACCTGCCTGCTCAGTACAATGGACGATTTTGCAGCCATGAACGAAATTTATGGCTCATATTATCCTGCGAACCCTCCGGCACGTGCTGCCTATGCAGTGGTAAAGCTTCCGCTGGGTGTACTGGTTGAGATTGAAACAATTGCCTGTAAATAAAGCTTCTTTCTTTTGCCGGGCGGATTTACCTTACTGCCTGGTCAGTTTCTTAAAACCACGCTCTGTGCCGGTTGAAACGCTAACAATATAAACGCCTTTCGCTATATTGGCAAGATCGAGTTGATGCTGAATTGTGCCGGGAAGATGATAAGACACAACTCTCACTCCCATTATATTGTATATCTCAATCGAGATATCGGAAGCCACATCGGTTAATAAATGAAGTGTGACCCATTCACTGGCAGGATTTGGATATAAGTTGAAGAATTGCCCCAATGGCTCATCAGGATCGAACTGCTCAGGCAAGGTGAGTTCGTTCGATGTAATGAGGGCTGCTGGCAAGCTGCATGGATCAAAAGCATCAATCCGGGCATGAAAATGGCCGTCAGCACCGGGAGTAATGGAAGTTTCAGGCAGCAGGCTGATGCTGTTGACTGCTGTAAACCAGGCTATTCCACCGCTTTCGAGGGCGAAGTTTTCAGCCGTAATTGCATTCTCTGACCTGAAATCGGCCATCATACCATCTGATACCAAAGTGCCGGAAACCTCAATCAGGTCGGTGGCATTGTAGCAGCCATCGGCTGATCCTTCAACAAGGATATACCCGGCAATGGCAGGGATGACATCAACTTCCTGGATGTAAGTTACGCGATTATAGCCAAAAACCGCCACTGTTATTACACCCGGTGTATCCAGCGCCGGAAACGAAACGGTTGCCGAACCACTCTGAATATAGGCGGCGCCAAGAATTTCGCCATCCATGGTCAGGGAAACAATGGCATCTTCGGCATCGGCATAAACCGTAAACTCATCCATGCCCAGGAAAGCTGCCGGCAAGTGTGAAACCGTCATCAGGTCAGGAATATCCGTTCGAACCATCAAAGAAGGATCGCCAAACAAGATCCAGGTATCGTGTGTATTCTGACCCGATGAGCCGTGTTGTTCTATCATTTTCATGCTGCCGTTGATGGACAGGCCGCCAAAGCTGCGCTTGATATGATCGCGTTTTTCAACCAGGATAGTCACCATTTCGTCCTGCCCGGTCATGGGTGGGACCCAGGGCTGTGAGATCCACGACATCATTGTTCCTATGGCACCCGTTGGTTCGCCGGTAGTATTGTGGGTTGCCCGCATCCATTCTTCGGCAAAACAGGTCATGCTTGTAAATTTGCCATTCAAACAGGCTACCGACCAGATAAACGGAAGTTTGCCTACATTGGTGAGTGCATTCACGTGTGTGCTGCTAAAACCACCAACACTCCAACCGGTTTCTGATCCGTGGTTGCAGAAATTGGTGATGCTGACCCCGTCGTTAAACCTTTGCGACATTATGGTTGCATCGGTGTTGGGAGTACTGGGCACATTTCTGTCATATTCACGGTAAACAGTTGCATAGGTAAAGTTCAGCAAACTGTCGCGGATAAAGTCCATGTGCACATAATCATTCTCTCCTCCATTGTGCCCCCCACCTGTACCTTCGTTGCGGGCAATGCCCATACCTACGTTAAGCCAGGTTTGGGTTTCGTCAATATCTCTTTCGTATTCAATCGTCCGTTGCACCTGGGTTTCCACATGGGCCACAGTTTCTGCTGAGAACCGGCCAACAAACACTTCGTTGTAACTGTCGGCTCCAACAATATAGCCATACATATTGTCGGAATACACGCTGCCAATCAGGTAGCTCGGAACCTGCTGGTGGTCGCCGACTAAAAGCAAATGGGTAAGGCCGTTGGTATTGTAATAATTCGCAACATAGCTTTTTATTTGTGCGTGGGTGGCTCCAACAGTGGCAACATCCACCATTTCAATAGGGCGGCCAATGGTTTTTTTCCAGGCAACAAAAGGCTCCATTGCGGCCATGAACGGGCCGTGGCAGATCACCAGCATATTGCCCTCTTCAGCGAGTATGGGGTAGCGATTGAGGGAATAATTGATGAAATGCCGCTTATAAATTTCAACAAATTCCCGGTCGGTTTTTTCCGGCAAGGTTGCGCGAACAAACTGATTCGCTCCTCCAGAACCTGTGTTGAACACCTCAACAATGAGTTCGTGGTAAACACGCAGGATTTTGCTCACGGGGTTGTAGCTGAACGGATAAATGGTTACGACCTGTCCGCGGAAATCTCTGAAGATAAATGGTTGCTGTAATTCTGCCCGCTGGTTGGGATAAAAAGCATCAGCATCATACATCTCACCCCAGGTGTAAGGGACCGTTTCCGGATCTATGCTTCTGGCGAAATCGCCTTTTGAAGGTGCAATATCAATATTGTGAAAATCGGTGAAAGAGGATTTCAGCACTTGCACATCCATCAGCGCCCGATCGGGAATAATTACCGAAACACCGTATCTGGGCAGATCCGGCGCTCCCTTTTCAAGCATGGAAACCATTCCCGGAACGCTGATGATATTTTCCTTCCCTTTGGGCGTTACAACAGGGATCGTAAAAAAACCAGGGACAGTAAATTGTATAACTGTGCTTTCATTAGAAGACGCGATCAGCTTTTGATTTATTTGTATCGGATATTCCGACCCTATATTCACCCACTGCCGGCCGAAAATATTTAAACAAACCAGCAGAAAAGCAATCAGCAAAGGAAAACGGTTCAGCATTCTCATAGTATTCATCAGATTAACCAAAGATCAAATTTGAAAATCAGAAGACCAACGCACTTACGAAATATTGGTATAATAAATTCCAAAAGTAATTAATCGTGATCACTTATGGTATAACCGGGGTATACTGAATCAATACTCTGATTAAAATCGCCGGGAATTATTCTTTTTCTGACTACTGTTGTGCTTAAAAAAACAATTGTGAGAAACTACTGCCTTACAAGCTTGATAGCGATCATCTCTGCTTCATTGATTACATGCAGGATGTAGATACCTCGGGGTAAAGCCGAAAGATCAAGTTCATGCTGTTTGGCACCGGAGAGCTTTTGCTGCATCACGCAATCACCCATTATATCGTAAATGGCAATGGTATATTCCACGGATTTCAACAGGTTCGTGATTTCCAGATTTACCAGGCCTTTAGTCGGGTTGGGGAAAATATGAACAAAAGTTTGATTTGGTGAAAACCCAGGCGTAGGCTCATGATTGTGTATTTCTTCCGAAGCCAGTAATGATTCTGGCAGTAAGCAGTATTCCTCTGAGATTCTCGCCCATAAATTTCCATCGTAATGCACAACGGTTTCAGGAGAAAAGATAATCCGTTCTCCGGCTATGAGGTTCATGATGCCACCAGCATAAACCACAAGGTCTGAAACATAAATACTCTCAGTGGCATTGATACATTCATTCATGCCGCTTTCAATAATTTCCTTATGCACATACTGAACTGCAGGTATGCTGACCGAGAAGTTTGCAACCAAAGCACGGTCATTTTCTGCTTCAAAACTGTACTCAGCATTTGTGGAAACCTCCGTGCCGTTTTCTGTCCAGTTCACAAAATGGTGACCAGGCTCGGGAATGGCCGATAAGTAAACCGTTTCGCCTTGTTCGTATTCACCGCTTCCCGTTACCGACCCAAATGCCGGATTATTTGGTGAGGCGGCAATGTTGTAAACAAAAAGTGTTGAAAAAGTGGATGGGCCGCTCCAATCGCTCAGGTTTACAGTGGCTCCGCCACAATCTGCCTGAACATAGAAATCATATTCCGTCCCGGAGGTCAAACTCTCAAGTGTAAAAGGGTTATCTGTTAATCCTTCGATCAATGTTCCATTTCCTGGTTCAAAGCCTGTTTCGCCCCACTCGATATTCCACATGCTTTCTTCGCCGGTGGGATCCCACTCCAGGTCGGCGGTACTGGCAGAAATACTGGAAGCAATCAAATTCGTGACCGCAAAACATTGAACCTGAGGTTCGTAGTGCACGGTGATGGTCCAGGAGTTGTTGTCCACTTTATTATTGTATGTCAGACACCCTGCATAACCAGACGAGCTCCAGGTTCTCCCTGCATGCAATTCGAAAGCAATTGCTCCGCCACCGCTTACCCCATTGGCAATTTCCAGTCCGGTTCGGTTATAGGCATATGTTCCTCCATATCCCGATCCGGAATAAATCTGGGCCTCGGCAACGCCTCCGGCTGAAATACATCGCAATTGTGAGCGTTGTTCCAGCATCCAGCCGTTGTTTTGCGTGGTCATGGTGTAACTCACATCCACACCGGTAATTACTGATCCTTCAGGAATGTTTACGGTTAATACACCGGGGCAGGCAGAAGAGCCCGGAAGCGTTGTAAACAAATTATCGGTTGGAATATCACCAAAGGTATAAGTAGCGCTCGAAGAATTGGTTATCGGTAAAATATTTATAAAATCATGCTTTGTTTCAAGGTATTGCCCATCTAACAATAGGCTTACGGTCTTCAAACCAGGTGTGTCATAAATAAGAATATGGGGGCCCTGGCCATTGGCTGTAGCTGGGTTGGCTCCCTCTCCAAAATTCCATTGCCAGGATGAAAAACTTCCCCCACCTGAAGCATCCGTAAAAGTAATTGGATCGCCGGTAAAAGCAGTGGTGGGGTGTGCATTAAAGTTGGCATAAGGGCCGGTTGGAGTCCCTGTGATCAATACATCATCCACATCCCAGTAATAACCCCAGCTTCCGGAATAATTCCATTTTATCCTCACCTGCGGTTGGTTGTTTAGTGCGGGGATTTGCTGAGAAAAAAATGCAGGATTGGTTGTTGAGGAAGTCCAGGCTTGAATATTGGTCCAACTGGCGCCATTGTCAATACTATATGCCAGGGTGGCTGATGAGCCGGTATATTCACGGAAATAATGTGTAAACGAAAGGGTGATGCTGATGTAATTTGTCAGATCCAGAACCGGGGTAATGAGGTTGGAGTTTTGCGAATTGCCGTTGCCATAGGCATCGCTGTTCAAAAATGCATAATTGCCTGTTGTTCCTGATAATCCTCCATTGTGTGTTCCGAATTGCCAAACCTGACCATTTCCCTGATTATCGGTAACTTCCCAGCATAATGGAATGGTGGCAGATGCATTAAAATCCTGGTTCAACGGCAGGGTGTTGAAAACATCGCAGAAAGTTGATGCCTGGGCGCTTTTGCCTGAGGAATATTCATTTTCAGGGTTAAAGGAATATGCCCTGTAAAAATATGGGGTGGCAGCTTCCAGTATGGTATGACTGTATAAAGAGTTTGACCCCCGGTACAGAACTATTCCTCCACCAGGAATGGTATTGCCAGCATAGTAAATAGTGCCGTGAACCGGTGACCCGAAAGCCCCATCAGGCGACCACACGAGCATCACATCATCATTATTGCCATTTTTCGTCCATGAAAGGTCAATTTGTGTTGTGCTGACTGCTGTTGCGCTCAAACTGGCAGGGTTTAATACCCCTGATAACAAATCCTGCAACGCAAGTAAAGCCAGGTTTGCATTCAGCCTTCCTGAGCCAAGCTGGCCAGAGTAAGAAGGGTTTTGGGGATAGTGATTGTCAACATTTTCAACCAGCAAATCCCATACTTCTGAATTATCGGGTATCAGGCTGTTTCTTTCGGCATAGGAAAGAAGCAGTGCAGCCACTCCCGACACATGCGGGCACGCCATGGATGTTCCCTGGTAAAAATCATAACTGCTTCCTGTAATCGTGCTGCGCACACCTCTGGCAGCAACCGAGTTGGTTTCGCCTCCAGGCGCTGAGATATCAATCCATGAACCATAATTTGAATACCATGATTTTTGGTCCTGGTTGTTGGTTCCGGCCACTGATAGGGCGCCGGAATAATAAGCCGGATAAAAGTTTGATGAAGAGTTGCTGTTTCCGGCTGCAAAGATGGTGATTCCACCGTTCATCACATCGCCGCCACCATTCACATTGAAATAATCAATGGCATCAAGAACATTCTGCTCGTAATAATTTGCACTTGTATAACCCCAACTGTTTTGCGAGATGGCTGCGCCGTTATCCGCTGCCCAAACAGGCGCGATATGAAACCCGCCATTGGAGCTTGAGGTAAAAACCTGGCAACTCATTAACCTCACCCCATCGCCGGTTCCCGAACCGCCGGCAACCCCTGCAACGCCTGTGCTGTTATTGGTGACCGCAGCTACGGTTCCGGCAACATGGGTCCCATGATTTCCCGGGCTGATGACAGAGGTATTGTTCACAAAATTATAACCATAATGCCCCTGCGCATTTTGCCACATATTGGCTGCCAGGTCAGGATGGTTGAACTGAATTCCGTCGTCAACAATGGCAACCACAACGGCTGTGTTTCCTTTTTCAATCTCCCATGCTTCCCTTAAATCAATGTCAGCGCCCGGGGTGCCATTTTGCTGGCCGGTATTATAATAATGCCACTGTTGGCTGAATTGCGGGTCGTTCGGGGTCCAGCTACGGCTATTTTGCTGTTCTTTTTCATCATTGGCTCTCCCGGATTCAATGTTCGAGATCAGTATTTTCCTGAACTCGGGTTCTGCTATATCAACCTCACCGAGGGCCTGGTAGGCCTCCACCAGCGTCGGTATATCCGCTTTTTCAGGAAACTGCAGGCGATACCACAAATGAAAGCCCCATGCTTTGTGTTTCTCGCTAAAGGTATTTTGCAGGGCGTCGTGCCGGAAGTGCTGATTAAAATCCTTTAAGCTGAAACGATGGTTCAGTTCATCCAGCGCCGGCATATGAAAACTGATCAGACCGTTATCCAGCCTGAGGGCAGGGTTACCATCGAGATGTGAGGCTGCATCTTGTTTAAGCCGGATCAGTATAACTCCGGGTTCACAGGCCTGGGGTGGCAATGAAGTAAGGTCAACCGGCGGACGTTCGCCCCGTTTTACCATGTATCCGTTGCCCTGGGTATTTGCAGTTGCGGGCATGGCGATTGTGATGTGTAAAAGGAAAAAAACCGAAGCAAGAAAAAAAAACGGTGGTGTAAATGTTTTCATTAGTGGTAAGAGTGTAGTTATCAATCCTGTTCATGGGTCTATGCCTGTAAGTCAAAAACCACTGATATGTCTTGCTTTACACCTGGCAGGGCGGGCAGGTACTAATGGGTAAGGACTTTTCGGAATGGGCTCATTTATAGTGCTGCAAATATATTAATTCTTCAGGAGGCAAAGGTAAACTCAGTAAATCGTATGTCATAAAAAAACCCGTCAGGCGTGAGATTTGCCTGGCGGGTTTTCAACCATTGCTGCTTTTTCAAGCGGTTATGGTTATTTTGCAGATTTATTTACATCCTTACTGCTTAATCAGCCTAACAGCGCCCATTTCTTCACCGTTGATTACGCGGATGATATAGATGCCGCGCGGCATGGCCGAAATGTTGAACTCATAAAGCATTGCGCCCTCAAGTTCGTTCCGGAATACCCTTTCGCCCATCATGCTGTAAATCTCAACATTGATCTTTGATGCCTGTCCGGCACCGGTAAGTTCAATATTGAAATTGCTGGTGGTGGGGTTTGGATAAACTTTGAAGAACGATTCTGATTTTGCAATCACAGGCAATTCTTCGGGGATGATCACATCTTCGGCTGCTATCATTGAAAGCGGTAAAGAGCAGGGAGTAAAATTATCAATTTTGGCAAGGAAGAAGCCGCTGGCTCCCGGTGTGATCAGCACATCCACACCAAGTGTGATGCTGGTTTGGGCGGTCAGATAAGCCGTACCGCCGTCTTTCACTTCAAAATCAGTGGCCGTGATGATGCCGCCTGAACGGATATCGGCAATGGCTCCGGTTTCTACCGTAGCGCCGTCAATTTCAACCTCATCCTGTGCATCAAGGCAGTCGTCAACCGCACCATCAACAAACCTGTAGGATGGAGGCCCTGAAGGATTTACAGTCAGGATACCCGAAACATTGTCCACACCATCCCAGAAACCACCATTATAGCCGCCATAAAGGTATGAACCACAAATCTGTCCAAACCTGTAACGGTAAGCATAATAATAGATGCCTGGTTCAAGGCCGCCGGCTATGTCGGCAACATACTCATCGTTTCCTCCGGCTTTTCCATTAAATGTAGCCTGCATCCAGTTATCCCATCCCGATGGATCAGTATCTTCATCGCTGATACCAACCCATGCTTCCAATATATAAATATAGCCAAGCGATGGATCATTTGTCACAAGCGGGATATGCACCTGTCCATAAACATCATAAGAACCGCCTTCGGTGATACTTTCGGCGCCTGGCCATTGCAGGTTCGCCCATGCAATGGTGCCGCCAAATACATCGCAGGTAGAAACCTCATCATCAACAACAATGCTGCGGTTATCTCCACCCTGATATTCTCCATTATTCCAGGTGGCTTCATCAAATACACGGAAATACTTGTACTCATAATAACCAGCAGGCAGATTCAGCGTTAGTGTGTAAACATCAGTTACCGCGCCCGGCTGCATAAGCAGATCATCGTTTGAACCCGGTGTATCCCAGGTTGCTCCCGGGAAGGTACCAGCCATGTAGATATCCGTTACATCCGGATCAAAACCGTCAATGGTGGTAATATCCACATTGAAGGTGACGGGGTAACGTCTTATGTCAACACAGATGTCATCAACATACAGCCGCCACATATCGGCGTCGCTGTAAGCATGCCATCCAATGTAATATACACCGGTAACATCAGGCGTAAATACTCCGGATGCCAATTGATAAGCTGTATTGGTAATTGAACCATTGTTCCATATGGTTCCACCTGTCATTCCGGCAGCAGCAGGCGAACTGCCCCACATTACTTTCAGCGCCTCCGGAAAACCTGAACTCTGGGCCCTGTAATAAAACTCAACCTGATACTCAACGCCGGCTTCAAGGTTTAATCCGGGGCTGAAGAACCAATCATCGCTAGGTAAGAATTCATTGTACAATATTGACATTGCATTGGGTGCAGAATAAGGGTTGGTGGTGTATGTTGCCCACTGATATGCATCATTGTTATCATTGGTCACCGTCATGCAAACCGGAATGGCCGGAGCTGTAACACCATCAAAGTTCTCGCACCAGGGGAGGTCAATGGGCAAGCAATCCGTAGTAAACGAACCCATAGCACTCCACTCGCTTTCATCACTAACACCGCAAATGGCCTTTACCTTATACTGGTAGGTTGTTTCCGGATCAAGCCCGGTGAATGGGTGTGAATTTGCAAAGATGCCAGTTACGTTAGCAGTTTCGGTAAAGGTATAAGGAGCTACGCCATACTCAATTTCAAATTCGCCGGCGGTGCTGGTCCACTGCACCTGGGCGCCGTCAGTGCTGGTGCTGATGGTGGTAAGTCCCGTAGGCGGAGGACAGGAAACCGGGGTTGAGAAGAAGAATGGCCCGCTCCATTCGCTGCTACTGTGATCCCTGGGTAAACATTCATGTACAATGATGCCGCCCATCATGGTGGGTTGCCACCATTCAAACAGCGGAGATTCTGCCGGAGGCGCCATAGGAGCCATTTCAATTATTATGTTATCGCCCCAAACATCCAGCGAAACCCATTCAGGATTGAAGTCTTCAACGATATACAGCAATTCAATCCACTGCATTGTGCCGGGAGGTATCATCATCGGCGCCTTAATGGGTGATCTCTGGATAAACTGTTCCTGATTTGGCATAGGGAATCCTGGCAATGGAAGAGGCGGAGTGACCCAATCGGGAGTACTCCAGTTAATTACATACTGCAGTATTCCGGGTTGACCCGGATCAAAAGTTGTAATCCAGAATCCGACCCTGATCTTCTTCATGCGGGTAAGGTCTAGCGGATCGTTATACCACCAGATATTCCACCAGGGTTGACCGGGTGCATCATCATACAGGTACCATATGCCGTCTTCCTGCAATTCAGGGTCAAATGTGCCACCACTTTGTCCTTCATCAAGTATGCCTGACTCTGGCATTGCCATCCAGAAGTTGCCAATCCTGGGTGTGTCAAAACCATTGCAATAGGCTTTTACGTGAAACTCATAGCCGGTTTCAGGCGTTAGCGGGCTGGCCAGCCAGGGGTTATCGGGTGTAAAGTAATCACTTAATAAGGAAGTGCCTGATCCCGGGCTAAAGCCTGGAGCGCCTACCTCAACATGCCAGAGAGTTTCTGTACCACCGGGTGTCCAGCCGAGTGTTGCGCTGGTGGGCGTAAGGTTGGTGGCAGTGAGGTTGGATGGAGCAGGGCAAGCGGCGCCAGGCGTAACTACCACAGTATAATCCTCAACTTCTCCGAAAGTGAAGGTTTCACAGGGATTAGTGCTGTAAGCATTCCACTTTAGATTAACACGCATAACGGTGCTGCCAAGAACTGCATCCGGTGGAACAACAATATTATTCGTAACCGTACAACCAGATGTATTACAAGTACCAATCTCTGTTCTTTCACTTGCCTCGAAAACACCGTTTTGGTTCCAGTCAATCCATACTGTGACAAACTCATCGTATGATCCATTAATAAAAATGGTAGCTGAAAAAGGATATGTCTCACCCTTTTGAACAGTACCTGATATTGCCTTGAAATTAGAATATCCGGTTGAACCACTATTGTTATTAATTCCTGCAAATGTCACATTGGTTATCCATTCATCAGTAAGATTTGTAGCTGCCGAGGAGCAGTAAATAAGCTGAGAAGTGCCTGATACAGCAACATTCTTGGTAACTGCACCTCCACCGGCATTGGTAATATCGCCTGAGTAATCTGTAGCTGGTGCAGTTGGTTTAAACCTCACATAAATGGGGGTTGCCGGCAATGTAGCAGAAGTGTAAGGTACCAGCACACTCGTTGCGAAACCTGAGCCGCTTGTTAATGAAACCTCAAATCCGGCTGGGGCTGTTACGGTAATATCATCCGGGAAACCGGTTAAAAATACTCCACTGAGGTCATAAGTCTGCTCTGCCGATGTTTGACCAGCGGGAACATAGCCAAAAGCAAGGTTTCCTGGAACTACATTCAAAATAGGGTCTGATGGAAGTTGCTCCCAAACGACATTATCAATCAGCGCACTGTAGCCTGGTGTTGGCGGCTGCCTGAAAGCAAGTATTTGATTTGCACCAGGTGCTGTTCCGGGAATTACTTCGCAATCCTGATAAACAGTAGTTGAAGTAGTTGTAAATGATTGTAACAGAACAAAGCTTGCAGGGTCAGTAGGATCGGTCATATAGCCAACCTGAACAACACCACCAACTGTAAAGTTTGCCCTGAGTTTAAAAGTTAGTCTATGCGTACCAGCGCCCAGATTGCTGAGCGGGGGCATTGTAACTGTGGCCCCGTATGTACCACTGCCTGCATAAATATAAAGACAATTAGGGGCAGAAAAATTACCAGAAGTTTGGGTAGATGCAGACCCTTCTGTCCCAACCTTAGCCCAGCACACTGGCAAGGCAGGGGTTGTTACTCCATCAAAATTCTCACTAAAGGTTGTTACCGCATCGCACAGGGTCCAAACGCTCAACGTTCCTGAAAAAGCACTATAGCAATCGCCATCTACCGCCCTGACTCTTACATAATACAAGGTGCTGGCTGATAAGCCTGTAACGTTATCGCTCAAATTAGTTCCGACATTTTTACCATTGTATCCTGCAACAAAGTTGGTGAAGGAGTTATCTGTGGCCACATCCAACAGATATTCAACATCGGATGTGGTTGAAGCCGTCCAGTTTGCAGTGAACTGATTTGTTTGAACTCCACTGGCAGTGGGTGTGCCTGGGGTTCCTACCGCCGTAGCACAGGTTGTTACTTCAGCATAGAGTGGACTGGTGGTTAAATAAACCGGTCCGTAGCATCCTGTTGAATTATAACTGTACACATAGTAATCGTAAGTTGTTCCGGCTGTAAGTCCTGTTTCGTTAAAGGTAGTGGCCGGGCCGGCATACCTTACTGTTCCTGCTCCCAGTGCTGTTCCTGCAGTGTAATTGGAAAAATCAGAAGGATCGGTAACTGTAGCTCCCGAAGCATATCGCACAACAAGGTAATTATCAGGTTCCGGGCTGGCAGCGGTAAATGAGCCGGTGAAGGTGGTGGTTGTCATGAAAGAGGACACAAAATTGGTGGGTTGTGCAGTTGGAGCATCACAAGGTGTAAGGTTGCCATAAGCAAAATACGAACTCAGGGATGCTGCAGGAATGGCTGAACCGGTGCGTAGCACAGGTGGTGGGCCTGCATTGAATACGGAGCTAACAGGTATGGCTCCATAAACGCCATCGGCTGCAGTACTCTCCAGCAACTGATTGCCTGTAACAATATTATTTTCACCTATCTGCAGGAAAGAATTGGTGAGGTTAGCCCCTCCAGATAAAACGCTGGCCTCCCAACGCGCCGAAGATAAATTGGTTACTCCGGTTGCGGCAGTTCCGTCATTTGTAGTAAATGTTTCACCGGTAAACACAACCGGACCGCCAGCGCTTGTGGATGGATCAATCCAGATGGGTTGATAAACACCATCTTTACCTACCGGGAATAAAGTTGTAGGGGCATAGGTTCCTGTAGCAGTTCGGCTGGCAGGGAAAGTACGCGCAAACGGCCCGTTGATGTATGCCGTGGCCGAACCGCCTGATAAAGTTCCTGCCGCGGTGGCCGTTCCCAGGGTAAGGAGGTTCACAGTTTTTGATCCGGTAACCGTATTTACGATTCCCTGAGTAAGTGTAAGCGTACCGCTCAATGAAAGGGGCACATTTAGGGTAACACCCGCAACGTTTGAATTGTTAATGGTAAAGCTTGTAAGGTTGGCTGTTGGTGAGGCTGCAAGGTTTCGGAAGGTTCCTGCCCCGGATATGGCCTGAGCGTTAGAAGATGGGCTAAAACTAACAGAACCTCCATCGACAAAAGTGCTGTTAGTCATTTGCAAACCGGTTGTTGATGTAAAAACACCTCCGGCATTTACGACCAGGTTCCCGTTAATATAGATAAGATGCATCCTTAACTCTCCGCCACCATTTACAGTAACATTCCCCCATACCGGCTGTTGATATGTACTTGAAACAAATCGGTTTGTACCCGATGGACCTTCGACAATTACATTGCCGAAAGGCATCCCTGTTGTTGTAGCCCACGTATCTACCCTGAATCCATTGGTTGCATTACCACCGGGATCTGTAGAAGTTCCATCACCAAAACGAATGGTGTGTCCGGTTGTTACATTTACAGGCCCATTAACAGTGCCGTTCAGCCTCAATACAAGCGAAGCAGTCGTATTTGCATGCGGATCCACAATGGTTAATGTTCCGCCTGTAAGGTTAACACTGTTCAAGGCGCTGACATTCAGATTTACAATTGCAACACCCGATGCCACACTGTTTGCCGCAATACCGGCATCATTTCCGTCAATGTTTATGTCACCACCATTTTGGTTAAAGACGGAGCCTGTTACACAATTCAGGTTGCCATTTATATTCAGGGTACCACCGTTGACAGTAAGTGTTCCGTTGTTAGTTAAGGTGTTGTTGTTCAGGGTGCAGCCAACGGTTAAATCGCCGCTGGCTACCACGAGGGTACCACCTGAGGCAATGGTGACACCTTTGGCAACATTTCCAGCCGAGTTAACAGTTACCGTGTGGTCGGAAGCAATAGTTACCAAATTGTCGCATACGGGCGCTATCCCTTTATTCCATGTTGCTGCATTGTTATAGTCCCCGCTGGCTACAGATAAAAACGGGACATCATCAGCGTTGATACCCATATAAATTGCACCCCCGGTTAATTCAGCAGTTGTAAGACCACTTCTCTGAGCACCAGGAGTTGTAGTGCCATTTTGATGTGCGCCCGGTAAGGCAGCAGAGGCATACATCAGGCGGCTGTTGCCGTTTAAGGCTAAATAAGCACTCGGTGCAACCGTGGCAGGCTCGTGGGTTCCGGAGACATACACATAACCATTTTCGGCAGTTACAGTCCAGTATCCGTTAAACCTGTCGGTGATGGTGTAAGCGCCGTCATCAATACTAAGCCCTGTGGTCATACCGGTACCGTCGGTATACACAACGGCCAGTTCACCGGCAGTATTACCTGTGGTGGAACTTGTTGAACGTTCAACCCAAAAAGACCTGTTCTGCCCCAAACTGTTGATAAACGGATATCTTGAGGTGGTTGTTGTGGGATCAGACCCTGCATTGATGGATGAGCCGGTTTGTGCAGTAGTCCACCATCTGGCATATTTTGCGCCTGGGAGGAAACCGGAACCGGTACCCACTGTTAAAGTGTTACCGGCAGCATTATGTCCCCAGGTCATTTTGTAGCCTGTCATCTCAACCTTTGCATTGGTTAAGCTTAGGTTGTAAGCGATGTTAATGTTGAACTGCCAGTTTATATTGGGTATGGCAGTATTGGTATTGTTGAGGGTGAGATTCCTGATGAACCCGTTATTAAACGTACCCGCACCACTCACGGTTTGAACCGTTGTACCATTAAGTGTGAGGTTTCCGGCAGTTGTTGAGCCAACTGAAATATCAATGGTTCCATTATTGGTGATGTTTCCTGCCACATTCAGTGTTTTTCCGGTGGTTCCCTGGAAAACATTAAACAAACCACCACTATTCACAACAAGGTTTCCGTTCACAGCGAAAGAGGCAGGGGTTGAGCCATAAGCTAATGTGCCGTTAATGGTCAGGTTGTTAATTGCAAGTCCGGTTGCATTAATGGTAACCGTATGGTCCGAAGCAATGGTTGCGTTATCAACAGATGCCGGTGCAACGCCTCCCACCCAGGTGCTGCCTGCATTCCAGTCCCCTGTTTGGGCAGAAACAAAGTTGCCCGGTGGGTCAGTGGTTCTGTCTCCTGTTAGTTCAGCAGATCCGGCAGATCCTTCATTGTTTGCAGTTACCTTAAAATAGTAGGTTGTATTTGGGATGAGCCCTGTGACCGTACTATTATATGCGGTACCAGTAGTAGCTGTTGAAGTAGAATTGACAGCAGTTACAACAACATTCTGCGTAAAAGCTGCATCGGTGGCCCTTGTAAGCCTGAAAAAGGTTTCAGAGGTAGAATTGTCCTCCCAGTTCACAACCATCCCGGTACTTGTTACACCGGTAAAACTCAAATTAATGGGCGCGGAAGGGATATCGGATTGTGGGGTAAAAGTAAATAGCCTCCGTGCGCCGTCAGCCGTACTGTTTAAATTAACCATATCTGAGCCAGCAGCAAAAGAAGAAGTAGTGAGGCTTGTGTTTGAGCTATTGTAAGCAGGTGTTGTTGTTATTGTTACAACTTGTCCAATTTGTCCCGTTGCTGTTCCGGATGAAAAATAAATACCTCGAAGAACTGCTGAAGTATGTGTATTGTACATTCTTCCATAAATAAACTCAATAGTTCCATTTTCACTTAAAACAGCCTGAAGTGTGCAAAAGGGAGCGGACGCTGTGCTGCCATAATGCATTCTTAGATCTACCCATTCTACAATTAAACTTCTGTTTGGCGCTGTACCAGTCACCTTGTAATGTGCTTTCCCCGAGGCCATCAGTGCGTTATCTCCACTGATGGGTGCTATCAGAGGAGCTCCTAATGTTGGAGATTGCTGTGCTCCGCCTATAGCTGTAGCGCCAAGTCTTAATTGTCCGTTTGAGTTAATACTGAAATCTGTATAGGGCATTCCCATAAAGTAAAAGGTAAAGCCGATTTCAAATACTGTGGAGGCAACATCATCCCTATAAGTTCCGGTAGCAAAAATGTCGGTTGTTTGGCTACTCATATCAATTAACGAACCGTCAGTTGCTGTTGAGTAAACATAATTTGCTGTACTTTGTCCCATTGAGCCACCAGCCCACATGAACAATAGCATTAAGCTTAGTAGTAATTTTCTCATAACTGTTTTGATTTTTGGTTTACTAAAAATTGGTTGATTAGGATAATATATTGATTTGTAAATAATACGACCTATGCTGTTAAACAATAGAAAGGTCTAAAAGAAGAAAATGTAGCGTTGTGGCGGCAACCGGATCGGATAGAAAAATAGCTGGCTAAGTTAATCCATTTAACAGCCCATGTCAATGGGGTTTTGAAATTTTTCGCAATATTTCGGTTTATTTTGCAATCTATTTTTATGCTTACAAAAAAAATTTAGTAATAATCTTAATTACAGACATTTGGCTTCAATGCCGATTCTAAAACTCTGGCTATTCTATGCCTTGAAGCGATGAATAAAAGCCATCAAGATGATATTTCCCATCTGAATGTGGTTTCAAATGAAAAACCCCGCCCTAAAATGAGGGCAGGGTTTTATTAGAAATGCACCGTTCAACTTGCCTGAAGATGCCGTTGGAGCATCAAAAGAACAAGTCTACTGCTTAATCAGCCTAACAGCGCCCATTTCTTCACCGTTGATTACGCGGATGATATAGATGCCGCGTGGCATGGCCGAAATGTTGAACTCATAAAGCATTGCGCCCTCAGGTTCGCTCCGGAATACCCTTTCGCCCATCATGCTGTAAATCTCAACATGGGTCTTTGATGCCTGTTCGGCACCGGTAAGTTCAATATTGAAATTGCCGGTGGTGGGGTTGGGATATACTTTGAAGAACGATTCTGATTTTGCAATCACAGGCAATTCTTCGGGGATGATCACATCTTCGGCTGCTATCATTGAAAGCGGTAAAGAGCAGGGAGTAAAATTATCAATTTTGGCAAGGAAGAAGCCGCTGGCTCCCGGTGTGATCAGCACATCCACACCAAGTGTGATGCTGGTTTGGGCGGTCAGATAAGCCGTACCGCCGTCTTTCACTTCAAAATCAGTGGCCGTGATGATGCCGCCTGAACGGATATCGGCAATGGCTCCGGTTTCTACCGTAGCGCCGTCAATTTCAACCTCATCCTGTGCATCAAGGCAGTCGTCAACCGCACCATCAACAAACCTGTAGGATGGAGGCCCTGAAGGATTTACAGTCAGGATACCCGAAACATTGTCCACACCATCCCAGAAACCACCATTATAGCCGCCATAAAGGTATGAACCACAAATCTGTCCAAACCTGTAACGGTAAGCATAATAATAGATGCCTGGTTCAAGGCCGCCGGCTATGTCGGCAACATACTCATCGTTTCCTCCGGCTTTTCCATTAAATGTAGCCTGCATCCAGTTATCCCATCCCGATGGATCAGTATCTTCATCGCTGATACCAACCCATGCTTCCAATATATAAATATAGCCAAGCGATGGATCATTTGTCACAAGCGGGATATGCACCTGTCCATAAACATCATAAGAACCGCCTTCGGTGATACTTTCGGCGCCTGGCCATTGCAGGTTCGCCCATGCAATGGTGCCGCCAAATACATCGCAGGTAGAAACCTCATCATCAACAACAATGCTGCGGTTATCTCCACCCTGATATTCTCCATTATTCCAGGTGGCTTCATCAAATACACGGAAATACTTGTACTCATAATAACCAGCAGGCAGATTCAGCGTTAGTGTGTAAACATCAGTTACCGCGCCCGGCTGCATAAGCAGATCATCGTTTGAACCCGGTGTATCCCAGGTTGCTCCCGGGAAGGTACCAGCCATGTAGATATCCGTTACATCCGGATCAAAACCGTCAATGGTGGTAATATCCACATTGAAGGTGACGGGGTAACGTCTTATGTCAACACAGATGTCATCAACATACAGCCGCCACATATCGGCGTCGCTGTAAGCATGCCATCCAATGTAATATACACCGGTAACATCAGGCGTAAATACTCCGGATGCCAATTGATAAGCTGTATTGGTAATTGAACCATTGTTCCATATGGTTCCACCTGTCATTCCGGCAGCAGCAGGCGAACTGCCCCACATTACTTTCAGCGCCTCCGGAAAACCTGAACTCTGGGCCCTGTAATAAAACTCAACCTGATACTCAACGCCGGCTTCAAGGTTTAATCCGGGGCTGAAGAACCAATCATCGCTAGGTAAGAATTCATTGTACAATATTGACATTGCATTGGGTGCAGAATAAGGGTTGGTGGTGTATGTTGCCCACTGATATGCATCATTGTTATCATTGGTCACCGTCATGCAAACCGGAATGGCCGGAGCTGTAACACCATCAAAGTTCTCGCACCAGGGGAGGTCAATGGGCAAGCAATCCGTAGTAAACGAACCCATAGCACTCCACTCGCTTTCATCACTAACACCGCAAATGGCCTTTACCTTATACTGGTAGGTTGTTTCCGGATCAAGCCCGGTGAATGGGTGTGAATTTGCAAAGATGCCAGTTACGTTAGCAGTTTCGGTAAAGGTATA
>ERZ869909.228-NODE-228-length-83631-cov-5.027252_pt1 | contig 83631 bp, 72 predicted proteins | sample MGYA00520892_ERZ869909 | MGnify/ENA primary metagenome ERZ869909 (study PRJEB32215, sample SAMEA104723947) | bioreactor metagenome | biome: bioreactor; feature: anaerobic bioreactor; material: water | place: China | collected 2015-03-12 ...
TTGCTAAGCAGCCGGTCTGCCCGTTTGATGCTGTGTTTTTCGCACGTATCGCTGTCAATGCCCCGGCCAATGGCGGTGACCGTACAGCGCTGATGCTGCAGCAAGCTTTGTGTTGCTGAAAGTAGTGATGAAAATCTGGTCTTATGCATCCGTTCAGGGGTGACAAAAGAGAGAAAATGAGCGAGCATAGTTTTTGCATTCATGGCTGTTAGTGAGTTGAAATTTTTGGCGAAAGATCAGATCGTGAACGGCCATGAATGTTCCCTTCTCGCCTAACTTTTTGTTTTAACTAGCCCATTTGTGGGGATACCTCAGGATGCATACATAACTTTGTAATAGAAAGCCATCGTCAATTAAGTGAGAACCATAACTTCAATGGTGATTTACGATGACGATTTGTATTTTAAATCTTGTGGAGGTTAAATTTTGAATGGCCATAAATTTTTGTCAATGTTTACAGTTTTGATAAAGCCAGCCTTGCTTATCATGCTGGGTTTGATTGTTTCATTGCCTATAGCGGTTCAGGCTAGTGTTGTGGCAGTAGGGCCTTTGCATATTGATTACCTCCGAATCAGTGATGCAACAAATACACTCTATATTAAACCTGTCGGAAATCTCGAGGTGATTAATAGCTCCTGCAGTGCACGAGATTTTTATGCAGTTGATCCATCCGATGAATTATTCAACCAAATGTATAGCATGTTACATGCAGCCGGTACAGCTGGCAAAAAAGTACGGGTCTGGATTTCAGACGTAGCCGGCGATTGCAAGTTGAATCGGCAAAGGGTTCGTTTGGTCGAGATTCAATTTGGGTCTTAATTTAACTTTTCTGATGAATCAATCCTAGGAACGAGGATTTATGCGTTTACGTATTCTATTTATAGTTGCTGTTGCAATTTCATGTTTTAGTGCGGCCACTAATGCTGCCACGATAACCGGTTATGTAGAGCGAATTTATCCAAGCGGTCACTATGTCAATTTTCGTTTGAAAGGAGACTCTTGCAAACTATCTGGCAGTGCTGGCAATACGTACTGGCGATTCCGCTTATCCACAGAAGTAGAGCATGCATGGTTTAGCATGTTGCTGGCTGCTGCGCATAATAAGAGCCAAGTAAGAATCTCGGTGCCTTCATGTACACCTCAAGAATCGCAAGTCATTCGATATTTATTCATTGATATCGATTGAAAAACTTCAGAACGTTAATAACAAATCCAAATGGAGACTCTAAATGAAATATGGCTTTCGATGTATTTTTTTGTTCCTAGTTTTGACTCTAGGTATTGATGCCGCTGAGGTGAAGGAAAAAGATGATGAAGTATTTATCAGTGCTAATGCAGGTACTTTGTCGGCTACTCGGGATCAGCCTGGTTGGCATACCATTCAACGGATTTACTCCTGGACGGATGGCCATGTTCAGATCTGGATGACGCCAGGAGAGGTTGTGCATAGCTGCACTGAAACCAGCTATCCTAGACGCTATATTATGAGATCCGATGTGCTAGGTTTCAACGAAAAACTTTCCATTTTGCTTTCGGCGCAAGTTTCCAAGCAACGGGTTAGGCTACGGTACAGTTGTGGTAGTAATGGCGTGCCTTATATTCAAGCCGTTCGAATGATGCATTAACACTCAGTGATATGGGCTTACTAAATTAGGATGGTTTATGCTAAAAATCTTCTTTGTAATTTTTTTAATGGCGCTTTTTCCTTTTTCGATGGCCATAGGGGCCGGTTTTAGCCTTATTCATGAAAAGGAGCAGGAGGACAGTGAGCCTATTTCAGCATTATCATCGAATCAGCATTCGCCATGGGGAGCACGAATCAGTTCATTAACCATGGGAGCTGGTGGAACGCTTTATGTGTATATGGACAACAGTAATCTGGTTAATCCAGCTGGTTGCTCTAATTCAGGTCGTTACGTTTTACCTTCGAGTCACGATGTATTTGAACGGTTGTATTCACTCATTCTTAGCGCCCATGTTTCGAAAACTGAGATCCGGTTTCAAATCAACGGTTCGGCTTGCGCTGGTTCGAGCCCGGAAATTCTCAATGCAAGGACGCGAAATTAGCCTACTATTGGCGGTTTTTTTGGGGATCTGTTGGGACCAATCTGATAAGCAAAGATAAACTACAGTAGATCAGTAAAAAGGTCTGTAACGAAATTTGCGACATTTTCTACGACCGTAGCCGCCTACTGTTGGAATCAATTGAAGTGGGTGTATTCCTTCTTCATCTGCCGGTACTGATTTTGTTTGCAACATGATTGCTTGATATGTAAATCCGTTCCTATTATTTAGTTAGATTGAAAGTGAGGATTTTAATGAAAAGATTAACTTTGGCCTTAGCACTGCTTTTCGTATCAAGTGCTGCCTTTGCTCAACCAGTCATGGCTTGTGGTGAGGTAGAGCGACTGCGAGTTTGGGCGAGTGGTAGTGATGAATATGGAATCTGGGTGGAATATAAATCTAATCCACAGACATGTCCCGGGGGCTTTTTTCTGCCACATGCTTCTACAAATAAGGATTTTTTGTATAGCTTAATACTCTCGGCTAAGGCAACTGGAGATAAGATATGCATACAGACATACCCAGAAAGATCAAACTGGAAAATTGGTAGTCGTTGTAGGATAAACTATGCAATGCACCAATGAGTTTTAAAGGTATATCAAATAGTTTATCTAGCTTAGATGAGTTAATCTGATGTGTTTTTTTAGGGGGTTGGGTTGAAGTTATTTATATTCAGTGTGTTTTTGTGTTTTGCTTCGGTTGATGCATTTGCAAGAGTTAATTGCCCTGCAGCTACCGTAAGTATGATTCAAGTGGAAAGTAATTTTGTGTTATACCAGCAACATGGTGGGCCATGGCGCCGGCTGGGTGTTTTGGATGATGTTGGCACAAAAGAAAGGTTATCTGTTTTATTGGCTGCGCAAATGAGTGGTAAGAAAGTGTTTGTTTCATACAAAAACAGCCAATATGATTGTTCGGTCACAAACACAACCGAATCTGCTTATATTGTACGAATTTATGCCGAGTAACCTTTAACAAAACATGAGTGTTAGCTAACGCCCCAACCAATCCAACTGCCCGCGGGTATTGGCACGCTTTTTCATCAGGTTTTCAATCAGCGGCGTTAAAATCAGTTCCATCGCCAGCCCCATCTTGCCGCCCGGTACCACCAGCGTATTGACCCGCGACATAAAAGAGCCGTGGATCATCTGCAGGTAGTAGGGGAAATCCACATGCTTGATGCCGCGAAAACGGACCACGACAAAACTTTCATCCAGTGACGGGATGTCTTTGGCGCTGAACGGGTTGGAGGTATCCACCGTAGGCACCCGCTGGAAGTTGATGTGGGTGCGGGAAAACTGTGGGGTAATAAAGTTGATGTAATCGTCCATACTGCGCACGATGCTGGACATCACCGCTTCACGGCTGTGGCCACGATCATGGGTATCGCGGATGATTTTCTGGATCCACTCTAAGTTCACAATCGGCACCATGCCAATCAGCAGGTCGACGTGCTGCGCTACGTTGTGCTGGTCAGTGACGGCGCCGCCATGCAGGCCTTCGTAAAACAGCAAATCGGTATTGGGGCGCAGTTCCTGCCAGGGGGTAAAAGTGCCAGGTAGTTGGTTATAGGGCACTGCCTCTTCGAAGGTGTGCAGGTACTTGCGGTAGCGGCCACTGCCATTGCTGCCGTAGCTGGCGAAAAAGTCTTCCAGCGCGCCAAAATCATTCGCTTCCGGGCCAAAGTAGCTGATGTGTTTGCCTTGCTCCATCGCCTTCCGCACTGCCAAATCCATTTCCGGCCGGCTGTAACGATGAAAGCAATCGCCTTCGATAAAGGCTGCATCCACACCTAAAGTGCGAAAAATATGCTGAAACGCATTGCTGGTGGTACTGGTTCCGGCACCTGAGGAGCCGGTAATGGCAATGATTGGATTTTTATCGGACACAACAAGCCCACCCTATGGTATTGGATCCATACCTTATAAGACCTGAGTTATTGAGGCAAGTTGCTTTCATTTAATCCTGATCCGTCACATGCATCGCCTGGTAGCGCTTTTCCATCAACTGCTGCATGATGCGGGCTTCGGTATGGCTGACGCCTAGTTCGCATCGCAGTTTGTCCAGCATCGGTGCAGCACCGGGCAGCAGTTGCCCGTCTTTATAGGCCTGATCCAGCGCCAGCTGATAGAACTGGCGGCGGCGTGATAGTTGCTCGGAAAAACCGGAAGCCAAAATACCGGCTGGCAAGGCCACCATGCCAATACCAACGATGGTGATCAGGCCGCCAAAGAGTTTACCCAAGTCGGTTACAGGGGTGACATCGCCATAGCCCACCGTGGTGAGCGTGACCAAAGCCCACCACATCGCTTGAGGGATGGAGCTGAAGTGTTCGGGCTGAATGTCCTTCTCCAGCGAGTACATGGCACAAGCGGCTACCAGCATAATAATAAAGAGCACGGCAAAGGCGGCGAACAAGGAAAAGCGCTCTTCTTTAAACACATTCATCAATAGCTGCATCGCCCGCGAGTAGCGGGTAAGTTTGAACACCCTAAGCAACCGGAACACCCGCAGGTAGCGTAAATCCAGCTCAATAAAAAAGCCGAGATAAAACGGCAGAATGGCCAGCAAGTCGATAATGGCCATCGGTGAGCGGATATAACGCCAGCGTTTTTGCCAGGCGGTACCGCTTTGTTGCTGATATTCGGGTGCATCGACAATGCTCCAGATCCGGGCGCCGTATTCCAGCGTAAAGACGGTGATAGAAAACAGTTCAAAATAGAAGAAATGACGGTGATACGCCTGGTCGATTGCTTCGATGGACTGCAAAATCAGAGCAATAATATTCAGGCCTATCAGCAGGATCAGTGCAATATCTACCCAAAGGTAGCGCTTATCGTGTTCGGTGGAAGGTTCCAGCCATTTCGCCGTTATGGCACGTGAAAACATGTTGCAGAGTCCTTGTTGTTCCAATGTGGGAGAGATCTATGTCCAGTTTGCTACTTACTTTATTTATTGCGATGCTGCTGCCTTATCTGGCCAAGGCGCCTTTGGTTGTGGCAATGCACCGCGAACCTGAAGGATACGATAACCACAATCCGCGCCAGCAGTAAGCCAGGCTGAGTGGCTTTGGCCAACGAGCGAATGCTGCGCATTACAACAGCTTTGAAGCCTTGCTTATCTATGCCTGTGCTGTGCTGGCGACCGGTTTGGCCGGAGGCCCTGATCAACTGAGCCTGGTGCTGGGTTGGGTTTTTGTGCTGAGTCGCTGTGGCTACTTGCTGTGTTACTGGTACGATGCTGCAACGATTCGATCCCTTATTTGGTTGGTGAGCATGGCGGCAGCTTTTAGCATGATAGGCCGGGCTATCTGGGGAAGTTAGCCCGGCTTAGTTTGTTTAGTTCATTCGAAAGGTCAGGATAATGGGATCATGATCCGATGAACGGTACGGCGTTGGTGCATACAGCTTTTGTTGTTGTGTCAGGCTTTTGTAGTCCAGGCTGTATTGCAGTAAGACAGGTTCATCGGCATTAATGGCCCAATGCTCCACCCGTGGTTCCAATGCGGTGAAGGCTGGGCTTGCCAAAGCATGATCCAGCGAGCCGCTTTTGCCCCGAAACACAAATGAGTAGGAGGGGCCATTGCTATCGGCATCGAGATACTGCCAGCCCAAGTGCTCCAGTAAGCGGATGGGATCTTCCATCCGGTAGGCATTAAGGTCACCCATCAACAACTGGTAAGGGGTGGTGATACCGGTTGGCTGTTGTGCTAACCAATGATGCAGGGCCTCTGCTGCTTCCAACCGTGCCGCATTCCAGCAAGCCTGGCCATCGCCCTGATCGCGCATTTCTGTAAACTGCGGGTGCTCACGTCTGGGGCAACCGCCCTTGGATTTGAAATGATTGACGCTCACTGTCAGCATTTTCTGTGAAGACAAATCCAGAAAACTCTGGGCTACCGGTGCCCGGTGCAGTTGATGAAAAGGTGGCTGTGGCTGGGTGGCGGCTGTACCTGCTTGCTGCACGGCATCTGGTCGGTAAATCAGGCCAACTTTGATGGCATCGGTGCCAGGGGCTTCTGCCGTCTTTACCAAGGCGTAGGGTCGATCCGTCGCTGCATTTAATGCGGCCACCAAAGTGGCGATGGCACTGCCATCATCATAGCCATTATTTTCCAGTTCAATCAGTCCGACAATATCAGCATCCATTGCCAGAATAGCGGCGGTCAATTTAGCCTGTTGCCGTTCTAGCTCCAGTTGACTGCTGGCGCCGCGACGGGTCGGGAAGGAAGGCTCCTGATCGGCGCCGGTAAAAAAATTCAACACATTAAAGCTGGCCACCCTAAGTTCACCATTCTGGCGTGGTGCCGGCGGGGATGGCCTTGGGTTCTTAGGCTGCCAGTCGGGCTGGCGGGTGGGCACCAACCGGTAGCCACGCACATCCTGAAACAGAATGCCTTCAACACCACTGAACGTATCGCCAAGGCGCAGACTGTGCTCTGCGCTTAAACCTGATGGCGGGTAAGGCAAGGGTTCCGGGTTTTGCTCCAGGCTACCATCATCCAGCACTAGCATACGGCGCTCTTGCAGCGCTTCATGCGCCTGGGCGGCTTCACCTGGCAGATGGATCTGGGTGGGGGTCCATAAACGTTTATCGGCCAGCGTCAGCTCACCAAAGCGGCCTAGTCCAAAGGTGCTGTTCACTACCAGTGGTTGCTCGAAGCGTAGCCACATGCCTTCCAGTGCTTCCCAGCTAAGCTGCTCCGGCAACGGCAGTTGTACACTAAGCGGTTTGATCTGGCTCTGACCGCAGTGTTGCAGTGCCACATCAATCAGGCTGGTCAGTTGTTCGATTTCCGCCACCCGGCCCTGAATGGCCAGCAACTGGCCTGGTTGCAACTGGGTAAGGCGGCCATCATCCGGCAAAAAGAGTGCCTGGGAAGCCGCTTGAAGTTCTGCTGGCTCACTTTGTTGCAACAACCAGCCCGCTCGTGGGGTATCGGGATAGATGTAAGCTGTTAACACCCCCTGGGTCAGCACGGTCTGGCCGAGTTTAGGGCTTTGGTCTCCTTCACCCTGAATGCTGGAGATGGGGGTGACTGGCAGTTGGCACAGCTCGGTAGCCGGTTGGGTGCAACTACTGAGTGCCAGGCTGCTGGCAAGGGCAAAACAAAAGCTGTAGAGGGTTTTCATGATGAGCTCGCTTTGAGAGTTTGGTGAAGCGGTGCTGAATAAAAACCCGCCGAAGCGGGTTGGTTGTCATTAGTTTGCTTTACTGCCCTGCTCACGGGCGACAGCCCGGTAGCCAATGTCTTTGCGGTAAAACATACCTTGCCAGCTGATTTGCTGTGCCAATTGATAAGCAGCCTGTTGCGCTGCAGTGACATTCTCGCCCAAAGCGGTGGCACAGAGCACCCTGCCACCATTGGTGACGACTTTGCCGTCTTTCAGCTCAGTGCCGGCATGAAACACCTTGGCTTTGGCCGAGTTAGCCGTGCTAAGCCCTTGAATTTCTGTACCCTTGGCGTAACTGTCCGGGTAGCCTCCGGCTGCCAGTACCACGCCAACAGCCGCATCCGAGCTAAACTGGATTTCGCTTTGCGCCAGCTTGCCCTGAACGGCGGCCTGACACAGCGCCACCAAATCCGATTCCAGTCGCATCATAATGGGCTGAGTTTCCGGATCGCCAAAGCGGCAATTGAATTCCAGTACCTTCGCAGTGCCATCCGGCGCTATCATCAGGCCTGCATACAAAAAGCCGGTAAAGACATTGCCCTCAGCGGCCATGCCGCGCACGGTTGGCTCAATCACCTGCTGCATCACCCAATCATGCACGGCCGGGGTGACTACCGGGGCGGGGGAGTAGGCACCCATGCCGCCGGTATTCGGACCTTTATCGCCTTCATCACGGGCTTTGTGATCCTGTGATGAGGCAAAGGGCAGCGCATGGCTGCCATCCACCATCACGATAAAGGAGGCTTCTTCCCCGGTCAGGAACTCTTCAATCACCACCCGGCTGCCGGCATCGCCAAACTTGTTGCCGGCCAGCATATCGTCGATCGCGGCAAAGGCTTCGGCTTCGGTTTGGGCAATAATGACGCCTTTACCAGCCGCTAAGCCATCGGCTTTAATGACGATGGGCGTCCCCAGTTGCTGCACAAAGGCTTTGGCCGGGGCAATGTCCGTGAACGTTTGGTAGGCAGCGGTTGGGATCTGATGGCGAGCCAGAAAGTCTTTGGCGAAGGCTTTGGAGCTTTCCAACTGGGCGGCTGCCTGGCTGGGACCAAAGATGGCCAGGCCGTCGGCACGAAACGCATCGACCATGCCTTTGGCCAGCGGAGCTTCCGGCCCAACGATGGTCAGCTCAATCTGCTGCTCTTTGGCAAAGGCCAACAGAGCGGCCACATCATCCGCCGCAATGGCGACATTGTGTAAGGCTGGCTCCAGCGCCGTACCGGCATTGCCGGGGGCCACAAAAACCTTTGTGACCAGAGGGGATTGGGCCGCTTTCCAGGCCAGTGCATGTTCGCGGCCACCGCCGCCGACTACCAGTACATTCATTCGATTGTCCGATTATTGCTGTTGAGGTTTACGAAATTTCAGGGTCATCCGGTCACTTTCACCAATGGCCAGATAACGATCCCGATCTTGTTCGCCAAGCCGCAAGCTGGGCGGTAAGGTCCAGACTCCGCGAGGGTGATCCGCGGTATCTCTGGGATTGGCATTGATTTCACTACTGGCTTCAAACACAAAACCAGCTTGCTCGGCCAGTTCAATGGCCAGGCTTTGCGGGAAGTAACCACTTTGGGTCCAGTCGCTGTCGCGTTTTGCCTCTGGCAGCCGGTGCTCAACCACGCCGAGCACACCACCAGGTTTTAATGCCTGGTAAAAGTGATGAAAGGCAATGCGCATAGCATCTTCACCACCTTGCATGTACCAGTTGTGCAGATTGCGAAACGTGAGCACGACATCGGCACTGGCGTCCGGAGCAATCTGAATCGAAGTCGTCGGAGCAAACTCGGTCATTTGAACCTTGCTGTAGACTGGATGCGATGCCATTTTCTCAGCAAAGCTGGCGCGAGAGCGCTGCGCAAACTCGGATGAACTGTTGGCCGGGAAATGGGCTGCATACAAGGTACCTTGCTGATGCAGCAAAGGAGCCAGGATTTCGGTGTACCAGCCAGCGCCGGGGGAAATTTCTACCACGGTGCTGTGCGGTGCGACTTCAAAAAACGACAAGGTTTCGACCGGATTGCGGTAGTGATCCCGTGCTTTATTGGCGGCGGTTCTGCTGGAGTGCTCAACCGCAGCCTGAATCGCGGTTTCAGTAGCAGCCAGTGAAGTGCTTAAGAGCAGTGCTGGTAGCAGCAGCCAACTAAATTTCATACCAATTGCAGTCATGGGGGTATCCTTCTTGGGTTGAAAGCATTCTATTTTACCCGGTGCGTCCAGCATCGGATTGGCTGGACACTACGCACACCGCCGAGGTGGGCTAGTGTAGCAAAGGCCAGCAAAAAATGCAGCGATTTACCGCACAGCTGTCCGCTGCACTGGATAGCGAGCGATGGTTCTGAAGGCGTTGCTGTTACCTCTTTTGCGCTTATTGTCAGACTATGGTGGGTAGGGTCTGTCCCTGCCGAGCCAGGCTATGCTAGAATAGCGCCCCTTCAAACAGGGTGCTTTATGCTGGATCAGATTAAAATTGTACTGGTGGGAACCACCCACAGTGGCAACATTGGCTCGGTAGCCAGAGCCATGAAAACCATGGGGTTAAGCCGACTTCGCCTGGTGCAGCCAAAAGCTGAACTGGATGGCCATGCCTACGCGCTTTCTGCTGGAGCCAGCGAACTACTCAGCCAGGCAGAGCACTTTGACTCGCTCGATCAAGCCATTGCCGATTGTGGTCTGGTAGTCGGTACCAGTGCCCGTTCCCGCACTTTATCCTGGCCCATGCTGGAGCCTAGAGCGCTCGGTGAACTGGCAGTGCAGGAAGCAGCCAGTCATCCGGTTGCCCTGGTTTTTGGTCGTGAAAGCAATGGGTTAAGCAACGAAGAGCTGCAACTGTGCAATTACCATGTTTGCATTCCTGCCAATCCTGACTATAGCTCGTTGAATCTGGCCATGGCGGTGCAAATTGTGGCCTATGAAGTGCGGGTTGCCGCCCTGGCGCGTGCGGAGCACTCTGAGCTGGCGGATGCCATCAATTACCCAACGGCCAGTCAGATGGACAATTTTTACCAGCACTTAGAGCAAACGCTGGATCAAACAGGTTTTATTATTCGCCAGCATCCAGGCTTGGTCATGACCAAACTAAGACGCTTGTTTAATCGCGCCAGGCCGGAAGAGGCTGAGTACAATATTCTGCGCGGCATGCTGACTTCCGTGCAGAAGCGCTTGGCTGGCACCGCTGAGAAAAAATAGTGGTGCGGCATGCAGGACCATAGCATCAAGGCTTGGGTTGCAATGCACAGTGATGGCCATAATACCTGACTAAATTACTAGGCTTTATACTTGACTAAAATAGTCAGGAATGTACAATAACCGCTATGAACACAGAGGTTGATGGCTACGCCATCCGGAGTACAGCATGAGATTGACATCGAAGGGGCGTTACGCAGTGACCGCAATGCTGGATGTCGCTTTGCACCATGGCAGCGGGCCTGTTTCTCTGGCCGATATTTCCGAGCGGCAGGGGATTTCCCTGTCGTATCTGGAACAACTATTTGCCCGCCTGCGCAAGCGTGGTTTGGTCAGCAGTGTGCGGGGCCCGGGTGGTGGTTATCAGTTGGGTCGTGAGGCGGCGCAGATTGCGGTAGCGGAAGTGATCAGTGCGGTTGACGAGTCGATCGATGCCACCCGTTGTCAGGGCAAGTCCGACTGTCAGGGTGGGGTGCGTTGTCTGACCCACAGCTTGTGGAGTGATCTCAGTCACCGGATTGAAGATTTTCTCACCAGCATCTCGCTGGCTGAACTGGTTGAGCAAAACGACGTACAAGGTGTAGCCAAACGTCAGGATAAAGCGGAAGCCGCGTCCTCCTCGGTAAACAAGATTGAAGTAAGTTGCCAGCTGTAGGCAGCCTAACTGGAGCCAAAGATGAAGTTACCTATTTATTTGGATTATGCGGCAACCACTCCGGTTGATCAGCGCGTGGCAGAAAAAATGATGCAGTACCTAACCTTCGAAGGTCAGTACGGCAACCCTGCATCGCGCTCACACCGCTTTGGCTGGCAAGCGGAAGAGGCCGTTGAGCTGGCCCGTAGTCAGGTCGCCGAACTGGTCAATGCCGATCCACGTGAAATTGTCTGGACCTCTGGTGCCACTGAGTCCAATAATCTGGCGATTAAAGGCGTTGCGGGCTTTTACCACAAAAAAGGCAAGCATTTAATTACGGTAAAAACCGAGCACAAAGCCGTACTGGATACCATGCGTGCGCTGGAGCGGGAAGGCTATGAGGTCACCTACCTGGATGTGGCTGCCAATGGCCTGCTGGATTTGGATGTGCTAAAAGCAGCGATCCGTCCAGATACCATCCTGATCAGTGTGATGTTCGTTAATAACGAGATTGGCGTGGTACAGGATATTCCAGCCATCGGTGAGCTGTGCCGCGAAAAAGGCATTGTGTTTCATGTTGATGCGGCGCAGGCAGCAGGCAAAGTCGATATCGATCTGCAGCAGTTGAAAGTGGATTTGATGTCCTTTTCAGCGCATAAAATTTACGGCCCGAAAGGAGTGGGTGCCTTGTACGTACGGCGTAAGCCACGTATCCGGTTGGAAGCACAAACCCATGGTGGCGGTCACGAGCGAGGCATGCGTTCAGGCACTTTAGCGACCCACCAACTGGTCGGAATGGGTGAAGCGTTCCGCATTGCCAAAGAAGAAATGGCGGCAGAGCGGCAGCGTTTTGAAGCCTTGCGTCAGCGGCTGTGGGATGGTGTAAAAGATATCGAGCAAGTGTTTTTAAATGGTGACGACGCGCAGCGCGTGCCAGGCATCACCAACATCAGCTTTAACTATGTGGAAGGCGAGTCGCTGATTATGGCATTGAAAGACATCGCCGTATCCTCAGGTTCGGCCTGTACTTCTGCCAGCCTGGAGCCTTCTTATGTCCTGCGGGCGCTTGGTCTGAGTGATGAACTGGCACACAGCTCGATCCGTTTTAGCATTGGTCGTTACACCACCGAAGCAGACATTGACCATACTGTGAAGGTGGTTAACGAGGCCATCAGCCGGCTGCGCGAGATGTCGCCGCTGTGGGATATGTACAAAGATGGCATCGATTTAAATTCAGTAGAGTGGGTTGCTCACTAAACTTAAGTAACTGACTCAGGAGGTTATAGCAATGGCTTACAGCAATAAAGTAATCGATCACTACGAAAACCCGCGCAATGTCGGCTCCTTTGCCAAAGACGATCCAACCATTGCCACCGGCATGGTCGGTGCACCTGCTTGTGGTGATGTGATGCGCTTGCAGCTGAAAGTAAATGAGCAGGGCGTGATTGAAGATGCTCGTTTTAAAACCTACGGTTGTGGCAGCGCCATTGCTTCCAGCTCACTGGTTACCGAGTGGGTGAAAGGCAAGACGCTGGATGAAGCACAAAAAATTACCAACACTGAAATTGCCCAGGAGCTGGCGTTGCCGCCGGTGAAAATTCACTGCTCCATTTTGGCCGAAGATGCCATCAAAGCAGCCATTGCCGATTACAAACAAAAGCAAGGTGCTCAGGGGTAAGCATGGCCATAACGATGACGGATGCAGCGGCGGACCGGGTTCGCCATTTCCTGAGCAATCGGGGTAAAGGCATCGGGCTGCGGGTTGGTGTGAAAACTACCGGCTGCTCTGGGCTTGCCTACGTGCTTGAGTTTGTGGATGATCTGAACCCGGACGATGAAGTATTCGATCAGCAGGGTATTAAGCTGATAGTCGATGGCAAAAGTCTGGTTTATATCGACGGCACCGAACTGGACTTTACCCGCGAAGGGCTTAACGAAGGCTTCAAGTTTAACAACCCCAATGTCAATGGGGAGTGTGGTTGCGGCGAGAGTTTCACGGTGTAGGAACCAGGCCTTGAATTACTTTGAGTTGTTTCAACTACCCCAACAGATGGAGCTGGACTCAGCCTTGCTGAGCCAGCACTATCTGCAGCTTCAGCGTCGCTTTCATCCGGATAATTTTGCCAATGCCAGCGAGCGGGACCGGCGTCAGTCGGTGCAGCAGGCGGCCCTGATCAACGACGCCTTCCAAACACTCAAGCATCCGCTACGACGCGCCGAGTACCTGCTGCAATGCCGCGGTATCGAACTCAAGCACGAGCAACAAAGCTTTCAGGACCCGGCATTTTTAATGCAGCAAATGGAACTTCGTGAGCAACTGGCCGACATCGCCGCTGCGTCTGAGCAAACAGAGCTGCTGCAGCAGTTTGAGCAAGAGCTGCAGCAAAATCAGCAGCAACTGCGCACTGACTTGGTGCAGGCGTTGGAGCAGCACTCTGAAAGTGGCAATCAACAAGCCGCATCGCTTCTTCGTAAACTTAAATTCTTTGATAAACTGCAGCAAGAGCTCGAGTTTATTGAACAGCAACGATAAGACAATTACCCATGGCATTATTACAAATCGCTGAGCCGGGACAAAGCTCGGCGCCGCATCAACACAAACTGGCGGCAGGCATCGATCTGGGCACCACCAACTCACTGGTTGCTACGGTACGCAGTGGCGAAGCACAAATTCTGCTCGGCAGTGATGATCAGCCGATGGTGCCATCGGCTGTGCGTTTTGTCAGTAGCGAAGTCACCGAAGTGGGGCAGGCTGCTTTGGATGCGGCAGTCTTTGATGCTGAGAATACCATTTTATCGGTCAAACGCTTTATGGGCCGGGGGTATGCTGAAATTGCCAACCAGGCAGAGCCATTGCCGTATCAACTGGTGGATCAATCCGGTCTGCTGGCTTTGCAAACCCGCCAGGGGGTGAAAAACCCGGTGGAAGTATCGGCAGAAATTCTAAAGCGTTTGCATGCCATTGCCAGTGAGCACTTAGCCGGTGAGCTCACCGGAGTTGTCATTACTGTGCCGGCCTATTTCGATGACGCTCAGCGTCAGGCCACCAAGGATGCAGCCCGACTGGCTGGTTTAACTGTACTGCGGTTACTGAATGAACCGACCGCTGCAGCTCTGGCCTATGGCCTGGACTCTGGCCAGGAAGGCGTGATAGCTGTCTATGACTTGGGCGGCGGCACCTTTGATATTTCGATCCTGCGTTTGCAAAAAGGCGTGTTTGAGGTGCTGGCTACCGGCGGCAATTCGGCGCTTGGCGGCGATGACTTCGACCAGGTCATTGTGGGTTGGTTGCTTGAGCAAACCGGTGAAACCGAGCGCTCTTCGCAAAGCCTGCGCGAATACAAATTGTTGGCACGGCGGTTAAAAGAAAAGCTTAGCCGGCATGAACAGGCCGATTTTGTGCTGCCTCTGGGGGATGAGGAATTCCGTGGCACGCTCGATCGCACTACCTTCGAACGCCTGATCCAGCCGCTGGTACGCAAAACCCTGCTGGCCTGTAAATCGGCAGTGCGTGATGCCGGTCTTCAGCTGGATGAGGTGTTGTCGGTGGTGATGGTGGGTGGCTCCACCCGGGTGCCTTTGGTGCGGCAGCAAGTGGCTGAGCTGTTTGGCAAAGAGCCGCTGACTTCGATAGATCCGGATCAGGTGGTAGCCCTTGGTGCGGCTATTCAGGCCAATGTGCTGGTTGGCAACAAAAGCGAGCAGGATACGCTGTTGCTGGATGTGATCCCGCTGTCGTTAGGCCTGGAAACCATGGGCGGCCTGGTGGAAAAAATTATTCCGCGCAATACCGTGATCCCGGTGGCCAAAGCCCAGGAGTTCACCACCTTCAAAGATGGTCAGACCGCGATGGCCATTCATGTCCTGCAAGGCGAGCGTGAACTGGTGGCCGATAATCGCTCACTGGCCCGCTTTGAGCTGCATGGTATTCCGCCGATGCCGGCGGGGGGCGCCCATATCCGGGTCACCTTTCAGGTCGATGCCGATGGCTTGTTGCATGTCACGGCGCAGGAAAAAAGCAGCGGTGTGGTCGCCAGTATTGAAGTCAAGCCATCCTATGGCCTGACCGACGAGCAAATTATGAGTATGATCACCGGCTCGATGCAGCATGCCAAGGCTGATATGCAAAAGCGCATGCTGTTAGAGCAGCAGGTGGAAGCCGACCGGGTGCTGGAAGCCGTGCAGGTCGCCCTGGTGGCTGATGGCCACTTGCTGGCAGCTGAAGAGCGTGAGCAGATAGAGCAGCAACTGGCAACCTTGCAACAGCAACGTCAGGGACAGGATGTAGATGCCATCAAGCTGGCCATCGAACGCGTCAATCACAGCACCGATCAGTTTGCAGCCCTGAGAATGGATCAGTCAATTCGAAACGCCCTGAAAGGGCATAAGGTGGATGAGGTTTAACCATGCCAAAAATTATTTTTCTGCCGCACGCAGAATTGTGCCCGCAAGGTGCTGAACTCGATGCTGCCAAAGGCGATACCATTTTGGATGTGGCGCTGCGCAACGGTATTTCGATTGAGCATGCCTGTGAAAAGTCATGTGCCTGTACCACCTGTCATGTGGTGGTTCGGGAAGGTTTTTACAGTTTAAATGAAAGCGATGAGCTGGAAGACGATATGCTGGATAAAGCCTGGGGCCTGGAACCTGAGTCCCGGCTTGGTTGTCAGGCGCACGTTGCTGATGAAGATCTGGTGGTGGAGATCCCGAAATACACCGTCAATATGGTCAGTGAAAATCACTAAGCTGCACTGCGAAGTCATCAGAGCCTTGTGCCGCTCTGTACCCGGTGCTATGGCCTGTTCGGCATCAGGTTGGCAGTACCCTGAAAAATTTTATGGCAGAAAATAGGTTTTTTGGCTGGGATCACGTATAATTTCGCGCCTTTAAAATTTAACCCATTCACTCAAGGAGCTCTTTCATGGCTTTAGAACGTACTTTCTCTATTGTTAAGCCGGATGCTGTTGCGAAAAATTTGATTGGCGCTATCTACCAGCGCTTTGAAGCAGCAGGCCTGCGTATTGTGGCGTCAAAAATGCTACACTTGAGCAAAGAACAGGCCGAGGGCTTCTACGCGGAGCACAAAGAGCGTCCTTTCTTCGGTGCTCTGGTTGCTTTTATGACCTCTGGTCCTGTGATGGTGCAGGTGTTGGAAGGTGAAGATGCGGTGCGTAAAAACCGCGAAATCATGGGTGCTACCAACCCGAAAGACGCACTGGCAGGAACATTACGTGCTGATTATGCCGACAGCATTGATGAAAATGCGGTCCATGGTTCAGATGCTGTTGAGTCGGCTGCCCGTGAAATTGCTTACTTCTTCACCGATGCGGAAGTTTGCCCACGTACCCGTTAATCGTTAACAGCGGTACCAAATCAAGGGGGCATAGCCCCCTTGTTGCGTCTTTGGCGCACAGCGCAATGATTGAACAGGAATAGATAGCATGACAACATCTGCTGCAAAAACCAATTTGCTGAATCTGACTCGTGAGCAAATGAAGTCGTTTTTTGCTGATCTTGGCGAGAAGCCTTTTCGCGCCGATCAGGTGATGAAGTGGATCTATCATTACTGTGTCGATGATTTCGACAAAATGACCAATGTGAACAAGGTACTGCGCGAGAAATTAAAGCAGTGTGCTGAAATCCGTGCTCCGGAAGTGGCCAGCCGTCAGGACAGTAAAGACGGTACCATCAAGTTTGTCATGCGACTGGATGGTGGTCAGGAAGTCGAAACGGTCTGGATCCCGGAAAAAGATCGCCGTACTCTCTGTGTTTCTTCACAGGTTGGCTGCGCGCTGGATTGCTCATTTTGCTCGACCGCGCAGCAGGGCTTTAACCGTAACCTGACGGTGGCTGAAATCATTGGCCAGGTCTGGCGTGTTTGTCAGTTGATTGGTAGTTATGGCGATACCGGGGAAAAACCAGTCACCAATGTGGTGATGATGGGGATGGGCGAGCCGCTGCTCAATATGAACAATGTGATCCCGGCGATGGAACTGATGATGGAAGACTACGGCTTTGGTTTGTCCAAACGCCGTGTCACGTTAAGTACTTCGGGGGTTGTGCCTGCGCTGGATGCCATGCTGGGCAAAATTGATGTGGCACTGGCTATCTCACTGCATGCCCCCAATAACGAGCTGCGTAACGAACTGGTGCCGGTCAATAAGAAGTACCCGATGGAAGATTTCCTGGCTTCGTCCCGGCGTTATGTTGAATGGTCCAAGGCCAATGATAAAGTCACAGTCGAGTACGTGATGCTGGAAGGCATTAACGACAGCATGGAGCAAGCCCATGAGCTGGCGCATGCACTGCGGGATACACCGGCCAAGATCAACCTGATTCCATTTAATCCGTATCCCGGATCTCCGTACGCCCGCTCCAGCAATTCGCGCATTGATCGTTTTAATAAAGTCTTGCAACAACATGGTTTTACCGTCATGGTACGTAAAACCCGTGGCGATGATATCGATGCCGCCTGTGGCCAGTTGGTCGGGGACGTGGTTGACAGAACCAAGCGTTTATTAAAAAAACAAATGAAAGGTCAGGCGATTTCAGTCAGAATGACATCATAAAGGTTGGCTCAGGACAAAAGTTATGCAAAAACTGTCGGTTAGCATGGTCGTGATGAGTGCATTGGTGTTGTCAGGCTGCGTGTCTGAAAGTACTTATGTTGGCTCAGAGCGGCCGGTGCAACAGCGGCAGGTGGATAACACCGAAGCAGCCCGAACCCGGATGTCGCTGGGACTGAATTATCTGCAACGGGGTGAAAATGCTCAGGCGATTTTTAACCTGGAACGCGCCAGAGCTTTGGCCCCGCAATTGCCTGAAGTCTACAATGCGCTGGCCTTTTACTACCAGAATGTCAATGAACCGGTACAGGCTGAGGCTGCATTCCAACAAGCGCTGGCCCGCGATCCGGACAACGCAGATACCTACAACAATTACGGCGCTTTTCTGTGTCAGCAGGGGAAGTACGATGAAGCGGAGCATTTGCTGCTGAGTGCTATTCGCCGGCCTGGTTACATGCGGGTGTCAGAAAGTTACGAAAACCTCGCCCTTTGCCAGTTACAACAAAATAATTTTAGCCGGGCTCAACGCTATCTTGAATCGGCTGTGCTGCACAGCGGCAATCGTATCAGTAGTTTGTTGAATTTAGCCGGGCTTGATTATGCGATGGGTAACCACCAACGAGCTCGTCAACATCTGACCCGGATCCAGCGTCTTGGCCATGTGTCAGCAAATACCTCGCTACTGAGCTATCTGATTGCTGATAAAGAGCTGGATAGTGAAACACAGCGCACTGCCCGTGAGTTGCTACTTCAGGTCTATCCGGACAGCGAAGCCGCGCGTCTGATGCGTCAGGAGCGGTTGCAGGATAGCGAGTACGAGCAACTTCGCGAGCGCTACAAGCAATATTTAATCTCCAATCTGGACTTGCCAGAGCCAGCTGCTCAGCCGGAAACTGCGACAGAGCAGCCGCAAATACGCATTGTGCGCCGTCATGAGCCGAGATCCGAGCCAGAAGTGCCCCGTCAATCTCAATCACTGACCCGTACCGCACAGAGGTCCGTAGCTGAAGCTGAACCGAGACCGGTCAGCCGTGCTGCCGACAGCCAACCTGAGCCGGAAACCGAGACACAACGGCTAGCGGATGAAGCCAGCTCGCTGGCTGATACCCTGGTAAGTCCGCAGGTGATTGCCGCCCCTGTCTGGTCCGCTCCAAAGCCTGAGCCCGACCAAGAGCCCACCCAAGAGCCAGAGCAAACCAGGCCACCAGTCCTGGAAATAGAGCCTTTCGCATTGCCGGCGTTTCGTTTTGAGCTTGACCCAAGGGTTGCAGAACCTGAACAGCCAGAGCCTGCGACTGAAGCAACAGAGCCCTATGCTGCAGAAATTATCAGCGAACAATCACTGGATTCTGAACTATTGACCACTGCATCGGTCCATAGCCCGGATGCTGAGCCAGAGAGCCTGGAGCTTCCTGAGTGGAGTCCCCAGACGGAAGCTATTGCTCCGGTAGACGGGCATTTAGAATCAGCAGAGGTTGCCTACCATATTGTGCAGCAAGGTGAGTCACTCTTTGCTATTTCCATGCGCTACAACCTTCGTTTAGAGCGGTTGCAGCAATGGAACCAATTATCACCCGGTGCGACCATCCGGGCGGGGCAACGCTTGTGGTTGGCTGAACCACCCTTGGAAGACGTAGTGGCAGCACCAAGTGAGGTGACTGTCGAGCGACCAGATACCCATGTTGTTGCTGAGGGGGATACCCTGTTTAATATTTCAATGCGCTACAATATTCGTCTTGCCCGCCTGCTGCACTGGAATAATCTGACCGAACGCAGCAGAGTGTATGTGGGGCAACGTATTTACCTGAAAGACCCGGCTGAACTAATCCATGACGACCGATAACACGCCAACAGAAACGACGGAGCAAAGTGCAGGGAGCTTGTTAAAAGCCGCCCGTGAGCAGAAGCAGTGGTCGCAAAAAGAAGTTGCCAGCCAGCTCAACCTTCGCTTATCTCTGATTGAGAGCATGGAAACGGATCAGTACGAAGCCAGTGTCCTGCCGACCTTCATTCGTGGTTATCTGCGCTCTTACGCCCGTTTACTGAAAATTTCCGAACAACAGGTGCTGGCCGCTTATGAACGGCATCATGGCAATCAGTCGATAGAACCACGGGCGATGCACAGTTTTTCAAACCGTACAGAAAAAGAGGCGACTGAAAGCCGTTTTATGCTGCTTACCTACCTGGTGGGTGCCATTTTACTGGGCTTATTGGTGCTGTGGTGGTGGCAAACCCATTGGTTGACTGATGACACCAATGCTGCAGTTAGCGAGCATGTGAGCGCACCGCTCGAGATGGAGACTGCAGTTGAGCCTGAGGCTACGCCTGCATCGGTTACTGACGCTCAACTTGTGCCCGAACAGCCGGAGCTGATTATGCCCATCGTGGAATCTGCTGTGCTGTCTGAGGCTGCCAGCTCAGCGCTGGCCCTGGGTCATGAAACCTTGTTGGCGGATGCACCCATACTCGACAGCCAGCAGTTAACCATGCGTTTTGCCGATGACTGCTGGATAGACGTGGTGGATGCGGATGGCTCCAGAGTGGCCTTTGGTACCAAGCGTGCTGGTTATCAGTTGCAGGTGCAAGGCCGTCCCCCTTTTACTGTGACCTTGGGCAATCCTTCGGTGGTTGAAATAACCTTGGATGCTGAACCGGTTGATATGTCCGGTTTTCGCTCTGGCCGGGTCGCTAAATTTTCTGTTCCGTTACAAGACTAAGCTATGTTTGCTGATAACCCTATTAAACGACGTAAAAGCAGCCAGATTATGGTTGGCACTGTGCCGGTTGGTGGCGATGCCCCGATCAGTGTGCAGTCAATGACCAATACCAAGACCACCGATGTTGATGCCACGGTAGCACAGATTAAAGCCATTGCCGCTGCCGGTGCCGATATGGTGCGGGTGTCGGTGCCTACCATGGATGCGGCAGAAGCGTTCCGCCTGATCAAACAGCAGTCGCCGGTGCCGCTGGTCGCGGATATTCACTTTGATTACCGCATCGCCCTGAAAGTGGCCGAATATGGTGTGGATTGTTTACGAATTAACCCGGGCAATATTGGTCGGGAAGATCGGATCCGCGCCGTGGTGGATTGCGCCAGAGACCACAACATTCCGATCCGGATCGGTGTCAATGGCGGTTCACTGGAAGCCGATATTCAGCAGAAATACGGTGAGCCAACCGCTGAGGCTTTGGTTGAGTCGGCCATGCGCCATGTCGATATCCTCGACCGGCTTAACTTTGAGCAGTTCAAAGTCAGTGTCAAAGCGTCGGATGTGTTTCTGGCCGTGGGTGCTTACCGTTTACTGGCTACCCAGATTAAGCAGCCGTTGCATTTAGGGATTACCGAAGCTGGTGGCGCCCGTGCTGGTGCTGTGAAATCAGCGATCGGCCTGGGCATGCTGCTGGCCGAAGGCATTGGTGATACGCTGCGGGTGTCGCTGGCGGCGGATCCGGTCGAAGAAGTAAAAGTGGGCTTCGATATCTTAAAATCACTGCGTATTCGCTCGCGCGGCATCAATTTTATTGCCTGCCCCAGCTGTTCACGGCAGGAGTTTGATGTGATCAAAACCATGAATGCGCTGGAACAGCGGTTAGAGGATGTGGTCGAGCCGCTCACCGTGTCGGTCATCGGCTGCGTGGTGAATGGCCCGGGTGAGGCCTTGGTCTCTGATCTGGCGGTAGCTGGAGCCAATCGGATGAGTGGTTTTTACATCAATGGTGAACGGCAAAAGCTGCGGTTGGACAATAACCAGATCGCTGAGCAACTGGAGCAACAGGTGCGTGATTACCTGAAGCGTAAGCAGCAACAGATTGCGGTCACGCAACTGGATCAGTAACAAAGCAGCGGGAAAGCTTGGTGTTTGGCACTGAAGCTCCTATAATCCCGTCTATTTTTTAGCAAAGCCGAGTAGAATAAGGTGTCAAAACAAGTACAGGCCATTCGTGGCATGAATGATTGTCTGCCTAAGGACAGCGGGCTCTGGCAATATGTCGAGCAGCAACTGCGGCAGACGGTAGCAAGCTACGGCTACCAGGAAATTCGCTTCCCCATTGTCGAAATGACTGAGCTGTTTAAGCGCTCGATCGGTGAAGTAACCGACATTGTTGAAAAAGAAATGTACACCTTCGACGATCGCAATGGCGATAGCCTGACGCTGCGACCGGAAGGAACGGCTTGCTGCGTCCGCGCGGGCAATGAGCATGGATTATTGTACAATCAGGAACAACGCCTCTGGTACATGGGGCCGATGTTTCGCCATGAACGGCCACAAAAAGGGCGCTACCGCCAGTTTCATCAGTTCGGTCTGGAAGCTTTTGGCATTGCCAGCAGCGATATTGATGCCGAAGTGATTCGCCTCAGTGCACAGTTATGGCAGCAACTGGGTTTAAGTAGCCATGTGCGACTGGAATTAAATACCTTAGGTAGCCCCGAAGCGCGTCAGCATTATCGGGCAGCCTTGGTGGAGTATCTATCTGCCCATCACGAGCTGTTGGATGAAGACAGCAAGCGGCGCTTGCACAGCAATCCACTGCGTATTCTGGACAGCAAAAACCCGGCTTTGGCTGAGGTATTAGCCAATGCGCCCAGGCTGGCCGACTACCTGGATACCGAGTCGGCTGAGCACTTTGCTGAGCTGCAGCAGCGCTTGACTGCTGCGGGCATCGAGTTTGTGGTCAATCCCCGTTTGGTGCGGGGGCTGGATTATTACAACAAAACTGTGTTTGAATGGGTCACCGATAGTTTGGGGGCTCAAGGGACCGTCTGTGCCGGTGGCCGTTACGATGGCCTGGTCGAGCAGTTAGGTGGTAAACCTTGCCCGGCCGTGGGCTTTGCGCTGGGCATGGAGCGGTTAATTCTGCTGCTGCAAACATTGGAGCTGGCACCGGCAGAACAGGCCCAGGCCGACTGGTATTTGATGGCCTCTGGCCTTGATGCGGAACTTGCGTTGATTCCGGTTGCCGAACAGCTACGCCAGGCTTTTCCCCATCAGCGGATGATGCAGCATTGCGGTGGTGGCGCCTTGAAAAAACAATTTAAAAAGGCCGATAAATCAGGTGCTAAGCTAGCGTTAGTACTGGGTAGTGATGAACTGGCCTCGGCAAGTATTACCATCAAGTGGCTGCGCCAGGAGCAGCCGCAGCAGCGTATTGCGCTGACCGGACTGGTCAGTTTTTTGCAAAACGAATTAGCGAAAGAATAACGGAGCAGTTATGGACGTTTACAGCAGTGAAGAACAACAGGTTGAAGCCATCAAGCGCTTCTGGAAAGAGTACGGCATCACCATCGTTGCAGGAACCATCCTGGGCTTAGGTGGTTTGTACGGCTTCCGTTATTATCAGGGTCACCAACTGGCTCAGGCTGAGCAGGCTTCTACAGGCTTTGAGCAATTGCTGCTGGCACAAGAGCAACAGTCTGCCGATTGGCTTCAGGACGCAGAGCGCTACATTGAAAGCAATAGCAAAACTGCTTATGCTACTTTTGCTGCCATGCTCAAAGCCCGCGACGCAGTGCTGGCGGGTGATTACAACCTGGCCGAACAGCAACTTAGCTGGGTGATTGCTCAGACTAAAGATCCGGTGATTGATGCGATTGCGCGCTTGCGCTTAGCCCGTGTCCATCTGCAGCAGCAGCAGTACAGTCAGGCACTGGCTTTACTGCAAAACACGTTTCCAGCCAGTTTCACCTTGCAACAGCAAGAGTTGAAAGGGGATATTCACCTGGCGCAAGGCGATGCTAGCGCTGCTAAGCAAGCTTATCAATTGGCCAAGGCCAGTGACGGAGCTCAGGCCAATCAACTGCTGAAAATTAAACTGGATGAGCTGGCTCATGTACAGACTGAGGGCATGCTGTGAATGTGATGTCGATGCGAACTCTGATAGCAAGCGCCCTGGTACTGGTGGTATTGGCTGGTTGCTCCTCTAAGAAAGAAAAGCTGGTGCTGCCATCGGTGAATAACCAGTTCCAACCGGTGTTGGCTTGGGATCATACCGCTGCCGATGGTGTGCAACACTTTGACTCCAGTCTGCGTCCGCTGATCCTGGATGGTAAGCTTTATGCCGCCAGCCGGACTGGCCTTATCACTGCTTTTGAGCTGGAAAGTGGCAAGCGCGTCTGGACCTACGATACCCGCCGCGACAGCGTGATCGGTTTTTGGCGTTTACTGAGTAATCGATCCAATACGACAGCGCGGGTGTCCGGTGGTTTATCGCATGGGTTTGGTCATCTGCTGTTTGGTACCGAAAATGGCGAGGTGATTGCCCTGGATCCTGCCACTGGTGAGCGGCGCTGGACCAGCAAAGTACCGGGTGAAGTCCTGGCTGCGCCGGCTGCCGGCGACGGCATGATTGTGGTCAATACCGGCTCCGGCTTTATTGTGGCGCTGAATCCGGCCGATGGCAGCCGGCGCTGGGCTTACGAGCAGGAACTGCCAGCACTGACCATTCGGGGTGTAGCCGAGCCAACGATCGTACCGGGTGGTGTGGTGTTTGGCTCTGGCTCTGGCAAAGTCGGGGTCTTGATTTCTGAGCATGGCTTACCCGCCTGGGAAGAGCAAATCGCTACCCCCCAAGGCGCCACTGATCTGGCTCGTTTAGTGGATGTCGATGCAAGGCCGCTGGTGGTGGGCAATACCGTTTATGCCATTGCTTACAACGGTGAACTGGTGGCGATGGAATTGAACTCAGGCCGCACCTTGTGGAAGCGTGATTATGCCAGTTTCCGCAATATGGCACTGGCAGATACGGTCCTCTATATTGTTGACTCGGTTGGTCGGGTGCATGCGCTGGACCGCCGCAATGGCCAGGAACTCTGGTCGCAAACTGCGCTGGAGCGTCACTTCCTGACCCCGCCAACGGTTTTTGGTGACTATCTGGTGTTTGGCGACAGCAAAGGTCATCTGCACTGGCTGGATCGTCGTACTGGCGATATGCTAGCCCGGCACCAATTCCACCGTTCAGGTATGTACGTTGCGCCGGTAACCAATGGCGACTACCTGGTATTGCAAAGCCGCAATGGTGAGCTGGTGGTATTACGCCAGCCGTAAAGCAGGTTGAAAACAGATTTATGCGTTAAGCTATAACAGGCTCCAGTGAGCCTGTTATTTTTATTTTGAGGTGAGCTCATGTTACCGGTCGTCGCTCTGGTTGGTCGTGCCAATGTTGGTAAATCAACCCTGTTTAATCGTTTAACCCGCACGCGGGATGCGCTGGTCGCTGACTTTCCTGGCCTGACCCGGGATCGCAAATACGGCTCAGTCGAGTTCGAAGAGTTGTCCTTTATCGTGGTCGATACCGGTGGTATTGATGGCGATGCCGAAGGCATCGAAGTGGAAATGGCCGATCAATCACTGCGGGCGATTGACGAGGCCGATATTGTACTCTTTATGCTGGATGCCAGGGCAGGTCTTACTGCCGGGGATATTGGCATTGCCGAGTATTTGCGTAAAGCGCAAAAGCAGGTATTTCTGGTTGCCAATAAAACCGATGGCCTGGATGCCGACAGTGCCATTGCCGAGTTTTACAGCTTGGGTTTGGGCCAGGTGTGGCCGATTGCAGCGGCCCATGGCCGTGGTTTATCGGTACTGTTAAATGAAGCTCTGCGGCCCTTGCTGGAACTGCCCGAGGTGTCTGAGCAGGATGAAACTGAGCCGGCTGATACGGCTGTGTCCGAGGATGACGATGCCTCGGCGGAAGCCGAGGCATTGCAGGATAAACCCATCAAGCTGGCCATCATTGGCCGGCCCAATGTGGGGAAATCGACCCTGACCAATCGTATTCTGGGTGAAGAGCGGGTGGTGGTGTTCGACATGCCGGGTACCACCCGTGACTCCATCTATATTCCGATGCAGCGTAATGAGCGCGATTATATTTTGATTGATACTGCCGGGGTAAGGCGGCGCGGCAAGATTGACGATAAAGTCGAAAAGTTTTCCGTCATTAAAACGCTGCAGGCCATTGAAGAGGCCAATGTGGTGTTGCTGGTGCTGGATGCCCGGCAGGGCATTGCCGATCAGGATCTCAGTTTGCTTGGTTTTGCATTGAATGCCGGTCGCTCACTGGTGATTGCAGTCAATAAATGGGATGGCTTAAACGAAGGCGTGAAAGATGAAGTCAAGCGCGAGTTGGATCGCCGGCTAGGTTTTATTGATTTTGCCCGGCTGCACTTTATTTCTGCTTTGCATGGCTCGGGGGTTGGTAACCTGTTTGAGTCGGTAGAAGAAGCCTACCAATCGGCTACCAAGCGGATCAATACCTCGATTCTTACCCAGATCATGAAGATGGCGCAGGATGATCATCAGCCGCCTTTGGTCAATGGTCGCCGTGTCAAGCTCAAGTATGCGCATGCCGGTGGCTACAACCCTCCGATTGTGGTGATCCATGGCAATCAGGTCAGTGCCTTGCCAGATTCCTACAAACGTTACCTGATGAACTATTACCGTAAGGCATTGCAGATTATGGGCACCCCGATCCGTATTGAGTTTCGGGAAGGCGATAACCCTTTTGCCACCGAGAAAAAGCGGGTCAGTATGACCCCGAATCAACAATACAAACTTGAGCGTTTGCTAAAAGCCCGCCAAAAGCTGAAAAAAAGTTAGTACCAGCCTGCACAGACTTTGTTGCAACTCAGGCAGTTGCAACAAAGTGTTTCAGCCTTCATAAAAGTTAACACTTCTTTGTTATCGCCACGCCCGGCTATCTGCTACTTTATAGGGTAATTTTTGCTCGTATAAAGGAAGCTATGATGAGCTTATGGTCCAAAGTTGCCATTGCTGTGGGCGTGTTGCTGCTTGGCATCGTTCTGGTAGTAGCCATTGTCAGTACTGCACCCAAGTCTGTAGAAGCTGATGCCGAGCGGGTGCAAGCCCCTCTGGTCAGTACCCAAACGCTGCAACCCAGAGCGCACCGCTTTGAAGTGCGGGTGTTTGGTGAGGTGCAGCCAAAAGAGAAAACTCGCTTAACGCCGGAAGTCGCCGGCCGTATTATTGCTATTCACCCTAACTTTGTTGCCGGTGGCGTCATTGCCAAAGGCGAAGTCATGGCGCAACTGGATGATGCCGATTATCAGGCGGCGGTGCTTTCCGCCGAGGCTGGTGTGGCCGCCGCCTATGCCGCACTGGAGCAGGAAAAAGCTCTGGGGCGGGTCGCGGCGCAGGAGCTTCGTCACCTATCACCTGGCGAGGTCTCCGCACTGGGGTTACGCAAGCCGCAGCTGCACAGTGCCGAAGCGGGTGTGAAGTCGGCTCAGGCCGCCTTGCAAAAGGCCAAGCGTGATTTGGAGCGTACCCAAATTGTTGCACCTTACGATGCGTTGGTGATAAGCCGCAGTGTCGGTCTTGGTCAGGTCGTTTCCGCAGCGACGGCTCTGGGTGAGATTTACAGCGTTGAGCAGGCTGAAATCCATTTGCCGGTCGCAGGTTTTGACGCCCGCTTCTTACCGCAACCAGTGGCGGGTATCCCGGCTCAGGTGCAGTTCGATGGCCATCAGCGCCGCGCGGAAGTGGTGCGTGATTTAGGAGTGATCCATGGTCAGACCCGGATGGGGCATCTGGTGGTACAGGTGGATGATCCCTACAGCCTGAACTCAGCGCAGCCGGTGCTTCGTTTTGGTCACTACGTCGAGGTGATCCTGTCTGGCCAGACTCATCCGGCCTTGTTTGAAGTACCGCAGGACTCGGTGCAAAACCAGCAAGTTTGGCTGTTGAACGAAGACAACACCTTGCGTCGCCAACCGGTGCAAATAGTGCGGCAGGAAGGCAAAAGCGTGCTGATTGAGCAAGGACTGCAAGCCGGTGACCAGCTGGTGCTGTTGGCGCCCAGCTTTCCGCAGCCGGGCATGCAGGTGCGTACCGACAGCAATGGCAGTGAACTGGCCAAGGTGGAGTAAACCATGGATTACATCGATCCGAAACGGGGCATTATCGCCTGGTTTGCGAATAACCCAGTCGCTGCCAATCTGATGATGGTATTTATTCTGGTGATGGGTTTTGTCACCTACAACAGCATTCAACGGCAGATGTTTCCGCAAGTGGAAATCAATTATGTGCATATTAATGCTACTTTCCGTGGCGCCGCGCCGCAGGAGATTGAAGAAGGGATCCTGATTAAAATCGAGGAGGCCTTGCAGGATATTGAGGGCATTAAACGGGTGCGCAGTTTTGCCTGGCGCGGAGCAGGTCGCATCAGTGTTGAGCTGGAAGTGGGGGAGGACATCAGCAGTCGGCTCGATCAAATCAAGCTGCGGGTCGACTCCATCGGTACTTTCCCGGCAGGCATGGAGCCGCTGACAATTTATCAGGTGGAGTGGCGTCAGCAAGCGGTCGAGTTGGTGCTGACCGGCAGTGACGACTCGCTGGAACTAAAAGCTTTAGGACGTGAAATTCAGAACGAGCTGTTGCTGCTGGAGCAAATTAACTTCGTCAATTTTAACACCATGCCGGCCTGGGAAGTGGCGGTGGAAATCGCCCCGGAAACGCTGCAACGCTATAACCTGAGTCTGCAAGATGTCAGCCGAGCTATTCGTAATTATTCCGATAATCTGTCGGCCGGTATGATCCGCAGTGAGTCCGGCATGATCACGATCCGCTCAGAGCAGCGTGCTTACCGGGCAGATGAATTTGCCCGTATTCCGGTGATTTTGGGCCCTCAGGGCGAGCGGGTTCTGCTAGGGGATATTGCCAGCATTCATGACGGCTTTGAAGAGCGGGTCAATTACATGCGCAGCAATGGCAAGAATGCGGCGTTCTTGCAGGTCGAGGCCTCCAGCACCCAATCCTTGCCAGATGTAGCCCGCAGTGTCCACCAGTACATCGCCTTTAAAAATGCGCAGTTACCGGAAGGCTATCAACTGGATGCGCTGGTCGATATGACCTATTACCTGAATGGCCGCCTCAACATGATGTGGAGCAACCTGTTGCAGGGCTCGATATTGGTATTCTTAATGCTGATGCTGTTTTTACGGGTCAAGGTTGCGTTTTGGGTCATGTTGGGCTTACCGATTGCCTTTTTAGGCGCCATCTGGCTGATGCCGTTTGCCGGCGTTACCATCAACATTGTTACCTTGTTTGCCTTTATCATGGTACTGGGGATCGTGGTGGATGATGCCATTGTGATAGGGGAGAGCGCCTATCACGAGACGGAACAAAAAGGCCACAGTGTCGATAACATCGTACGCGGTGCCCGCCGGGTAGCCACACCAGCCACCTTTGGTGTGTTAACTACCATAGCGGTGTTTGCCCCCTTTATGTTTGCCCAGGGGATGGAGTCGAATGAGTTTCGAAATATCTCCATTGTGGTGGTGCTTTGCCTGATCTTTAGCCTGATCGAGTCCAAACTGATTTTACCGGCGCATTTGGCGCATAGTAAAATCAAACCCCTGGCCAAAGAGCACTGGCGCAGCCGATTCCAGCAAAATTTTCAGCAGTTTATCGAGCAGCGTTATCAACCCTTTTTACAGCGTTGCATCAGCCATCGTTATGCTACGTTAGCGGCCTTTGTCGCCTTACTGATGGTCAGCATCGCGTTGATGGCGTCCAATCATCTGCGTGTGGTGATGATGCCACCGGTACCGCACGACTACCCGGCCATCAGTTTTGAAATGCACCAAAATGCCTCCGAGCAGCAAACGCTGGAAAGTTTGCTGGCGATTGAAGCGATGATTTACCAGCAGGAAGAGCGGGTACTTGCAGAGACCGGTAAACCACTGGTGCAGGATGTATTTGCTTTTTTAAACAGCCAGACCAGCGGTCGGGTGGTGGTCACTTTGGTGCCTGAGGATGATCGGCCATTCAACGCCTTCACCTTATCCAGACGCTGGCGAGAAGCCATGCCAGAGTTGCCTGGGGTGCGGTTAATCCGGGTGCAGGATGATGTGATGAGCATGGGCGGGCAAAACAATCTGGAGTACCGCTTATTTGGCCGTGATATTGACCAGTTGAACCAGGCAGGCCTAGCCTTGATTGCGGATTTGGCAAAAATTCCCGGTGTGTTTGATTTAAGCTCCACCATCGACTCAGCTGGCAAAGAATTGAATTTGCAGTTAAAGCCGGTGGCCTATCAGCTGGGGTTAACACCGGCCGATTTGGCCAGCCAGGTGGGTTCTGGTTTTTACGGTCTGGAAGCGCAGCGCATGATCCGCGATGGCGACGAAGTGCGGGTGATGGTGCGTTACCCGCGCTTGCAACGTGAGCAAATCGGCGCGCTGGATTACAGCAAGGTTCGGTTGCCATCCGGTGACTTCGTGCTGTTGGGTGATGTCGCCGAGCTGGTGGAAGCGCCAGGCATTTCCCGTATAAACCGCGAGAATGGTTTCCGTACGGTGCGGGTGTCGGCCAATGTCGATCAGGCTCAGGTCACCACCTCTGAAGTGGTTCGGCTGGTTCGCTCTGAAGTCATGCCGGAACTGCTGGAGCGCTTTCCTGGCGTGCGAACCGAGCTGGGTGGTCAGATTGAAGAGCAGCAGCGCCAGCGCGATCAGATGTTTCTGTACATGATTGCCGGTTTGCTGATGGTCTATATTCTGTTGGCCATTCCGCTGAAAAGTTACAGTCAGCCGTTGATTGTGATGTCGGTGATCCCGTTCGGTATGATAGGTGCTGTGCTGGCGCACTTTGTGCTGGGTATGAATCTGTCGCTGTTTTCTTTCTTCGGGATGATTGCGGCCGCGGGTGTGGTCATCAACGACAGCCTGGTACTCACTGATTACGTCAATCAATCGCGGCGTGAAGGCTTATCGCTGGCCGACTCGGTGATGCGGGCCGGTAAAATGCGTTTTCGTGCCATCTTACTGACCTCCCTGACCACCTTCTTTGGTCTGGTACCGATAATGTTTGAAACCAGCCTGCAGGCGCAGTTTGTCATTCCGATGGCGGTATCCTTAAGTTTTGCGGTGCTGTTTGCCACCCTGATCACGCTGGTACTGGTGCCTTGCCTGTATCTGATTTTAGAAGATATGAAACGCCCCTTCAGGGCACTCAAGCGTCGCTTGTTTGGCAGCCCGGCTGCCTACGAAGCTTAACAGAAGGCGGGCAGCTGGCGCTGCCCGTTCTTTTTTGCGATACCCCGCTCCGTTTTCAGGACAGATGCTGCTTGTTTGCATCCGCTGCCCTGCTTATGCTGACCCCTACCATGATAAAAAAAGACCTGTCTTATGCGAAGAATAGCCTTACTGCTCGCTGGCTGCCTGGCCGGTACCTTGCATGCCCAGCAAGGCCCCCAGGCCTTTGTTGGTGCCACCTTACTGCCTATTGATGGCCCGGCGATAACGAATGGTACCTTGTTGGTGGAAGATGGCCTGATCCGGGCGATTGGCACCAATGTACCGATCCCGGCTGCTGCCACTGTGCACCGTATGGATGGCAAAGTTATTATGCCCGGTCTGGTGGATACCCATTCCCACATTGGTCAGGTGGCTGGTGCCGATAGCAGCGCGCCTATTCAGCCTGATGTGCGGGCGCTCGACTCCATCAACAGCCGCCACGCCGGTTTGATGAAAGCCAAAGCCGGTGGCATCACCACCGTCAATGTGATGCCAGGCTCCGGCCATTTACTGAGCGGCCAGACCAATTATCTGAAATTACGCAACGGCAGCAGTGTTGAAGCACTGGCCATTCGTACCGAGACGGGCGCTATGGCCGGTGGCATTAAAATGGCCAATGGTACCAATCCACTGCGCGCCTCTCCGTTTCCTGGTACCCGGGGTAAAGCGGCGGCTTTGATGCGTGCTCAGCTGGTGGCGGCTAAAGAATACTGCGACAAAAAAGACAGCGAGGCACCGCCACCGCGCCATATCGGTCACGATGCTTTGTGCGAAGTGTTTAGTGGTGAGCGCATCGTGCATCATCATACCCATCGCCATGACGATGTTCTGACGGTACTGCGGCTGGCCGATGAGTTTAACTTCCGTGTGGTGCTGCACCATGTCAGTGAAGGCGCTTTAGTTGCTGATGCGATTGCCAAAGCTGGTGTAGCGGCGTCCATCATTCATATCGACAGCCCTGGCGGCAAGTTGGAAGTGATGAATTTACTGCCGGATAACGGCAAGGTACTGGCCGATGCCGGCGTTTTGTTGGCCTATCATACCGATGATCCTATCACCGACTCGCGGTTATTTCTTCGCTCTGCAGCCATGGGCGTGCGCTTTGGTTTGGACCGAGAGACGGCGCTGCGCTCAGTCACGTTAAATGGTGCCAAAATGTTGGACCTGCAGGAGCGGGTAGGCAGTCTGACGGTTGGCAAAGATGCTGATTTTATCGTGCTGAGCGGCGATCCACTCAGTGTCTATACCCGGGTGGAGCAAACCTGGGTGGAGGGGGTAAAAGTGTTTGACCTGGCAGATCCGGAGCAGGCACTTTTTGCCACCGGCGGTTATGGCGCCGGTCGTGATCAGGTAGCCAGTGAGGTACTGCAGCTGGAGGCAGCACAATGAAAAGCGCATTGAAAAAAACAAGTTACTTGCTGGGTCTGAGTCTGCTGTCTGCTCATCTTCAGGCAGAAACCCTGGTGGTACTGGCCGAGCGGATCTATACCCAGGCCGGCCCGGTGATTGAAGCCGGTGCTATTGTGGTCGAAGACGGCAAAATACGTCAGGTCGGTCGTCAGGGCCAGCTGCGCTTGCCTGCCGGAGCTAAGACGTTGCAAGCGGCGGTGGTCACCCCTGGCCTGATTGATGCCCGTACTGTGGTTGGCCTGGCCGGTTATCTGAACCAGCCGCACGATCAGGATCAACTGGAAACCTCGGCTGCCATGCAACCACAACTACGGGCCCTGGATGCCTTTAACTCCCGCGAGCGCTTGGTAGACTGGGTGCGCAGCCTTGGTGTCACCACCTTGCATACCGGTCACGGCCCGGGGGCACTGATTTCCGGCCAGACCATGGTGCGTAAAAGTCATGGCAATCATGTTGATGATGGCATGATGCAACCGCTGGCCATGATTGCCGCTCAGCTGGGGCCGGGTGCTTTTGGCGCCGAAAACCGCAGTCCGGGCACCCGCTCCAAGCAAATTGCCATGCTGCGTCAGCAATTGATCAAGGCACAAGAGTATCAGCAAAAGCAGCAGCAAGCGGAGGAAGGCAAAGCACCGGCCCGTGATCTGGAGCTGGAAGCCTTGGTCAGTGTACTGGATGGCAGCACACCTTTGCTGATCACCGCCTATCGGGAGCAGGATATGCAATCGGCCCTTCGGATCGCCGAAGAGTTTGGCATTCGTATCGTGCTGGATGGTGCTGCTGAAGCCTATTTAATGCTGGATGCCATCAAAGCGGCGCAGGTGCCGGTGATTTTGCATCCGACCATGGCGCGGCAGTTTGGTGAGCTGGAAAATGCCAGCTTTACCACCGCGCAAAAGTTGCACCAGGCCGGTATTCCGTTTGCCCTGCAAAGTGGTTACGAGCGTTATGTGCCAAAAACCCGGGTGGTGCTGTGGGAAGCAGCCATGGCTGCAGCCTACGGACTGCCTTATGAGGTAGCGCTGGCAGCCATTACCATTGATGCGGCCCGTATCTTAGGCATTGATGAGCGGGTCGGCTCTATTGCAGTCGGTAAAGATGCCGATCTGGTGCTCTATACCGGCGATCCTTTTGAATACACCACCCAGGTCAGTCAGGTCATTATCAATGGCCAGTTGGTCAGTACCGAAGCGCATTAGCGCTCGATAGCAGTGACCTCGGCGACAAAAGAACCCTGAGCCAGTTTGGTACGAACCAACTGGCCTTTTTCTAACTGGTGGCTATCGGTCAGTACTTTATTTTGTTCATCAAAACTGATGCTGTAGCCCCGCGCCAGTGTAGCCAGTGGACTGACCGTATCCAGCCGGGCCAGTAGCAATTGCCAGCGTTGCAGGTGTTGCTGCAGTTGTTGCTGCATGGCCCGGTGCAATAACCGCTGCTGCTGGTTCAGTTGTTGTTGATGCTGCTGCAGCTTTTTGGCCGGTGACAGTGCACTGAGCTGACGGCTCAGACTGGCCTGTTGCTGCTTTAATTGCTGCAAGCGCTGCTGCAGCCGGCGCAGCAGTTGGGTGGTGAGCTCGTCCAGTCGTTGCTGCTGTTGCTGCAATTGCCGTGATGGGTGTCTGGCCTGCAGCCGCTGGGTCAGGTGCGCTACTTTGGGCGCAAAGCGCTGCAGCTGCTGGCGCTGTGCCTGCACCAAAGCCCGCTGCAGTCGCTGCAGCCGCTCCAGCAGATGCAGCTGATCGCTGGAAACCAGCTCAGCCGCGGCCGATGGTGTGGCGGCTCGGATATCGGCGACAAAATCACTGATGGTGACATCAATCTCATGACCAACGGCGCTGACAATAGGCACCGGGCTTTTAGCTATCAGCCGGGCCAGTTGTTCGTCGTTAAAGCACCAGAGATCTTCCAGCGAACCGCCACCACGGCCAATGATTATGGCATCCACTTCGTTGCGCTGATAGGCCAGGCTAAGCGCCTGACACAACTGACCGGCAGCGCTGGCGCCTTGCACCAGACTGGGGTAAATAATCACCTTCATGCCTGGTGCCCGGCGTTTCAGCACCGTCAGAATATCGCGGATGGCCGCACCGGTCGGCGAGGTGACAACCCCTAAACGCTGAATCATGGCTGGCAACGGACGTTTGCGTTCACTGGCCATCAGGCCCTCGGCCAGTAAGCGTGCTTTGACTTGCTCAAACTGCAGTTGCAAAGCGCCGCTGCCGGCATCTTCCAGTAATTCTGCTAACAACTGGTATTCGCCGCGCGGCTCATAGACACTGATGCGGGCTTTGATCAGCACCTGCTGGCCATTCTGTGGTTTGATACTGGCCATGCGATTGCTTTGACGAAACATAGCGACTTTGACTTGTGCGCCACTGTCTTTCAGTGAAAAATACCAGTGGCCGGAGGCCGCCGCGACAAAGTTGGACACCTCTCCTTGCAGCCAGATGCGCTGAAACTGCTGCTCCAGCACCATACGAACTTCGCTGTTTAAACGGGAAACGGTGTAAATGTCTTTGTTTTGCATGCTGATATCAGAAATTGCCCGGCAGAAGTGGCTTACTCTATCACAAAAGTAAAAAATCGTTTGTTCCGAAGGCGAAAAAGCGCTAAAATTGCGCCGCAACATTCCTTTGGTTTTTCCCAAGAAGCGAGATTGTTGCGATGCTCAGGATCATGAAAGAAGCCCTTACCTTTGACGACGTGTTACTGGTTCCGGCGCACTCCACCGTACTACCCCATACTGCCGACTTACGCACCCAACTGACCGACAGCATTTCGCTGAACATACCGATGGTGTCCGCTTCAATGGATACCGTGACCGAAGCCCGTTTGGCCATTGCATTGGCGCAAGAAGGTGGCCTGGGTTTTATCCACAAAAACATGACTATTGAAGAGCAGGCGTCGCACGTTCGCCGGGTGAAAAAATACGAAAGCGGTGTGGTGTCTGATCCGGTGACGGTATCGCCGCAAATGACGGTCCGTGAGGTGCAGGCGCTGGCGCAGCAACATGGCTTCTCTGGGTTCCCGGTGGTGGATGCCAATCACAATCTGGTTGGTATTGTGACCGGCCGTGATATGAGCTTTGAAGCCAGTGCCGGTACCAAAGTTTCTGAACTGATGACACCAAAAGATCGCCTGGTGACAGTGAACGAAAATGCTTCCCGCGAAGAAGCCTTTAAGCTGATGCACCAGCATCGTATTGAAAAAGTACTGGTGGTGGACGATGCCTTTAAATTAAAGGGCCTGATCACGGTACGGGATTACTACAAAGCGGCCAGCAAGCCAAATGCCTGTAAAGATGAGCTGGGCCGCCTGCGGGTTGGCGCTGCGGTTGGCGTGGGTGCTGGCACCGACGAGCGCATTGCTGCCTTGGTCGAAGCTGGCGTCGATATTCTGCTGATTGATACGTCGCATGGCCATTCGCAGGGCGTGATTGACCGGGTAAAACAAACCCGTGCTCAGTACCCGGACTTGCAAATTGTGGCGGGTAACGTGGCGACTACCGAAGGTGCCAAAGCGCTGGCGGAAGCAGGTGCCAATGCTGTGAAAGTGGGTATCGGCCCAGGCTCTATTTGTACCACCCGTATTGTGACCGGTTGTGGCGTACCACAAATCACGGCGATTGCCGATGCGGTCGAAGGGGTCAAGGGCACCAAGGTGAAGATCATTGCCGATGGCGGTATCCGTTTCTCCGGTGATGTTGCGAAAGCCCTGGTGGCCGGTGCGCATTGTGTGATGGTGGGCTCCATGTTTGCCGGTACCGAAGAGTCGCCGGGCGAAGTCGAACTGTATCAGGGCCGTTATTACAAATCTTACCGTGGTATGGGCTCTTTGGGCGCCATGGCGCAGCGGCATGGCTCGTCCGACCGTTATTTCCAGGGCAGCGACAATGCCGAAAAACTGGTGCCGGAAGGCATTGAAGGCCGGGTGGCGTACAAGGGCCCGATTGAGAACATCATTCACCAGCAAATGGGCGGTCTGCGCTCTGCCATGGGCCTGACGGGCAGTGAGTCGATCGAGGTGCTGCGTACCAAGCCACAATTTGTCAAAGTGACCGCTGCCGGTATGGGTGAGTCGCATGTGCACGATGTGCAAATTACCAAGGAAGCGCCGAATTACCGCATGGGGTAAAGGCTGCGTTTCACAGCGGCTGGCACTTGCCAGCCGTTTGCTTTCACAACGATTGGATTTAAAAAGGTCACTATGAGCAAAAACATTCATCTGCACCGCATTCTGATCCTGGATTTCGGATCCCAGTACACCCAGCTGATTGCCCGTCGCATCCGTGAGATCGGGGTTTACTGCGAACTGTGGGCCTGGGATGTTACCGAGGAGCAAATCCGCGACTTCAACCCAACCGGTATTATTTTATCCGGCGGCCCGGAAAGCGTTGCTGCCGCCAACTCACCACGGGCGCCAGAGTATGTGTTTGAAGCCGGCGTGCCTGTGCTTGGCATCTGCTACGGCATGCAAACCATGGCTGAGCAACTGGGCGGTAAAGTCTCCTGCTCCGATATGCGTGAGTTTGGCTATGCCCAGGTGGAAGTGATTGCGAAAAACCGCTTGTTTGCTAATATCGAAGATCATATCAGTGCCAGTAACACCGCCCTGGTGGATGTCTGGATGAGCCATGGCGATAAAGTGATTGAGATCCCAGCAGGTTTTGAAACCGTGGCCCGCACCGATACTTGCCCGCATGCCGGCATGGTGGATGAAGCGCGCCAGTTCTATGGGGTGCAGTTCCATCCGGAAGTGACCCACACCCGTCAGGGCCTGCGGATGCTGGAGCATTTCGTGGTTGATATCTGCTGCTGCGAAAAACTCTGGACGCCGGCTTCGATTATCGAAGATGCTATTGTGCGCATTCGCGAGCAGGTCGGCGATGATCAAGTGATCCTGGGCTTGTCCGGTGGTGTGGATAGCTCGGTCACCGCCATGTTGCTGCACCGCGCCATTGGTGAGCAACTGACCTGCGTCTTTGTTGATAACGGCTTGCTGCGGTTAAACGAAGCCAAACAGGTGATGGATATGTTTGGCAATCACTTTGGTCTGAACATCATCCATGTCAGCGCCGAAGATCGCTTCCTGAATGCACTGGCCGGCCAGAACGATCCGGAGCAAAAGCGTAAAACCATTGGTCGGGTCTTTGTCGAGGTGTTCGACGAAGAATCGCAGAAACTGAAAAATGCCCGTTGGCTGGCGCAAGGTACCATCTATCCGGATGTGATTGAATCGGCAGGCTCAGCTACTGGCAAAGCCCATGTCATTAAATCGCACCACAATGTTGGCGGCTTGCCTGAGCATATGAAAATGGGCCTGGTTGAGCCTTTGCGCGAACTGTTCAAAGACGAAGTGCGTAAAATCGGCCTGGAGCTGGGCTTGCCGTACGACATGCTGTACCGCCATCCTTTCCCGGGGCCGGGCCTTGGTGTGCGGGTGCTGGGTGAAATCAAAAAAGAGTACTGCGACTTGCTGCGCCGTGCCGATGCGATTTTTATCGAAGAGCTGCACAAAGCAGACCTGTACCACAAAGTCAGCCAGGCCTTTGCCGTCTTCCTGCCGGTACGCTCGGTCGGGGTGATGGGCGACGCCCGTAAGTACGACTGGGTGATTTCCTTGCGTGCGGTCGAAACCATCGACTTTATGACCGCCCACTGGGCCCACCTGCCGTACGATATGCTGGGTAAGGTCTCTAACCGTATCATCAATGAAATCGACGGCATTTCCCGCGTGGTGTACGACATCAGCGGCAAACCACCAGCGACCATTGAATGGGAATAAATCCCTTAGCAAACCCCGAAAGCCCTGGCTTTGATGCCGGGGTTTTTTATGCGTAGAGCCTAATAGCTGTAAATATGAAACACATATTGGGTATATTATCTTTTATGTATGCGGAGCATTTACCTTGATAAGGACCCTATGATGGCAATAAATCTAAAGGAAGTGGATGGTGTTATGATACAAGCAAGGCATAAGGCGTCTTGTCATTGTGGCTCTGTTCAGTTTGAACTTGATCTGCCGGACGGTTTGCTGGATCTGCGCCGCTGCGATTGTTCTCTTTGCAGAAGAAGAGGCGCAATTGCTGCGTCCATTCCGCTTTCTGGTATTAAAATTTTAAAGGGCGAAAACCTGTTAAAGCTCTATCAATTTAATACCAAAACAGCCAAGCACTATTTTTGTAGCAACTGCGGTATCTATACGCACCATCAACGCCGGTCAAATCCAACACAGTATGGTTTTAATGTTGCTTGCCTGGAGGGCATTAACCCTTTAAAAATACCCAATGTACCCACCTACGATGGTATCAACCATCCGGCGGACCGTGAGTGATGGCATCAGGATGCTTTGTCCTTCTGAGCGGCTTTTCTTTTGCGTTTTTCCGATCCGTGCTACATTAACGGCATAATCTTTCAGAACATTCTGCTGCCAGGACTTTATGACAGAACCGGTTAAAAACGAATCTCAGCCGCGTAAAGGCATCTATTTACTACCAAATTTACTCACCACCGGAGGCTTGTTCTCCGGCTTTTATGCCATTATTTCTTCGATGAATGGCCACTTTGAAGCCGCCGCCATCGCCATTTTTGTGGCAATGATTTTTGATGGTCTGGATGGCCGGGTGGCACGCCTCACCAACACCCAGAGTGAATTTGGTGCTCAGTACGACAGTATGGCCGATATGTTGTCCTTTGGCATGGCGCCGGCCATGGTGATGTACAACTGGGCACTGTCCGATACCGGTAAGTTCGGCTGGTTGGCGGCCTTCTTGTTTGTGGCCTGTGCTGCGCTGCGGCTGGCTCGCTTTAATGCCAATTTATCGGTGACCGATGGTCGTTTCTTTCAGGGGCTGGCAAGCCCGGCGGCGGCGGCTCTGATTGCGGGCATGGTCTGGACTGGTGCCTATTACCAGCTAGACGGCAATGGTTTTGGCTATCTGCTTGGTATTATGACCATTCTGGCTGGCCTGTTGATGGTCAGCAACTTCCGCTACCACTCGTTCAAAGATGTGAACTGGCGCGACAAGGTGTCTTTTGTCACCATTTTGCTGGTGGTGCTGATTTTTGTGGTGATAGCGGCGCGGCCAGCGGAAATGTTGCTGTTGATTTTCCTGCTCTATGCCTGCTCTGGCCCCATCACCACCATTCGCAGTGTCAATAAACTGAAACTGGAACATGTGGTAGGCGATGTTACGCCGGCTGATTTTGACGAGCCGCAACCGGATTTGCAGCCGCAAGAGCCGGCAGATCAAACCGAACAGGAACAAAAGTAACATTTTACCACCTGAGATACCTTGTCCCGGGTGGTTTTCCAAAGTACAGTGAGCGGCAGGTTCAAGGCTGTCGCTCCCTAATACGAGCCTTCAATTGAGGAAGGATATCTTTTGAGTTCACTTCTTAAACAACGCCTGGCAGAGCTGTCTGCTGCCGAGCATCTGCCAAGTATTGTTGGTATTCGCCGAGGTTTGGAGCGGGAGTGCTTGCGCATTCAACCCAACGGCACTCTGGCGTCCACGGCGCATCAGGCAGCTTTAGGCTCAGCCTTAACGCATCCGCTGATCACCACAGATTTTTCTGAAACGCTGCTGGAGTTTATCACACCGGTCTCCACCGATATTGAGACCACTCTGGCGCAATTGGCGGATGTGCATACCTTTACCCTGAAGCAGTTGGCGGATGAGCGTCTATGGCCACTGAGCATGCCCTGTTACATCGCGCATGAAGATGAAATTCAGCTGGCGTACTATGGCAGTTCCAATGTTGGCCGGATGAAAACCTTGTATCGTCAGGGCTTAAAACGCCGCTATGGCAGCATGATGCAAGCGATCAGTGGGGTGCATTTTAATTTCTCGTTTCCGCAGGGCTTCTGGCCGCACTTTGCTGCGGTGATCGGCCGGGATGAGGCCAGCCAGGCTTTTATTTCCGAGCAGTACCTGGCGCTGGTGCGCAACTACAAACGCATGGCCTGGTTGATTGTCTATCTGTTTGGTGCTTCCCCCGCTTTGTGCAGCTCTTTTATCAAAGGCCGGGAAGCCAGGTACCCCTTTCAGCAGCTTGGTAAGGGGACGCTGTACCTGCCTTATGCCACCTCGCTGCGCATGAGCGACCTGGGCTATACCAACAGTGCGCAGTCGCGCCTGAAAGTCACTTACAACTCGCTGGATGAATACATTGCAGGGCTCCATCAGGCGATAACCTTGCCATCGGAAGAATACGCCGATATCCCATGCGATGCCAAACAAGGGTATCAGCAGCTCAACAGTAATATTTTGCAAATTGAAAACGAATTTTATTCCACCATCCGGCCTAAGCGCACCACCGAAAGTGGCGAGCGACCAACCTGTGCGCTGGCAGCACGCGGGGTTGAATACATCGAAGTGCGGGCACTGGATGTCAATCCGTTTAGCCCGGTGGGAATCAGTGCTGAGCAAATGCGCTTTTTGGATGTGTTTTTGTGCTACTGCCTGCTGCAGGAAAGCCCTGAGCTAAGCCACGCAGATCAGTTGGTGACAGAACAAAACCTGAAAAAAGTGGTCACTGATGGCCGGCGGCAAAACCTGGAGCTGATGCAGCAGGGGGCGCCGCGCCTGATGCTGGACTGGGCCGAGGAAATATTTGCTGATTTAAATGCTGTGGCGGCCTGGCTTGACCAGGCGCATGGCGGCAGCAGTTACCAGGATAGTATCCGTCGCTTTTATCTAAGTTTGCTGGATCCGGCCAACACCTATTCCGGCCGGTTGCTGGGCGAGCTTTTGAGCAAACAGCAAGACAATGGCCCTTATGCTCTGAATCTTGCGGAGCAGTACCGTCAGCAGTTGTTGGCACGTGATTACCAGTATTACGATGAGCCTGCTTTGCAGACGATGGCTGCGCAGTCGCACCAGCAACAAGCTGCGGTGGAAGCTGCCGATACGTTAAGTTTCGAGCAATATCTGGATGATTATTTTGCGCCTAAGCCGTGTTCATTGGAAAGCGAGCGCTAAAAAAAAGCGGTCACCAGGAGAGGGGTGACCGCGATACAGGATTGAAATCCAGGGAAACGTAAAACTTGATTTGCATCCTTGCACTTAGTTAGAAGCAATGAGATTTATAAAGTTCAGATGAAAACAAAACTTTTTTTTATCAGTGGTACTTTTTCTGCGGCATTGTTACTGGCCGGTTGCAGTACGCCGCCGCCGCAAAACAGCAGTAATATCTGTGATATTTTCAAAGAGCACCGCTCCTGGTACAAGGCCGCCGCCAATACCCGCGATAAATGGGGCGTGCCCATTCATGTACCGATGAGCATGATGTTTCAGGAAAGCAGCTTTCGCCACAACGCCCGGCCACCAATGCGCTACTTTTTAGGCTTTATTCCTTATGGCCGTGCCAGTTCGGCCTACGGTTATTCGCAGGCCAAAACAGAAACCTGGGCTGATTACCAGCGGGAAACCAATCGCCGTTTTGCCAGTCGCAGCAACTTTGCCGATGCCATCGACTTTATGGGCTGGTACATGGATAAAAGCCATCGTATCAATGGTGTGTCCAAGTGGGATGCCTACAACCAGTATCTGAATTACCACGAAGGTTGGGGGGGCTTTCAGCGCGGTAGCTATCGCAATAAAACCTGGCTGATTTCCGTGGCACGACGGGTGGATGATCGGGCCCAGATGTACGCAACTCAATTGGCCAGCTGCGAGAAAGAATTGCAGCGGGGTTGGTTCCGCCGTTTAATCGGTTTTTGACTTAAGCGAGTACAGCCCGGAGATACTCCGGGCTGTGGCTTAGTGGTCGCGCCGTTTTTTCGATAGTGGAAACAAGCGGATGGTTTTGATCATATTGTCCTGAACCTCGACAATCTCCATTTTATAGCCGGCCAGCTTCAGGCTCAGACTGCCCTGCGGAATTTCTTCCAAATACTCCAGCACCAGGCCATTCAGCGTTTTTGGACCATTGGTCGGGAAATTCACTTGCAGCTCACGGTTCAGATCGCGCAGGTTAATGCCACCTTCCACCAGCACAGTGCCATCGGGTTGGGCAATGATTTCTTCGTGCTTGTCTTCAATCACATCGGTGGTGAAGTCACCGACCACTTCTTCCAGAATATCTTCCAGTGTCACCAGGCCCTGAATATCACCGTACTCATCCACCACCAGACCAATGCGCTCTTTTGATGCCTGAAACTTCAGCAATTGAGTACTGAGGGGCGTTCCCTCCGGGATGTAGTAAATATCGCGCACAGCACGCAGCAAGGTGGCTTTAGTCAGCTGCTTTTTCAGCAGGGGGCGTACTAAATCTCGGGTGTTCAAAAAGCCGAGTGCATCATCAATGGTATCGCGGTACAGCAGCAAACGGCTGTGCGGTGAGTTGGCCAGTTGGCGTACCAGTTGTTTCCAGTCATCATTCACATCCAGCCCGTTGATTTCATTGCGTGGGACCATGATGTCTTCCACTGTGGCATGCTCCAGATCCAACACGCCCACCAGCATGCTTTGATGTTGCTCCGGGATCAGGGCGCCGGCTTCATGCACTACAGTGCGGAGCTCTTCGGCACTTAAGCTGTTGCCTTTATGCTGCTCGGCGCTGACGCCAAATAGCTTTAAAAAATTGTTGGTAATTTGATTGATCAGCCAAACGATGGGGTACAGCACTTTCAGCAATGGTTTTAAAATAACCGAGCTTGGAAAAGCCACCCGTTCAGGGTGCAAGGCGGCCAGGGTTTTTGGGGTGACCTCGGCAAATACCAGGATCACCAACGTCAGGCCAAAGGTCGCAATGGCGATGCCGATATCACCAAACAACCGCAAGCCAATAACCGTTGCGATGGCTGATGCCGCAATATTGACCAGGTTATTGCCAATCAGGATCAGGCCAATCAGCCGGTCTGGTCGCTTTAACAGCTGGCTGACGCGCAGCGCGCCTTTGTTTTTTTCATTCGCCAGATGCTTCAGGCGGTACGGATTCACCGACATCATGCCGGTTTCAGAGCCAGAGAAGTACGCGGAGATAAAAATAAGTACACCAAGAATAATAAATAAGGTACTGGTTGCTATCGCGTCCAAATCTGGGTTACCTGTGTGGCCTAAGGGAGTGTGATTGCATAGTATGTACGGTGCGCTGGCAGATGTAAAACATCAAAAGCCGCCGCTTAACAGTACTTCGCGGACAAAGCGACTGCCAAAGTAAGCCAGCGTCAGCAGCAGACTTGCTACCAGTGTCAGGCTGATGGCGGTTTTCCCCCGCCAGCCCAACCGGGCGTGGCCCCAGCTCAGCAGTGCAAACAGTACAAAAGCCAGCAAACTGAGCACATTTTTGTGCAGGTTTTGTTTGCCAAGCCAGTCGCTGGTAAAGAGGGCGCCACTCAGTAGGGTGATGCCAAGCAGTACGGTGCCAATCAGCAATAAACGGAACTGCAAGACTTCGGCTTGCATCAGGGGGGGCAATTGCGAGGTCATGCTCAGCGCTTTGTGTTTTAGTTTATAGCTGATGTAGCTGACCTGCACACTGTACAAGGTAGCCAGAATTAAAATCACATAGGCAATAAAGGCCACCAGGATATGCAGCAGCAACAGCGGGTTTTGATCAATCTGCAGCAGCTGGGTGCCTTGTGGCAGCAACAATACAGCCAGTTGCACCAGCGCCGCACAGCTATAGACCACAGGCAGCAGCAGCACTAACGGAGAGCGCAATGCGGTGAGGGTGACCGCCATGGTGATCAGCCAACTGACCAAAGAACTGACATTGAGCAGGCTAAAGTTCTGGCCATCGCTGGTAAATAAGGCGGCAGATAAGGAAATCGCATGCAGAGCCAGGCCTAGACAGGCCGCGCTGAAGGTGAGCTTAAGCGCCGGGCCGGCCGGGTGAAATAAACGGCTGAGAATAGTGCCTGCCGCCAGTGCATAAGCCAGCATGGCAAATAATGGCAACAACAGCGAGTGCATGCAAAACTTTCCCTGAATTACAGTCAGATAGCCATTGTATTGCAACTTGTGCTGAATACCAATGCCTAATTGGCTCTGTGGCTGACGCCGCTGCTGGACTCAGGTATACTGAGAGCAAGCAACGCAATCTGGATGGACACCATGTTTGAGAATTTATCAGACCGTCTGACCCGCACACTGAAAAACATCAGTGGTCGCGGGCGTCTGACCGAAGACAATATTAAAGACACTCTGCGCGAAGTGCGAATGGCACTACTGGAAGCCGATGTGGCATTGCCGGTGGTGCGTGACTTTGTGGCGCAGGTCAAAGAAAAAGCCGTTGGCCTGGAAGTCAGCAAAAGCCTGACACCGGGCCAGGAATTTATCAAGATCGTGCGCAAGGCATTGGAAGATGCCATGGGTGAGGCCAACGAAGAGTTGGCGCTGAATACCCAACCACCAGCGGTGGTCTTGATGGCCGGTTTGCAAGGGGCCGGTAAAACCACTTCAGTGGCGAAGCTGGCGCGCTTTTTAACCGAGCGAAAAAAGAAAAAAGTGCTGGTGGTTAGTGCCGACGTCTACCGGCCGGCAGCAATTAAGCAGTTGGAAACGCTGGCCAAAGAGGTTGGGGTTGAGTTTTTCCCAAGCGATGTATCGCAGCAACCGGTTGCTATTGTCAATGCCGCCATTGCCCATGCCCGCACCCGTTTGTTTGATGTGCTGTTGGTGGATACCGCTGGCCGCTTGCACGTCGACGATGCCATGATGCAGGAGATTCAGGCACTGCATGCGGCGGTCAAGCCGATTGAAACCCTGTTTGTGGTCGATGCCATGACCGGTCAGGATGCGGCCAATACCGCCAAAGCCTTTAACGATGCATTGCCACTGACCGGGGTAATCTTAACCAAAGCCGACGGGGATGCCCGTGGCGGTGCCGCCTTATCCATTCGTCATATTACCGGCAAGCCGATAAAATTCATCGGTATGGGTGAGAAAGTCGATGCGCTTGAGCCTTTCCATCCGGATCGGGTGGCGTCCCGTATCCTTGGTATGGGCGATGTGCTGAGCCTGATCGAGGAAATCGAGCAAAAAGTCGATAAAGACAAGGCCGCCAAAGTGGCGCAGAAGATGATGAAAGGCAAAGGCTTTAGCCTGGAAGACTTTCGTGATCAGCTGGGCCAGATGCGCAATATGGGCGGCATGATGTCGATGATGGATAAATTGCCGGGGATGAAAAACCTGCCCGCCAATGTCGCCGGCCAGATGGACGATAAACAGTTTATCCGGATGGAAGCCATCATCAACTCGATGACACCAAAAGAGCGCCAGTTTCCGGATCTGATCAAGGGCTCGCGGAAAAAACGCATTGCCGCAGGTTCTGGCACTCAGGTGCAGGACGTCAATAAGATGCTGAAGCAGTTTACCCAGATGCAGAAGATGATGAAGCAGATGTCGGGCAAGGGTGGCATGATGAAGATGATGCGCGGCCTTGGTGGCAAGTTACCACCAGGGATGCTGCCGCCCCGATAAGCCGCGAAATGCCTTGCAATCGGGGCAAAAATCCGTACAATGCACCAGCCCTCCGAACCGTCGGAGGTGTTGTTATTTTTTAAAACCTGAACGAAAACTTAGAGGACGGTATGGTAACTATTCGTTTACAACGTGGTGGCGCGAAAAAGCGTCCTTTTTACCAAGTTGTGGTTGCGGACAGCCGTTTTTCCCGTGATGGCCGTTTTATTGAGCGTGTTGGTTTCTTTAACCCAATCGCCAGCGGCACGGAAGAAAAACTGCGTCTGGACCTGGAGCGCGTAAATCACTGGGTTGCACAAGGTGCATCTTTGAGTGAGCGTGTTGCAAACCTGGTAAAAACTGCTAAAAAAGCTGCGGCTTAATTTTAGCCTGATCTGTGGAGTTGTCGCTTGAGTTCGAACGATGAACTGATTTTGGTTGGCAAATTTGGTGCTGTGTACGGCATTAACGGCTGGCTAAAAGTGAACAGCTATACGGATTTCCCGGAAGGGATTTTTGATTATACACCCTGGGTAGTTAGTGTTCAGGGGCGTCCACAACAAATGCAGGTCACCAGCTGGAAACGCCATAGCAATGGTTTGATTGCCAAGCTGGAAGGAGTTTCGGACCGTGATCAGGCTCAACGCCTGGTCAATGCCGATATCGCCGTACCAACCAGTGTATTACCAGCGCTTGGCGAGGGTGATTACTACTGGAAAGACCTGATGGGTCTGGCGGTGGTGAATGAAGCCGGCTATCACTTAGGTGAAGTCAGCGACATGATGGAAACCGGCTCCAACGATGTGCTGGTGGTGAAAGCCAACCGCACCGATGCATTTGGGAAGAAAGAACGGTTGTTGCCTTTTTTGATCAATACGGTGATTAAAGACATTAACCTGACTGAGCGACGTATTGTCGTCGACTGGGATCCCGCGTTTTAATGCCGGAATCATGCAAGCTTTGGGTGGGGGTTGTATCCCTGTTCCCGGAGATGTTTCAGGCAATTACGCAGTATGGGGTGACCGGGCGGGCTTTGCGCCAGGGGCTGATTGATGTGCAGTGCTGGAATCCGCGGGATTTTACCACGGATAAACACCGCACCGTCGATGACCGGCCTTATGGTGGCGGACCCGGCATGTTGATGATGGTTCAGCCACTCACCGACGCCATTCGCGCTGCTAAGGCAGCTGCTGGGGGCAAGGTGCACACCATCTACCTTTCGCCGCAAGGCCGGAAGCTGGATCAACAAGGGGTGCAGGAGTTGGCGCAGCACAGCAAGTTGCTGTTGGTCGCAGGGCGCTACGAAGGCATTGACGAGCGCGTAATAGAAACCGAAATCGACGAAGAATGGTCGATCGGCGATTACGTGTTAAGCGGGGGCGAGTTGCCGGCCATGACATTGATTGATGCAGTGTCACGCTTGGTACCTGGCGTGCTTGGGCATGATTTATCGGCAGAGCAGGATTCGTTTGCATCCGGTTTGCTGGATTGTCCACACTATACCCGGCCCGAAGTGTTAGCAAACAAAGAGGTACCACCGGTTTTGCTGAGTGGTCACCACGACAAAATCAGACGCTGGCGTCTGAAACAGGCCCTTGGCAGGACCTGGTTACGACGGCCAGATATGTTAAATTCCCTGGCTCTGACTGAGGAGCAGCGACAGTTACTGGCTGAGTTCCAACAGGAACACCAGGCGCTGCAGCAGAAAGACAGTTAACTCCAGGTAAAGAGAGATTGTTATGAGCAAAGTAAGCCAAAACATCATCAAGCAGCTTGAAGATGAACAACTGAAGCAAGACGTGCCTGCGTTCGCCCCGGGTGATACCGTAGTCGTTCAGGTACGTGTCAAAGAAGGCGAGAAAACCCGTCTTCAGGCCTACGAAGGTGTAGTGATTGCCAAGCGCAACCGCGGCCTGCACTCTTCTTTCACGGTTCGTAAAGTATCGAACGGCGAAGGGGTAGAGCGTGTGTTCCAGACACACAGCCCATTGGTTGAGAGCATCACTGTTAAGCGTCGCGGTGCGGTACGTCGTGCCAAACTGTACTACTTACGCGATCGTTCAGGTAAATCAGCGCGTATCCGCGAAAAGCTTAACTAAGCACTTTTTGCTGCATCAAAGAAAGGCCGGCCCTGCAGGGGCTGGCCTTTTTTGTTTGTCAGACTTGCGCAGACAGGAGTGCTCTGGCACTGTGTTGCTATGCAAGCACCGCTTCCTACCCCACAATTACAGTTACTGCAAGGGCAACTGGAAACCATTTTGTTGCAAAGCAGTGGCATGGTGACTGAACAGCAGTTGTTGCAGCGCCTGGGTCTGCAGCTGACCAATGCGCCCGAGGATCCGCAGCACGCGTTGTTTCAGCGTCATTTCGTAGTACAGCATCTATTGTATTGCATTCAGCAGCTATGGCTGGCCGATGAAGTCGCCTGGCTGGACATTGGCCTGGCTAAAGCTGAACGTTTACCCTATCAGGGCCAGCAGCTATCGGCTCAGGATCAGGGCCGGGCAGAGTATTATCTGAATTGGCAAAATTTTTACCGAATGGACGCGGCCACTCTGGCGCAGCAACTGGATGATTTCTGGCAGCTGTTTGCCAGCAGGGCGGTGGCCACACCGCACTTTAGTCACCAGCAGGCCTGTGAGCTATTGCAGCTGAGCTGGCCGTGCCAGTTGGCGGTGTTAAAGCGGCAATACCGCAGCCTGGCATTAAAGCACCACCCGGATCGTGGTGGTGATGCCGAGCAGTTCGTGCGGATCCGGCTGGCCTATCAGCAGCTTAGCGAAAAATTGCGTTAATAGACGGTTTTCTCTTCCTTGTGTACATAAAAAGTTACACCCTCTGCGGGGTGGTGATTTTTTGTATGCCTTGCAAATAATGGCTTTGCTGGGGTTGAACTTACTTTGCTATCTGGTTACACTGGCTTTATGTAATTAATTAAGTACAGAGTGTATCTTTAAGTTTACGGCTGGCGTCGCCTGCTCCGATCAGACGGCAACATGGGCAAGCCTGCCATACACTTAAGGGTGCTTTTTCAGGAGCTATAGCAATGACCACCCGTGTTGATGATCTGCGCATTGCCGCAGAAAGACCTTTAAGTCCACCCAATGTATTGAAGCAAGCTTTACCGCTCTCTGAGCAGGGGGCTGTATTTGTGCAGCAATCGCGCCAGACCATTGCCGACATTATTCATGGCCGGGATCCCCGTTTGCTGGTCGTGACCGGGCCTTGCTCCATTCATGATCCGGTGTCTGCGCTGGAGTACGCTGAGCGCTTAAAAGAACTGCAGCAGCGTTACAGCGATAGTCTCTACATCGTGATGCGGGTGTACTTTGAAAAGCCCCGTACTACGGTGGGCTGGAAAGGCTTTATCAATGATCCCCATCTGAACGATTCGTTTGATCTGGAAACCGGCCTGACCTGGGGCCGGGAGTTGCTGTTAAAACTGATTGAAATGGAGCTGCCAACCGCCACCGAGGCGCTGGATCCGATCAGCCCGCAATACATGTCGGATTTGATTTGTTGGGCCGCCATTGGTGCCCGTACCGTCGAATCTCAGACTCATCGCGAAATGGCCAGTGGCCTATCGATGCCGGTTGGTTTTAAGAATGGCACCGACGGTAACCTGAGCATTGCCTTAAATGCGCTGCAATCGGCAGCCAGCCCGCATCGGTTTATTGGCATGAACCAGCGCGGTGAAGTCGCTCTGGTAGAAACTCAGGGCAACCCGGATGGTCATATTATTCTGCGGGGCGGTAAGAAGCCGAATTACGACGCAGCCAGCATGGCTGAAGCGGTGACGGCATTGAATAAACTGGATTTGGCCACCGCCATTGTGGTGGATTGCAGCCATGGCAACTCCAATAAAGATCACAATCGCCAGGGCCTGGTGGCCAAAGATGTGATTGCCCAGCGTCAGGCCGGCAATGCGGCCATTATTGGCATTATGCTGGAAAGTCATCTGCATGCCGGGCGGCAGGATATCGTGAATGGCAAAGCACCTTTGTATGGGGTGTCTGTGACGGACGCCTGCATTGACTGGCAGACCACGGCTGAGCTATTGGCGGACTGTCATCTAAGCATGCAATCGCTGGTGGCTGCGGCATGAGTCAGACGCCGGAGCAACAGGCACTCACGCCGTTGCGTCAGCAGATTGATGCGATAGATACCGAGTTGGTGCAGCTGCTGGCCCGTCGTGCTAAGGTAACCGCCGAAGTTGGCCGGGTTAAGCAACAGTTTGGTTTGCCCGTTTATATGCCGGCGCGTGAGCAGGCTCTGCTGCAAGCCAGGCGGGAACAAGCCGAACAGCATGGCTTATCACCAGAGCTGGTCGAGGACGTATTGCGCCGGGTGATGCGTGAATCCTATCAGACCCAGGAGCATAGCTTTGTTTGTTGCCGGCCAGGCGGAGGCAAAGTGGTGGTGGTCGGCGGTGCCGGCGCCCTTGGCAGCCGTTTTGTCAGCCTGTTTCAGCGCTCTGGCTATCAGGTTGAGGTACTGGAAGCCGGTGATTGGCCCAAAGCGCCGCAGCTGTGTCAGGATGCAGTTCTGGTGCTGATGGCCACTCCTATTACGCTGACGTGCCAGTTGATTGCACAGCTGCCTGAATTGCCTGACGATTGTGTGTTGGCGGATCTTACCAGTGTAAAACAACAACCGCTGGCTTGTATGTTAGACAAGCATGCTGGGCCAGTGCTTGGCTTGCATCCGATGTTTGGTCCCGATGTCAGTAATCTGGTGAAGCAGGTCATCGTGGTCTGTGCTGGCCGTTTTACCGAGAAAAGCGACTGGTTGCGGCAGCAACTGGTGGTGTGGGGCGCTGAGCTGGTAGAGCAAAGTGCCCAGGTACACGATGAGCGCATGCAGCTGATCCAGGGCATGCGCCACTTCACTTCGTTGGTGTATGGGGTTCATCTGGCAGAAGAGCACGCAGATCTCACCGAATTGCTGGCCCTGAGCTCGCCGATTTACCGACTGGAGCTGGCCATGATCGGCCGTTTATTTGCACAAAATGCCGAGCTGTACGCCGATATTATGCTGTCATCGGCTCAGACCTCGGAGTTACTTGAACGTTATCTGCAGCGTTTCTCACAGGTGCTAAGTCTGGTACAAAGCGCTGATAAAGTGGCACTCATGGCCGAGTTCACTAAAGGGAAAGCCTATTTTGGCGAGCTGGCCGGTCAGTTCCTGGATGAAAGCCGGCAACTGTTGCAAAAAGCGACCGATGGCAGAAGCTAAGCTTATCAGGCTTAGATATCTGCCAGTTGGTAAAAGTCACGGATCACCTGCCAGGCTTGTTGCGGCGTATCGACAAAACGAATCAGTTCCAGATCGTCGGCACTGATAACTCCGGTTTCTACCAGTAAATCGAAGTTGATTAAGCGCCGCCAGAATACTTCATCGTACAACACCACCGGCACCGCTTCAGCTTTTTTGGTCTGCAATAAGGTCAGGGTTTCAAACAATTCATCCAGGGTACCAAAGCCCCCCGGAAAAGCCACCAGGGCACGGGCGCGCTGTAAAAAATGCATTTTGCGAATGGCAAAATAGTGAAACTGGAAGCAAAATTCCGGCGTGATGTAGGGGTTGGGGTGTTGCTCTTTCGGTAGCACAATGTTCAATCCAATGCTGGCACTGCCTGCTTCCATCGCGCCCCTGTTTGCTGCTTCCATAATACCAGGGCCACCACCACTGATAATGGTCAGCTGCTCTTCTGGCCTGCGTTGGCTGTGCTCAGCAACCAGATAGGCGAAATCCCGCGAAGCCTGATAATAACGGCTGTTGCTCAGATCGCGCCTGGCTTGCTGGACTGCCTGCTGCAGTTTGATGTCTTCAGGCGTGCTGCTAAGGGCGCTTTCTGCTTGGGCCAGCGCTTTTTTGGCTTCCTCCGGGGCTTTAAAGCGGGCACTGCCAAATACCACCAGAGTGGCATCGATACCGTGCTGCTCCAGCACCAGTTGCGGCTTTAAATATTCCAGTTGAAGCCGCACATGCCGAAGCTCATCCTGCATTAAAAAGCTGTGGTCAGCAAAAGCCAGCCGGTAGGACGCATGATCCTGCAGTTGACTGATGGCATCAACCGATTCCTGGGCACTGTTAAAATGCCGCCGATGCAAGGCATTGTGATGGGAGGTTGACATAATGGCTCCTGATAAGTGGTTGTTTTTTAAGCAGGCAAATACCATGAAGAATGCGACCTGCTTTGATTTAAACTAAGATTAACTGGCATTGAACTGTGTCACAATGGCGCAATCACCAACAAAAGGATTCTAGCAGCAAGATGATGACCGATGGATTAATGGCGCTTGGCGCCCTGGGCCTGATTTTGCTCGGTATGGAGTGGATGACACTCGGTCTGAAAAAAGCCGCCGGCAATAATCTGGTGACTGGCTTGCAGCGCTGGACTGGTAAACCTGTGCATGGCTTACTGATTGGCACAGGAGCCACCGTGGCGGTACAGTCATCCACGGCGGTGACGGTCACCACCATCGGCTTTGTCAATGCCAACCTGTTGTCACTGCGCAATGCAGCTTATGTGATTTACGGCAGCAATGTCGGGACTTCCTTTACCGGCTGGTTTGTTGCTCTGGTTGGCCTGCAATTTAAAATTGATGCGCTGGCCCTACCGCTGATTGGTGTAGGGATCCTGGTCAAGTCGTTTGTCAAACAACGAGGCTGGCAAGGCAGTGGCCAGGGCTTGGCAGGCTTTGGTTTGATGTTTTTGGGCATCGGGCTGTTAAAAGACAGTTTTGATGCCGCCTTTGTCAATATCGAGTTTGGCTGGTTGGTGGGGATCGGCTGGCTTGGACTCTTGTTGGCAGTAGTGATTGGTGCTTTGCTGACTACCGTGATGCAAGCTTCGGCGGCGGTAATTGCCTTGGTGATCACCGCTGTTGCCAGTGGGGTGGTGCCTCTTAGCCTGGGGGCTGCTTTTGTGATTGGCTCTAACCTGGGCACTACCTCGACCGCTATTCTTTCTGCTTTGGCTGCCACCGCCAAGGCCAAGCGGCTGGCTATGCTGCATGTTATTTTTAATGTGATTACTGCCGTGGTCGCATTGATTTTACTGCAGCCTTTGCTGTGGTTGTTATTGTGGTTGCAGCAGTTGTTATTTGATGTGCACCATGCAGCTTTTAGTCTGGCCTTGTTTCATACCTTATTCAACCTGCTTGGGGTGCTGTTGATGTGGCCGATCAGTGACCGGCTGGTGCTGTGGTTAAATGGCCGTTTTCGGCGTCAGCCGAGCGAACGGTTGCAGATGCTGGATCAGTCCAGTCTGGCGATCCCTGCATTGGCGCTTAAAACACTGACCATGGAGCAGCAGCATGTCCTGCAGCAGCTTTGCCGCTTGGCTGGCAGTATGGACCATAAACCGATGGAGCAATCTGTATTGGATGAGTTGCGTCAGTCGCAGCGCACCATTGCTCAATTCAGTAGTCAGTTAGGTCAGCAGCCGCTGCACTCTGCTGAGTCCGATTTATTAACTGCTTTGGCGAAAAGTCAGCTGAGAGTGGAGCTTTTGCTGCAAATGCTGCCACAGCTGGAGCATCGTTTTGAACATGATCGTGCCGGCATCCGGCTCGAAGCCGAGTTCTGGCGTCAGTTGGCTGCATTGGATTTACCGGCAGGAACCGGTCAGATTTCTGCCTTGTACCGGGAGATTAGCCGTTGGCGTGCAGCACAAAAACAGCAGCTGGTGGCACCGGCACAATTAAGCGCAGCCTTGCACAGCGGTCAGGGCGGCGAGTGGTTGCTACGCTTGGCTGAGCTGCGCCGGTTTGATCATCACTTGACCAAGGCCATGCTGGGGGTTGCACAGATCCAGCAGCACTACGAGCGACAACCAGAGACCGAACTTATGGCAACCGAATCAGGAGAACCTCATGCCAGTTAATGCACAACTCACTTTTATTGGTGGGGCCGGACAAGTCACTGGCTCTTGCTACCTGGTGGAGCTAAATGATAAGAAAATCTTGCTCGACTGTGGCATGGTGCAAGGCAGCGATCAAATTCGTGAGTGGCATAAGTTTCGCTTTCAGTTCAGGCCCAAAGACATTGATGCGGTGATTCTATCGCATGCTCATATCGATCACAGTGGTTTATTGCCCTTGCTGGTTGCTAAGGGTTTTCATGGCAAAATTTTTTGTACCAAGGGCACCGCTGAGTTATTACCGGTGTTATTAAAAGATTCAGTACATTTGTACTTAAAAGATCTGGAATGGAAGAACCGGCGGGCAGCGCGGGCTGGTAAGAAAGAGATACAGCCAGTGATGCAGTTAAGTGATGCTGAGCGGGTGGTGGATTTATGTGAACCTCAGCCTTATAACAAACGGCTGGTGCCCATGCCCGGCATGGAACTGGAATTCAACGATGCTGGCCATATTCTGGGCTCTGCCATTGTGCAGCTTTGGCTCAAAGGCAAACAAGGTATGCGGCACCTGGTATTTTCCGGCGACTTGGGCAATCCTGCTACCGTGCTGATGCACGACCCGACACAGATTGACCATGCCGATGTGGTACTGATGGAAAGTACCTACGGTGATCGTAATCATCAGGATGTAGAGCACACTGTCGCCGAATTTGCGGCAGCGCTCGATGCGGCTTACGAGGCCGGCGGCAATGTCTATATACCAGCTTTTGCGCTTGGTCGCTCACAGGAAATTTTGTACTACCTGGGAGTGTTGTACCATCAAGGCAAACTAAAACAAAAAGTGGTGTTTTTGGACAGTCCGATGGCCATTAGCATTACCGAGATCTATAACCGCTTTTTTCACAGCATGGATCCGGATGATACGAGGATTTTGAAGCAGCAGAATGTCCGCGATCTGGCGTCGTTTCTACCGATCCTGAAGCTGTCGGAAACGGTAGAAGACTCCATGGCCATCAACCGCTTTAAGCAAGGAGCGATTGTGATAGCAGGTAGCGGCATGTGCAATGGGGGCCGCATCGTGCATCACTTTAAACATAATCTTTGGAAAAACTCCAATCACCTGATTTTTGTTGGCTTTCAGGCACAAGGCACCCTGGGAAGGCGTTTGGTCGATGGCGAACAGCGGATTAAGTTGTTTGGTCAGGATATCGTGGTTAAAGCCAAAGTGCACACCATCGGTGGGTTTTCCGCCCATGCCGGGCAAAGTGAGTTATTGCAGTGGGCGAAGGCCATTGGCGGGCAGCCAAAATTTTGGTTAGTGCATGGTGAAAGCAAAGCACAACAGGTGCTGCAACAAGAAATGACGGCGCTTGGTCTGGAGGTGGATATTGCTGCTCAGGGGCAGCAGATCAGTCTTTGACTGAAAACGTCAGGCTGTCCGGTTTAAACGATGAAATTTTTATGACGCTATTGCTATAGCCGTTTAAGTTGGTTAATATATGCGCACTTCGAAAGGCAAGACATCCGAAAGGGTGATCACGCAAAGCTTCAGGTCTAACGGAAACCTTGTTTCCCATGATAGCTGGGCTGCCATTAAGTGTCGTCCTGACCTTAATGTGAACTGCAACAGCAGTAGTCATATCGACCTTTCGCAAGCACAAGCTAATCACCATTCAAAGATGAATGGATTCTGACTAATTTACGGTTTTTGGAGCCAGAAAATGAAATTGAAATTTGTAGCTTTAGCGTCTGTACTTGCAGCCACTGGTGTGTTCAGCTCACAGGCTCAGGCCGATCAACAGCTTGCTGTTTCTATCTGCTCGTATGTTGCAGCGGATAGCCGTAACGATTTACGTAAAACCTTAAGTGACCACCGTCTACGTCTGCGCAACGTATACGATGGTATCCTGTGCGATGGTCTGCCACTGGTACGCCATGCGATTCGCCATAATGCCAATGACACTGCCGATTTTATCATCCGTCAGTTACCAGGCAGCCAGGTCGCTTCGTCTGGTGATATCGAGTGGGCTGAAAGCAATGGTTTTTCTGGCTCGCCAGTCATTGAAGCCATTCGCGCTCGCGCCAACAGTTAATTGTTGTACACCCTCCCTGTTTTTTTAAGGCGCCGGTTTGGCGCCTTTTTTTGCGTGCTAGTTTAAGTGTCTACTTGGGTTGGCTGGATATCTTCACTGGGGTAGCAACCCAGTACTTTAATAAATTTGGTGATGCGGTTGAGCTCCTCCAGCGCCCGGGTCATAGCATAGTCGTTGGCATTGGCCAGCACATCCACATAAAACATTTCTTCCCACGGGTTGCCAGGTATAGGTCGGGACTCTAATTTTGCCATGCTGATACCATGACGTTTTAGCACGGTTAAGGCATCGACCAAAGCCCCGGGCTGCTGGCCGGTAAACATGATAAAGGTGGTTTTAGCGGGTATGGCTTTTGCTACGGACACTGCTTTGCGGGCAACCACGATAAAGCGGCTGACGTTGTCTTTTTGGTTGGCAAGTTCGCGCGCCAGTACTTCCAGGCCATAAATTTTACCGCCGGCTTCACCGCCAATGGCAACCATGGTTGGATCCTGCTTTTGCTGGACACGCTGAAAGGCATCAGACGAGCTGTCGCAATATTCAACCTTGATATTGGTCAGACCCAACAGAAACTGGCTGCACTGGGCAATGACCTGAGGGTGGGCGCAGATCTGGCGGATTTGATTGAGCGGAGCTCCCGGCAAGCCAAGCACGCAGTGATCTATCGGATGGGTCAGTTCGCCGACAATGGATAAGCGGGTGTGCTGCAGCAAATCGTAGACTTCATTGATACTGCCTGAGGAGGTGTTTTCAATTGGGAGCACAGCATAGTCGGCATGGCCGGTTTCAACCGCTTTAATAATTTCATTAAAACTGTCACAGCCAATATCAATGATTTGCTCTGCCCGGCGGGTGAAGTATTTTTGCGTCGCCCAGTAACTGTATGAGCCCTGACCACCGAGGTAAGCAACTTTGACCGAGGGCCCTTGCATCCCCCGCAGTTCGCCCTGCAGTTTAGCTTGTTGCTGCAATACGGAGTCTTCGATGATGACATGAAACAAACGGGTGACATAGTGGGCATCCAGCTCCAGCGCCTTGCCGCTTTCGATCAAACGTAGCAGCAATTCTTCTTCACGTTGTTGATCCCGGATAGGCTTATTCTGGCTGATTTTGGCCTCGGCAACGGCCAACGCCAGCTTGCGCCTTTTAGCCAGCAATTGCAGCAACTCCTGATCGGTATGCTGGATTTGTTGTCTTACTTCAGTTAGTTCCATGACGGATCATCCTCGTTGCATTGTATCGGTGTTTGGTCAAAAAAAAACCTCCCTTCGAGGGAGGTTTTGGGTGTTCTGCAGGCGCGCAACACTACCTCCCGGGTTGGGTGGTAAAAAAAACAAAAAAGAGTGTGTTGATGTGAGCGCGTTTCATCTTGTTTTTTTATCAGTCTGGATGGCTAAAGTCAACTGTTAATGCGCTGGTCGCAGCAGTAAGTGGTATTTCTCCGGCCCGGGTAAAAAGGCAAGCTCCTGCTCGTGCAGCCAATAGCGGTGGTCGGCCCGATAAAAAGGCGACAGCGGATGACCGGACTGCCCAACAGGAACTGTCAGTATGCCGTGCTGCTCAAAGCCAGGAGCAACCACCATGCGTTGCGACTGTCCGAATCCAGATCGTTGCACCCGAGGCATATGGCTATCACCTGCCAACGGATCGGCTGGCATATTCAGATACTGGCCCAAAAATGGCACGGCGCTGGCCAGAGGGTGCCAGAAGCGCGCCCTGTTTTGCTCACCCCAGCGAAGCTCACTCAGCTCTTGCTGCTCGGTGGTCAGATCGCTATAGCTTTGCAACACCGCCGTTTGCAATAAATCGTCCCAACTGGCAAAGGCCGCTGGTAAGGTATCGTGCCGGCGTTGTTGCAGCATGTGCCAGGCTGGAGCCGCCAAAGGATATTTTAAATCGTGGCTGCGAAATCCTTTGCTTTCCAAATAGGCGCTCAGAGGTTCAAACAGCAACTCGAGGGTTTTTTGCCGAAAAGCACGAACCAGGGAGTAGCCAATGGCATCGGTGGCAGCATAATCACTGCTGGCTGTTACCTCCTGCTGGTAGCCTTGCAGCTGATGAAGCTGAATAAACTCCGGGGTTAGTTGCTCCAGTAACAGCTGTCGCCAGGGCTGTAACATTTTGGCCTGATGATCCAGCTGAATTGCGTGTAAATCCTGTTCGGTAAACTGGGTCTGGGACAGCAAGCGTTGCTGTATTTGCCAGCCTCTGGCACCCATATCATAACCACCATTACCAAGTAATTGATAGTTGCTGCCCCCGACCACCCGGGCATTAGCAGACCATAGCCGCTGCCGCTCCGGGTTGATCAGCTGTGGTTGCTGCGCTGGCTCCAGATAGCCTAGCCAGCTATTGTCACCATTGCTCCAGTCTTGCGGTTTGTCCCAGTCACTGATTTGCCGTTTGGGTATTGGGCCCATAATGCCCCAGCCAATCTGCCCCTGTGAGTCTGCTACCAGGATGTTTTGCGCAGGAATGCCCGCCATGGCAGCGATGTGAAGTGCCTGAGGAACGGTGCGGGCGCCCTCTAGTTGCATTAGTTGCATATTGACCGCTTCGAGGTCGTAAGCTACCCAGCGCAGTGCATAGCGCTGCTCACCTGTCTGGGCAGCTAACAGCGGACCCCACTGGGTCTCTTTTAGCTGCAGCTGCGTGGCCGTTTGGCCTTTGACTTCAATCACTTCGTGGTGCCAGATAAAGTCTTGCCAGCCATCCGGGGTCAGGTACTGCTGGCCATCTGCACTTAGTTGCAGTGCAATCACATCGTGCCAGTCGGCAGTGCTGTTGGTAAAGCCCCAGGCGATATGGCCATTACTCCCAACCACGATAGCTGGGGCGCCGGGTAAAGTCAGGCCTGTAACCCGCTGCAGACCTTCAGCGGCAGGCCAGTGGATATCTGCTTTAAACCAGGTGGCAGGTACACGAATGCCAAGGTGCATATCATCGGCCAGGATGGCGCTGCCATGCCTTGTGAGAGCGCCAGCGACAGCAAAGTTATTGCTGCCGATATCCACGCTGTCTTTGACGCTGCAATCATGGCAGGCAAGATGTTGTAGGCGCAAACTATCCGGGTAGGGAGTCCCTGGCATCGGGACTGGCGGTTTGCTGCTCCCATCAATGGCGGCTTGATAATCCGGATGATGTTGCTGCAAAAAAGCCAGCCAGTCGGATGGGATTGCATCGGCCAGAGCGCCCATAGCTAATTCATCACGGCCTTGCTTGCCTTGCAACTCCAGATACATGCTAAAGATGGTGAGCAGCGAGTCTTCTTCACGCCAAGGTTCTGGCTTGCTTTGTAACAGCAGGTACTCAAAAGGTCGTACTCTGAGCTCTGCTAAGCCATCGTTAACGCCATGGGTGTAAGCTGTGAGCAGCTGCAGTTGCTCCAATGGTAACTGGTGTAAAATGGTACTGGCGCGCTGACGAAAGCGGTGTTGACGTAATTGAATGTCGGCATTGATGGCGCGGGGGCCGAATAAAGCAGCCAGCTCACCGGCTGCATTGCGGCGCAGTAAGTCCATCTGAAAAAATCGCTCCTGAGCATGGACAAAGCCAAGCGCATAGGCAGCATCTTGTCGACTGTAAGCCTGGATTTGCACATAGCCGGTATGATCGCGACTGACAGCTACCTCGTCTGCCACCCGCACCTGCACTTCGCCCTGATACAGCGGCAAACTGGCACGCAGCACGAAGTAAGCTGTCATCATCGCGACCAGAGCCAGCAGCAGTAAGGTCGCGAGCATCCATTTTAACCAGCGCATATGCTAAACTCTTTGATACAAAATCAGAAGGTTAGCATAGCATTCGGAGGTGTGCATGACGGTGATGAAAAAAGTCTGGGATCCGGCCGTGCGTTTTTTTCACTGGAGCCAGTTGCTGCTGTTGGCAGGACTCTGGTATACCGGCACTGAAGGTCTGATGGAGTGGCATCAATTGCTGGCTTATACCCTCGCTGCGGTGTTGCTGGCCCGGATTTGCTGGGGATTTTATGGCAGTCAAACTGCCCGCTTCAGTCAGTTTGCCGCCAACCCGAGAACCGCCATAGCTTACTTACAGCGGCCACAGCCGGTGATGGGACATAACCCGGCGTCGTCTTACATGATCTTTGCTTTATTGCTGTTGGTTTTGCTGCAGTTTATCTCTGGCCTGATGACCACCGATCATATTTTCACCGATGGGCCGCTGGTGCGTTATGTGTCGAGCGAGACGGTGTCTTTAGCCACACGCTGGCACAAACTGGGCATCGATATTTTATTGGTTGCTGTGGCTGTGCACATCGTAGCCGCCATCTGGCACAGCTGGCGGCATCACAATGTAATTATGGGGATGCTGCATGGTAAGTTAAGGGCAGCAAAGGATGTGGATGTGCCTGCACCCAAAACAGGGTGGAGTTTCTTTGTATTGGTGGTGCTATTCTGGCTGGTATTCTATTGGTGGCAAGGGGCTGATTTAATTCGAATTCTATCCTACTAGTGAAGCAAAGGGGCCTGCAGGCCCCTTTATGATCATGTGAAAGCAGGTGCGTTTAATCAGCCCGGTAGTTGTCGTGACAAGCTTTGCAGTTATTGGCAAATTCACGGAAAGCGCCCTGAATGGCACGGCGATCTCCACCTTGAGCGGCTTCATACAGTGCCGCTGCATCAGCGGCAAACTTTTCTCCGCGCTGATTAAAGTCGTCCAGGTTTTGCCAGAGCGCCGCTTTGACTTTGCCGCTGGCATGATCGGCTCCTGGGATACTAAAGGCTTCCCACGGAAGTTGAGTCAGGGTAGCCAGTGCTTCAGCCCGGCGTTGTACCCGCTCAAGATCATAAGGGACATTGCCACGAAACATGTCGTTAATATCTACCAGATTAAAACGAATGGTCTGAAATGCTGCCTGGCGGTAGCTCACTGCGTCTTCACCATTGACAAAGGCATTGGCTTGAGCAGCCTGGTTAAATAAAGCACCAGAGCATAGCAAGGCGACTGTAATAAGAGCTTTTTTCATGGTAACTCCTGTTGGCTTATCCTCTTTACCCAAGCAACTATACTAAGGGACTTGTCACAAAAAGTGTAGTATCTTAAGTTGTGGTCAGGATCTGACCATCATTTTACTCAGCAATAACAACAACAGGCTCCTTGGTAGTGAAAGATCTGCATTTGCAAAAACCCTCCGGTTTGCAATCGCTCAGTGTGAAATTAGCGCTGTTGGTATTTATTTGTACGATGGGGGCCGGCATTGCAGTGCTATCGGGGGTGTTGTTTTTGCAACGTGCTGTGCTGTTAGAGCAGGAACAAAGTAGTTTAGCGAGCCTGGCTTCGCAGACAGCGAAGCATATTGAGCAGCTCATTACGCAAAAAGAAAAAAAAGCACTGGCTGCCAATCAGTTACTCACCCGCACTTTGCAAGGGCATGCAGGTTCAGTTGCTGAGCCCTTACAACCGGGAGAGGATGGAGCTGTCCGGATCCGTGACACGGCTTCAGGTGCTTTTCTGCCAGGATCACAGCTTGGCACCGAGGCAGAGCACTGGTTTGCTGCCAGTAAGGGCGGTTGGCCAGAGCTTGCTGCCATGATGCGGCAGGATTTTTTCAATTTCTATTTTATCAGCCATGATCACTTTATTCGTATTTCGCCGGCCGATTGGGCACTGGTCATTGATGCTGAACACAATTTTCACCAAGATCTGTTTTATCGACTGGCAACCCCAGAGCATAACCCAGCGCGAATACCGCGTTGGACACCGGTGTATTTTGATGACATCTGGCAACAGTGGATGATCAGCCTGGTCGTGCCTGTGTATCTGGATGATAGGTTTGTTGGTGTGACCGGCTCCGACTATTTACTGGACGATCTTTTTGCAGATTTGACGTCATTGGTACTGATAGCCAGGCAGTATCAATTGATGGTGTTTGAGCGATCCGGCAATCTGCTGATGGCTCCGGGGCATCGTCCGCAGCCTGATGCCCGTATGAATACCCTGTTGGAAGGTCTGGAGGTTTCGGATCCTGAGCTGCAGGCTTTTAAGCAGCAATTGCTGAAAGAGCCCGAGCGCAATCAGTTTTATAGTAGCCGCAGTGAGCACTATGTATTGCAGGCTGCTCCTATTGAGCGTTTGGGCTGGTTTTTAACCCTCTATAGGCCCTCAGCAGACACCTTTCATACGCTGCAAAGCATTCAATCCAAAGTCGTTGTGCTGTTCGTGCTGATTGCTTTGATTGTGGCAGTGATGCTGCAGTTTTTTATCTATCAACTGGTGTTAAAACGGCTGAACCGGGTATCGGATGCATTGGTCCGGCTTGGTCGGGGGGGGTATCACACTTTAAAGCTGGATCAGAGCAGCGATGAAATTGGTGTGCTGAACCGTGCAGTCGAAGGAATGTCGGCTGAAGTTGGGGAGTTACTGGCTGGTTTAAATACCCGTATTGCAGAAAAAGAGCAGGCCGAACGCTCGACCAGGAAGCTGACCAAAGCAGTGGCTTTTTCCAGTTCCGGCATTGTGTTAACCGATGAGCAGTTGCGCATTGAATACCTGAATCCTTTCTTAGTGGATTTGCTGTTGTTGCCCGCTGAAGAGGCGGAGGGTAAATCCATCACCGATTTAATCGCCATGGAGATGGCGTTTGTGCGGGAGGAGATGTTGCAAACCATCCTGTCACGTCATCACTGGCGTGGTGATATCTTGTTAGCCCATCAGGCTCAGCAGTGTTGGATGTCGATGGCAATTGCACCGATTCGAGATGAGAAAGGTACAGTCACTAATTATGTCTGTGCTTTGCAGGATATTTCGTTTATCAAAGAAAGCCAGCAAAAGATGGAGCAACTGGCTTACTTTGATGTGCTGACCGGCCTTGCTAACCGGGGGTACTTTCGCGAACAACTGCGCAAGGCACTCGCGATGTCGCAGCGTGGTCATTACTCCTTTGTACTGCTCTATTTTGATTTGGATGAGTTCAAGCTCATTAACGACACTCTTGGCCATGATGCTGGTGATGAGTTGCTAAAAGAAGTAGCGAAGCGGCTGATCAGTCGTTTGCGTGAAGAAGATACCATTGCCCGGCTGGGCGGTGATGAGTTTGCCGTCATTCTGAGTGGCATTGAAAGCCGGCAACAGGCTGCGTTGATTGCAGAAAACCTGCAGCACTCGTTTGCCATGCCGGTTAAACTGGGCTCGCATGAGGTTGCCATTAGTGCCAGTATTGGCATCACCATGGCACCCGAAGATGCAGGTGATGAAGAGTTGCTGTTAAAGCATGCCGATTTAGCGATGTATGAAGCCAAGGCGCGCGGTAAGAACACCTTTCACTTTTTCAGCCAGGATTTGAATGAAGCGGCCAAAGAGCGGTTGGAGCTTGAAAATCAGCTGAGAGAGGCCATTCGAGAACATCAGTTTATGCTGTATTACCAGCCAAAAATCGACCTGAACACCCAACGTATTATTGGCTACGAAGCCTTAATTCGCTGGTTGCGACCGGATAATAAGCTGGTGCCACCAGCTCGATTTATCCCGGTGGCCGAAAGCACCGGTCTTATCGTGCAAATTGGTGAATGGGTGCTATGGGAAGGTTGCCGTTTTCTGGCACGTCAATGCAGCCGTGGTTTGAATGTGGACTTGTCTATCAACTTGTCGGCACGGCAGTTCAGAGATAACAGTTTGGCTGAGACGGTGGAGCGAATTTTAAAGCGTACCGGGGTAGAACCAAAACGAATTATTTTTGAAATTACCGAAAGTATGCTGATGGGCGATACCGATGCGGCTATTCATCAGCTAAATCAGCTGAAAAGCCTGGGGGTGTCTTTATCTATTGATGATTTTGGTACAGGCTATTCATCGCTGAGTTATTTGAAACGCTTCCCGGTCGATGAGCTTAAAATTGACCGTTCGTTCGTGCAGGATATTCCAGAAGACAGCAATGATATGGATATTGTGTCTGCCATTATCGCCATGGCGCAGCAAATGAATTTGCGGGTGGTGGCTGAAGGGGTTGAAACTGCTGAGCAGGTCGCGTTTCTGAAGGAGCATCATTGCACTCTGGTGCAAGGCTATTATTTTAGTATGCCGTTGGCTGAGCAAGAGCTTAATCAACTCGAATTTACAATCAACTGATCCCAACATCAGGAACACAACAATGACGAAACAACTTCCCTGGGTTGGTATGGTGGCCGTTGCCTTGGCAGCGCCTGTCCTCTATGCCGCACAGACCACCCCGCAACTGGGGATCCGGGATAAAACCCCGAACCTGGTCGCACTAACCAATACCACAGTCACAACCGAGCCAGGCCGCACCGTAACCAATGCCACCATTTTAATTCGCAATGGCGTCATTGAGTCGGTCCGTGCTGGTGGCGCTGTTCCGGCAGGCTATCAACAGCATGACTTAAGTGGCCATTTCGTTTACGCCGGCTTTATCGATCCTTTTACCCAGTATGGCGTGGAGCAGGCAACAGCAGCAGGAGGTTTCCGTTTTGGTGAACCGCCCCAGTATGAGAATGAGCGCAAAGGGGGCAATGCCAGCAATGCGGCTATCCATGCAGAACGTCGCTGGGCTGATGCCTTCAGGCCAGATAGCAGCCAGGCAAAACCACTAATCGAGCAAGGGTTTACTGTCGTTCAGGCAGCGCGCCACGATGGCATTTTCCGCGGTTCGGCTGTGGTAGCCTCCCTGGCGGAAGGCTTACCGAACGAGGTGATCTTAAGAGCCAATGGCAAGCAGTTCATGTCCTTTAGCAAAGGCAGCTCTACTCAGAGCTATCCGTCGTCACTGATGGGCAGTATGGCGTTGATCCGTCAAACCTTATCGGATGCGAACTGGTACCAGAGTGCTTATGGCAAGACGGATTTGCGCTTTCATAGCCAGCCGATTGAGTACAATGCAGCTTTAGCGGCGTTAGCCAATCTGCCAGAGCAGGGCGTTTTGTTTGAAGCCAGTGATGAACAATCTTTATTGCGTGCGCATCAATTGTTGGCCGAATTCGGACTGGATCGGGTTGTCTTGCTGGGTTCTGGTCATGAGTACAGCCGTCTTGAACAAGTGAAGGCCAGCAACCGTACTCTGGTGTTACCGCTTAGCTTCCCGGCGGCGCCGGATGTGCACTATGCCGATGCGCAACTGGATGTCAGCCTGGCAGATTTACGACACTGGGAGCGAGCTCCGGCGAACCCTGCCGCGGTAGCACAGGCTGGTGTTCGCTTTGCTCTGACCAGCCACGGCCTGGATAAAGTTGCCGACTTTTGGCCAAACCTGCGCCGGGCGATGCAGTATGGCTTAACAGAGCAACAAGCACTTGCTGCGCTGACCACAGTACCAGCGGATCTACTTGGCCTTAGCGGTCATCATGGAAAAATTCAGCCAGGTTATCAGGCAGATCTGGTGGTGAGCCGGGGCAATCTGTTTGAAGATGGCGCTATTGTCGCGACCTGGCTACGAGGGCAGCCGATGCAACATCAGGCACCAGGCCCGGATTTTAGTGGTAGTTACTCGGTACAGCTGGCTGGTCAGCCGGCAGAGTTGACATTGACCGGTCGCTCCGGGGCTTACAAAGGCGAATTGAAACTGGCGGATAACAGCGTCAAACTGGAGCATCTGCAGCAGCAGGGCGCTCAGTTGCAGTTCAGCCTTGCTTTAAAGGAACTGCTCGATCGCACTGAGGTCATCCAGTTCAGTGGGGTGCTGTCTGACAATCAATTAACGGGCCATTGGCTGGAAGCCAATGGTCAGCGCAGTGCGGTGCAAGCCAGCCGGCAGCTTCTGCCAGCAAAAGAGGCTACGACGGCTACTGAGGCTGCTCCTTTGATTTCACAGCTGACCTATCCAAATCGTGCTTTTGGGGTGGCGGAGCTTCCAAGGCGGCAAAACCTGCATATTCGTAATGCCACCGTTTGGACAGCTGCCGATGCCGGTGTGTTAACTGAAACCGATGTCATCGTCAGGGATGGCCGTATTCAACGCATCGGCCAGGGCTTGTCAACGCCCAGAGGCTATACCGTGATTGATGCCACCGGCCTGCATTTGACACCAGGTATTATTGATGAACACTCCCACATAGCTACTGCACAGGGAGTGAATGAAGGCTCGCATGCCAATACCGCGGAAGTGCGTTTAGGCGATGTGGTAAACCCTGATGATATCAACATTTACCGTGGCTTAGCCGGTGGTGTGACTGCTGTGCAACTATTGCATGGCAGTGCCAATCCGATTGGCGGCCAGGCGCAAATTTTGAGCTTGCGCTGGGGGCAGGATGCTGAAGGCATGAAGTTTCAAAATGCACCTCCAAGCATTAAATTTGCACTGGGTGAAAACGTCAAACAATCGAATTGGGGCGCTCAGTTTAGCAGCCGCTATCCGCAAACCCGGGTCGGGGTAGAAACCTTTATCCGTGATCAATTCCAGGCCGCCAAAGAGTATCAGGCCAAATGGCAGGCCTATGAGCGCTTATCGCGGCGGGACCGGGCGCAGGTAGCGCCGCCACGGCGGGATTATCAGTTGGATACTTTGGTACAAATACTCAATGGGGAGCGCCACATTCATACTCACTCCTACGTTGCTTCCGAAATTTTGATGCTGATGGAACTGGCTGAACAGATGGGTTTCCGTATTCAGACCTTCACCCATATTCTGGAAGGCTACAAGGTTGCCAGTGAAATGAAAGCGCACGGTGCTTCTGTCTCATCCTTTGCCGACTGGTGGGGGTTTAAAATGGAAGTGAACGACGCCATTCCAACCAATACCTGTTTGATGCATGAGCAAGGATTGAATGTCAGTGTAAATTCTGATGATCCGGGCTTACTGCGCCGTCTGAATCAGGAAGCTGCCAAGTCCGTGATGTACTGTGGCATGGATGAACACGAAGCCCTGAAAATGGTCACCATCAATCCGGCGATGCAGTTAAAAATTGCTGATCAGGTCGGTTCCATTGAAACCGGTAAGCGTGCAGACTTTGTGCTGTGGGATGGTCATCCGCTGTCCGTCTACAGCCAGGTGCAGCAAACCTGGATTGAAGGGGCGCGTTATTTTGATCGCGCCACTGATCTCGCCCAGCGTGAACAACTGGAGCAGGAGCGCCTGCAACTGATCCAAAAAGTACTGACCGCCGGTGAGTCAGCGCGTCAGGGCAGTAGCCTAGGGTATAAAGACGAGGACCCCATCTGGCACTGCGATGATCACCAGGACTGGCTGCAAATCCGCTTTGGACATCAGCGCTACCATCAGCATGGTCACTCCCACAGCCACCATCAGAGCCATCAGCATGCAGGAGCACACCAATGAAGCTGCAGACAATTTTCACTAAACTTTGTGGTTGCTTGCTGGCAATGACGATAGCATTGCCGGTGCTGGCTGTTAACCCGGTCCCAGGCACTTCGCAGCAGCAACCGATTCTATTGCAAAACGCGCTGGTGCATACGGTCATTGACGCTGAGCCGAAGGTGCAGGACGTGTTACTGGTCGATGGGAAGATTGCCGCCATTGGGTCGCAATTGCAGATCCCAGCCAATACCGAATTGCATGACTTGACCGGCAAGCATCTGTATCCGGGGCTGATTGCCCTGATCAACCAACTGGGCCTGATTGAAATTGAAGCGGTTCGGGCCACCAGAGATGATCGGGAGACCAGCACCACCAACCCGGATTTACGGGTTGAAGTGGCGTTTAATGCCGACTCGGTAGTGATCCCAACCATTCGTAGCAATGGCTTCAGCCACAGTTTGATCTATCCGTCCGGCTCGATGATTACCGGCCGCTCCGCTTTGATGCAACTGGATGGCTGGAATTGGCAGGATGCCCTGGTGCAGTCCGATGTGGGGTTGCACATCAACTGGCCGTCCATGACCATTCGTACCGGTTGGCGTGCCAGTCAGAGCCCGGACAAGCAGCGTGAGCAGCAACAACAGCAATTGCAGCAGCTGCATCGCTACTTTGAACAGGCCCAGGCGTATTTCAAAGCAGAGCAGGCTGGTTTGAACCATGGTCTGGACTCGCGCTGGCACCGGATGCTGCCCTTTTTCAAAGGCGAACTACCGCTGTTTGTGCATGCTGATGACCCGCGGCAAATCCGCCAGGCCATGCTGCTGGCACAGCAATACCAGGCTCGTCTGGTCATTGTGGGGGGGCGTGACAGCTGGCGCATGGCCGATGAACTGGCTGCAGCCAAGGTCGATGTGATCTACACCGCTCCCTTTGGATTACCGACCCGGGGTGATGAAGCCTATGATCAGGCCTTTGCGGCTCCTGGAGTGCTGCGTGATGCCGGCGTGCGGCTTGCGTTATCCCTGGATGGTTTCTGGGATACCCGCAACTTGGTGTTTGCCAGCGGTCATGTCACCCGCTATGGCTTAAGCCAGGCGGATGCACTGAAGGCATTAACACTGGATGCCGCCCGCATCGCCGGGGTTGCTGATCGGCTAGGCTCAATTGAAGTGGGGAAAAGCGCCAGTCTGGTGGTGTCCGATGGTGATATTTTTGATTACCTCGGTCACCGGGTTGAACAGATGTGGATTGATGGCCGCCAGGTAGATTTGGATAACCGTCACAAACAACTGCACAGACGTTATCAGCAGCGCTATCAGTAAGCTAAAAATAAAACAGGGTGTCCGATAAGGACACCCTTTTTTGACAAATCAATCATCAATTAAAACGGCGTAGACGAAGTGCCATTAAGCCTGCAAGCAGTAAAAACCCAGTTGCAGGAAGCGGAACCGCAACCACCGTAGCTTGGTCTGTATCAGCATAAAATGACATGCTACCGGTGACACCTGCAGAGTCAAAATGAACCGTCATGCTGGTATATAAATCACCGTAAAAGGTTTGATGGAACCAAACCTGATTGCTGTAAAGCACACTGACAGGGCTGATGTCTGAAAAGAAATCGACTTCAAAAAAAGAGCCACTTTGGGAACCAGGAGTGCCACTGGGGCCTGCCATAATATCTTTCACATCAAATACAGTATTACCAGGGGCGCCGTTCAGGTGCAGCAAGGTGATAGCGACATCCGCGGTGAATGTGAACGGGTTATGGAAACTATCGCCAAATAAGCTAAGTTGCCAGCCATCGCCAATGGCTGCACCAAAGGTTGCACCACCGAGACTTCCGTCGAATAGTATCGTTTCACATTGCCCACTCAAAAAGCAGGCAGTAACTTCCATACCATGTAAATTGGCGCCGTTGCTGCTATCAACGACTTGCTCTGTGGTATAGACAGTACCTGCATCGTAGCTTATGGGGGTAGCGTAGGTATTGCCGGCAAACAGGCATAACACTCCGGCGGTATACAGTAGATGCTTTAACTTCATATTGATTCCTTGCTGATAGGATAACTACAAGGGTTTTATCCATACAACCCTCACTACTGATTGAAATTTATGCAAAAAGCATGCCTTGAATTAATTTTCATTTTTGATCAGCTGGTTAGATAATACTCCGGCGTTTCCGCTTGGTAAAAAACGGGCGATCTGTAAAAAAAGCAGACACTTTAAAAGCAAGCATTTAGCTAGCCACCGCTCCATACTGTGCTATAGCCCAGTTTGTGTAAAGCGGCCTCCACTTGAGCTCGTTGATCGTTTTGCAACAGGATGCTGCCGTCTTTAACACTACCACCGCAGGCACAGGCCTGCTTTAACGTTTTACACACGGCTTGCAGTGCATCCGTATTGCCAGCAAGGCCACTAATCACAATCACGGCTTTGCCACCGCGTTTCTTGGTCTGGCGTTGCAGTCGCAACTTACCGTCAGCATAAGCCATACTGTCCGGTTTTACTGGTTTATCTGTGACGATCTTCCCCTGTTCGGTGCTATACACCAGATCCTCGCCGGCAACGGGGGTAGAAGAGTTGCTGATACCGGCTTGTTGTTGCCAGTCAGCCAGGGATAGCGTTTTACGATTCATGCCTGCTCCGCTTTAATGTCTTGCTGTAAATCTTGTTGGCATTTTGCCATTTTTTGCCTAAAATGGCGCCTTAATATTTTAGAAATCTGGATGTCTAAATTGTCGCAGCTTAATCCATTGATCCGTCATTATATTCAGCATACCGGTTTGGATAGGGTATGGCAGCTGGATGATCGTGAAATTGAACGGGAAGTGTTGTGGTTGGAGCATTTTCTGGATGAGACCGTCCAGCCTGAAGTGCGCTGGAGTTATCTGGTGCCGGAATTAGGTGAGGGTGGGGCCTGCTCGCTGTTTGGTCAATTGGCCGAGCAGCCTTATGATTTGGCTGCCACCCTGGGTGGAAAGACCCCGCAGACGGAGCGGGCCTTACAGCGTTTGCAGTTATTTTGCCAGGCTTTTGAAGCGCGTACCGGTATGGAGTGGTTTGGTATTTACCAGGCACGAAGCAATCAGGAGCAGCAAGCCGTGCTGGTTAAGCTGGCGTATTATGGCGCCCCTTCCCGGGCCGAGTTCCCGTTAACGCCGGAATTTGCCCGCATGAGTAACAACAGCACTGTTGGTTTGACTGGTCAGGCGCGGGTGATCAACGATATTCCAGAGTACCTGGCACAGGGCGGTGATTACTACACCTGCGATCCGAAAGTTTTAGCCGAAGCCTGTTTGCCTCTGTTTGACCAATCAGGCAGAATAGTTGGCATTATTGATGCCGAAGCTTTTCAAAAAGACGTCTTTAACCCTGCTGCCCTGGCCCTGCTGATTGCCATTTGTTTGATGGTTCCGGCCTATTTGCCTGCAGCAGACTAACCATGCAGTGATTAAAACAGGTGAGCACTATGTTTTCTCAGTTACAGCCGGTGGCAACCGATCCAATCCTTGGCCTGATGGCTGCTTATCAGCAAGATCCAAATCCAGATAAAATCGATTTGGGGGTAGGGGTATACAAAGACGAGCAAGGGCATACGGCGGTACTCAAGTGTGTGAAAAAAGCGGAAGCACTGCGTTTGGCCAAAGAAGACAGCAAAACCTACATTGGCATGGCGGGTGATCTCAGTTTTAACCAGCATATTGAGCAACTGGCATTTGGCAAAGAACACCCAGCGCTGTTGGCTGGCCGCCTAACCACAGCGCACACCCCGGGTGGTACCGGGGCTTTGCGGGTTGCCGCCGAGTTCATCAAGCGTGCCAATCCTGCAGCCACCATTTGGGTGACCACACCCACCTGGGCGAACCACATTTCTCTGTTTCAGGCGGCAGGCTTACAGGTCAAAGAATACAGCTACTACGATTACAACAGCAAAGGCTTGCAAGAAGAGGCCATGTTTGCTGAGTTGGCGGAGGTACAGCCAGGTGATGTTGTATTACTGCATGCCTGTTGCCATAACCCAAGCGGCTTGGATCTGACCTTTGCCCAGTGGCAGCGTTTTACTGAGCTTGCTAAAGAACGTGGCTTTACTCCGTTGGTGGACATGGCCTACCAGGGTTTTGGTGTCGGCTTGGAAGAGGATGCTGCTGGCCTGCGTCATCTGGCAGCGGAAGTGCCGGAGCTGATTTTGTGCAGCTCGTGCTCGAAGAATTTTGGTTTGTACCGTGAGCGTATTGGTGCCTGTACTTTACTGACTGAGCACAGCAAAGCTGCTGAAACAGCCCGCTCGGTATTATTAAGCGTGGTGCGGAGTATTTACTCGATGCCACCGGCGCATGGTGCCATCATCGTCAGCCATATCCTGGATAGCCAGGAACTGACTGCACTGTGGCATCAGGAGCTGGCTGAGATGCGTAACCGCATCAACGATTACCGTCAGTTGATTGTGGATAAATTCAAAGCTGAAGGCATTGCGCAGGACTTCAGCTTTATTACCCGCCAGCATGGCATGTTCAGCTTCCTGGGTATCAACAAGCCACAAATCGATCGACTGCGTGATGAGTTCAGCATTTACATGGTGGGCTCAAGCCGGGTCAGCATTGCCGGCTTGAATCATAGCAATATTGATTATTTCGCCAAATCGGTAGCCACCGTACTGAAGTAAGCCGTACTTAGGTTTCACAAGCCGCAGTTACTCCTTTATTGGTAGTGCTGCGGCTTTTGTTTTTCTGGAAAATGATCATACACTTAGACTAGCTATTACCACTGGAAAGCTGCACATGCCTGCAATCACTCAATTGATGAGCCGTAACCCGGTCAGCGTGTCACCCGACGATACGTTGGAAGTAGTGAAAGAAATTTTCGACCAGGTGAAATTTCATCATTTGCTGGTGGTGGATCATCAGCAACTGATGGGGGTGATTTCTGATCGGGATCTGTTTAAAGCCTTAAGTCCGAATCTTGGCACCGCCGCTGAAACCACCAAAGATCTGGCTACGCTTAAAAAGCGGGTGCATCAGGTGATGCATCGTCAGCCCATCAGTTTGTCGGTAGGGGCTGAGGTGATGGATGCCGTGCGGCTGTTTAACCGCGAAGGCGTGTCCTGCATTCCGGTGGTCGACAGTTTTAACCGGCCGCTGGGTATTGTCAGCTGGCGCGATATTATGAAAGCTTTGGAAAAGAAACAGCCACGCGCTGAGTAGCGCGTGGCTGTGCGGAAGGGTTTAGATTTTCTTGTACTTGATACGGTGCGGCTCCAGCGCCTGGGCACCTAAGGTTTCTTTCATCCAGGCTTCGTAATCCGAGTAGTTGCCTTCAAAGAAATTCACCTGGCCTTCATCGCGATAATCCAGAATATGGGTGGCAATGCGGTCGAGGAACCAGCGATCGTGGGAGATCACCATGGCGCAGCCCGGGAAGTCCAGTAAGGCGTTTTCCAGCGCCCGCAGGGTCTCCACATCCAGGTCGTTGGTTGGCTCATCCAGCAGCAGCATGTTGCCACCGGCGCGCAGCAGCTTGGCCAAATGCACCCGGTTGCGCTCACCACCGGATAAATCACCGATGAATTTCTGCTGATCGTTGCCTTTAAAGTTAAAGCGACCGACATAAGCACGGCTTTGCAGCTGGAAATTGCCAATTTGCAGGATGTCCTGGCCGTCTGAGATTTCCTGCCAAACCGTGTTTTTGGCGTTCATGCTGTCACGGAACTGCTCGACCGAGGCCACCTGCACGGTATCGCCAAGCTCGATGCTACCGGAGTCCGCTTGCTCGGAGCCGGTGATCATCTTAAACAGGGTGGATTTACCGGCCCCGTTCGGGCCGATAATACCAACAATGGCGCCTTTCGGAATGCTGAAACTTAAATCTTCAATCAGCAAGCGATCGCCGAAGCTTTTACGCAAGTGGCTGACTTCCAACACCTTATCCCCCAGGCGTGGGCCTGGTGGAATAAACAGCTCGTTGGTTTCATTGCGCTTTTGGAAGTCGGTATTTTGCAGCTCTTCAAAGCGGGCCATCCGTGCCTTGCTCTTGGCATGACGGCCTTTCGGGTTGGTGCGCACCCACTCCAGTTCCTGCTTGATGGAGCGTTGGCGGGCTTGCTCGCTTCGCTCTTCCTGGGCCAGCCGGGCTTCTTTTTGCTCCAGCCAGGACGAGTAGTTGCCTTCCCATGGAATGCCGTAGCCACGGTCGAGCTCCAGAATCCAGCCGGCGACATTATCGAGGAAATAACGGTCGTGGGTAATGGCCACTACTGTGCCGGGGTAATCGTGCAGGAAGCGTTCCAGCCAGGCCACCGATTCGGCATCCAGGTGGTTGGTTGGCTCGTCCAGCAGCAGCATGTCCGGGCGCTCTAATAACAAGCGGCAAATAGCCACCCGGCGACGCTCGCCACCGGATAAATGCTCAATTTTGGCATCCCAGGCCGGCAGGCGCAGCGCATCGGCCGCCCGCTCCAACGTATTGTCGAGGTTATGGCCGTCTTTAGCCTGAATTAAGGCTTCCAGCTCGCCTTGCTCTTTCGCCAGCGCATCAAAATCTGCATTCTCGTCGGCATAAGCGGCATAGACTTCATCCAGCCGGCTGAAGGCTTGTTTGACATCTGCCACTGCTTCTTCGACGATTTCCCGTACGGTTTTGCTGGTATCCAGCTGAGGTTCCTGTGGCAAATAGCCAATTTTGGTGCCGGCAAGTGGCCGGGCTTCGCCTTCAAAATCCTGATCTACCCCAGCCATAATGCGCAGCAGGGTGGACTTACCGGCGCCATTTAAACCCAGCACACCAATCTTGGCGCCGGGGAAAAACGACAGCGAAATATCTTTTAAAATGGTTTTTTTCGGCGGGACTACTTTCGAGACCCGATGCATGGTGTAAATGTACTGTGCCATAGCGTCCACATCATTGGTTGCAATTGCAGGGATTGTACGTGATTTCAGACAGGGCGTGAAGTCACAACCAAGCCGATAACACTGGCACTTTGCCCCTGATTTCTGTTCTAATAGGCGGTATTGCAGCCAACTTTGTGAAGCCTTATGTCTGAAGCACAGCACGATCCGAAATACCAACAGTTTGTCGAAGCCGCGAAAACCAATGGCGTGGTCTATGCGCTCGCCGAAGGTGAAGACTTGTTGGTGGTTGAGTCGGTTGAATACGAAGAAACCGATGTGATCCCGTTTTGGTCCTCCGAAGCCGATGCCAAAGCGCATTGCAGCGATGAGTGGGCCAGTTATCAGCCAGAGGCCATTCCATTGGATGTGTTCTGTGATGGTTGGTTAAAAGAAATGTACGATGATGGCCTGTTGATTGGTACCAACTGGGACAGTGAGCTGAGTGGCCCTGAAGTAGAGCCAACTGTTTTGCTGGCTGCGCTTCGTCTGGTACAATAAGCGGTTGTTTTGCGCCTGTGACTGCTTCCGATTGAACCGGCCACAGGGCGCCGCTGTATAAAGGGGCAGATCCCCTTGTTTTGGAAAAGCTATGTTATCTGAAGAAGCCATTCGCGTTCGTAGCGCACTTGAGAAAAAAGGTCTGGAAACTCCGATGCTGGAGACTGGCCTGAGCCGCGATCAGAAGTACCAGAAAATTTCGGCGCTTATGAAGGACGTGGTGCAGACCCTGGGCCTGGACTTGGCCGACGACAGCCTGGCGGAAACCCCGCATCGTATCGCTAAAATGTACGTCGATGAAATATTCTCCGGCCTGGATTACCGTAACTTCCCGAAAGTCACTCAGATTGACAACAAAATGCAGGTCAAAGAGATGATCAAGGTGCGGGATATCAGCGTGTCCAGTACCTGTGAGCATCACTTTATCACCATTGATGGCACCGCTACTGTGGCGTACATTCCTGAGAATAAAGTGATTGGCCTGTCAAAAATCAACCGTATTGTCCGCTTTTTTGCTCAGCGCCCTCAGGTGCAGGAGCGGTTAACTGAACAGGTGCTGGTGGCACTGCAAACTTTGCTGGAAACCGACAACGTAGCGGTCAGCATTGAAGCGGTGCATTACTGCGTCAAAGCGCGTGGGGTGATGGATACCAACTCCAAAACCCAGACCACAGCGCTTGGCGGTTCATTCCGTGAGGACGCCCGAACCCGCTCTGAGTTTTTTTCGCGGTTAAGCTAAGTAATTGCTGTAAAGTAAAAAGCCGGCATTTTCAGCCGGCTTTTTACTATAGGTGGTTTTATGCAGCAACAGATAGACGAAACTGCTGAGCCAGTTCCTGTTGCTCCAGCCCCAGTTGGCTCAGAGTGCTGCTGGTTTTGGCGGTTTCTTCAATGGCAACAGATGACTGTTCCGAGGCGACCTGGATATTGGTCAGGCTGCGGTTTATTTCTTCTGCTACCGTGCTTTGCTGCAGTGCTGCGGCGGCAATTTGCTGATTCATTTGCTGAATATTCTGGATATCTTTTAAAATTGTCTCAATGGCCTCGCTGGCATCATCGGTGGACTCAAACACTTGATTGGCCCGCTCGGTATTGGCCTGCATGGCTGTCATAGCGAGCTCGGCTTTACGTTGCAGGCGCTGAATCACTTCATTAATTTGCGTGGTTGAAGCCTGAGCCCGGGTCGCCAGTTGCCGTACTTCATCGGCCACCACTGAGAAACCACGGCCTGCTTCACCGGCTCGCGCTGCTTCGATGGCTGCATTTAGTGCCAGCAGATTGGTTTGTTCGGTGATATTGGTAATCACATCCAAAATAGAACCAATGCTGTCGGCTTCGTCTTTCAGCTCGGCAATGGATACCGCCGACTGATTGACATCTTTCGCCAACTGCTTGATGCCGGTCATGGTTTTATCCAGGATCTGATTGCTAAGCTCGGCTTGCTCGGCTGAATTGGTGGCTGCCATCGATGCTTCTTCCGCACTACGGGCAACTTCCTGCACGGTGGCGGTCATTTCATTCATGGCGGCGGCTACCTGCTCGGTTTCGATTTTTTGCTGGCTTACTCCGGCACTGGTTTGCTGAGATATCACCGCCATTTCCTCGGTTGAGCTAGCAAGCTGAGTAATGCCACTGGATAGCCGTAGAATCAATTGGCGCAGACTGACCGTCATGCGCTGCATCGCATTGGTCAGTTGGCCCAGTTCATCCTTGCGCTCACTGCTTAGATCCGTAGTTAAGTCACCGGCGGCAATTTTATCAGCCACAGCAACCACTTGTTGCAATGGTAGTACGATTAAGCGCGTAATCACCAGGGCGGCAACCAGGCCAATCAATAGGGCCATGCTACTGGCACCTATGAGTAGCCAGCGAACTTGTTGCTGTTGTTGTTGCATTTGCTCCAGCTGACGTTCCAGTGAGCTTTCAGCGCCAGTGACGACATTGCGGGCCTGCTCGGTCATTTGCTGCTCGGAGGCATTGGTCGCATCGACTAAGCGGCGGAATTCGGTAAACTCGCTGCGGTACTGGCTAAGTTGGCTGCTTGCCAGCGTCAATTGCTGACCAAGGCCACCGTTAATGCCTGTTTGCTGCAACTGGCTAATCAGTTGATCCAGCTGACTAAGTTGCTGCTGCAAAGCTTGGTAATCCTGCTGTGATTCAGTTAATACAAAGGTACGTTCCAGTCGGCGTGCTTCGAGCAAGGTGCGGGCCGCTTCACTGGCGAGTAGCGACAGTTGCAGTGCTTCGATACTGGCCTGATCGCCCTGACGCTGAATTTCATCCAGCGCTCTGCTGTTAAAGTCCTGCTCCAGTTGATTAAAGACCTGCAATGCCTGACGGGCGCTTTGCTCCATTTGCTGTTGGCTGTACTGGCTGCGCTGTTCCAGGCTGGTGTAATTTTGTAACTCCTGTTGGTAGGCCCTGGCTTCCTGCTGTAGCGTTTGCATTAATTGAATGCTTTCTGATGTGCTAAAGGCGCTCAGCGATTGCTCAGCAATCTGCAGACTTTGATTGATCAGGGCATTGGCATCCTGAATATAGGTTTCATCCTGGCGCAGCATAAAGTTCTTTTCCTGCTGCCTGGCTTCACCGACTAAAATGCTGATGGTTTTTACCTTATTCAGCAGGGCAAAGCGCTCATTGAGGCTGCCAAGTGCTTGCAAGCTTAACCAGCTAATGCCAACTAAGATGGCAAGAACGACGCCAAAGCCACAGAGCAATTTCTTTTGTACACTCATATCCATAAAGACCTGGTTTAAAGTACGCATTCTTGCTATCTCCACTAATTGTTCAGATTTTTTTACTGCTCAGAGTAGCAACTAGTTTGATGTAGATCAGAAGTTTCTTTAAATGGGGTGTAGAGTTGAGGGTAAGGTTATGATTTATTAGTGAAATAAAAAATTAGGTATTAATGGTCTAATTTTTCGAACGTAGAGCAGGCTGGCAGCTAGGATGGTTGAATTATAACTGGCTTATGGGGGAGCCAGTTTGTTGTTGCAGAAATGCTGTAGCCGCATCAGCTGGCATAGGGCGGCCAAAGTGGTACCCCTGAATGTCATCACAACCCAGTTGTTGCAATAAACTCTGGTGTTCGGCGGTTTCGACCCCTTCAGCAATGGTTTTTAACCCCAGGCTTTGCGCCATACGGATAATGGCCGTGACGATGGCACGATCTTCCGGACTATCTAACAGTTCACGCACAAACGACTGATCGATTTTCAGCTTCGTTAAATGAAAGCGCTTAAGATAACTCAGCGAAGAGTAACCGGTACCAAAATCATCAATGGCCAGGCTGATGCCTTTGTGCCGGATAGCATCCACCGTTTTAATGGCTTGCTCGGCATCCTCGACCATGGCACTTTCTGTAATTTCCAGCTCAATGCAATGAGGCGGCAGTTTGGCCAGCTCCAGTTGGGTGCAAATCATGTCCAATAACTCGGGCTGACGAAATTGTACCGGAGACAAGTTAATGGCCATCACCAGTTCGGTGTAGCCTTGCTGGTACCATCGCTTTTGCTGTTGGATGGCATGTTGCAACACCCATTCACCCAGTTTAATCATCAAACCGCTGTGCTCTGCCACCGGAATAAATTCTGCCGGCGAAATAAAACCCAGTTCCGGATGCTGCCAGCGCAGCAGGGCTTCGAAGCCGGTCAGTTTATTGTTGTGCAAAGAGAGCTGAGGTTGATACGCCAGCTGCAACTGATTGTGCTCAATCGCCAGTCTAAGCGCATTTTCCAGCTGCAACTGACGATTAAACTGGCTCTGCATACCTGCGGTAAAGAAACAGTATTTGTTGCGGCCATCTTCCTTGGCTTTGAACATAGCAATATCGGCATGCTTGTTTAGCTCAAAGAAGTTATCCCCATCGTTCGGGTAGATAGCGATGCCAATCGAGGCAGAGATACTGAGAGGTTCTTTGGCAAACTGATAAGGCGTTTGCATGGTTTCAAGAATACGTTTTGCCAGCCGGCCAGCGGCTTCCTGGTTGGTATCAGGCAGTAACAGGATAAATTCATCGCTGCTTAAGCGGCTCAAGGTATCCTGGCTGCGGGTCATGGCTTGCAAGCGCTTCGCAGCTTGTACCAGCACTTCATCGCCCACTTCATGTCCGAGGGCATCATTGATCTTTTTAAAGCGGTCCAGGTCAATAAACAGCATGGCAATCTGCTGGCCAGCGCGTTTGGCCTGCTGAATGGCTTGTTCGGTCCGGTCAAGCAGCAGTGTTCGATTTGGCAGTTGAGTCAGGGTGTCAAAGTGTGCCAGTAAATTGAGCTTTTCCTGATCTTGCTTGTAATTGCTGATGTCGCTGAACAGCGCGACATAGTGGCTCAGCTGTCCTTTGGCATCTCTGATTTGTGAAATGCTTAACCACTCCGGATAGAGCTCACCATTTTTGCGGCGATTCCAGATCTCGCCTTGCCAGTTGCCATGGCGCTGAATGGCTTGCTGCATCGCTTGGTAAAAATTCTTATTGTGTTTACCGGAGGAGAGTAGCTTGGGGGTTTGGCCCAAGACCTCGTTGCTGCTATATCCACTGATGGCGGTAAAGGCTTTGTTCACTAATACGATGGTGTGGCTTGGATCCGTCACCAGCATGCCTTCTGAGCTTTGCTCAAACAATTGCTCCAGCAGACGCAACTTCATCTCTGCTTGTTTTTGTGAGCTGATATCAATATGGGTGCCAACAACAATAGGAGACAGGCTGCCATCGTCATGGTGCATGGCCCGGCCGCGCGATAAAATCCATACCCAGTGTCCGTCTTGGTGCCGCATCCGGAACTGACTTTCGTACATACCGTCGGGTTGTTGCAAGTAGTCGATAAACGCCTGACTGGCCGAGGTGACATCATCTGGGTGCAGCAAATCCAGCCAGGTTGCCGCCAGATTATCCTGACCAGATTGATCGTAGTGTTCCCGCCGCCGGCCCAGCATACTGAAGTATTCCTGGCTGCATTTCAGAAAATTACGGCTTTGATCGTACTCCCAGCCACCGGTATTGGATGCCTGCACAAAAGAGCGATAACGCTGCAACGTTTGTTGCAACTCATCGGTACGCCTGGCAACCTGATGTTCAAGCAGGCCACGCTGACTGCGCAGTTGTAAGTAGAATAAAGCAAAGCTATACAGCAGCAGGCTGGAAAAAAGCGCAAACAGAACTTCCAGCCAGAACGTGAGCTGTTCTTGCCAGCTCGTCTGGTAGTGTATATCCAATTGCCAGGGGTTGTCGGCCAATGGCAGGGTAAATGAAAGGCTGTTCGCAACAGGGTTAGCATGTTGACGTATTATTTGAGTTTGTTGTTCAGCATCATAGCGCCATAGCAGATAGGCATAGGAGCTATCGTTGAAATATTCCTGATGCAGATCATCCAGCATGGGATCCAGCAGTAAGGTAACATTAATAAAGCCCTGGAAACCGCCCTCATTGGGTTGCTGATACAAAGGTAAGCGGGCAACCACACCACTGCCACCTTGCACCAGGGCAAAAGGGCCGTTTAACCGAAGTTTGCCGGCTGCTTTCGCACGTTTCGCTTCGATGCTCTGCGCCGGGTGAGCGAACATATCAAAGCCAAGCAGCTGTTCATTGCCCGCCAAAGGGTAGACGTCGCTGATCACCCCATTGGGAGCCAGTGAAATCGCGACAATGTCCGGATAATAGTTCAGTAACTCTCTGGCATAGGCGCTAAACTCGATTTGTTCGGCGCCAGCCTGATGGATGCCGGCGGCAATGGCATAGGCTGCCGTGAAGTTGCGTTCCAGACGAAGTTGCAATTGATTCAGAAAAGCCTGAGACGTCTGAGCCGTTGCCATGGATTGGCGTTGGCTACGTTGAGTATCCAGATACCAGACAAAGGCAGTATTGAGCAGTAGTGCTGCCAGTAAGGTTGCAATAGCCAGAGGGTGGTATGTATGTTTTGACAGTTTGCTCAGTATGGTTGTGGTCATCTGGTTTTCGTGGTTGATAAACAAGATAAAAGCTGAACGCTGCCTTGCATTTAGCTTTTAGCTGACAATTCACCTATTCTAGACCAATCAAGGGTTTATTGCTGTTAAAAAGCCGATCCAATTGCATAATGGCCACGTATAAACCATGCTAAGTAAACAACCTAATAATGGAGCTACTCATGAAAAAGTGGTGGTTAGCAGCGGTCGCTGCTGCAGCCTTTAGCAGTCCGCTGATGGCCAGTCAATGTGGTGCTGTCCTTGGGCACTCGATGCAACAACTGAGCACCCGTGAGACGGTGGATCTCTGCTCAGAATTTAAAGGAAAAACATTGTTGGTGGTGAATACGGCCAGTCGTTGTGGTTTTACACCTCAGTTTGAAGCGTTGCAGCAACTATACCGTGATTACCGTGAACAAGGCTTGGTGGTGCTGGGCTTTCCTTCCAACGATTTTCGTCAGGAACACAGCGATGAAGCCAAAACGGCTGAAGTGTGTTATTTAGACTATGGGGTTGAGTTCCCTATGTTCTCAACCACTTCAGTACGGGGCCGTAACGCCAACCCTGTGTTTCGTGCTTTGATTGATAAAACAGGTGAGCAGCCGTCCTGGAACTTCAACAAGTATTTAGTCAGTGCAGATGAGCAAACCGTTTTGCACTTCGGAAGTCGGGTCAGTCCTACCGATCCAGCTTTTGTTGCCGAGCTGGAAAAGCTGCTGGGCCAGGGAGGCTAAGTCCTATTCCTCCTGATTAGCAACAAAGCCTTGATCAATAGCGGTAGCGCCATGCGTTGCCGCTGCTCGTGCCAGTTCATCGCAGCGTTCATTTTCCGGATGGCCGGAGTGGCCTTTGACCCAGTGCCAGTTGATCTGATGGCGCTGACTGGCGCTGTCGAGCCGTTGCCATAAATCCTGGTTTTTCACTGGTTTTTTCTGGCTGGTACGCCAGTTGTTTCGTTTCCAGCCTGCCAGCCACTGGGTGATACCCAGCCGGACATACTGACTGTCGGTATAGAGCTCCACCTGACAAGATGACTTTAGGGTTTCCAGCGCAACAATGGCTGCCAACAGCTCCATTCGGTTGTTGGTGGTTTGCACAAAACCAGCGCTTAACTCCTTCTGGTGCTGCTGATAACGCAGCACAATGCCATAACCACCTGGGCCAGGGTTGCCAAGGCAAGAGCCATCTGTAAAGATGGTGACGGTTTTTTGCATACAGATGTCCTATGATTCAATGGGCTATGCAGACAAGGCGCGCAGTGCTTTGGCATTGTTGTTATAATTTACCGTAAAAGCGATGGCAGCGGAACCTGAGATGGCAAAACGTCAGATTGTACTTGATACAGAAACCACCGGCATTAACCCAAAAGAAGGGCACCGAATCATTGAGATTGGCTGTGTGGAGCTGGTGAACCGGCGTTTTACCGGTAATAACTACCATGTCTACATCAACCCGGAGCGGGAGATTGAAGCCGAAGCCATTGCGGTGCATGGCATTACCAATGAACGTTTGATGCACGAGCCAAAGTTCCGTGATATTGCCCAGGATTTCTACCAATACATTCAAGGGGCTGAGCTGGTTATTCACAACGCCGCTTTCGACGTTGGTTTTATTGACCATGAGTTCAGTCTGCTGCGGCCAAGCTTGCCAGCTGTCGCCGGTTACTGCGCCATTCTCGATACATTGAAGCTGGCGCGGGATCTGCACCCTGGTCAGAAAAATAACTTAGATGCTCTTTGCCGGCGCTACGATATTAACAACAGCCATCGAACCTTACACGGCGCTTTGCTGGATGCTGAGATCCTGGCGGATGTCTATCTAAGGATGACCGGTGGCCAGGTTAGTTTGAACCTGGCATCTGAGCAGCAAAACGACAGTGGTGAGACAAGGCAACCAACGCAGATACAGCGCAGTGGCAGCCTGAAAGTGATTGCTGCCAGCGAGCAAGAAATTCAGGCTCACCAGCAGCATTTACAACTGATTGCCAAAAAATCCGGAGCTGTGTTATGGCCAGAGCACTGAGTCAGTGGTTATGGGGGTTGTTGCTACTAAGTTTGGCTGCGATGGCTCAGCAAGATCCTGTGATAGAGCCAGAGCCAGAACCAGAGCCAACCTTGGAGCAACTCGAGGCTTTGGATCTTAGCTTTACAGAATTGCTGCAGGATACCCCGTTTGATATTGGCTTTGAGATGTTGCAACAATTGCCAACCCGCAACCAAATCTCGCTGTTTGACAACCGCTTTCGGATTGATGGCGAAGTGGATGATATTACTTTACTGATGTTCCGCCGGCCGGGTTCACCTTCGGTGATCCTGGTACGGCCTGATGGTAGCAAAATCAATGTACGAAATGCTGAAGAGCAGAACGTGGAGTGGCACGCCAGTCGTAACTACGATTTGATCCATATTCCCCGGCCGATGGCAGGCCCCTGGCAGGCGTTAGGGCGTATCTTAGCTGAAAGTCGCATTATGGTACTCAGCGATATTATTTTGGATGTTGATCCTTTGCCAGATCACCTGATGAGTGGCGAAACCCTAAAGGTCACTGCCAGGCTAAACAATGCTGGTGAGCCGATTAATGCCAGAGACTTCCGTGAAATTCTAACCTTGGATGTGATTTTTATCAGCACCAACAACCCCAATTATGACAATTTTGGTCGGGGCATTGTGCAAGTCGCGCAATTCCGTGATGACGGCCGTGGCTTTGATGAACGTGCCCGGGATGGAGTATTTACCGGTGAGTTCCAGCTGAATTTTGCCGCTGGTGAGTGGGTTCCGAAATACCTGGTAAAAACACCGCTTTACACCAGAGAAGTAGAGCAAGCCCCGGTGTTGATTCATCCGATACCAATCAAAGTGGAGCTGACCAAAGCTGAACATGCCGAAGCCCAGCATCAACTGAACTTTGTGGTGGTGAACGATGAAGTCAAAGCACAAAGCCTGATTTTGCAGGGCCGGGTGCGTTATCCGGATGGGGATACCGAGGCATTTAGCCTGCAGCGGCCTGAGTTTGGTGCTCATCGCTTGCAGCTGGAGCATCGGGGCTATGGTAGCTATATGATTGAAGTCCAGGCCTTTGGTGAACTTCGTAATGGCAGGGAGTTTATGCTTACCTTGCCAAATGTGGATTTTTCGGTGAATCTCGAAACGTTTCAGGCCCCTGAGCTGGAGCGTCTGCCTGAAGAGATCCTGGCCGAAGAGGCAGCCAGAAGAGAGTTGGAACAAGCCGCTGCTTTCCCCTGGGGATGGGTGATCAGTGTGAATGTTTTAATTTTATCGATAGGCGGCTTTTTTATCTGGTTGATGCTCACTGGCAAATCGGTACGTGATTTACTGCCAAAGAAAAAAGCGGCTGCAACGGCAGATAACAACAAACCGAACAAGGCAACCGAAGCCAAACAGAGCGGCCCTGCCGCTAAAAAAGATGATTTGGACGATATTCTCGACTTATCGTTACCGGATGATTAAGCTTTGCGCAATTGCGGCCAAAAAGGTGTTGACGCAGAAAACCCGAACCCTTATCATTCCCGCCGCACTGCAACATCCCTGACAAGATGGGCAGCGCACCTTGGTTTGGAGCGGTAGTTCAGTTGGTTAGAATACCGGCCTGTCACGCCGGGGGTCGCGGGTTCGAGCCCCGTCCGCTCC
>ERZ869909.229-NODE-229-length-82980-cov-11.586987_pt1 | contig 82980 bp, 76 predicted proteins | sample MGYA00520892_ERZ869909 | MGnify/ENA primary metagenome ERZ869909 (study PRJEB32215, sample SAMEA104723947) | bioreactor metagenome | biome: bioreactor; feature: anaerobic bioreactor; material: water | place: China | collected 2015-03-12 ...
AAGGGCTCGCTGCCCACCTCGGTGCCCACCGACCCGCTGATCTACCGCTTCTACGAACTGATCAACGTCTATGGCACCACCTTCAAGGAGCTGATCCACGAGGAGTTCGGCGACGGCATCATGAGCGCCATCGACTTCAAGATGGATCTCAAGCGCGAGCCCAACGACGCCGGCGATCGTGTCAGCATCACGATGAGCGGCAAGTTTCTGCCGTACAAGACCTATTGAGTCCCCTCGACGGAAGCGGCCCTGGCCGTTTCCGCCCTCCAATGGGGCTGGAGAGCTCGCGTCGACTGTGCGTTTTCTGAAGAGGCAGGTCGCCAATCGGTGCAGGGGCACCGCTTATTCAAGGGACGCGGTCGGCGTCATGTCCGCAACGATCCGGTATGACAAATTCGGTAGCATTCTTCCCCCAATGACGCCGGAGAACCGCTCGACATTCTGACCACCGCCGACTATAGATTATTGACAACGGGGTGTGTTGCGGTGTGGCAGGGGGGGGAATGGAGTCTGCGACGGAAGGATGCGAACGCCAGGCATGGGAGGAAGCGGTTCGGCTCATCTATGACGCGGCCCTCGGTGTAGCGACCTGGTGCCAGGCGCTCGATGGCATCCGGCATTGCGTTCAGGCGGACGCTGCCTGCCTGCGAATGCGTCGTCCGGGCGGCGAAGCCGTTGTCCGGGCTTGCGTGGCTCCAGCCGACACCTCTTGCTCTTGTGCCGTTGGATGCGTGGGTGGTCGTGATCATAACGAAATTGCGACGACAACGATCGAGTCGCGGCGCGGTGGCTATGCGGTCAGGCGTAGCGTGGACCATCGCCGCGGTGACGTATCGGCTGTTCGAAGTGACGGCGGCGAGCGCATCGCTGGTGACGAACCGCATTCTCTTCCGGGTGACCCGATGGTGTGTGGGAGTGGCGTCGAGTTCGTCCTCGATCTACAGCGGCGCAGCCATTCGCCGTCATTCGGTGACGCTGAACTTTCCACTGTGAAATCCCTGATGCGGCATGTCGAGAGAGCTCTCGAACTTGCGGAACGGATGGATCATGGCGCTCTGGTGGCGGGGGTCGTGGAGGCCATGCCGGGCGTGCAGATGCCCGGCCTGTTGCTTCTCGACGCCGACGGGCGGGTGTTGTTCCTCAACCGGGTGGCAGAGGAGATCCTCGCCAGACAAAAGGCCCTGACGCTGTGCGATGGCCGGTTGTGTTCGCCAAGCAAGCGTCAGCAGCAATGGTTGGACGCGGCCACGGAGGTCGGGCATCGGGATGGTTCGTGTCCGGATGGATGGCGCCGCTGCGCGCGCTTTACCGCGCACGATGGGGGGGGCGATCTTGCCCTGTCCCTGTTGCCATGGCACGACGCCAAAGTGTCTTCGATCGGCAGATTGGCCGACGCGGTCACTCTAGGCGTGCTGACCTCGCTCGAGGGTGGGAGTGCGTATTCTGAGCCGCTGATCCAAAGCCTGTTCGGACTGAGCGTGGGTGAAGCTCGATTGGTAACGGCCTTGGTCGGCACGGGCAGCCTCACGGGCGCGGCGCAGGAACTCGATATCCGGCCCTCGACCGCACGTGACCGACTCAAGACGGTGTTTCGCAAGACAGGCTTCAACTCACAGTGTTCGGTCGTCGCCGCGGTGTTGCGCAGCCCCACCAGAAAGACCGAAACGAGATCAGATTGCTTAGTGCGTTAAGGCTGGGCTGACAGGACTGCAACTCGCATCGCCTCGATCCGCATTCCATGGCTCGTGCCCCCTTACCCGCTCATCCCCCCAGATGGGGGTGTCGGAATTCGTTCCTTTCATGCTGGCAAATGGTTCGAGAAAGTCTTCAACGCTCTGAATATTAACGTTTAAGAGGGATTGGTTTGATCCTTGCTTGGAGCCACCGTGTCTGTCGAATCAGCACCGGGTAATTTCCAGGCGTCGATCTCCGGTTCGCGACGCGAACAGGGTCAGGGCCTGGTCTCGAACCTGCGGGCGTGGTCGCGCACGCGGGCATCCGTTGATAAGGAGCGGTGAACATGAACCCTGGACAACTGCGGCAACTGATGGTCGGTTTCCTCGCAGGCCCTTTGCTGGCCGGCGCTGGATATGCTGAACCGATGTACCGGGACTACGATGTCTTCATCGAGTATGCAAACGTCTATAACGACCGTATCGGATACAGCCGCTTCTTCGCGGGTGCCAACACCGATGTCTTGCGGGTTTCCGCATTCGTCTGGCCATCGCCGGATTCGGATGCCCGTGACTTCGTACTGGGAGGACAGGCCTATCGAAGCACGAATGGTGCTGAAACGACCGTCACGCTTACTCATTCGAGCAGTGAAGGTTTTGCCCGAGGCCTGACTTTCGTAGGATTGGAGTCTGGGGGCGGCGGAGCGCTGAACGAATACACGACGATACTTGACTTGGCCAATCCCTATGTTCAAAGTCAGCTTCAGGCGTGGAGTGCGACGCCGTTCACACTCACGGCCGAAAATCCGGACGCCCCCAACGGTCAGGTATCGTACACCCTTCCCGACTATGACAGCACGGTGCTGTTGCCCTTTCTGACCGACGTCGCGGTCACAGGAGGTGGTCTCACTCCCACGATCAGTTGGGTCGTGCCTGACACAGACGCTCCGGTCACGAATGCGTTGATTCAGATTCGATTGCTTCAAGAGGTCGACGGGCAACTCGCCGCTCGCCTGGTGCACATGGAATCGATCAACCTGGGTGCCACCAACTTCACGATCGAAGAGTTGAACCGTGCCGACCTGTTTGCCCTCGATCCGAATCTGCAGTTGGGAAGCAACTATGAGATCGCCGTCATCCTCGAACAACGTGATGAGAACGGCCGATTGATGGGACGCGCTCGTACATTCTTCGAGTTCGTCCCGATGGAGGAGGATTTCGGAGCGGCCATCTATCTACCGAGTGTGGGCCCAGACGGTGTGTTCAGATTCGACGTCAAGGTGGAAGAGGGCGAGTTGATCTACATCGACCCGGTGGTGGCCATTGGCTACGATTATCAGATCGGCGAGAGTGATCCAATGTTCGCAAGCGTGATCCTTCCGGATGTCGGGGATGGGCTGTACGAGCTCTGGCTGTTTGATCTGGTCCTGAACGATTTCGTGTTCGAGCAGGAGTTGATGGCGGGCGTCGAGCACTTCTTTTCGGGCGGAGGGGTGGACCGATTCCGTATTCTCGGAATCGAAGCTTCCGCCGGCCTCGATCCCGGAGATGTAACCGCGTTCGTGACCGGGCTGACATTTACGGGCGATGGCCGTTTTACCGGAACGATGACACCGATTACGCTCGAGATCAGCGCCGTCCCCGAACCCCCGGTGCTTGCGTTGATTGGTTTGGCTCTATTGGCTGTCGGGATGATGGGCCGTTTCCGGAGAACGGTGGGTGTCTGATGGCCTCGCATGGTTGCGCCAAGCCTGTCCCCCTGAAGGGGGGCAGGCTTGTCATCACATCAACGGCAGACGAAGTTTTCAGCGCGCTCGCTGTCTCCTTCGCCCGAATAGTGGGCGACCAGCGGATAGGGGCAGAGCGGACGGGTCCGGTCAGCGGCCCAGTCGGATGGGACTTCGGAATTCACTCCGCCGGGATTGCCCACGCCACGGGCGCGGGCAATCACCGCGTTGGGTGCCGTACCGTGTTCGACCCAGGCCACCAGCGGGCTCAGCAAATCAAACTGGTCGGTAGCCGGGCCACCACTGCAGTGGGCCATGCCGGGTACGTTGTAGAAGCGGGCAAAGCTGCTCGCGTCCCCATCGTTGGCGGCCTGCAGTCCTTCGAACCAGTTGATCGTGTCCTGCACCGAAAAGATCGCGTCGCTGGTGCCATGGTAGGCGATGATCCTGCCACCCCGGTCACGCAATCCCGACATGTCGGTGGGATTGGGTGGGGGCATGAAGGACATCGCCGATTCGGTGTAGGTCAGATCGGTGGCGTTGATCTTGCGGACCAACTCATCGATGTCCGCCCCGAGCGCGAAAGCGGGGCCATTGAACGTCGCGGGGTCTTCCGGCGGAACCTGGAACACCAGCCCCACCGCACCCGAATCGAGGACCAGCGGCGCGGTAAAGCGCCAGAATGCATAGTTGGAAGACTGAACGCCCGGGTCATAAGGGAAGCTGGCGTAGACCAGGGCCCCATCGCTGGTACGGGCTCCGCCGCTGACGCTGGCAACGACCTCCTTCTGCGTTTCGGTCAGGCAGCTTCCGTCCCGGACACCGGTGCAGGTCGGCACGTCACGATCGAGATCGAACGCGGCCTGACACGCGGCGGTATCCTGGACGAGACCATCGACCACACCATCGAGGGCGTCACAGCGCTCCAGGATTGCGTTGGCAACCAGGCGTCGTTCATCGGCGGTGAATGCGGAGCCCAGGTTGCCAGGCTCTGTGGCCGCGCGTGCAAACTGTTGTCCGGCCGCAATGTTTGCCACAGCAGCCTTGGGCAGGTTGTAGCCGGGCGCACCGACCAGTATGCCGTCATAGTCGCTGGCGTAGCGCGTTGCCGCGATCATCGCATGACGGCCGCCGTTGGAGCAGCCGCCGAAATACGACCGATCGGGTTCCTTGCCGTAGGCGGCGCTGATCATCTCGCGCGCCATTGGTGTGAGTTTGGCGACCGCCTGGTAGCCGTAATCCAGACGAGCCTGGGGATCGATGCCGAAGTTGGGACCGAGGGCACCACGGTGCCCGGCGTCCGAGCTCAGCACGGCGAATCCCTGGTGTAGCGCGTTGGTCAGTGCGCCACCGCCGCCTGGACCGCCGGTGGCCGTCACCACGCTGCCGTCCAGGCCACCGTTGCCTTGATGGAAGAAGCGGCCATTCCATGCCAGCGGCAGTCGCATCTCGAATGCAATCGCATAGTCCTCTCCGTCGATTGGTCCGATGCGCTCGAACATGCGCCCCGTGACGAGACAGTGTGCCGCGATCGGTTGCCCGCCAACCTCGAGTTCACCGGTTTCGACCCGCTCCGCGTTGGTGATGACGGTGTCAGGCAGGCTGCGCGCAGCGAAGTCCTCACAGGTTCCCTGCAGCGCGGCGCCGATTGCCGGTGATAACTGCGGGGGGGGCACTGGCGATTCGGATGAACCGCTACCTCCGCCGCCGCCGCAGGCGACAAGGGTTACGCTGGCGGCAAGTGCACCGGCACTGAGAAATCGGTTGTCCATTGTTCTGAGTCTCCAAAGGGGGGCGCTGCCCGTGATCAGGTTCTTGTTGTGGTGACTACGTCCGAAGGCGCGACGCGGATGTCAATGTACGAGGTCACGGGCCTACCATAAGTGCCGTCGCGGTGCAGCATAAAGTGCTGTGGTTGTATAGCAGGTATAGCGGTTTGTTATGAATGGAGGGTGTCAGCTTCGTTGAAGCGAAATCGCGGTGAGAAATCGGCGCTGAGGTCTCGGTGTCGTGCTGGTGGAGTGACGTACGCCGGCGCGAGCCGTGCGGGTGAACCCTGGACGGAGCGTCTTTCGGTTGGATGTGGGGTCACTCGTTGGTACGGGACGGGGCGGCGAGTCTGTGCGCCAGATCCTCCAGCCGGTCCTGTCCCCAGAAGCGTTCGCCGTCGACCACATAGGTGGGCGAGCCGAAGACGCGTGCGGCGATGGCCGCCTCGGTGTTGGCGCCGACGGCGGAAGCCGCCTCTGGGGTTTCGGCGCCGGCCAGCAGGGCGGGCGCGTCCAGGCCGGCACGGCTGAGGGCGTCGGCGACGTGTTCGGGGTTGGCGATGTCGAGCTCGTCGGCCCACACCGCGGACAGCAGGGCGAACGAGGCGGGGCCGGGGTCACGGCCTTCGAGTGCGATCGCGGCGATGAGCCGGCTCGCCAGCGCGGTGTCGGTGGGCCAGTGGCGTGGGGCGACGTTGATCGGCAGGCCGAGGAGGCGGGCCTTGCGGGCGAGGTCTTCACGCCGGTAGCTGAGGCGGGCGTCGGATTGCCTGAACGGTGGCACGGTGTCGGTGGCGGCGAAGACGCGTCCGATGTCCATCGGGCGATAGGTCAGGCTGGCGCCGGCTGCGCGTGCGATTTCGCGCAGACGCGGCTCGCCGAGGTAGGCGTAGCCCGACATCGGGCTGTAGAAATAATCGATCATCAGGGTCATCTGGCAGGGTTCCGGTGATGCGCGGGATGCCGGGTGTTCAGGCACCCCGCGCCGGGGTGAAGCTCAGGCTGCGTAGGGCAGGCCTTCCTCGATCGGCAATGCCGGGTCACGCGACCATTCGTTCCATGAACCGAAGTAGATCCGCACGTCCTTGACGCCGGCTTGCTTGAGTGCGAGGAAGCTGTTGGAGGCTCGCGCGCCCTTGAAGCAGTATAGATAAACCGGGGTGTCGCGGGTAATGCCGACGGTGGCAAGCTCGGCCAGCACCTCGGCCGGCGACTTGATCATCGCGCCGCTGGTCGAGGGTTTCATCAGCCGGTACCACTCGATCCACTTGGCGCCGGGGATGCGGCCCTTGCGCGGGCAGAAGTCCTTGCCGTAGGGCGAGGAGGAGTCTGCGATCCACTCGTCCACATCGCGTACGTCGAGCAAGGCAATGGCGGGGTTGTCCAGTGCGGCGACGACGTCGTCCTTGGTGAGCAGCAGCGAGGCGGCCTGCGGGTCGACCGGGAAGATGCCCGGCACGGGTGCCGGCACCTCGGTGGTGACGGCGAGTCCGGCACCCGTCCAGGCGTCGAAGCCGCCATGCAGCACGCTCGCCTTCGGGTAGCCCAGGAAGTGGAGCAGGAAGTAGCCCCGGCAGGACTGGCCGAAACCCGTGTTCATCGATTGCTCGTAGAGCACGGCGGTCTGGCTGCTCGACAGTCCGGTGGCGCCGAAGGCCACGGCGAACTTGTCGCTCATCTCCTTGACGCCGGCGGCGTCCGAGGTGGCGAGGTAGGTGAAGATGTCGTGGAGGTTGACCGCGCCGGGGATGTGGCCGGCGGCGTAGGCTTCGGGGGAGCGGGTGTCGATGATGACGACGTTGTCCATCGCGGCAAGTTCAGCGGGGGTGACGAGTGCCTGTGCCATGGTGTTCTTCCTCTGTCGTTGGGGGTGGGGCGGGGGGTCACATCAGCGCGGTTTCGGGTCGGGTCGGATCGAACACCTGGCCCATGATGGTGTGGGTCTTGTAGTTGTCCGGCGGTGCTTCGAAGCCGAGTTCGGCCATGCGCGCGCGCGCGTCGGTGGCGAGGAAGACCTGCTCGGCGATCCTGGTGTAGTCGATGTCTTCCTTGATGTAGCCCCAGCGCTTCATCTGGGCCAGCATCCACACCGCCATCGACTGCCAGGGGAAGGGGTCGAAATCGATGCGCTTGGGTTCGTTGCGGATGTTGCCAAGGCCGTCGGCGAAGCGGCCGAGCAGAACCTGTTCGAGCACGGTGTTGGGCTGGTTGAGGTAGTTCGGGCCGGCGATTGCGTCGGCCACCGCCTGGCGGTTCTCCGTCTGTGAGCAATGCAAGGTGGAGGTGACGATGGCGCGGAACAGGGCCGAGAAGGTGTTGGGCGCCTCCTGAGCGAACTTCGCGGTGGCCACGAAGGAGCAGCACGGGTGTCCGTCCCAGATCTCGCTGGTGAGGGAGTGGATGAAGCCGACGCCGTCGAACACCGCACGCTGGTTGAAGGGCTCGGCGACGATGAAGCCGTCGATGCTGCCGGAGCGCAGGTTGGCCACCATGTCGGGCGGCGGCATCACACGCAGTTGCACATCGCGGTCGGGGTCGAGCCCATGGGCTGCGAGGTAGTGGCGCAGCAGAAAGTTGTGCATCGAGTACTCGAAGGGGATCGCGAAGCGCATGCCCTTCCACGACTTCGGATCCATCTTGTCCTTGTGCTGGATGCCGAGGGTGATGGCGTTGCCGTTCACATTCTCGATGGCCGGCATCACCATGGGCACCGGATCCGAACCGAGCCCGAGGCTGATCGCCAGCGGCATCGGGGCGAGCATGTGGGCAGCGTCGAACTCGCCGGCGATGATGCGGTCGCGGATGACCGCCCAGCCGGCGGTGCGCATCAGCGACACGTTCAGCCCCTGCTGGGCGTAGAAGCCCAGCGGATCGGCCGCGACGATCGGGGTCGAGCAGGTGATCGGCAGAAAGCCGATGTTGAGGTCGGTCTTCTCCAGCGGGCCTTTCTCCATCGCCAGCGCGGTGGCGGCACCGAGCGGGAAGAAGGACGAGATCGCGGCCAGCGCGGTGCCGGCGCCGACGCTGCGGAGAAAGCGGCGGCGCATCAGGTCGTTCGGGAACAGTGCCCGCACCACGGCGGATTCGACCGCACGCGCGACGGCGTGGTCGTCGTCGGACGGCAGGCTGTCGTCCGCGTCATGTTCGGCCTGGCTGCGGTGGCGGCCGCAGCTGCAGCCGCGCAGGGGTTTGGGTTTGAAGGGGTTGTCGAAGGCGGCCATGGGTGAGTCCTCGGGTTGGGGTAGGGAGCGAAGCGTCTTGTGGTCTTTTTCAGGCAGCGAGGCGGGTCCTGGCGGTTCCGACCTCGAGGCTTGCGATGATTCGTCCTTCATGCCACTGCTGCATGCGAAGCCAGTTGCGGTCGTCCTCGACGACGCGCCACTCGCTGTCGCAATCAGGTTGGCCATGAATGACGATGGGCAGGGCGCGGGTCTTCAGGCGGATTACGGGGGCGGCATGCGTGTAGCCCGCATGCGGCCGCCCCGCGATTGCGTGGGCGATGACCTCGGCCTGATGCGCGATCGGCTCAATGAAGCGGCACGGGGTGCCGGCCAGGCTGATGCAGTCGCCGAGCGCATGTACGCCCAGCGCGCTGGTCTGCAAGGTGTCGGGATCGACGACGATGCCGTTGTCGAAGGCCAGTCCGGCCGCCTTCGCGAGCCTCGGTTCGGTGACCAAACCGGTCGCTGCGATGATCTCGTCGGCTTCGAACTGCTGGCCATTGGTGGTGAGCAGTTGCTTGCGGCCCGCTTCCGTCGCACTGGTGGAGGCGGCCATGATGCCGCCGACGAAACGCACACCCAGCCCCGTCAGGGCCGCGCGCAGACGCTCGCTTGCCACTGCGGGCAGCAGACCGGCGAGAGGCTGGGGGCGGCTGTCCAGCAGCGTAACGCGGTGCCCGGCGCGGGCAAGGTCCTCGGCGATCTCGCAGCCGATCATGCCTGCGCCGACCACCAGCACCTCGCGGGGGCCGCCGCTCAGGCGTCGCTGCATGCCCGCCCAGCCTGATAGATGGTTCACCCGCCAGCACAGCGCCGGGTCGAGCGCCTCGGGTAAGGCGGGTCGAGCGCCCTGTGCAAGCACCAGATGGGTGTATGAGAGCGTACCCCGGGTGCTGCGCACCTGATGAATCGTCGGGCTGAAGCCGGTGACGAAGGTGTGTGACAACAAGCGGACGCCGAGGCGTGCGGCGGCTTCTGCGCCGGTCTCACGGACGAGCCCGGCGGCTTCCAGACCCCGGCTCATCGCCACCGACAGCTCGGGCTTGTGGTAGCGGTCGGCTGCGCAGGCCGAGATCAGCGTGATCGGCGTGTCACAGTCGATCGCCCGCAGGGCTTCGACCACCGCCCAGCCGGCATGGCCGCCGCCGACCACGACGACGCCGGTGGCGCGGACCGGGGCGACGGCGGGCGCGGTGCCAGTGTGTGACGCGCAGCGCACATAGGGTTCGAAGTCGGCCTTGACCACCCCGCACAAGGGACAGACCCAGTCGTCCGGAATGGCCTCGAAGCGGGTGCCGGGGGCGAGGCCGCTGTCGGGGTCGCCCTTCTCCTCGTCGTAGATCAGGCCGCAGGCGCGGCAGATGAATTGCTGCCAGGGCAGGGTGGCGTCGGACTTCATGCGGGCATCTCCTCGCGTGAGAGGCGGTCCATCTCCCAGCGTAGATGCTTGATCGCCGGGGTGACGATGGCGACGAAGTGGGCCTCGCGGATGCGGCGCTGGGGCGCCGATTCCATCAGGTAGCCTCGCGCGCCCTGATGCAGCAGGGCGGATTGCGTTGCGCGCAGCACGAGTTCCGCGCCTTGGGCGCGGGCGTCGAGCACCTCGAGCAGGTAGTCGCGACTGCCGTCGTAGGGGGATTGGGCAAGCCGCGCAACGCGTGCGCCGAGTTCGTCGAATTCGGCCTGCAGTTCGTCCGGGCGGTCGTGCAGGAAGCGGTTCACATGGCCGAGCAGGGGTTCGGCCTCTTCGATCGAATCGATCGCGCCCTGGGCGATGCCGACCGCCATGCCCGCCTGCAGCAGAATGAAGGCCGCGCGGATGCGGGCGATGAACGGAGCGGCGGGGTCGGCGATCAGCACATCCTCGCCGACGAAGTGATCTTCGAGGCGCACGCCCCAGGTGCTGGTGCCCTCCATGCCCGAGAACTCCGGGCAGTGGCGCAAGACCACATCCGCGCCGATGTCGAGCAGGAACATGACGTCGCGCGTACGCTCGCCGGCCTCGTCGACCACGGCGGCGATGGCGCCGCAATACTGTCCCGGGCCGATGTGGCTGACCCAGGGCAGGGCGCCGCTGACGCGGTAGCCACCGGGCACTGGTGTGGCCCGCAACAGCATCTTCTCGATGCCGGCGAAGGCCTTCATCGGGTTGGAGAGGGCGGTGCCGCCAAACGTCCGGCCGGCGATGTGACCCGCGAGCCGGTCACCGGTCAGGGCCGGGTTGCCGGACTGCTCCATGTAGAGGCCGCACACGTCCTGACACCAGGTCAGGAAGCCAGTCGAGCCGCAGCGCCGGCTCACCGCGCGCATGGTGTCGATGGCGAGCCCGAAGTTCGCCTCCGGTCCGAGGTGGGCACCGAACGCGCCGGCGGTGCCGAGTTCGGCCATTTCGGCCAGGGGGTAGTAGCCCTCGCGGTCGATCCGGTTGGCGGCCGGTGCGAGTCGGGTGTCCGCCACGGTGGTGACCGCTGCGACGATGCTGGCAGCGGGTGCGGCCATCGCGGCGGGATGGGCTTCGGCAAGATTCATGTTCGCTGTCTCCGCTTCGAATCCGCCGCGATGAGGCAGGCGGTTGGATACAGGGGCCGCGCCCGGCGCTCAGGCGCCGAGTGCGCGGGACGGGATGAGGCGGCTGGATCAGTCGGCGAGGCCGATGCTGAACGGGATGGGGTTGCGCATGGTGTTGGCGACCGGCGAGTAGAAGTTCGCGTGCTTCACGATCTCGTCGAGTTCCTCGCGGGTCGCGTCGCCTTCGACGACGACCTTGACGCGAATCTCCTGGAAGCCCATCTGAGGCGGTTGCATCTCGGCGCCGCCCGCGCCCCAGGCGGCCGGATTGCCGATGTCACCCTCGAGGAAGAGTTCGAGCCGGCTCAGCTTGACCTGCTTCCAGGTGGCGACGGCGGTGATGCCTACGGCGAGGCAGCCGCCGAGCGCGGCCAGTACGACTTCGCCCGGCGCCGGCGCAGTGTCCTGGCCGAACAGATGGGGCGGCTCGTCGACCACCACCGCGTCGTGATTGCCGGCATAGCTCAGCGTGCGGTACTGGCCTTCGCAGACCGTGTGGACCTTGTTGGTGCCGCGGCGGGCGGGGTCCTTGCGACCCATTTCGGCGAAGCCCATCAGGCCGTCGCGGTCGATCGGGCGCAAGTAGGTCTTGACGGTTTCAACCGGGGTGGTGTCGGTGGCGGTCAGGGTGCTCATTGCATCTCTCCAGGGGTGGATGGTTGTCGATTGGTGGCGCGGAGTTGCTTTTCTCTGCGCTCGATCCCGTATCGCAATGAGCGTGCCAGTGGAGAGTGTTTCGGTTAAGCAATTGTTTTAAAGCGATTGTTTGAGATTTCTGCGGATATCGATGCTGCGGCGCACGAAGACCGACCGAACACAATGTTCACATTGTCGACATTGTGTTCGGTGCTTCAGATTCCGAGCTTGCGACAGCGGTAGGTGAACTGCCGCACGGTGAGGCCGAGGAGTTGTGCGGCGCGCGACTTGTTGCCGCCACAGCTTGCCAGTGCCGCCGTCAGGGCTTCCGGTGGGTGGGAGTGGCCGGGCAGGTAGGGCCGCACCATGCCCGGCATCGCGTCCGCCGCGAAGGTCGCGGGTTGGGCCAGGGGTTCGACCACGAAGTCGTCGGGCATGAAGCGCTCGATGTCGGTGGCGTCGAGGACCGGACGGTCGGCGAGCAGCACCACCCGTTCGATGAGATTGGACAGCTCGCGGATGTTGCCCGGCCAGTTTTGCTGTTCGAGCCGGGTCAGCGCGTCCGAGCCCAGGCTGATGTTGCGCTGGTTGGCCTGGTTGCTGCGGCTGAGAAAGTGCAGCGCCAGCGCGCGGATGTCCGAACGCCGCTCGGCCAGCGAAGGCAGGCGGATCGGGATCACGTTGAGGCGGTAGAAGAGATCCTGACGGAAGCGCCCCCGCGCCACTTCGGTCTCGAGATCACGGTTGGTGGCGGCGACCACGCGCACATCGACCTCGATCTCGCGCTTGCCGCCGAGGTGCATGATGGTACCCTCCTGCAGCGCGCGAAGCAGCTTGCCCTGCAGCGTCAGCGGCAGCTCGCCGATCTCGTCCAGAAACAGGGTGCCCTGGTGGGCCTGTTCATAGAGACCGGCGCGGTTGGCGTGCGCGCCGGTGAAGGCGCCGCGCTCGTAGCCGAAGAGTTCGGACTCGAACAGGGTCTCCGGAATTGCCGCGCAGTTGACCTTGATGAACGGGCGGTCGCGACGCGGGCTCGCGAGATGCAGGGCGCGGGCGAACAGCTCCTTGCCGGTGCCGGATTCGCCCAGCAGCAGCACGCTGGCGGGGGTGTCGGAGACCTGCTCGAGCTCGGCGATCGCCCGCAGCACCGGCGGTGAGGTGCCGATGATGCCGTAGCGCGCCGCCGCGCCGCGCAGCGCCCGGGTCAGCACCGCGTTCTGTTCGATGAGCTCGCGGGTGCGTGCTTCCATCATCGACTGCAGTTGAAGCAGCTGGCCGGCGAGCGTGGCAAGAATGCGGAGCATGGCGACATCGTCGGCGATAAGCCGGTTTCGCGTGCGGATGCGGTGACAGGCGAGCACGCCGATGGTGCGCTGGTCGATGCGCAGCGGCAAGGCGATGAATGACACCGGCCCGGGTGGCAGCTTGTCGCGATGCACCGCACGCCCCAGAAAGATCTCCTCTCGATCGATATCCTGCACGATGATGAGATGCTCGCGCGCCAGAACGGTGCCGGTCACACCTTCATCCAGCCGGTAGATCCCGCGGGCCATTTCTTCGCGCGTGAGACCGTAGGCTTGCCGGATTCGGCAGGTTTCGCCCCCTTCGTCGCGTAGCACGATGCGCCCGCGGTTGAGACCGAGCAGTTCGGACATCAGATGCAGCATTTCGCGTAGAACCACGTCGGATGCCAGACTGCGGCCGATCAGTCCCATGACCTGCTGCAGCAAGAGCATCTCCTGGGCGCGCCAGTGGGACTGCAGGCTTTCGTAGCTCTCGGGACCTTCAGGGTCGGAAGGGGGGGCGGGCCAGTCCATCGGCGATGCTCCAGTGGCTCAAGGGTTGTCTCGAACCATCCAAGCAAGTCATGGGCCACCAATCGTGGTCACTGGGCAAGGGCTGGAAGCAGCGCGCAAGTGTCCTGGCGGGTCTGAGAGGCAACGCTGTGACGGTCAGGGTGCTTGCGCGCGAGAGGGATGAGGGGTGATCATTGGCCTGTTCTTCCCTGCGTCCCTGGCTCGCCAAATGACTTTCCCGATTCGTTACGTAGAACCTGTATATCGTCCTCCGAGCGAGGCGGATTCGTTGATTCTGCCCGTCACCGACGGTTGCTCGTGGAACCAGTGCACGTTCTGCGAGATGTACACCGCGCCACAGAAGAAGTTTCGCGCACGCAGTGAAGACGAGGTGCTGGATAGCATCCGGCGCAGCGCCGAAGTCTTTGGACCACAAGTGCGGCGTGTGTTTCTGGCCGACGGCGATGCGCTGGTGTTGCCGACCCGGCGCCTGCTCGCCGTGCTCGAGGCGATTCGACAGTATCTGCCTTCGGTGCGCCGCGTGTCGTCCTATTGCCTGCCACGCAATCTGCGCAAGAAGACGGTTGCCGAACTGGCCGCGCTACGCGAGGCTGGTTTGGCGTTGGCCTATGTGGGGGCCGAGTCGGGCGACGACGAGGTTCTGGCGCGAGTCAACAAGGGGGAGACCTTTGATTCCACGCGCGAGGCGCTGGACAAGCTTGCCGAGGCGGGCATTCGGCGCTCGGTGATGATTCTCCACGGGCTGGGCGGCGAAACTCTCTCCGTGGCGCACGCCGATCATTCCGCTCGACTCGCGAACCTGACGCAGCCGGAATATCTTGCAACGCTGGTCGTGAGTTTCCCAAAAGGAGAGGCCCGGTTCCGCGAATCCTGTCCCGACTGGACGCCGCTCGCGCTGGACGGTTTGCTGCGCGAGATGCACCGCTTCGTCGGTGGTCTGGAGCTGAACAAGACGGTGTTCCGCTCCGATCATGCTTCCAACTGGCTGGTGCTCAAGGGAACGCTGGGGGCGGAAAAAACTCGCCTGCTGGCACAGATCGAGCAAGCGATTGCCCAGCCTGAGGGTGCCCGGTTGCGTCCGGCGTGGGCGCGCGGGCTATAGTGAGCGGATGACTGACCCGCCACTGGGTGCGGTGAGGAACTTACCGAAGATACTCCGCGCGAATCCTGGCGACCGTTCCGTCGGCGACGAGTGCATCGAGTGCTTGTTGCAACTGCTCCATGATGGCCGGGTCGGTGTCCTTGTGGCAGGCGTAGCCCATGACACCTTCGCGCAGCGTGAACACCGACTCGTAGGCGCTGCTGTCGATGCCTTCCTGCTGCATGTTCCAGAGTGCGGTGTCCATGCCGTAGGCGATGGCGTCGAAACGGCCTGCGGTCAGCATGCGCACCAGACTGCGTGCCGAGTCGGCACGGGAAATGGTGGCCTGGGCGCCGTCGGCGAGCAGGGATTGTTCGCCAATGTCTTCACGGACCACGCCGATGGTCAGTGAGGCCAGATCGTCGATGGAGGAGATTTCGAGTCCGCTCGAACGCGCGGCGACGATCGACACGCTGGATTCGATCAGTGGCTCGGCAAAGGCAAACAGTTCCCGTCGTGGTTCGGTCACGGTCATCGAGAACAGACAGGTGCCGGGTTGCTCCTGTGCCATCCGGTAGCCTCTCGCCCAGGGAAGGATCTGGATGTCGGTTACCTTGCGCTCGAGTCCGATTCGCTCCCAGATGTGCGTCAGCACATCCACCGCGATGCCCCGCGGGATGCCATTCTCGGAAAAGTTGTAGGGCGCGTACTCCTCGCTGATCCATTGAAACGCTTCGATCGATTGTGAGTGGGCCGACGCTGAAGAGAACACGGCAGCGATGCCGATGCAGGCGACGCGGGTGAGCACGGCGAATCGAGTCAATTTCATTTGAAATCCCCCAGGATCGAGCTGGATCAGCGTTGCTTGAGTACGACCAAAGTAAGGTCATCGTACATTTTTTGCGTACCAATGTGGTGCTTCACGTCAGCGACGATCCGGTCCTTGATCTCCTCCGCATTCTTGCCGCGGTTGTCCCGAAACAAGGCGCTCAAACGTTCCAGTCCGTAGAGCGCATGGTTTTCGTCCGCCGCCTCGGTGATGCCGTCGGTGTAGAGCAGGACGGCGTCGCCTGGATGCAGCTCGATGCACAACTGATTGACGAATTCGCCCACCTGATCGATCAGCCCGATCGGAAAACCCAGATTGTCGGTGTCGATGATTTCGAGGGTGCCGTCGTTGCGTGCGACCAGAACCGTTTCATGCTGGCCACAGATGCGCAGACGCCCACGTGCCCCCGACACGGCCTCGCCTTCGGCGACGGCATGGTAGTCGAGCAATGCCAGGGTCAGGTTCTTGCCGCAGCCCATGCGCTGGACATTGTCATAGATGGTGGTGTTGAGCACCTCCATGACGCGCACGATGTCTTCTTCGCGGCAGGTGAGCATGGTGCGCACCGCGCTTTGCGTCATCAGCATGACCACGCCGCTTTCGAGCCCGTGTCCGGTGACGTCGCCGATGCCGATGCGCACGCCGTCGGCGTGGCGCAGGATGTCGTAGTAGTCGCCACCGACCTCGCTTGCCGGCTCCATGTAGGTGGCGATGTCCAGGGTTTCGATGGCGTCGAGCTCGGCGCGCGAGGGTAGCAGGATCTGCTGGATGCGCCTTGACACGTCGAGCTCCGCACCCAGCCGGGCGTTCTCGTCGCGTGCCTGGTCGCGCTGTTCCAGGCCACGCTGGAACGCCTGCATCAGGTCATCCAGACCGTGTAGGATCTGCCCGAGCTCGTCCCGGTCGTGGCCTCGCAGCGTCGGTCTGGGCCAGGCGCCGGGCCGGGCCGGGTCGATACGGGTGATCGACGCGTGCAGCGCCAGCAGCGGACGGATGATCATGAAGTAGAAGATCAGCACCACCAGCGCGGAAATCACGACGGCCTTGATCAGGCCGAGGGTCACCAGCACCAGCCCGCGTTGCATGAAGCTCTGCGCGATCTCGCCTTCGGCGAGCGTGATCTCGAGTACTCCGACCTCGTTGGCGGTGACCGGGTTGGGGTTGTGCTGCAGCGTGATGCGATAGGCGGTGAGGTCTCCGAACAGGGAGCGCACCAGCGCGCCGGCCGAGGTCGTGTCACCGCGCGCGCCTTCAGCAAAGACGTCGCCGAAGTTGTCGCGCAGGGTCACCTGCTGGATCTGGCGATACCCCAGCAAGCCATTGACGACTTCTTCCGCCAGCACTTCGTTGTACTGGAACACGGCTTCGGCGGCCGACCCCTGAACCAGCCGCAGCGTGCGCGTGGTCTGTTCCTCGATTTCGCCGCGCATCGACTTCAGGTCGACGTACAGCTCGATCAGTCCAGCCAGCAGTCCCAGGACGAGCACGATCACCAGTGTGACCGTGGCCTGGCGTACGGTCAGGCCGCGCGAGACGGTAACGCCCGTGGGCCCGGGAGCGGGGTCCGATCGAGATTCGCGCATGCGTGGCTCTCGGAAGTGTGCTGGATCAGGCGTCGAACCGCAGTTCGAGAGACGGCATGAGCCGTTTCAGGTTGTTCAGGGATTTTCCTTGCCAGGGAATCGTGTTGGAGCCGAGAACGGTCAGCGCGCAGGTCTTGCTGTTGCGCACGTGAATGACGAACTTGGACAGCGTGGCGATGCCCGAGCTGTTGAGAAACTCGAGTCCGCGCAAGTCGAGGGTGAGTGCGGCGCGACCGTCGATCGCCTGATCGAGCAGGTCGGAAATCGGGGTGTACTCGGTCAGGCCTCCCAGCCGCAGCGAACCGGCCATGCGCACGACGTCGCCTTCCGGGTCGAATTCGACCTTGTATCCCTCCCCTTGAATCGGTTGCATCAAGCAGTGCTCCATCATAGTTTTATCGTGACCTGTGATATCACCCGGAAACCACCGCTCTCGGTGGGTTCGAAGCGCCAGGCGAGTTCTGCGGCGTAGTCGTTGATCATGGTCAGATAGCCGAGCCCGGCGCTGCTGTCGGTCAGCGCGTTCTCTTCGAGTTGCTGCAGGTAGAGCTCACCCGGGTCGGACGCCAGCAGCTTCTCGACGAACTGCCGGTAGCGCTCGGTGGCTTCGGCGCTCGCGCCGTTGCTTTCCTGAAACACGATGCAGTCCTGTTCGAGACTCAGGCTGATGTTGATCGGTTCCGTTGCCGAAGCATCGTGAAACTTCATTGCGTTTTCGAGCAACTCGTTGGCGATGTAGCTGACCGCGCCGCGGAGTTCGGCCTGTCGGTTGCGTGTGGAGGGGTCACCGTCGTCGAGCGGGAAGAACGTAGTTACGTAGTCGCCGAGAAAGTCCGCCGACAAGCCGTTGTTTCGCCAGCGCTGCTGCAGGGGTACGTAACCGGGCCAGAAGCACAGATTGAGTGATTCAGTGCCTTGCGTGCGCCGCAGGTCCTTGAGATTGCCGAAAGCTAGAGTCATGGCGTACCCGGTTGAGGATTGGAGTCGGTTGCGATGCGGTCGCGGCCCTGTTGCTTGGCAATATACAGCAGGCGGTCGACCTCGGCGAAGAGGGTGTGTTCGTCTTCTTCGCCGGGAACCTGCGCGGCAACACCGATGCTGACGGTGAGGTGGTTCGCGATTGCCGAGGCGCCGTGTGGCAGGGCGGCCTCGCGAATGGTCCGCAGCACGACTTCGGCGACGCGCAGGGCACCCTTGAGATCGGTGTTGGGCAGCAGCAACACGAACTCCTCGCCGCCGTAGCGGGCCAGCAGGTCGACTTCGCGGTGTAGCACCGACTGCAGCAGCGTCGCGATCTGACGCAGGCATTCGTCACCGGCCTGATGGCCATGCAGATCGTTATAGGGTTTGAAGAAGTCCACGTCGCACATCAGCAGGGCCACCGGTTCGCGTTCCCTGCGTGCGCGCACCCATTCGCGTGCCATGCACTCGTCGAGCATGCGCCGGTTGGCGACCCCGGTCAGTGAGTCACGCCGTGCGGCGTTCTCGGACTCGATGTAGCGCCCCAGCCATTGCAGGTCGATCTGATCGGCGTGCTCGGTAATGGTCTGCAACACGACTTCGAGATCGCGGCTCTTCTGGGTGATCGTGGCGACCAGGTCGCGCAGCTGCTTTTCGACCACGAGCCGCTCGCGCACTTCGTTCTTGAGCTGCCGGTTGGCGGTTTCCAGCTGAGCCTCGATCGCGTCGCCGTGTTCGATCGCGGTGGTCAGGGCAATCTCCAGGTCACTGCGCTCCTGCTGCAACTGATCCACCATGGCCGTCAGATCCGCCAGCGTCTGCTCCAGATCGAGGACTTTCACGTAGGGGTTTTTGGCGGACATGGGTGGAATCGAGCTAGAAGCCTCTTGAGCATTGCGGGAAGACTCCTGGCGTGATCGCCGGGAGTGCGTCGCTCTGGATGTCAGTAACCGTCAGTTTAGCCAAACTGGGGTCGATTGTCCGCGACTTGTCCTGTCTGCGCAACCGCGCTGGAGGCCGATCGCGCGGTCGGAGCCCCGTGGTTCGGCGTGCGACCTGCATCCGCGCAAGCGAATCGTGCTTCTTTCGGAGTCCGTCGCTGTGTCCTGGTTTGTCGGTTGCACGGCAGGTTCACCGGCTGCGGCGACGTAGGAGAGCAGCATGGCGTCCGGGTTTTGTCGCAGCGCTGCGGAGGGAAGGCGAGCGAGCGGGCTCGCCTTCCCTCCGCACGACCTTCTGTCAGTGCAGCACGTGCTCGACGTCCTCGACGATCGGTGCCAGTGCATTGCCGATGCGTTGCAACTGCGCTTGAGTGATCATCGACCCGAGTACGCCCTGAAAGCGCGCATCGCGTACGCCTGAGACAATGTACTGCCAGCGATAGGCGCGCAGCACCGTGGCGTGGATGCGGGCGATCTCCTCGTCGCTGAAACGTCGGGTGGTGACGGTGGCGAAGTAGTCCGCATCGGCGCGAGCCTGGATCTGCAGAATGCCGTCCACCGCTCCGACCAGCCCGATCAGGTCGTTGACCGCGCCATCACGTTCGGTGTCGGTGAGTCGGGCGTTCTCGCGCACCCACTCGAGTTCGTCGAGTATTGCATGCTGCGATTCTTCACGCGCGTGATGCAGGAACACGTCCTTCCACAGCTCGGACAGGTCGTCGTCTACGTCGATGCTGCTGTGATAGTGCTGGAGAACGAAGATCTCGATGTGGCAGATCAGTCCGAGTACCGCCCACTTCGAGGCAGAAAGCACCGCCTGGGCGACCTCGTTGGGATCGGGCACGAAAGTGTACCCCGCAGGCATGCCGGCGGCCGCCATGTGTTCGAGGCGACGGAACATTTCCTGGTGCTTGATCTCTTCGTCGGTGAAGCGGACCAGGGCCTCGAGCGCAACCTGGTCGCCAAACCAGTGGTCGCGGCTCACATCGAGGATCTGGGCGCTGATGAAGCGCTCGACCAGGCCGAAGATGTTGGCGTACGAGCGTCCCTGGACCTGTGACAGAAAGCGCTTCTCGGCCGGCAGCAGAAAGGGGAGTGATTCGATTCGCGACAAGCCGTCCGGCAGGAACTTCTTGTTGAAGTCGAACGCGCGGCCGCGGATGACGTCGCGATCGATGTCGAAGCGTACGCGCTTCGAAACCTCGACGGCCTTGGCATAGCTGTGAGCGGTACGGGGGGTGGTTTGCGTGGCTTGCATGATGATGCTCCTTGGTGGGGGTGAAACGGAGATTGGGTACGGAGAAGGGGTGCCGGGGGGCGTCAGTAGAGCGGGGCAACGGAATCCTTGTGGCCACGGTGGCGGGTGGCGGCGGCGTAGCCCTCGAGCTCAGCCGCCATGGAGTCGATTTCGGCTCGATGCAGGCCGATGTCCTTGAGCGTGCGTTCATCGAGTTCGGCCAGTAGTTGGCGCTGCCGGCGAACGGCCCGGGCCTGCCGGTGACGGCGGATGAGGTCGCGCACGGCTTCGGCAATCCATGCCGGCAGTTCGACGCGTGCGTGGAGGAACGTGCGCAGCCGTGCCAGCCTCGATCTGCGTGGAACTGCATCACCGGCAGGTGCTTGATGGATGTCAAGTGGTCGTTCTGCATGGGTATTCATGGGGCTCTCCTCGGGGGTGGGGGTGTTCTCTGTGAGATCACCGGTGTGTTGTCGATGGCTGCATCTTGGAGGCCGTCGGTATCCCCCTTTTTTCGCTTTCGTGCATCGTGGTATCGATGTGTATCGGGTTTGTTTCCGCTGCATTTTTTCTTGATCACCGGCTTTCCTTTATCCAGACTGCGAGAAGGGTGTCTGGCCGCGCGGCAAGGGAGCACGGATGGAAAAAATGGGCCGGTTGTTGCTGGTGGATGACGATGAAGACGTCCGCTCCATGCTGCTCGAGTACCTCGGGGTTCATGGTTTCGAGGTCGACGCCGTCGACTCGGGCGTGGCGATGCGTGAGACGTTGTCGCGAATGGCACCGGACGTCGTCCTGCTCGATCTGCGCCTGCCCGGCGAAGATGGTCTGAGCCTGCTGCGCTACCTGCGCGAACACCACGCACTTGGTGTGGTGATGGTGACTGGAGCCGGGGAAGTGGTGGATCGTGTCGTCGGTCTCGAGATGGGGGCGGACGACTACATCGCCAAGCCGTTCGAACCACGCGAATTGCTGGCGCGGGTGAAGAGTGTGTTGCGCCGGGTGCTTGCGAGTCGCGCCGGGGGCGAGGCGGCGCCGGTGCGGGATGCGCCCGCATCGCGAATGCGTGTGGGCGCGTGCTGGCTCGATCTGGCCGCACACAGGATGTTTGCGGCCGACGGCGAGGAGCTCATGTTGACCGCGATGGAGTTCGAATTGCTGAAGGCCTTCGTCGAACGCCCCAATCAGGTGCTGTCGCGAGACCAGTTGCTGACCTTGACGCGCAATCGAGAATGGGAGCCGTTCGACCGATCGATCGACATCCGCATCGCCCGCCTGCGCAAGAAGATCGAACCCGAGCCGGAGCGACCCCGCATCATCCGCACGGTGCGGGGTAGCGGCTACATGTACGTACCGGCATGAAGCACGGTAACTGGCGTGTTTCGATGGTAACCGGCAGGTAACAGTGATCGTCCGCGTGGTTGCGATGGCTAGACTGGAAGCGACACATGGACGTCACGGAGCCGGACATGAAGCGTGCAAGACGTCGTGGAACTTCGTCCCGTCTGCTGCAGGCCGAGCATTCATTGCGGGCTTCCGAACTGCGCCTGCGTCAGGTGCTCGATCAGACCAGCGCGGTGGTGTTCTGGAAGGATCTGGACGGTCGCTATCTGTTCGTCAATCGTGCGTTCTGCCGACTCGTCGAACTCCCTTCCGAGCGTGTCCTCGGCCGGCGCGACGGTGACGTGATGCCGCCGATGGTGGCGGCCCGCCTGAGAGCCAACGATGCACGCGCACTGGCTGCCCGGGGAACGGTCACGTTCGAGGAGCAGGGGGTGTTTCTCGGCGAGCGGCGTACCTATCTGGTCGACAAGTTCCCGCTGTTCGATCCGGATGGCGAGCCCTACGCGATCTGTGGCATTGCCACCGACATTACCACGCGCAAGCGGGTCGAGGAGGCTTTGCAAGGCGCCTCGCTGGCGGTTTCGAGCGCCCACGGGGCCAGCATTTTCCAGGAGCTCACGCGCTACCTGGCAACCATCGTCGGTGCCGACTGGGTGTTCATCGCGGTGCGCGAGGATGAACCGGCTGAACGCATGCACGTGCTGGCACTGTACCGTGACGGGGAATTCGCCGAGAACTTCGACTACGCGCTGTCCGGCACGCCCTGTGCATCCGTCGTCGGCCAGCACTTCCGGGTCTATCCAGACCGACTGTGCGAGCGCTTCCCGGAGGATGTCGATTTCGTCCGCGTCGGTATGCGGAGCTACGCCGGTTATCCGGTGAATGATGCGAAAGGCGCGTCCATGGGATTGATCGCCGTGGTCTCGCGTCGCCCGATCGCGGATGCCGACTTTGTCGAATCGGTGCTGAAGATCTTCGCCGTGCGGGTCGCCGCAGAACTGGAGCGTGACCGCATGGAGCGGGACTTGCGCGCATCCGAAGCCAGTTATCGCGCAATCTTCGAAGCATCCGAGGATTGCATCTTCATTCATGATCTCGAGACCGGAGCGTTCGTCGACGTCAATCCGCGCGCCTGCGACACCTATGGCTACGATCACGACACCTTGCTCGGTCTCGGCCCGGGTGACCTCGGTTCCGGCGTCGAACCCTATACCGCGACCAACGCCCTGTGCTGGTTACAGCGTGCCCGGGCCGGAGAGGTGGTGCGCTTCGAATGGCATCGGCGCAATGCCGACGGCAGCCTGGCATGGGACGAGGTCTGTCTCAAGCGCGTCCGGCTCGCCGGGGTAGACCGTATTCTCGCGGTGACGCGTGACATCACCGCTCGCAAGCAGTCGGCCGAGGCCATCGCGCGCAGCGAGAATCGCTTGCGGGCCACGGTCGAAGCCGCGCTCGACTGCATCATCGCGATGGATGGGGAGGGCGTCATCCGTGCATTCAATCCGGCCGCCGAAGCATGCTTTGGATACCGCGCCGCCGAGGTGGTGGGGCGTACGCTGGCCGACACGCTGATTCCCGAGCGTTTTCGTGCGGCACACGTGGCGGGGTTGGCGCGCTACCTGGCCAGTGGCCATGGTCCGTTCATCGGGCACAGGGTGGAAGTGGTCGCCCGCCGGGCCGATGGGGAGGAGTTTCCGGCCGAGCTCGCGATTGCCGTTGCCGAAGGCCCCGAGGGGCGCTTGTTCGTCGGCTATCTGCGCGACATCACCACGGCCAAGCGCGCGGAGGAGGAAGGCGCCCGCCTCGAGGCCCAGCTTCGCCAGGCGCAGAAGATGGAGGCGATCGGACACCTCGCCGGTGGCATTGCACATGACTTCAACAATATCCTGACCAGCATCAACGGCTACCTCGCGCTGGCGGGCGAAAGGCAGGCCGACCTGGGCGATGCGCGGCTCGCGCGCTATCTCGAGCAGGCCGGCATCGCGAGTCGCCGTGCGCGCGACCTGATCCGCCAGTTGCTGACCTTCAGCCGCGGCCAACGCGGCGCCCCGCGTCTGCTTGCGCCCGCGGCGCTGGTCGAGGAGATGTCGCGCTTCCTCACCCCGATGTTGCCATCCAGCGTGCGCTTCGAAGCCGAGGCCCGGGCTCTGGAGGCCTGGATCATGGCCGACCCGGTCCAGATCGAGCAGGTGCTGATGAATCTGTGCATCAACGCCCGTGATGCGATCGATGGGCAGGGACGCATCCGGCTTTCGGTCGAAACGCTTGCCTCCGCCGATCTCGTCTGCGCATCCTGCCGTGCAACGGTGAACCCCAGAGGCCACCTCGCCCTGTGCGTGCAGGATGACGGACCTGGCATCGAGGCGAGTGTGCTTGAGCGCATCTTCGAACCGTTCTATTCGACCAAGCCGGTAGGCAAGGGCAGCGGCATGGGGTTGGCGATGGTGCACGGCATCGTGCATGAACACGGGGGCCATGTCCTGATCGACACCGTCCCGGGCGAGGGGACGACATTTCGCGTGCTGTTGCCGGAGCGTTCCGGACCAGCGGGTGGATTGTCGGAGCAAATCGAAACCGCAACCAGGGGGCCCCAGGCGCGACTGAGCGGCCGGGTTCTGGTGGTGGAGGATGAGCACCTGGTACGGGACTTTCTGCGTGAGATGCTCGAAACATGGGGTTTGAGGGTTACCGTTGCGGGCGATGGCCTGGCCGCCCGGGATGTCCTTGTCGCCGACCCGGAGGGTTTCGATCTGTTGCTCAGTGACCAGACCATGCCGCGGATGACGGGCATCGAGCTGGCGCAGGCGGTGCGGCAACTGAATCCCGGTCTGCCGATCATCATGCTCTCGGCGTGGACCGAGGGCATTTCGGAGGCTGCATTGGCTGCGGTCGGCGTGCATGCGTTGATCGCCAAGCCGGTCGAACCGGCGACGCTGCACGCTTCGCTCGCACGGGCGCTCAGTTCGCGGTAGCGGGCAGCGGCGGCGCCGGTAGCGGGGCGCGCTCGCCTCGTCTGGCAACCGCCGCCTCGCGGATCGGCAAATGGAGAGCGATCGCGATCAGTGCCAGGCCGATGTCCGCATACCAGATCCATTCGTAGCCACCGTGCCGGGTAACGGCAAGCCCTCCCAGCCAGACGCCGAGGAAGGCGCCGAACTGATGCACCATCATCACCACGCCAAGCAGCGTCGCCATGCGTCGCAGGCCGAACAGCTTGCCCACCAGGCCCGCGGTGGGCGGCAGCGTCGCCATGTAGGTCAGACCCATCCATGCGGCAAAGGCGAGCACCATCCACTCGCTTGTGGGCAGGACGAGAAAGAGCGCGACACCCACCGCGCGCAGCGCATACAACGCCATCAGTGTCTGGCGCATCGATCCGCGCCGGATCATTGTGCCCGCAGCGATACTGCCGATGATGTTGCACAGGCCGACGATCGCGATCCACCAGCCGGAGACGCTGGCCGGCAAGCCGCACAAGGCGATCACGCCCGGCATGTGCGAGATCAGGAACGCGACGTGAAAACCGCAGACGAAAAAACCGCCCGCGATGCACCAGAACATGGGATGGGTCAGTGCTTCGCCCACATCCGCGCCTTCCGCCTCGGGTGCGCGCTCCGCCGCCTCGAGGCGATGGCGGCGAAACGGCATCGCCAGCGGCAGGCACACCAAGGCCAGTAAAGCGAGTCCGAACCAGGCGGTGTGCCAGCCGGCGAGGGAGATCGTCCCCTGTATGCTAGGCCCGAGCAGCAGTTGCCCGGCCGATCCCCCTGCGCCGACGATACCGACCGCGAGCCCGCGCTGGGTGGCACTCACTCTGCGGCTGACTTCCCCGAGCAGCAACCCGTTGCTACCGGCCGCGGCTCCGGCGATCGCCAGCGCGGCGAGAACGGTCACCAGCTCGGGCGCGGTGTCGACGAACGGCAGGCAGGCGGTGATCGAGGCCAGCGCGAGTCCGCCGCAGGCGATCACCCGCGCGGCACCAAAGCGGTCGGCTGCCGCACCTACGAAAGGCTGGGCCACGCCCCACAGCAATTGATTGAGCGCCGCAGCGAAGCTGATCGTCGCCAAGCCGAGGCCGGTTGAGGTGTTGAGTGGTGAGACGAACAAGCCGAATGACGAGCGTGATCCCATCGTGATGGCCATCAGCGCCGCGGCGGCGCTGGCTATCACGAGCGCTGAAACGGGTTCCCGGTTCATTGTGAACTCCATCGAAAGCGGGCGGGAGAAGAGGTTCCACCCTGTTCGAACGGAGTCTGGCGAAGGCCGGTATTCGGTCGATTTCGGTTGTCGGCTGCTTTGTTGCCGGATTGTTTCGGGCATGAAAAAGCCACGGCGCTGCCGTGGCTCGTCGGAAACGTGCCGGGTCCGCGCGAGGCGGACCGCGAGACACGGTTACTTCATTTCGGCAATGGCCTCGTAGGTGTCGCCACTGACCGCGAAGAAGGCGTAGTTGCCGGCGACGTCGCCGGCCTGGTTGAACTCGTGATCACCGGCCGCGCCCTTGTAGTCGATGTCCTTGCCTTCGGCGATGAGCTGCTTGGCCTTGGCCCATTCACCCGGCAGGATCGGCTCGCCCGGAGCGGAGGCGACTGCGCGCAGCGATTCGGCCAGCTTGCCGCGATCACCACCGGCCTTCTCGATCGCCAGCGCCATCAGAAAGGCGGCGTCGTAGGAGGTGGTGACGAAGATCGCGTCCGGATTGCCGCCAGCGGCGCTGAAGGCTTCGCGGAAACGGTCGAGCGAGTCGGAGGCTTCGCCAACCGGTGCGGACGAAAAGAACGTTTCAAGGTTTTCCGCGCCGAGTTCGCGGATCACCGCGTCGGACTTCATGCCGTCGGCGCCGATGTAGTTGGTGAAGAATCCGTTCTCGAGCGACTGACGCAGAATGGTCAGGCCGGTGCCGTCGCCGTAATCGAAGATCACCAGCGTGTCGGCGCCGCCACGCGCGAGCTGGGCGAGCTCGGAACGGTAGGAGGCCTTGCCGTCCTCGTGCGCCGAGTATCCGGCCAGTTCGCCACCGAGAGACTCGAATTCGGAGCGGAACGCTTCGGCCAGCCCCTGGCCGTAGTCGTTGTTGAGATAGGTCACGGCGACCTTCTTCATGTCACGTTCGATCAGCGTGCGCGCCAACGCCCGACCCTGGTAATCGTCCGACGGAACGGTGCGGAACACCAGGTCGCGGTCTTCGATGTGGGTGATCTGCGGCGAGGTGCCCGACGGGGTGATCATCAGCACGCCGGCCGGTACGGTGACCGAGTTGGCGGCGGCGAGCACGGCACCGGAACAGTGCGGGCCGACAACGCCGATCACGCGGTCGATGTTGACCACCTTGGTGGCCGCATCGGTGGCGTTTTGCGGGTTGCAGGCGCTGTCGCCGACGATGTGCCGCAAGGTGCCGCCGTTGCCGATGCCGCCTTGTTCGTTGACCTGGCTGACGGCCAGTTCGGCGGCGGCGATCATCGGTGGGGCCATCGCGGCGATGGGGCCGGAGATGCCGCCGAGCAGCGCGATCCGGGCGTCCTGAGCCTGCGCCGGGGCTGCGATCAGTGCGGCGCCGAGCAGTGAAGCGATCAATCCTGCAGTGGTCTTGAGTTTCACGTCCTTACCTCCATTCGTAAGTACCTTGCGGGTACGTTGGACACGGTTGATCCGGGTTTGTTGTTCGGGATGCTGGCGGACTTCACCCCGGTTTGGCGGGCGTCTTGTACTGCTTTTCCGGGAGAATGCCCTCCGGACGGAAGCGCAGCACCAGTTGCAGCGTCAGCCCGATGATGAAGATGCGGATGTATTTTGCCTGAATCGCCATTTCGGTGGGCAGGCGGTCGGTGAGCAGTTCCGACACCGACCAGATGATCCAGATCAGTGCGGCCCCGAGAATGGCGCCGCGGTTGTTGCCCGAGCCACCCAGAATCAGCATGATCCAGATCAGGAAGGTGGCGATCATCGGGTCGATGGCTTCGGGGGTGATCGAGCGGTTGAAATGCACGAACAGCGCACCGGCCAGACCCATGATTGCGGCCCCGAAGATGAAGGCCTGCTGGCGGCGGTCCTCCACATGCTTGCCCATCGCCGCGGCGGCCGCCTCGTTGTCGCGAATGGCCCGCATCATGCGTCCCCAGGGCGCGCGCAACTGGCGCTCGACCAGCAGATAGACCACCAGCACGGCGGTGGCCACCAGCGCCAGATAGGCGAGCTGAGACTGGATGTAGGGCAGGTCGCCGAACGGCCGCGGAATGCCGGTGATGCCGCGGGCGCCACCGGTCAGCCAGTCTTCGGATTTGATGACCAGACGGAAGATTTCGGCGACGCCGATGGTCGCAATCGCCAGATAGTCGGAGCGGAAGCGCAGGCAGATCTTGCCGATCGGCCACGCGATCAGCGCGGCGAACAGCATCGCGCCGGCCCAGCCAACCAGAATCGGCATCTCGAAGCCGCCGAAGCGGGTTGGCGAGGCGGGGCTGGTGAGAATCGCCGAGGCGTAGGCGCCGATCGCGAAGAAACCCGCCACCCCGGCATTGAACAGGCCGGTGAACCCCCAGTGGATGTTCAGACCGAGCGACAGCAGGGCATAGATCCCGATCAGGATGCCCATGAAGACAGCGTAGTTGGCGAGACCGATCAACTCCATCAGAGCACCTTGCCGTTGAGCAGTCCGCGCGGACGGACCAGCAGAATGATCAGCAAAATGGCGAACGCGGTGGCCGCCTTGTACTGGCTGGGCATGACGAGTACCGACAGTTCCTCGACCATGCCCACGATGAGGCCGCCGAGCACGGCGCCGCTGACCCGGCCGACGCCGCCGAGAATCGCTGCGGCGAACATCGGCAGCAGCAGATGCCAGCCCATCATCGGTGTCAGTTCGGTGTTGATCGCGAGCATGAAACCCGAAGCCGCGCACAACGCACCGACGATGGACCACAGCAGAATCTTGACGTGGCGGATGTCCACCCCGGACAGGCGCGCCAGGTCCGGGTTGTCCGACATCGCCCTCATCGCCTTGCCCCATTTGGACAGGCGCAGAAAGGATTCGAGCGCGATCACGATCAGGATCACCGACAGCAGCGTGTAGAGCTCACGCGGACGGATCAGGATGCCGAAATAGTTGTCGGGACGCACGATGCCGCGCTGGTAGGTCTGCGGATCCACGCCCCATATCACCTGTACGGCCGAACGCAGCATCAGCGCCACGCCGAGCGAGGCCATCACCGTGAGAATCGCCGGCCGGGTGCGCAAGTAGTCGTAGAAGGCCTTGTCCAGACTGACCGCCAGAGCTGCGGTACAGACCATCGCAATCGGTAGCGCCACCCATGGGGCGACACCGAACAGGCCGATCGCCGCGAGCGCCAGAAATGCGCCCATCGTTGCCAGATCGCCATGCGCGAGGTGGGCGAAGCGCAGAATGCCGAACACCATGGTGATGCCAATGGCGCCGACGGCGTAGATCGAGCCGAGGATCAGCCCCGGCAGAAAATAGAAATTGATGAATTCCAGGAAGGTCATGTCGGGTTCTCTCGTCAGCCGCCCAGAAACATCTGGGCCACTTCGCGATCGGCGAGCAGGGCCGCGCCGGTGCCTTCGTGGCGGTTGGCGCCGGTGGCCAGCACGTAGCCCCGGTCGCAAAAGGCGAGCGCCTGTTTCGCGTGCTGTTCGACCAGCATGATGGCCACGCCGGTGTCGCGCACGTCGCGCGTGATCTGGAAGATCTGCTCCATGTACTTGGGCGACAGGCCGGCGGTGGGTTCGTCGAGCAGCAGCAGCTTGGGCTCGAGCATCAGCGCCCGCCCCATCGCCACCATCTGGCGCTGGCCACCCGAGAGATCACCGGCCAGCGCCTTGCGCTTGGTCTTCATGTCGGGAAACAGCTGATAGATCCGGTCGTAGGCGGCCGACAGGTCGCCCTTGCGTAGAAAGGCGCCCATTTCGAGGTTCTCGTGCACCGTCATCTCCCGGAACACGTTCTCCACTTGTGGCACGTAGCAGATGCCGCGTCGGACGATGCGGTTGGGTGCCCAGCCGGTAATGTCCTCGCCGTCGAACACGATGTTGCCGCCGCGAATGGTCAGCAGGCCGAAGATGGCCTTCATCGCCGTCGACTTGCCGGCGCCGTTGGGGCCGACGATGACAACGATCTCGCGCTCGGCAACTTCCATCGAGACGCCCTGCAGAATGTCGGCGTCACCATAACCGCCGCGCACCTGCCGCATGGAAAGCACCGTGCTCATGCGCTTTCTCCCGCAGTCGGGGTGGGGGCCGTTTCGCCCAGATAGGCTTCGAGCACGCGCGGATCGTTGCGCACGGTATGAAAATCCCCTTGTATCAGCACCCGGCCTTCGGCCATGCACACCACGGGGTCGCACAGCTTTTCGATCATCTCCATGTCATGTTCGATCAGAATGAAGGTGTAGCCGCGTTCGCGGTTGAGGATCTGGATCTTCTCCTCGAGCTTGCGCAGCAGGGTGCGGTTGACGCCCGCGGCCGGTTCGTCGAGCAGCACCAGTCGGGCATCGGTCATCATCGTGCGACCGAGTTCGAGCAGCTTCTTCTGGCCACCCGAAAGATTGCCGGCGCGTTCATCGGCGACGTGGGTCAGTTCGAGAAAGGCCAGCGTGTCGAGCGCGCGCTGGCGGACTTCGTCCTCGACCTTCTTCACCTTGCCCCAGGTCAGCCAGTTGGCGAGCAGGTTTTCCCCGGGCTGGCTGGGTGGAACCATCATCAGGTTCTCCAGCGCGCTCAGGCGGTGAAACTCGTGCGGAATCTGGAAGGTGCGGACCAGCCCCTTGTGGAAAAGCGCATCGGTGGGCAGGGGAGTGACGTCTTCGCCAAGAAAGTGAATCGATCCCGAAGTCGCCTGCAGGGCGCCTGCGATGACGTTGAACAGCGTGGTCTTGCCCGCGCCGTTGGGGCCGACGAGGCCGAGAATCTGACCTTTCTCGACCTTGAACGAGCACCCGTCCACCGCATGAAACCCGCCGAACGCCTTGACGATGTTGTTCAGTTCGAGCATGCCGTTCTCTGGTTCGTGTTTTTTTCGTATCGGGCCCGGGTCGAAATGAGTGCGGACGCGATGCTGTTGTTGGCGAAGGTGGTGCGCGCTCGGGATTCGTCAGACACGCTCGCGCGTGATCCGGACCATGAATTTCGAGCTTAAACTATCCGAAAGGCTCTCAAACCGATAGTCAGGGTGTACCCCAGTTGGCAGCGTGACCGTTGATGGATAGCCGAAGGCACGGGAGAGCGGCTTGGCGTGCGTACGGTGCGGCATCATTCATGCCTCCGTGGTTTCGCGTCGTCCTCCGGCGGGGCGATGCCGGGGCGTTCGGCCGATTGCGGGCCCGCGGCGCGAAGATCCTCGCCCGGGGGCGGCGTCGAATCGTCGTCCGGGGTTTCCGCGCTGGAGTCGGACTGCAGGCCGGGCTGCGTGCCCGCAAGGGGGAATACCTGCGCTTCGGACTCGCCCATCAGGGGCTCATCGGCCAGCGTCGGCCAAGCCGCTTCCGCGGCCGCTTCGCTCGCCCGCAACTCGCTGAGCTCGGCGTCTTCGGGAGGTGCCTCGGCGGCGTGTGCGGCGGGCGTCGATGTCGGGCCGGTTGTGGTTGTGCCGTCCTCCGACGGCAAGGTCGGCGAGGGCGGGGTGCTCGCAGCCGTTGTCGTGTCCTCGTCGGCAAGTGAACCGGTCGCCGTTCCGTCTGTCGGGCCAGCTTCCGCAGCAGCCACTTCCGCAGCGGCTTCGGCCGCCGTTTCGAGACGATGCTCCTCGACGGCCGCAGCGATCTCCATTGCCGTCGCCGAGGTGCGCACCATCGGGACGAAGTGCGCCGGTTCTTCGACGATCCGGTCCTTGACGCGTCGCGCGCGAAGCGCGACATACACCGCCAGTGGTCCGAGCACGATGGCGAAGAAGACTGGCAGCCCGGCGGCCCCGCCGATCGACATCATCAGACCGGCCACCGTCGGGCCGGCGACGGCCCCGATGCCGTGCAGCATCAACACCCCGGCGTTGCCAGAAAGAATGTCGTCCTGGGCGAGATGGTCGACCAAGTGGGCGACCACGATCGGGTAGATTGCGAAGGCCATGCCGCCGTAGAGGAACGCCGCCGCGAGCAGCGCGTATTCGATCTCACCGAAGACCGCCATCAGGATTGCCGCCACGGTCGCGCCTCCTGCCGACACCGCCAGGGCATGGCGCCGGTCGCCGCGGTCGGAGAAATGACCCAGCGGCCATTGCAGCAACGCGCCGCCGACGATGGTTGCGGTCATCAGTAGCGCGACACCACCTGCGTCCAGCCCCAGGCGGTTGCCGTACAGCGGTCCCATGCTCCAGAAGGTGCCCATGGCGAGACCCGACACCACCGCGCCGACGACCGCGGCCGGTGCGGCCTGCCACAGCCGACGAACGGTCAGGCGCGGTACCGTGGAAACCAGCGGCTGCGGCAGGCGCGTCGCGGCCACTGGCAGCACCGACAGGCAGATCATCGTCGCCGCGATCGAGAACAGCACGAAGGTCGCTGGTGAGGCGAAATGCAGGAACTGCTGGGCGACCGCAAGCGCCCCGAGGTTGACCACCATGTAGAAGGCGAAGATTTGTCCGCGCCGCTCGGGTTGGCTCTGCGTGTTCAGCCAGCTTTCGATGACCGTATAGAAACCGACCAGGGCGATGCCGGTGAGCAGGCGCAGGATGAGCCACACCCACGGCAGGACGACGAGCGAATGGACGAGCACGATCGCCGCGATGCCTGCGGCGAAGAAATTGAACGCCCGGATGTGCCCCATGCGTCGGATGAGCGGCGGGACGACGTAGGTGCCGATGAAAAAACCGATGAAGTAGGCCGACCCCATCAGACCCAGGGTCTGGTCGCCATACCCCTCCAGGCTGCCGCGCAACACGATGAGCGTACCGAGCAAACCGTTGCCGAGCAGCAGCAGGGCGGTCCCGATCATCAGCGAACTGATCGGAAGAACGTGTGGAAGCATGTGCCCATGGTAAACCGGAAGACGTGTGGTTTGCCAAGTGTCTTGCGCTGGCGGCGCCGGGGCGGACCACGCGATGGGCATCAGCCCCTTGAATTTGCCGCCCGGGCGCGGTATCGTCTGGCGCTAAAAACCCTTGCATCGGTAGCGGTCGGGCGCGTCCCGCAGACTGGCCCTGCTTGCCCCGCGCGTTCGCCCGCGTTCGCTGGATCCGACACTGTCTTGACAACCCAGGCCCCGAAGCTTCGTTCGCTGTCCGACCGACTGCGCCAGATCACCCTGTTCGAACTTGGCGGACTCGCCCTGATCACGCCAGGCTTTGCCTGGGCAAGTGGTGTACCGCTGAGTGAGTCGGTCTCGCTGCTGGCCGTGCTGGCACTGATTGCCGCGATCTGGAACGGCTGCTACAACACCTGTTTCGACTGGGTCGACGGACGTGTCAACGGACGCACTGCCGACCGTCGTCCGATCCGCCTGCGCGTGATTCACGCGATCGGATTCGAAACCGGGTTACTCACGATCACCTTGCCGGTCATCGTCTGGTGGACCTCACTTGGCTGGCTAGAAGCGCTGATTGCCGACATCGCCCTGGCGTTGGCATACACCCTCTATGCGTTCGCATTCAATCTTGGCTATGACCGCATGTTTCCGATCAAGACCGGACTGGATGAGACCGGGCTCGATGACTCCGGAGCACTGAATGCCGAATGATCCGCGCCAAGCGCCGGTGCCCGCCGGTCAGCACCCACTGGCGTTGCGCCACGCGGTGGATCTGGCTCCGTTCAATACGTTTGCGCTGCCTGCGCGTGCGCGGACGCTAGTGGAGGTGCGTGACGTAGCGACGGTCCGCGGTGCCCTCGCTGCGCGCGATGCGCTGCCGTGGCCGTGGCTGGTGCTGGGCGGAGGCAGCAATGTCGTGCTGACCGGGGATTTCCCCGGGCTGGTGCTGCAGGTCCGCATTACGGGGCGCGAACGCCTCGCCGATGACGACAACGCGATTCGGGTGCGGGCGGGCGGAGGAGAGAACTGGCATGCGTTCGTGCAGTGGACGCTGGCCAACGGATGGCCCGGACTCGAGAATCTCGCGTTGATTCCAGGGACCGTCGGTGCCGCCCCGATTCAGAATATCGGCGCCTATGGTCTGGAACTGTCCGAGCGTTTCGAGTCGCTGCGCGCGATCTCGCTGGAGGATGGTCGCGAACGGGAATTCAGTCGCGATCAATGCCGTTTTGGCTATCGCGATAGCGTCTTCAAGCGCGGCGAGCGGGGGCGTTGGCTGATCACTTCGGTAACCTTTCGCCTGCCCCGGCCCTGGCGCCCGGTCACACGCTACGCCGAACTCGAGCGCGAACTGGCCGCCCGCGGTTTGGGTGATCCGCAGCCGCGCGATGTGGCCGACGCCGTCATCGCCATCCGTCGGCGCAAACTGCCCGACCCTGCGGATCTGGGCAATGCCGGCAGCTTTTTCAAGAACCCGGTGGTGGCCGCGCCGACCCTTGGCCGACTGCTCGAGCAGTGGCCTGCGTTGCCGCATTACCCCCAGGCCGACGGGCGTTTCAAGATCGCGGCGGGCTGGCTGATCGACCAGTGCGGCTGGAAAGGCCGCAGTGTCGGCGCTGTCGGCTGCCATGCGCAACAGGCACTGGTACTCGTCAATCATGGTGGCGCGCGGGGCGAGGACGTCGTGCGCGTCGCGCGCGCCGTGGCCGAGGATGTGCGACGCCGCTTCGGAGTCGAACTCGAAGCGGAGCCAACCTTCATCTGATCGCGTTCGATGCGCCATGTCGATGCGCGCCGGTGGTCAGGCAGGCCGCCAGCCCGGTCGCGATCGCGTCGGCCATGCGCGCCTGACGCGCCGGGTCGCGAAGCAGCAGCTCCTCTTCGCGATGCTTGATCACGCCGGCCTCGAACAGCAAGGCCGGCTGCGTGGCCTGATGCAGCACGACCAGATTGTCGAAGAAGTGTACCGCGTGCAATGGATCGGCATGCTCGCGGCGACGGGCATTCTTCTCCGTCGGCGTAAAGCCCATGCGCTGCATGCGCGCTCCGATCGCCGATCCACACAGCAGGCTGTGTTTGACGAACGGGTTGCGTCGCGAGACGAACATCGAATGCCCCTGCCAGCGATCCGAGTAGCTCAGGCGCTGTCCTTCCCACCACCAGTACTCGAGCTCCCATTCGCTGACCGAATCATGGTGGATGGACAGAAAGAAGTCGGCGTGTGGAAACCGGGCCGGGCGCGCGTGCAGGGACTCGATCATGCCGTCGGCGTTGACCAGTACCGCGCGCAATCCGGTGTGACGCAGCGCGCGCACGACGGCCAGTGCGAGATCCAGATTGAATGCCAGCTCGGTTCGCCCGCGGGCACTGATTGCACCAGGTGCGTCAACCGTATGGCCAACATCCACGGCAACCAGTGGTGGTGCCGCTTGCGCGGGCGCGGTCAGTGCAGGCATCAGCACGAGCATCAGCACGAGCCTGATCATCCTCGAACTGAAGCGTTGTGACTGAAAATCAGTCATTTGCGTGATTCGCTCTTTCATCTTGGGGCGGCTTCCGGTTTGCGATCCCATCATTTCTGAAGATGTGAAAGTATAAATTAGATCGCATTTGCCAACTTCGCACGTTCATTGAAACGGCATCATGGTGTTACACTGCCCTAATCCCTATTCCCGGTAATGGTTAAAACGATAACGTCCGGGAAAGACGAGGTTGTAACAGAGTGCTGAATCGATATTGGAGGGAGCGAATGCCGTCGATTTTCCGGTTTTTTTTCCGGTTGTCTCTGGCCATGGCGTGCGCGGGGCTGTTTGCGTCCCATGCGCAGTCGCAGAGCGCACGCGCCTATCTGGATCGCGGGCTGGAAGACGAGAACGAACGGGCCGCGCTCATTGCCGAGGGCGAACAGGCTTCGTTCTTCTGCGTGTACTGTCACGGCGAAGACGGTAACAGCAAGATTTCGGCGGTGCCCAATCTTGCCGGGCAGAATGCCCGCTATGTCCTGTCGCAGATCCAGGCTTTCCTGCAGGGCACGCGCAAGGACCCGTTCATGGAAGGCTTGATGCGTGTGCTCAGCCCGCGCGAGCAGGCAGCGATCGCCATGTTCTATGCGCATTCGGAAACCATCCCGGCGTCGCCCGAGCCGGGGCCACGCGCCGAGGAGGGTGGGCGTTATTACCGGGAACTGTGCGCCCGTTGTCATGGCGAGGACGCACGCGGGGCCGAGACCTATGCTCGCCTTGCCGGGCAGCAGGTCGAATATCTTCAGACGAGCCTGCACCGCTATCTGGTGATGTCCAGCGATCGAATTTATCCGGCAATGACGGGCTCGGTGCGGCAACTGGGCGAGCGCAACATCGACGCCGTCGTACAGTATCTGAGCAGTCTGGAGTAGCAACGACTTCAGTCGCTGCAGCGGCTTGAATGGCGTACCCGCGGTGTCTTGCATGGATTGTCGGTAGAATGCCGGTTTTGTCCGTCAAGGTTGTTTGCGGGAGCCAATTTGAGCCCGACCATTACGCTGGGAATTGAAACCTCGTGCGACGAAACCGGGGTTGCCGTTTATCACGCTGAGCGTGGGCTGCTCGCCCATACGGTGCACTCGCAGATCGATCTGCATGCGGCATATGGGGGGGTGGTGCCGGAGCTGGCGTCACGCGATCACATCCGCTTGCTGCCGGCGCTGGTGCGCCAGACCATGAGCGCGGCCGGGTGCGCCTTCTCCGACGTCACCACGATTGCGTATACTGCGGGGCCTGGCCTGGCGGGGGCGCTGCTTGTCGGCGCGAGCTTTGCCGAGGCGCTGGGCGCGGCACTGAAGGTGCCGGTGCTGCGCATTCATCACCTCGAAGGTCATTTGCTGTCGCCATTGCTGTCGGCCACGCCGCCGACGTTTCCGTTTGTTGCCTTGCTTGTTTCAGGCGGGCATACGCAGCTGATGCGGGTGAGCGGCGTAGGTCAATACGAATTGCTGGGCGAGACGCTCGACGACGCTGCCGGCGAGGCCTTCGACAAGACCGCCAAGCTGATGGGCCTGGGGTATCCGGGTGGTCCCGCGCTGGCGGCGCTGGCCGAGCAGGGCGAGGCGGGGCGTTTCAAGCTGCCGCGCCCAATGTTGCGTTCGGGGGATCTCGACTTCAGTTTCAGCGGACTCAAGACCGCTGTGCTCAACGTCGTCTCAGGGGCCGACTGGCGGGCCGAGGATGCGGCCGATCTCGCCGCGGACTTTCAGGAGGCCGTGGTTGAAGTGTTGTGTGCCAAGTCGCTCGCCGCCCTGAAGCAAACGGGCTTGTCGCAGCTCGTCGTGGCGGGTGGCGTTGGGGCGAACCGCAGGTTGCGCGCCCGCCTCGATCACGACGCGGGGCGCCGGCGCGCGCGCGTGTTCTACCCCGAGCCCGAACTCTGTACCGACAATGGTGCGATGATTGCTTTTGCAGGTGCCCTGCGCGTCGCCGAAGGCGAAGCCGGCGACGCGACCGGTGCGGTGCGGGTCCGGCCGCGCTGGCCGCTTGCCGAACTGCTCAGGCCAGGTGCAGCACCAGGCTGAGCGTTGTCGGATACACAGCGCGAATAAGAAGAGAAGCGGCGGGCTCCCTGGGCGGGCACCGAAGCGCTGTCCCGAACGTGCGTCACGATGAGGTCACGAAGCGATGAGCCGACGCTGCGCGGCGCCCGATGAAGCCCTGGCCGGTGTTGCCCGACGGGGGTGTGGGTCGGTCTTCGGCGGGGGTCAGCCCTTCTTCCGGCCGATTTTGCCCTCCGTACCGCTTTTCAGGCGCTTGATGTTGTCGGTGTGGCGCCAGACCAGCACGCCGGTCATTGCCAGCAATACGCCGGTTACCAGACTTTCGTCGGTCAGCAGTAGCCCGGCAATGGGGGCCACGGCAGTGGCGGCCAGCGCGGCTGCGGAAGAGTAGCGCGTGGTGAAGGCCACGATCAGCCAGGTCGCCAGCGCCGTCAGCGCAATCCCCGGATGAATTGCCAGCAGCACGCCGAGCGCGGTGGCCACGCCCTTGCCGCCCTTGAACTTGAGGAACACGCTGAACACGTGACCGAGCAACGCGAACAGACCGGCCAGCGCGGCAATACCCGGAGCGAAACCGAGCGCGGCGGCGCTCCAGACGACCAGGGTACCCTTGAGGCAATCACCGATCAGGGTGACGACCGCTGCGGCTTTGTTGCCGCTGCGCAAGACGTTGGTCGCGCCGGGATTTCCGGAGCCGTATCTACGCGGGTCCTCGAGCCGGAACAGTTTGCTCGACAGGATGGCGAAGGGAATCGAACCAATGAAGAAGGCTGCGGCCAGCAGGAGGAGTGTCATGGCGGGCAAAGTGGGTTTTGGTTGGGGGGTGGTTGGCGGAGCGTCCGGCGTCCCTGCTAGAATGCCCGCGATTCTATCAGGCTGAATTGGCGAGACGACTATGGACTTTATTTTTATTGAAGAATTGCGTGTCGAGGCCTGGGTCGGAATCTATGCGCGGGAAAAGGCCGCGCCGCAGGTGGTCGAGCTCAGCCTGACCTTTGGCGTACCCGATGCGGCGGCTCAGCGCGACGATATCGAGGACACCATCAATTATGCGGAAGTGGTCGACCGTATTCGGAAAGAATTGGCAGAGCGGCATTTCAATCTGATCGAAACGCTCGGTGAGTTCGTGGTCGGACTGCTGTTCGATGAATTTGGCGCGCCGTGGGTGCGTTTGCGGATCGCCAAGATCGGGGTGATGAAAAACGTGCGACGGGTAGGGGTCTTCATCCAGCGAGGTCGGGACGGGCACGCGCTACCCGATATCGGGGACTGAACGGCAACTGGTCGGAATGGAGTTGTGTTCTGACGCTGAAGTCGGCGTGAATATCGAAAACAGGGATGGTGTCGTGCCCCGGGCTCCGAAGCAGTGACTCGCGTTGCTTGAACGCTGCAATGCTCGAAAGAGATTTGAAGGTAACCGCCGGTGCATGCACTGCCCCCGGCGGTTGCGGGGGCAGTTGGCTGTTGCTGCGGGCGTCGTCAGGATTGTTTCTCGAGGCCCTCGAGTGGTTTCCCCTGATTGAGCCAGTCGATTACCCACTGCGGTTTGCGGCCACGACCACTCCAGTTCTTGGACGGATCCTCCGGGTTGAAGTATTTGGCCGGCAGGCGTCCGCTTGCCTTGGTCTGGCTTGCCGCTGCCTTGGCGCGGCCGCGACGACGAACGGGCTTGACCGGTTGGCTGCTGGCGGTCGACGCCTCTTCCATGACCTCATCAAATGAAAGGCCTTCTTCTTCGGCCATTTTCTTGATGCGCTTGAGCAGGCTCTTGCGCGTGGAATCTGCGCGACGCTGGATTTCGCTGGCGACGCGGGTTTGCAGTTTGCGCAATTCGGTCAGCGACAAGGCATTCAGATCGTTGAGATCCATTTGTTCTCCGACGTTTAAGGGTGTTTTAGTTAGGGTGTTTTAGTTGATATTGAATATACCAAGAATCCGCGATTCCGTAGATGGAATTCAGACCGAATTGTGCCATTACGTCAAGATTTTGGATAGTGCAATTCCAGGTAATACTTGATGTAATCGATTTGATTCCAGTGGGGCGCATTGCTTGGAAGGGGGCGTCGTACAGAAGAGTGATCCCTTTGCTCATTGAACTTGAGCTTTACGGGCGTTCAGGTAGCAACCTCAACCAGTTGAGGTTTCAGCAGATCGACGATGATCCGTGGTGCAATGCCAACGAGAAATCCGCGCCGTCCGCCGTTGAGATAAATGACCGGCAGGTCGGCAATCGTTTTTTCCATGAAAACCGGCATGCTCTTGCGGGTTCCAAAGGGGGAGGTCCCGCCGACGAGATAACCGGAATGCCGGTTGGCGACTTCCGGTTTGCAGGGTTCGATCTTCTTGCGACCGCTTTGTTTTGCCAGGGCTTTGGTCGAGACCGTGCAGTCGCCATGCATCAGCACGATGAGCGGTCGGGCCGATTCATCTTCCATGATCAGTGTTTTTACGATCTGATGCTCCGGCAACCCGAGTTCGCGCGCGGAGACAGTGGTTCCACCGTGGGCTTCATATTCGTAGAGATGTGTCGAGAACTCGATGCGATGCTGTTTGAGCAGGCGTGTTGCCGGCGTTTCGGGCGCGTGTGTCTTGTTCTGGGCCATGCGGTGAAGTCCGTTGAATCGGCTGCGGTGGTCATGCCCGCGAAGCCTTCAGGCGCGGGGGTGGTGTTTTTCGTGAAGGGTCTTGAGTCGTTCGCGGGCGATGTGAGTATAGACTTGGGTGGTGGAAATGTCGGCATGACCGAGCAGCATTTGTACCACCCGCAAATCGGCGCCGTGGTTGATCAAATGGGTTGCAAATGCGTGGCGCAAGATATGCGGTGACAATGTGGTGGGGGCGATGCCGGCTTGCAGTCCGTATTGCTTGATCAATCGCCAGAACATCTGGCGTGACATGGCGCTGCCGAAACGGGTGACGAAGACATCGTCGGAAGTGCGTCCGGCGAGAATCAGCGGTCGCGCTTCGCGGACATAGCGCAGCACCCAGTCCTGGGCGATTTGTCCGAGCGGCACTAGTCGCTCCTTGTCGCCTTTGCCGAAGACGCGCACCAGCCCTTCCTGCAGACTGATTTCGAACAGCCGCAGGCCGACCAGTTCGCTCACGCGCAGGCCGGTGGCGTACAGCACTTCGAGCATGCAGCGGTCACGCAGGCCGGCTGGCGTGGTGTCGTCGGGGGCTTCGAGCAGGGCTTCGACCTGGCGCTCGGTGAGCGTTTTGGGAAAGCGCTCGGCCATGCGCGGCGGTTCGATCAACGCGGTGGGGTCGTCGTGGCGGTGGCCGCGTTCGATCAGGTAGCGGAAGTAGCGCCGCCAGGCGGAGAGCAGACGGCGTTGACTGGCGGGCTTGGCGCGACGGCTGAACTCGGAGAGGTATTCTGAGAGATCGGTTTGATCTGTTTTAGGGAGTGTGCGCCCGCGCGGTTGCAACCAACCGGCGAACAGGGCGAGATCGCTCCGGTAACCGGCGATGGTGTTGCGCGCCAAGCCGTCTTCCAGCCAGATGGTGTCGGTGAAAGCGTCGAGTTCGGCCAAGGTGGCGGGGGCGAGGGGGGCTGCGTCGGTGCTTGCCCCGGCCGGCGCGTTGTGAGCGGCGCTGGCGGGGGCTTGGATGCCGTGAGAATTGCGGGCGGGGCGCGGTTTTGGTCTGGGGCTCAGCGACGGACCTCGCCGTTGCCGAAGACGATCCATTTCTGGCTGGTCAGACCTTCTAGGCCGACCGGTCCGCGAGCGTGGATCTTGTCGGTGGAGATGCCGATCTCGGCACCGAGCCCGTACTCGAAGCCGTCTGCAAAGCGGGTCGAGGCGTTGACCATGACCGAGGCCGAATCGACCTCGCGCAGAAAGCGCATCGCGCGGGTGTAGTTTTCGGTGACGATGGCTTCGGTGTGGCCGGAGCTGTAGGTGTTGATGTGCGCGATGGCGGCGTCTTCGCCGTCGACGATCTTGATCGCAAGAATCGGGGCGAGGTATTCCTCGCTCCAGTCGGCGTCGGTGGCGGCGACGAGGCTGGCGTTGTCGAGACCGGCTTCGCGCAGGATGGCGAGTGACTGCGGGCAGGCGCGCATTTCGACTTCCCGGGCGGCGAGCATGCGGCCGATTTCGGGCAGAAAGCGGTGTGCCACCGGTGCGTCCACGAGCAGCGATTCGGTGGTGTTGCAGGTGCCGTAGCGCTGGGTCTTGGCGTTCTCGACGATGGGCACGACCTTGGCGGGGTCGGCGTCGCGGTCGATGAAGACGTGGCAGTTGCCGTCGAGGTGTTTGATGACGGGGACGCGGGCTTCGCGTGAGATGCGTTCGATGAGCCCCTTGCCGCCGCGCGGGACGATGACGTCGACGAACTGGCTCATCGTGATGAGGTGGCCGACCGCGGCGCGGTCGGTGGTGTCGACGATTTGCACGGCGGCTTCGGGCAGGTTGGCAGCGGCGAGGCCGTCACGGACGCAGGCGGCGATGGCCTGGTTGCAGTGCAGGGCTTCCTTGCCACCGCGCAGGATGGCGGCGTTGCCGGACTTGAGGCACAGCGCGGCGGCGTCGGCGGTGACGTTGGGGCGGGCTTCGTAGATGATGCCGATGACGCCCAGCGGTACGCGCATGTGGCCGACCTGGATGCCGGAGGGGCGGCGCTTGACGTTGGTGATTTCGCCGACGGGGTCGGGCAGGGCGGCAATCTGTTCGAGGCCCTGGGCCATGGCTTCGATGCCTTTTCCGGTGAGGGTGAGGCGGTCGATCATGGCGGGTTCGAGTCCGGCGGCGCGGGCTTCGTCGAGGTCGCGGGCGTTGGCGGCGAGCAGTTCGTCGCTGCGCTGGCGGATGGCGTTTGCCATGGCGAGCAGGGCGGTGTTCTTGGACTCGGTGGAGGCGGCGGCGAGTGCGCGCGAGGCGGCGCGGGCCTGGCGACCGAGGGTGTGCATGTACTGTTCGACGTCCATTCTGGTTCCGTGTGCGTTGGGGTCGGGTGGACGGACTATTGTAGTCGATTGCGGGGGGTGTGCCTTTGTTGTGGCGTGGCTTGGGCTTGCGGTGCCCCGGTGGTGCCCGGTGGTGGCGACTGCCCGCTGCGCTCCGATGCCGCTCGCGCTGCCGCTGTAAGGCGCACTTCGCTGCGGTCCTCGAACTCGCCCTGCGGGCTCAGACAGCGAGGACCGCGGCCGCTACGCACGCCAACAGCGGCATGCGCTCGGGCAAAGTCGCTGCGCGGGCAGTCGCCACCACCGGACTTGGCGTGGGGCGTGTGCTGCGGGCTCAGACAGCGAGGACCGCGGCCGCTACGCACGCCAACAGCGGCATGCGCTCGGGCAAAGTCGCTGCGCGGGCAGTCGCCACCACCGGACTCGGCGTGGGGTGTGCGCTGCGGGCTCAGTTGCGTTTGCGGTCGGCGCGGATCATGGCGGCGCCGCGCTCGGCGATCATGATCGTCGGTGAGCTGGTGTTGCCGGAGGTGATGGTGGGCATGACCGAGGCGTCGACGATGCGCAGTCCGTCCAGCCCGCGGACCCGCAGCCGGCTGTCGACGACGGCGGTGGGATCGTCGTTGCGTCCCATCTTGCAGGTGCCGACCGGGTGAAAGATGGTGGTGCCGATGTTGCCGGCGGCGACGGCGAGCTGTTCATCGCTGTCGAAGTCGGGGCCGGGGAGGTGTTCTTGCGGTCGGTAGGGGGCGAGCGCGGGTTGGGCGGCGATCTTGCGGGTGAGGCGGATGGCTCGCGCGGCCTTGGCGCGATCGCGTTCGTCGCTGAGGTAGCACGGGGCGATGCGGGGGGCGCTGGCCGGGTCGCGGTCGCGGATGCGGAGCCAGCCACGTGACTTGGGGCGCAGGTCGCAGACGCTGGCGGTGAAGGCGGGGAAGGTGTGCAGCGGGTCGCCGAACTTGTCGAGCGACAGGGGTTGCACGTGGTATTCGAGGTCGGGGGTGGTCTGTTCGGGGTCGGAGTGGGCGAACAGGCCGAGCTGGCTGGGGGCCATGGTCAGCGGGCCACGGCGGAACAGCGCGTACTCGAGTCCCATCATGGCCTTGCCCCACAGGCTGTTGGCTTGTTTGTTGAGGGTCTTGATGCCTTCCACCTTGTACACGCTGCGCAGTTGCAGGTGGTCCTGCAGGTTGGCGCCGACGCCGGGCAGGGGGTGGGCGACGTCGATGCCGAGTTGCCCCAGCAGGGTCGGTTCGCCGATGCCGGAACGTTGCAGGATGGCCGGTGAGCCCAGGGAGCCGGTGGCGAGTACGGTTTCGATGCGGCTGGTGGCACGGCAGCGCTGGCCGTCGACGAGGAATTCGATACCGCGGACGCGTTTGCCGTCGAGGATGAGTTTGTCGCTCAGCGCGTGGGTGACGACCTGAAGGTTGGGGCGGTGGCTGATCGGGTGCAGGAAGGCCTTGGAGGCGTTCCAGCGCACGCCTTTCTTCTGGTTGACTTCGAACTGGCTGGTGCCGAGGTTGTTGCCGGTGTTGAAGTCCGCCGTGGCGGGAATGCCGGCCTGGTTGGCGGCTTCGGCGAAGCGGTCGAGGATGTCCCAGCGCAGGCGTTGCTGTTCGACTCGCCATTCGTTGCCGGCACCGTGCATCTCGCTGGCGCCGCGCCAGTGGTCCTCGCAGCCCTTGAACACGGGCAGAACCGCGTCCCACGACCAGTCGGCGTCGCCGGTAAGCTCGGCCCATTCGTCGTAGTCGCGGGCCTGGCCACGCATGTAGATCATGGCATTGATGGAGGTGCTGCCACCCAGGCCCTTGCCGCGCGCGTAGATGATAGAGCGACCGTTGAGGCCCGCTTCTGCTTCGGTCTTGTAGCACCAGTCGGTGCGCGGGTTGTTGATGCAGAAGAGGTAGCCGACGGGGATGTGTATCCAGATCCAGTCGTCCTTGCCGCCGGCCTCGAGCAGCAGTACCTTGATGTCGGGGTCGGCCGACAGGCGGTTGGCGAGCACGCAGCCGGCCGCGCCGGCACCGACGATGACGTAGTCGAATTCTCCGAAGTCCTTCATCGCGCCGGCCTTACTTGTTGACCGGCATGACGAACTCGGGGCCCTTGGAGGTGCTGTCCGGCCAGCGCTGCATGATGCTCTTGTAGCGGGTGTAGAAGCGCACGCCCTCTTCGCCGTAGGCGTGGTGGTCGCCGAACAGGCTTTGCTTCCATCCGCCGAAGGAGTGCCACGCCATCGGCACCGGAATCGGGACGTTGATGCCGACCATGCCGATCTGTACCGATTGCGCGAAGGCTTGCGCGGTGCCGCCGTCGCGGGTGAAGCAGGCCACGCCGTTGCCGTAGGGATGGGCGTTGATGAGTGCGACCGCTTCGGCAAAGGTGGCCACGCGGACGATGGACAGGACCGGGCCGAAGATCTCCTCTTCGTAGATGGACATGCCGGGTTTGACGTGATCAAACAGCGTGGCGCCGACGAAGAAGCCGTTCTCGCGGCCGCTCACGCTCAGTCCGCGCCCGTCGAGCAGCAGGCTGGCGCCTTCGCGCACGCCGGCGTCGATGTAGCCCTCGATGCGATCCTTGGCGGCAGCAGTGATGACGGGTCCCATGTCGGCGCCCTCGGCTTCGCCGTCGTTGACGTTGAGCCGGCCGGCGCGCTCGAGTACCTTGGCGACCAGCGTGTCGGCGACGTCGCCGACGACGACCGCGACGGAGATCGCCATGCAGCGTTCACCGGCCGAGCCGTAGGCCGAGCCGATCAGCGCGTCGGCGGCCTGGTCGAGGTCGGCGTCGGGCATGACCACCATGTGGTTCTTGGCGCCGCCCAGCGCTTGCGCCCGCTTGCCGTTTCTTGCTGCGGTTTCGTAGATGTAGCGGGCGATCGGGGTCGAGCCGACGAAGCTGATGGCCTGTACGTCGGGGTGTTGCAGCAGGCCGTCCACCGCGACCTTGTCACCTTGCAGCACGTTGAACACGCCGTCGGGCAGGCCGGCTTCGTGAAACAGCTCGGCAGTGAGCAAGGATGGCGAAGGGTCGCGCTCGGAGGGCTTGAGCACGAAGGTGTTGCCGCAGGCGATGGCGACCGGGGCCATCCACATCGGCACCATGAACGGGAAATTGAAGGGCGTGATGCCGGCGGTCACCCCCAGTGGCATGCGCTGGCTCCAGTTGCCGATGCCGCCGCCGACGTTGTCGGAGTACTGCCCTTTGAGCAGCTGCGGCGCGCCGCAGGCGAACTCGATGACCTCGAGTCCGCGCTGTACTTCACCCTGGGCGTCGGGAAAGGTCTTGCCGTGTTCGCGGGTGATCAGGCGCGCGATGTCCTTGGCGTGGCGTTCGACCAGCTCCTGCATTCTGAACAGTACCCGTGCGCGTCGTTGTGGCGTGGTCGCCGCCCATTCGGGAAAGGCCTTGCGTGCCGCCGCGACGGCGGCATCGACCTCGGCCTGACCCGCGAGCGCGACCTTGCGTGCGACCGCGCCGTGGGCGGGGTCGAATACGTCCGCGCGGCGCTCGCCTGCACCCGCGTGGGGGCGGCCGTCGATCCAGTGGGTGACGGTTTCGGGGGCGTTGATGTAAGTCAGGCTCATATCGATTTCCTTGCAAGAAGTGCGGAGTTCCGGACGGGGCGGGCGGGGGCGTCGGTTTCGCGCGGCAAGCGCTCCGGTTGCCAGTCTGTACTATACCGCCGGGCTGGGCTGGTTCGGGAGTGCAATGAATTTAGGAGATGGATTTACTTGGGTCCAATGATTTATTCTTTCTCTGGATATAAGGGATACTCATAACGTTATGGACTACTCTGGATTGCGAGCCTTTGTCACGGTGGCGCGAGAGGGCAATCTGACGCGGGCTGCGGAACGCCTGTTCCTGACCCAGCCGGCGCTCAGCCTGCAGATCAAGAAGCTGCAGGGTGCGCTCGATCTGGTGTTGTTCGAACGTACGCCACGCGGTATGCGTTTGACCGATGCCGGGCGCAAGTTGTTGCCGGCGGCTGAGCGGGCGCTCGCCGCGGTGGCTGAGTTCGGCGCCACCGCAAGCAGTCTCAAGGGCGAGGTGCGCGGGCAGCTGCGCCTGGGGACCATCGTCGATCCGGAGTTCCTGCGTCTCGGCGCGTTTCTGGGGGTACTGGCCGACCGGCACCCCGGGCTGGCGTTCGAGTTGCGCCACGGCATGTCCGGTTCGCTCGCGCGCGAGGTCGAGCGGGGGACGCTCGATGCCGCCTATGCGCTGGGTTTTCCCGGTCTGCCCGAGTTGCGCGAGCGTTTTTTCGCGTTGCGACTGAGTCGCTTCACCTATCGGGTGGTGGCGCCGCCAGGCTGGGGGGCGCAGGTGCGGGGCAAGGGCTGGCGCGCGCTGGCGGCCTTGCCGTGGATCGAGACGCCACCGGAGTCGGCGCACCACCGTCTGCTCGAGCGTGTGTTCGCCGCCGAGGGGGTGCGCCCCAACGCCGTGGCGCGAGTGGATCTCGAGCCGTCCATGCTGGATCTGGTCAAGTCCGGGGTCGCGCTCGCGCTGGCGCGAGACAGTCTCGCGCTGCGCGCGGCGCATGCCGAGGGGGTGGTGATTGCCGATGCGGTGGCGGTCGATGCGGAGCTGGGTTTCATCTGCCGCCGCGATCGCCGGCAGGAGCCGCCGATCGCGGCGGCGATGACGGCCATGGCCGAGGTCTGGCCGGCGGACGAGGCGGCTTGAAGTTGAGGAATGAAGTGACTGCGATTTGTGCCCGCCTGTCGATGACTCCCCCCTTCCGCGTCGTTTCAGCGAGGCGGGCGGGCATCGACGGGTCTGTCGCCCACCGCTCAGCCCACCGCAGCGGCCGCCGTTTCCTTCGGCAGGAAGCCGAGCCGGTGCGACACGATTTCGGCGCACTCGCGCACACTGCGGGCGATCGGTCCGTCCCAGTCGGGGTTGAAGCTGCCCGCCGGCCCCATCGCGGTCAGCGTCAGTGCGATATGGCCGTTGTGGTCGAATACCGGGGCGCAGAAGGCGTTGATGCCCGGGATCGGATGGCCGACCGCGCGTGACATGCGTCGCGTACGAACGTCGTCGAGGTCTTCCTCGATGTGCTTGCGCGACGGTCGCAGTGCCGGCTGGTCGCTGCCGGCGAGGCGAGCGAGCTCTTCGCGCACCAGCGGCTCGGTGATGCGCTCGGGGAGAAAGGCGGCGAACACCCGCCCGGTGGCCGAGTTGAGCAGGCTCATCACGGTGCCCGGACGCATGTTGACGTGCATGGTGCGGTTGCATTCCTCGATGGCGACGATGGTCGCACCGTGGTTGCCCCACACCGCGACTGCCACGTTCTGCTGGATTTCGTCTGACAGGCGGGCGGCCTCGGGGGTGGCGACGCGCAAGGGGTTGAGCCCCTGCAGGGCGGACAGACCCATTTGCAGCGCGAATGCGCCGAGCCCGTATCGCCCGGTGACCGGATCCTGTTCGATCAGTCCGAGCTTGCCGAAACTGACCAGGTAGGGGTGGGCCTTGGCGGGGGGCATGCCGGCCTCGCGGGCGAGATCCTTGAGCATCATCGGTGCCGCCTGCTGCACCAGCACCTGCAGCAGCGCGCCGCCCACCTCGATGGACTGGATGCCTCGGCGATCGCTGCCACGGCTGGCTTCCTTTTCCTTGTCTTTTTCTATTGGTGTGGTGTTCATCTTGTCTCCCGGTGTGGTCGGATTCTATCAACCCGGCACGGTCGTGGATCGCTGCATGTGCTCGTCGAACTGCCATCACCGCGCGCGAGGCCGTGTGGGTGAGTGCCCGGGTACTGCGGGGGCGGTTGTGCGAGACTGCGGCATTGCCCTGTTGCGGTGCCGTGGCATGGTAATGCATAACTGTTTAACAATAGCGAATCTATTGACCATTAACAAATTTAGGTCTAGGATTCGTTCATCTTGAACCAATTCAGGAGTTCGCGTAAATGAACACCAAGGCATTCGCCTCCCAGGCCGACCTCGAAGAGAAGAAGGTTTCGTTCGAGCAGCTGTCCGAAAACGCCTATGCCTTCACGGCCGAGGGCGACCCCAACACCGGCATCATCATCGGCGACGACTCGGTGATGATCATCGACGCCACCGCCACCCCGGTCGCCGCGCAGAGCGTGATCGCCAAGGTGCGCGAGCTGACCGACAAGCCGATCAAGTACGTCGTGCTCACCCATTACCACGCGGTGCGCGTGCTTGGCGCCTCGGGCTACAAGGATGAAGGGCTGGAGCAGATCATCGCCAGCCATGACACCTACGATCTCATCGTCGAGCGCGGCCAGCAGGACATGGATTCCGAGATCGGTCGTTTCCCGCGTCTGTTCCAGGCGGTCGAGAGTGTGCCGGGCCTGACTTGGCCGACGATGACCTTCCAGGGCGAAATGACGCTGTGGATGGGCAAGCTCGAGGTCAAGATCAAGCAGATCGGTCGCGGCCATACCAAGGGCGACACCATCGTCTATCTGCCGTCGCAGAACATCTGCTTCTCCGGCGACCTGGTCGAGGCCGATGCCGCCTGTTACACCGGTGACGCCTACCTGTCCGACTGGCCGCAGACGCTGGACAACCTGGCCGCGATGAACTTCGAAAAGCTCGTCCCCGGCCGTGGCCCCGCGCTGATGAATCGCGAGCAGGTCGAGAAGGGGCTGTCCTACACCCGCGACTTCGTGTCCACGTTGTACCAGAGCGCGCAACAGGCAGTTGCCCAGGGCATGGACCTGAAGGCCACGATGGCGCTGACGCGCGAGAACATGGATCCCAAGTTCGGCCACGTCTTCATCTACGAGCACTGCCTGCCGTTCGACGTCACCCGCGCCCACGACGAAGCCAGCGGCATTCGCGATCCGCGCATCTGGACCGCCGAGCGCGACCAGCAGATGTGGCACGCGCTGCAGGAGTGAAGCTCCCGTCGTGAAGCCCCTGTCGGGGTGGTCGTGATCCCGTGCTTCGTCCGGACGCGACCGCCATCGCAAGCAGAACCGCAGAGAGTCTGACCTCCCCGGCCAGGGCCGGGGGCGAAGCGGCCGGCGACAGCTCCGGAAAGGACGGCGCCGGCACTGAATCAACTGGAGGAGACAGTCGTGCTGAGCACGTATCAATATCCGAAGTTCGAGTATCGACGCCCGCCCGAAATCGCCGAAGCGCGCGAAGGGCATTATCCCGTGATCGTCGTTGGCGCCGGCCCGGTGGGGCTGGCTGCGGCGATCGACCTGGCGCAGAACGGCACGCCGGTGCTGCTGCTCGACAACGACGACACGGTGAGCATCGGCTCGCGCGGCGTGTGCTACGCCAAGCGCGCGCTCGAAGTGCTCGACCGCATCGGTTGCGGTGATGAGATGGTCGACAAGGGCGTGTCGTGGAACGTCGGCCGCACCTTCTTCCGCGAAGAGGAAGTGTTCAACTTCAACCTCTGCCCGGAACCCGATCACCACCGGCCGGGCATGATCAACCTCCAGCAGTACTATCTGGAGGAATACATGGTCAAGCGCGCCGAGGCTGTCGGCAACATCGAGCTGCGCTGGAAGAACAACGTGATCGCGGTCACCCAGGAAGGCGACAAGGCCAGCCTGCGGGTCGAGACCCCCGACGGGGCCTACACGGTGACCACCGACTGGCTCGTCGTTGCCGATGGCGCACGCTCGCCGATCCGTTCGATGCTCGGCCTGGACATCGACGGCAAGATCTTCATGGACCGCTTCCTCATCGCCGACGTGGTGATGAAGGCGGATTTCCCCACCGAGCGCTGGTTCTGGTTTGATCCGCCGTTCCACCCCAACCAGTCGGTGCTGCTGCACCGCCAGGCCGACAACGTTTTCCGCATCGACTTTCAGCTTGGCTGGGATGCCGACCCGGAAGAAGAGAAGAAGCCCGAGAACGTGATGCCACGCATCAAGGCGATGCTGGGCGACGATCGCGAGTTCGAACTGGAATGGGTCAGCGTGTATACCTTCCAGTGTCGGCGCATGAAGAGCTTCCGCAGTGGGCGAGTGTTGTTCGCCGGCGATGCCGCGCATCAGGTGTCGCCGTTCGGCGCACGCGGGGCCAACTCCGGCATCCAGGACACCGACAACCTGGTATGGAAGCTCAAGCTGGTGATGGACGGCAAGGCGCCTGCCTCCCTGCTCGACACCTACTCTGACGAGCGCACCTTCGCCGCGGACGAGAACATCATGAACTCGACCCGCTCCACCGACTTCATTACCCCCAAGAGCCGGGTCAGCAAGACCTTCCGCAACGCGGTGCTGGGGCTGGCGGAGCACTACGCCTTCGCCCGCGGGCTGGTCAACTCCGGTCGCCTGTCGGTGCCGAGCTTCTATACCGAATCGAGCCTGAACACGCCTGACGGCGAAGAATTCGCCGGCGTGATGGTGCCAGGCGCGCCGATGGACGACGCGCCGATCGAAACCTCCGGTGGAGCACCGTGGCTGCTCGGCGTGCTCGGCGACCGTTTTCAGGTGTTGCACTACGTTGAAGACGCGTCGGCGCTGGATGCTGCCACCGCGCAGGCACTGGCGGAGCTGGCCAGTGACCCGATCCCGGTCGAAGCCATCGTCGTCGCCCGTACCGGGGCCGCGCCAGCCGGATTGCGCACCGTCATCGACACCAGGGGGCGCATTGCCGAGCGCTACGATCTGCAGCCGGGGACCACCTATCTCGCTCGCCCGGATCAGCACGTCGCTGCCCGCTGGCGCACATTCGACGCCGCCCGCGTGCGCGCCGCCGTCGCCCGCGCCACCTGCAACTGAAGGAGCCCACCATGCCGTTGAACACCGAACCCAACTTCGCCGAACCGGGCAAGCGCTACTTCCGCACCTTCAGTCCGGGCGATGACTTCTACGAGATGTTGATCGAGACCCATCGCGACCTCAGCGACGAGCAGAGCGAAATGGTCAACGCCCGCCTCATCCTGCTGCTCGCCAACCATATCGGAGACATCTCGGTGCTGCGCGAAGCGATGACGATCGCGCGCGAGGGCGTGGTCGGCAAGGAGTAAGTCAGCGAATCCGTTCGCCAGCGTCGGCCACGGTCGGCACAGGTGGATCGGAGCGGTTTGCGGGCCGCCCATGGGTGTCATGGGCGGCCCGCGTGCGTTCACGGTCGTGCTCCGCTTGCATCGGTCGGTATGGTCGTACTATGCAACCCGCGCCCGATGTCTGGTTGAGGGTTACGGCCTGGTGCGGGTGGTGGCGGGCGTCAGGCGGCCTGTGCCGGCGATTCGATCGCGACGTCGGCGTGCAGGCGGTTTACGCCGCTGACCAGCGCGCGCATCGACGCGGTCACGATATTGGTGTCGATGCCCACGCCGTAGAGGTCGCCGCCGTGTCCGCCAGCGCGTTCGTTGACCGCGCGCAATTCGAGAAAGGCGCAGGCCCGGGCGTTGCCACCGTCCTCGCTGGCGCTGATCGAGCGCTCTTCGAAACTCCGTACCTGGACATCCACACCCAGCGTGCGCAAGGCATGCACGGCGGCGTCGATCGGGCCGTTGCCCTCGCCGAGCAGGGTCTGGCGGCGTCCATCGGCTTCGACGACGAGCCGGATTCCCTGGATGTCGCCGTGCTCGAAGAGGTGGTGCTCGACATAGTGCAGCGGCGCAGCGCGGTCGAGATAGGTGGCGCGGAAGAGCGTCCAGATGGCGGATGCGCTCATCTCCCCACCGGTGGCGTCGGTGACCTGCTGCACCTCGCGCGAGAACTCCACCTGCAACCGGCGGGGCATGACGATGCCGTACTCGGTCTCGAGCAGATAGGCGACGCCGCCCTTGCCCGACTGGCTGTTGACACGGATCACGGAGTCGTAATTGCGGCCGACGTCGGCGGGGTCGATGGGGAGGTAGGGCACGTTCCACAAGCCGCTTTCGCCCGCGGCCTTGCGCGCGGCAAAACCCTTCTTGATGGCATCCTGATGGGAGCCGGAGAAGGCGGTGAACACGAGATCGCCGACGTAGGGGTGGCGCGGGTGGATCGGCAACTGGTTGCAGTGCTCGACCGCGCGCGCCACGGCGTTGATGTCGGAAAAGTCGAGCCCGGGTGCCACCCCCTGGGTGTACAGGTTGAGCGCGAGGGTCACGATGTCTACGTTGCCGGTGCGCTCGCCATTGCCGAACAGGCAGCCCTCGACGCGGTTGGCGCCCGCCATCAACCCGAGCTCGGCCGCCGCGACGCCGGTGCCGCGATCATTGTGCGGGTGGAGGCTGAGGATGACGCTGTCGCGCCGCGCAAGGTTGCGGTGCATCCACTCGATCTGGTCGGCATAGATGTTGGGCGTGGCCACCTCGACGGTGGCGGGCAGGTTGAGGATGACCTTGTTGTCCGGCGTCGCCCCCCATTCGGCGGTCACGGCATCGCAGACCTCGCGGGCAAAGTCGAGCTCGGTGGCGGAAAACGTTTCCGGGCTGTACTGGAGCAGGATCTCGGTGCCGCAGTCGCGACGGAACTCGGCGGCGACTTCCTTGATGATACGCACCGCCGAAACCGCGAGGGCCACGACTTCGGGCTTTTCCATGCCGAACACCACTTCGCGGAAGGTCGGCGAGGTCGCATTGTAGACATGCACGATGGCGCGCCGCGCGCCGCGTACCGACTCGAGGGTGCGGCGGATCAGGTCTTCACGCGCCTGGGTGAGCACTTCGATGGTGACGTCCTCGGGGATGAGATCGCCCTCGACGAGATGGCGAACGAAGTCGAAGTCGGTCTGCGACGCGGCCGGAAACCCGACCTCGATCTCCTTGAACCCGACCTCGCACACGGTGTGGAACATGCGCAACTTGCGTTCGACGTTCATCGGTTCGAACAGCGCCTGATTGCCGTCGCGCAGGTCGGTACTCATCCAGATCGGCGCATGCGTGATGCTGCGGTTCGGCCACTGGCGGTCGGTGAGGGCGATGCCGGGAAACGGGCGATACTTGACGGACGGGTCGGGCAACATCATGGAATGGGGCTCCTCGAAACGGTTCAGCAATGGCGACAGTGTAGGCCGGCGGACGTGGCGAAGGATTGCGTATTCGAAGGCGATTGATCCGATATTCGGCGGTATCTTGCAAGTGTTGTTGAGTTGTTGCAAGATTCGTTCACTGAACGGAATGCAGGGGCAGGATCATGCAGCTTGACCGCTACGACCGCCAGATTCTTGAGGTATTGCAGCGTGACGGGCGCATCAGCAACCAGGAACTGGCCGACCGTATCTCGCTGTCGCCGTCTTCCTGCCTGCGCCGTCTGCGTGCGCTGGAGGAGTCGGGGCTGGTCCTCGGTTACCGCGCACTGCTTGACGCACGCAAGCTCGGTCTGTCGCTGATGGCCTTGATCCACATTTCGATGGACCGCCACACACCCGAGCGTTTCGACCAGTTCGAAAGCGCGATCGCCGAGATTCCCGAGGTGCTCGAATGCCTGCTGATCACTGGCCAGGACGCCGACTATCAGCTGAAGATGGTGGTGGCCGACATGGACGCCTATCAGGAACTGCTGCTGCAACGCATCACCCGCATTCCGGGCGTGACTGGCGTGCATTCGAGCTTCGTGTTGCGACGGGTGATCGACAACACGGCGCTGCCGTTGGCGTGATCAGCGGCCGGTGGTCGACCCCTTTGAAATTTCTACCACCGCGGCGTCGATCAGCTGCCGGGAGATGCTGATCGGGTCCGGTAGCTGCGGTAGTCGCTCCGGACCGAACCAGTCGGCGGCTTCGATCTCACCCGGTTCGGGCACGATCTCTCCACCCGCGTAGTCGGCAAAAAAGGCGATCATCAGGGAGTTGGGAAACGGCCAGGGCTGGCTGGCGAAATAGCGCAGGTTGGCGATCTCGATGCCGACTTCCTCGCGTACCTCGCGCACCGCGCATTCCTCGAGCGTTTCTCCCGGCTCGACGAAACCGGCCAGCGCGCTATACACCCCCGGCTTGAAGCGTGGGCTGCGGGCCAGCAACAGGCGTGCGCCGTCCCGCACCAGCACCATCACCGCCGGTGAGATGCGCGGATAGGCGATCAGACCGCAGGCGGGGCAGTGCATTGCGAACTCGTTGCGCCCTCGTTCGGTGGGGGTGCCGCACTGGCCACAGAACCGGTGCTGTTTCTGCCAGTCGAGCAATTGCAGCGCACGACCGGCGACGACGAAGGCTTGCGCGCCGGCGGTCAGAAAGAGGTCGCGCAACGACACCGCGGTGGCGTCCGGCAACTCGGGAAAGTGCTCGACATCCGCGGCATGGCAAGGCGTGTCCGCGTGCCGACCGACCAGAATGCCCTCGATCGAGATCCGGACATCGACCTGCCGGGGAAACGACAGCGGCCCATCGCCACCGAGCATCAGCACGCGGTTGTCGCAGCGCAGTATCCAGAAGTCGTGCTGGCTCATGCTTGTCCCGTCCTCATATTGACCGCCGTCGATGATGATAGCCGGCTTTCCGATTCGGCGGGACCGGTGCGTTACCCGGCCCCGCCTCCAAGGATGTTGAACGCGGGGCCGGCCACTCTGGGCGGGGCGGGCGCTCAGCGCAATACCGACGCGTAGCCTTCCTCGGCCAGCACCTGGCGAACCGCCGGGCGGGTCAGCATGCGCCGATAGTGGGCGGCGCAGTGGGGTGGCAAGTCGATGCCGATGCGGTCGGCCCAGAACTCGACATAGAACAACGCCGCGTCGGCCACGCCAAAGCGCTCGACGACATAGTCGCGCCCCGCCAGTTCGCGGTCGACCACGGCGAAGCCTTGTTCCACGATCTGTCGGCCTTGGGCCTGCACGGAGGCGTGGTCGCAGCTGCTCGGGGCGAAGCGTTCGGTGGTGAAGATGCGGGCGAAGCCCTGCATGTGCAAGGTATGGACCGCGTGGTTGAGCAGACCGAGCACGCGCACCTCGTCCTCGATGCTGGCCGGGAGCAGGCCCCGCTTCGGATACCGACGCCCCAGCCACCAGGCGATGGCGCCAAAGTCGGTGAGCACGCTGCCGTCGTCGAGCATCAGCGCGGGAATCGTGCCCTTGGGGTTGATTTTGCGGTAGGCCGCGGCGTTCTGGTCGCCGGCGAGCAGGTTGACCAGATGCGCCTCGAACACCAGCCCGCATTCCTCGAGCAGGATGTGGATGCCGGTGGAGCACGAGCCGGGGGTCATGTAGAACTTCATGGTCATGCGGGATGCTCCGCTGCGATGGGTGGCGTGGTTTCCGGTGTGCCGTTGCCGTTGAACAGGCCCTCGGCGCGAATGCGGGCCTTGAAGGCCTTCATCACCGGCCGCGAGAGGGTGGTTTCGGCGAGGACGCGCTGTTCATAGATGTGGTCGCGCAACGCCCCATCGGCCTGTTGTCGGGCGCGGTCGATCAAGGTGTGGACCGCAGCGTCGAACAGGTTTCCGGTGCCCGGGCGAACCGCGTCATAAAGGGCGGTCATGACCACCTTCTCGGTCGCTTGCATTTTGCATTTGCCGTCCAGGATCTTGAGCATGACCGTGGTGGCGCAGTCGATCTCGGTCGGGGACAGCGGATGTGCAGCCACCCAGTCCGCCACGTAGACCTGGCTCATGCGGCGACCGTCGCCAGCGCCTCGTAGCCTCCGTCGACGCTGAACACCCGGGTAAAGCGAAAATCGATGAAGGTCTGCGCATACTCCTTGCTGCTGTTGCCGTGATAACAGTAGATCAACACGGGCGCCTGCTTGTCGAGCTTGCGGATCCAGAGCGGGACGCGATCCTGGTCGAGGTGCGCGGCGCCGGGAAGATGGCCTGTCCGGTAGTGGCTTGGGCTGCGCACGTCGAAGACCGTCGCGGTCGGTTCGGCGCCGATCAGCGCGAGCGCCTCGGCGGCGGAGATGCAGCGGAAGGTGGGGGTGTTGGCGGGGGGCATGGCGGTGCTCCAGGAGAACGAGTCGTTGTGGTCATGCAAGAGCGGTGCCAGGCCATAAATTCCGTGCTTCGGGCGTTTTCTTGGCTGCAGCGTTGTCGTGAAAATCACAAATGATGGGCGGTTCAGACGCGGGCCATGTCATCTGGCATCGTCTCGGAGGGCGGTGAACCAGAGCTTGTGATGATGGTCATTGATGATCAAAGCGGACAGCATGCCAAGGTGTTGCTTACAATGGCGCATCAAGATCAGAACACACCCTGGATGCCTTCGATGTTGGCATCCAAGGGGACGGTAGGGCTGCCAATCGGCGGATGGATCCGCCTCGTTTCCTGCTGGCGGGTAGTGATGGGATCGGCGAGGGAGGTCGATGGACAAGCTTCAACTCAGCGAACGCGACATCTGCACCAAATTCATCGCACTCGCCATCCAGCGTGCCGGTTGGCAACAGAACCAGTTCCGCGAAGAGGTAACGCTCACGGATGGTCGGGTGATGGTGCGCGGCAAGCTGGCTGCACGCATCAGGAATCCGCAGGCCAAGGGTGGTCCGAAACGAGCCGATTTCGTGCTCTACGCGAACCCGAACCTTCCCATTGCCGTCATCGAAGCCAAGCAGGCCAGTTTTTCCGTGGGGCACGGCATGCAACAGGCGCTCGCCTACGCGGAGATGCTCGACGCACCCTTCGCGATCAGCAGCAATGGCAGCGGCTTTCTACTTCACGACCGCACTGGTCTCACCCAGCCGGTGGAGCGTGAGCTCGGCCTCGACGAATTCCCCACCCTTGAAACGCTGTGGCCGTTGTATCAGCAATGGAAAGGGCTGACCGAGGCAAGCGCCGTCAAGCTGGTGGAACAGCCCTGCCATACCGATGGCAGCGGCAAGGAGCCTCGCTATTACCAGCGTGTCGCCATCAACCGCGCCATCGAGGCCATCGCGAGGGGACAGCAGCGCGTGCTACTGGTCATGGCAACCGGCACCGGCAAGACCTACACCGCATTCCAGATCATCTGGCGTCTGTGGAAGGCCAAGGCGCGCAAGCGCATCCTGTTTCTGGCAGATCGCAACATCCTTGTAGATCAGACCATGCAGCAGGACTTCGCCCCTTTTGGCGAGGTGATGCACAAGGTGAGCAATCGCGAGGTCAGGAAGAACTACGAGATCTACCTCGCGCTCTACCAGGCGGTCACGGGCAAGGAGGAATGGAAGCAGATCTATCGCCAGTTTCCGGCCGATTTCTTCGACCTCGTCGTTGTCGATGAATGCCACCGCGGCAGCGCCGCGGATGATTCCGCCTGGCGAGAAGTGCTCGACTACTTCAGCGCTGCCACGCATCTGGGTCTCACCGCCACGCCCAGGGAAACCAAGGAGATCAGCAACATCACCTACTTCGGCGAACCGGTATATACCTACTCGCTCAAGCAGGGTATCGAAGACGGCTTTCTCGCGCCCTACAAAGTCATCCGCATCGCTACCGACGTCGATGCAGTGGGGTACACCCCCGAAAAAGGCAAACTCGACAAGCTCGGTCAGGCGGTGGAGCAGCGCCAGTACAACACCAAGGATTTCGACCGCAGCCTCGTTCTGGAAAAACGAACCCGCTTTGTTGCCAGCAAGGTCTGGGAGTACCTCAAAGCGACCGACCGGATGGCCAAGACCATCGTCTTCTGCGACGACCAGGATCACGCCGAACGCATGCGCCAGGAACTGGTCAAGCTTATCCCCGCCGCTGCACACAACCGCCGTTACGTCATGCGCATCACCGGCGACGACAACGAAGGCAAGGCTCAGCTCTCCTACTTCATCGACAACGACGAGCCCTATCCGGTCATCGCCACCACCTCCAAGCTGCTCACTACCGGGGTGGACGCCAAGACTTGCAAGCTCATCGTGCTCGACCAGAACATCAACTCGATGACCGAATTCAAGCAGATCATCGGGCGCGGTACCCGGCTGCGTGAGGATTACCAAAAGCTCTACTTCACCATCATGGATTTCAAGGGCGCCACACGCCTGTTCGCCGACCCGGATTTCGACGGCGAGCCCGTGGTCATATACGAGCCCAAGCCGGATGACCCCGTCGTGCCACCGGAGGGGCCGGACGTTACCGGGGAAGAACCCGAAACGCCCCCCTATCTGCCGGAACCCGGTGGTGATGAGCGCGACCCGCCCGGCGGTGGCGGCACTGGCGGCGAGGGCCGCACCAAGTACTACCTCGACGACGTCAACGTACGCCTTGCCGTAGAGCGTTCGCAATACCTCGACGCCGACGGCAGGCTCATCACCGAGGACTACCGCGTTCTGCTCAAGAGCGACATCCGCAAGGCGTTGCAGACCGAGTTCGGCAACCTCGCCGACTTCCTGCGCCGCTGGAACACTGCAGACCGCAAGCAAGCCGTGCTCGATGAACTCGCCTCACACGGTGTACCCTTGGCAGTTTTGCAGCAGGCGGTGCCTCATGGGGAAGAGCTCGACGCCTTCGACCTCGTTGCCCACGTTGCCTTCGATCAGCCGCCACTCACCCGCCGCGAGCGTGCCGACAAGGTCAGGAAGCGCAACGTGTTCGGGCAATACGGCGATCAGGCCAGGGCGGTACTTGAAGCCTTGCTCGACAAGTTCGCCGACCACGGCGTGCAGGACATCGAAGACGTCAAGGTGCTGGAGCTCCCGCCCTTTGACCGCTTCGGCAGCAAGACTCAGATCCGGCGTGGCATCTTCGGCAGCGTCGATGACTACCACAAGGCCGTGCGGGCGCTCGAACAAGCCCTGTACGACCCCCAAGACCAGAAACAGGCCTGAGCCATCGCTTCAGGTCGACGACAAAAGACAGCACCCATGAATCTCAGCAGCACCATCAAATCCATCCAGGACATCATGCGCAAGGACGACGGCGTCGACGGCGACGCCCAGCGCCTCGGCCAGCTGACCTGGATGCTCTTTCTCAAGGTTTTCGACCAGCGCGAGCTCGAGTGGGAAGACGACGCCCAGGAGCAGGGCAAATCCTATCGATCACCCTTGCCGGCCCAGTTCCGCTGGCGCCACTGGGCCGCCTACGTCCCCGGCAAGGATGGCAAGAAGGCACCACAGAAGTCGCCCACCGAGATCATCGGCTTCGTCAACAACGAACTCTTTCCCGCCCTCAAGGAGCTGGACGCCAGCGCCAGCCCCCAGCACAAGGTTATCCGCAGCGTCTTCGAAGACGCCAACAACTACATGAAGTCCGGCACCCAGCTACTCGCGGTGATCGAGAAGCTTGAAGAGGCCATCCACTTCGACGACTTCAAGAGCCGCGCCCAACTCGGCGACGTCTACGAGCAACTGCTCAACGATCTGCGCGGTGCCGGCAATGCGGGCGAGTTCTACACCCCGCGTGCCATCACCCAGTTCATGGTCGATCGCGTCAACCCGCGTCTGGACAAGCGCGAATCGGTCATCGACCCGGCCTGCGGCACCGGCGGCTTTCTCACCGCCACCATCGACCACTTCCGCAAGCAGCTCAGCACCCAATCCAGCCCCGAAGACAAGCGCCAGATCGAAGCCCTGATCCGTGGCATCGAAAAGAAGCAGCTCCCCCACCTGTTGTGCACCACCAATCTGCTGTTGCACGGCATCGACGTACCCAGCCAGATCGACCACAGAAACACCCTCGGCATCGGCTGGAACGAATGGAGCGCCCACGACAAGGTCAACTGCGTGGTCACCAACCCGCCCTTCGGTGGCTACGAAGACGACGGCGTGGGCAGCGACTACCCGGCAAACCTGCGCACCCGCGAGACGGCCGACATGTTCATGGCCCTCATCGTCAAGAAGCTGCTCAAGGAAAACGGCCGCGCCGCCGTGGTGCTGCCGGATGGCTTTCTGTTCGGCGACGGCATCAAGGCCACACTCAAGGAACTGCTGCTGCGTGAATGCAGGCTGCACACCATCATCCGCCTGCCCAAGGGTGTGTTCGCGCCCTACACCACCATCAAGACCAACCTGCTGTTCTTCACCAAGGGCGCCCGGGTAGACGATGGCAGCGAGCACTTCCACACCGACACCATCTGGTTCTACGAGCACCCGTACCCGCCCGGCTACAAGAGCTATTCCAAGACCAAGCCCATCCAGTTCGACGAGTTCAAACCCATACAGAACTGGTGGGGCAGCGAGGCTGACAATTTCGCTACCCGCGAGGCCTACGATGCCGACCCGGAGATCGTCGAAAAGAAGGCGTGGAAGTACGAATTCGGCAAGGCGCGTGACCAAGCCCTTACCGCTGCACGGCCGCACTGGAGTCGTGCGGATGCGCTCAACAACGAAGCCGCCGCGCTGGAGAACCGTATCCGTGATCTGCGCGAGTCCATCAAGGGCATCGGCGATCAAGCCCAGCGCCGACCGGTGGATGACGAGATCGAGATGCTGCGCCCGCAGATCGAAGGCTTGCGCATGCAAGCCCGCGACGCCCAAGCCGCTGGCGACCGCCTCTATTGGCCGATCTACAACCTCGACAAGCAGAACAAGTATGCCCCCGAGGAAGAAAGCCACGACCCCGACGTGCTGCTGGAAAAGTACAAAATCTTACTCGGCCAGATCGAAGAAACCGAAAACCGCCTCAAGAGCGAGCTGGCCGCCGCGCTGGCACACCACTTCAGCACCGAGGCGGCGGAAGAATGAGCAGCTCGCGCCAGCCTCCCGCCACATCTGCGATGTCCCTGGAGCAGGAGCAACTGCTGGGCGATATCCGTGGCCTTATCGAGCAAAGCCGCCAGCAGCTCGCCAGCGCGGTCAATAGCGCACTCACCCTGCTTTACTGGCGCATCGGCCAGCGTCTCCGCAACGAGATACTGCAAGGGAAGCGCGCCGCCTATGGCGAACAGATTGTCTCCGCAGTGGCGAGACAATTGACCGCAGACTACGGCCGCGGCTTCACCGAGAAAAACCTCCGCCACATGCTGCGCTTTGCCGAGGTGTATCCCGACGGAGAGATTGTCTCCGCAGCGCGGAGACAATTGAGCTGGACCCATCTTCGTACGTTGATTTACATCGACGATCCACTGAAGCGCGATTTCTATCTGCAGATGTGCCAGCAAGAGGGCTGGAGCACTCGTACCCTGCAGGAACGGCTGGACTCCCAGCTCTTCGAGCGCACCGCCCTGTCGAAACAGCCCGACGCCCTGCTCGCGCAGGAGCTCGACACCCTGCGCCAGACCGGCGAGCTCAGCCCCGGCCTCGTCCTGAAAGACCCCTACGTGCTCGACTTCCTCGGCCTGCAAGACCGCTACCTCGAAAAAGACCTGGAAGACGCCATCCTGCGCGAGCTCGAAGGCTTTCTGCTGGAGTTGGGCGCGGGATTCAGCTTTGTGGCGCGGCAAAAGCGCATCCAGCTCGATCACGACGATTTCTACATCGACCTGCTGTTCTACAACCGCCGCCTCAAGCGCCTGGTGGCCATCGATCTCAAACTCGGCGACTTCAAGGCCGAATACAAGGGCCAGATGGAACTCTATCTGCGCTGGCTCGCCAAGCACGAGCAGGAACCCGGCGAAGCCTCGCCGCTGGGCATCATCCTGTGCAGCGGCAACAACAAGCGCGAACAGATCGAGCTGCTGGAACTGGACGCCAGCGGCATCCACGTCGCCGAATACCTCACGGCGCTGCCGCCCAAGGCGGTGCTGCAGGCCAAGCTGCACGAAGCTATCGCGCTGTCGCGCGCGCGCCTGGACAACCGTAGCGGGGAGGAGGCGTGATGGATGCGCAGCAGTTTCTGGCCGAGTTCGGGCATGTCGCGAATGCGCCGGGGGGTGTGGCGCGGTTGCGGGAGTTGGTGCTCCAGCTGGCGGTTTCAGGCCGACTCGTAGAACGTGTCAGCACAGATGCACCAGTAGATGCATTGCTTGAGCAGGCGGCAATGCAACGAGCCGCCTATGAGTCGGAGCTTGGACTCCGGGCGACGCGACCGCACCCACCCTTGGTCACTTCGCCATTTGCGATACCAGCGCACTGGCGTTGGGTACGCCTCGAACAGTTGGCGCTTTATATACAGCGTGGCAAGGGGCCAAAGTACGCTGACCGTGGCGCTGTCTCGGTCGTGTCCCAGAAGTGCATTCAGTGGTCCGGCTTCGACTTTGGACAGACAAGATGCATTTCAGATGAATCCGTTGCCTCTTATGGCGTAGAACGTTTCCTGTGCCAAGGTGACTTGCTCTGGAACTCCACAGGTACGGGAACCGCAGGTCGAATAGCGGTCTTTGATGGTACTGCTGAGACGCGAGCCGTGGCTGACTCCCACGTCACCGTCATCCGATTGGCCAATAGCTTGCCAAAGTATCTTTGGTGTGTGATCGCCTCGCCGTCAGTACAGGCACGTATTCAACCGACTCACCCGGAGTCCCTGGTCTCTGGAACGACCCAACAGGTTGAACTCGCAACGGGTACCGCGCGAGCTCTTGCTGTCCCATGCCCGCCCCTTCAGGAGCAATCCCGCATCGTCGCCAAAGTCGATGAGCTGATGGCGCTGTGCGATCAGCTGGAGAAGCAGCAACAAGACCGGCGCAAGCTGCAAAACGCCCTGCGCCAGTCCACCCTGCAGGCCCTCGCCAGCGCTGAAAGCCCGCACGAACTGCAAGAGAGCTGGCAGCGATTGCAAGCTAACTTCGGGGTTTTGTTCAGCGAACCGGGGGATGTGGATGATGTGGTCGCGGAATTGAAGAACTTGGCTGTTCGCGGTTTGCTTGCCGAGGCGTCGCTAACAGTGCCTGACTTAGAGTGCATCAAAAACGATTGCTTTGAACTGCGGACCCAATATATTGATGCTGGCCTCATGCGCAGGCAGAAGTTGGTCGGTATGGCTGAGTGCGACACGAGCTATCCCGATCATTGGGCCATTAGTGCATTTGACGACGTGGCCGTCGTGATCGGCGGCGTAACCAAGGGGCGTGATCTTCACGGCAAGCAAGTGATGGTCTGTCCGTACTTGGCTGTTGCCAACGTTCAGCGCGGGTATTTCAAGCTCGACGGCTTGAAGTCGATTGAAATTGCTGCCGACGAGCTGCCGAAGTACCAGGTTCACGAGGGCGATCTGCTAATCACGGAAGGCGGCGACTGGGACAAGGTCGGTCGGACGGCAATCTGGAAAGGAGGAATTGACAACTGCCTGCACCAGAACCACGTCTTCAAAGCGCGCGTGCCCAGCGCCCTGCTGTTGAAGGAGTGGGTCGAGCTCGTCTTCAATTCTGGTATTGGGCGAAACTACTTTGCCGGGGCATCCAAGCAGACCACCAATCTTGCGTCGATAAATATGACGCAACTTCGCAGCTTTCCGCTTCCGATCCCGCCTTTGAATGAACAGCAACGCATTCTTGCGGTGCTTTCTGCGCTGGTTTCTCAGTGCAACGAGTGGCGTAGCCAGTGCGAACGGAAACAGTCGCTTTCTGCGCTCCTTGCTCACGCTGCTATTGGTACTTTTACCGGCATGAGCATTGAGAAACAAGAGCGGCAACACGGACAAGTCCCGCAATTGGAGGCGATTGCGTGACCAGGGTAACCGCACTTATTTAGCATATCGGTTGGATTCCGAGTACGCGCATGCGTTCATCGTCGTCCCAGCCAACCATCTTGCGGCGTCCTTTGAGGCTGGTCTTGGGCCATTTCGTATCCTGCCTGAGCATATTGAGGATGATCTTGCGGATCAGTGCAATGTTGCGAGGGCCGTTGTCCTTGCGGATTTTGACGTCGTCTTCGCCGAAGATCACGTCCAGGCTCCAGTGCGGCTGGTTTTCGATCCCCCAGTGCTGACGCACGGCAGCGTGGAGTTGCTCGTGAGTGAGTTCGGCCGAGCCGATGTAGTAGCGGGTCTCGATCACCTGCCGCTTGTTGGCCTCGACGCGAAGAGACACGACCCGGCCCAGCCGTTTGCAGTCAGCCCACGTGCTGGGGTCGACCTGCTTGGTGTTCTCAATCACCTGCACGTGTTGCAGCACGACCCGTCCGTGTCCGCGATCGGTGTGTTCGAAGCCATCGCTCGCCCAAAAGATGTGAGTAAACCGGAAATCGAAGAAGCCCACAATCCGTTAGCATAAAAAATTGAATGTAAAAGACTTTTTTGCTTGATTTACGACATCGGCATTCTTTGCGAGAGGTATGCTAAATAAGTGCGGCGGCCTTGGGTAGCTTCGTTGTGGTTCCGCGGAGGTACTACGCCGCATCGCGCGATGTCGCAGGCGCTTCGGGTACGGGACCGACGGTGGCTCTCGCCTCCAGAATGCGCGGCAGATTCGATTCGATCCATTCCGCCAGCCCCACCACGCGTTGTCCCACTTCGGTGCCCAGCGGGGTCAGGGAGTATTCCACGTGGGGCGGCACCACGGGATAGGACACCCGCAACACAAAACCGTCGGCCTCCAGCCATTGCAGCGTCTGGGCCAGCATCTTCTCGCTGACGCCGCCGATCTTGCGCCTGAGTTCGCTGAATCGCTGCGTGCCGCTGAGCAACGCCAGCAATACGAGCACTCCCCAGCGGCTGGTGACGTGCTTGAGGATTTCACGTGACGGGCATTGCTGGGCGAACAGGTCTCCGCGTGTGAATTGCTCCGTGAGCGTGACCGGGGCGCGATCATCGTCTCCTTGCGGGTCGGGCTTCATATACTAACCTTTAGGTTCGTACTTACGAAAAGAAAGTATAAGCGATATCCTGATGTCTCTTCATCGTTTAATCACTTTTCAGGAGTGCAATCATGATCGTTGTAACCGGTGCCTCCGGCCAGCTGGGCCGGCTCGTCATTCAGTCCCTGCTTGCCCGGCTCCCGGCCTCGCAAATCGTCGCCGCCGTTCGCCGCCCGGAGAGCGTGGCCGACCTTGCCGCGCAGGGGGTGCAGGTCCGGCAGGCGGACTATACTCAGCCGGCGTCGCTCGACGCTGCCTTCCGCGGTGCGGAGAAGGTGTTGCTCATCTCCTCGAGCGAGGTCGGACAGCGCACGGTACAGCACCGGAACGCAATCGATGCGGCCGCGCGGGCGGGGGTAGGGCTGCTGGCCTATACCAGCCTGTTGCACGCGGATACGTCGCCGCTGGGATTGGCGGCCGAGCATTGTGCGACCGAGACGCACCTGAAGTCGGCCGGCGTGCCGTTCGTGGTGTTGAGAAACGGCTGGTATACCGAAAACTACCTCGCCAGCATCGCCCCGGCGCTGCAGCACGGTGCCTTCATCGGCTGCGCGGGGGAAGGGCGCATCGCTTCGGCGGCGCGGGCCGATTATGCGGAGGCCGCCGCCGTGGCGCTGACGGCACCGGACCAGGCCGGCAAGGTCTATGAGCTGGCTGGTGACGATGCCTACACACTGGCGGAGTTTGCTGCAGAGTTGAGTCGTCAGACGGACAAGCAGATTCCGTACGTGAATCTGGCTGAGGCTGATTTCAAGGCCGCGCTGCTGGGGGCCGGGATGCCGGAGCCGCTGGCCGCCCTTCTTGCCGATTCGGATCGTGGGGCAGCCGCAGGTGCGCTGTTCGACGATCAGCGCCAGTTGGGCACGTTGATCGGACGCCCGACCACGCCGTTGGCCGACATGATCGCGGCCGCGCTGCGCGGATAGTCAGGGAGGTCAGGGCGCGAGCCAGGCGATGCCGTTTATTCCTATGAGTGTTCCGCGCCCTGCAGCTTTTCCCACTCCAGCCCGAAACGCGCCAGATACTTGCGCAAGCGGTCGGCGTCGTTGCGGCTGGCCTTCTCCTGGCGTGAGGCGGCGAACAGCATGCGCCCGGCTTCGGACAGCGAGCGGGCGCGGCGGCAGACGGCGATGACCCCTTCGAGCTGGAAGCGATCGAACAGGTCGAGTCGCTCGGCGGCGTCGCCCAGCAACATGGCCAAGGTGTCCCGTGGGCTGCCGATGGGGCGCCAGGCGTCGCGCAGGCGGGCGATCTCGTCGGCCACGCCGTGTTCGGTGATGCGGCCCGCGTCGGCGAGCGTCGCCATCCGCGATACGCTCGCCGACAGTTCGCGAAAGTTGCCGCTCCAGCGCGCCTCCGGCGAAGTGGCGAAGCTCACGTACGCGCGTCGCGCCTCGGTGTTGAAGCGCACTCGCTGGCCGTGTTCGCGGGCAAAACGCTCGAGTTCGAAGTCGAGGTTGGGTTCGATGTCCTCGCTGCGTTCGGCCAGGCCGGGAAGGTCGAAGCGCCACAGGTTGATGCGCGCGTAGAGATCCTCGCGAAACCGCCCCTCGGCCACCCACTGGCGCAGATCGCGCACGGTGCCGGAGATGAGCTGGAAGTCGCTCTCCACCTCGCGGTCGCTGCCAAACGGGAAGAAGCGCTTTTCCTCGATCGCCTTGAGCAGCATCGCCTGCTCGTCCAGCCCCAGTTCGCCGATCTCGTCGAGGAACAGCAGGCCACCGTCGGCCGCGCGCAACAGCCCGGCGCGTTCGGTCTGCGCACCGGTGAAGGCGCCTTTCACGTGGCCGAACAGCGCCGACATCGCGCTGTCGCCGCGCAGCGTGGCGCAGTTTACCTCGACGAAGCGGCCGCCAAGCTGGTGGCGTGCCTTGCGGATCTCGTACACCCGGCGGGCGAGAAAGGACTTGCCTGCACCGGTGGGGCCACACAGCAGCAGCGGCGCGCGCGAGCGCACCGCGACCTGCTCGATGTGCTCGATCATCCGATTGAAGAGCGGGTTACGCGTGGCAATGCCCGATTTGAGGTAGGAGACGGCGGTGTCGCGCTCTTCGGCAAAGCGGCTGGCGATGCGGTTGTAGCGTGACAGGTCGAGGTCGATGACCGTGTAGCCGCCGACGGTGTCGTTGGGCAAGGACTTGCGTGGCGGCGAGGTCTGCACCAGCCGTGCCGGCAGATAGCGTGCCTCGGCGAGCAGGAACCAGCAGATCTGCGCGACGTGGGTGCCGGTGGTGATGTGGATCAGGTAGTCCTCGGCGTCGGTGTCGAAGGCGTAGCCGCGGGCGAAGTCGAGCAGGGTGGCGTACACCTCCTCGAAGTCCCAGGGGTCGCGCAACTCGAGCTCCACGCTTCGTACTTCGGTTTCCGGCGACACCGCCGCGATGTCCTCGCGCACCCGCGCGAACAATCCGCGGCTGCGCGCGTCGTGCAACAACTCCAGGCGGTCGATGATCAGCTCTTCCTGCTGGCACAAGCCCACCGACGGCCGCCATTTGCTCCAGCGCTGGGCGCCGCGCCCGCCGTAGTCGAGCACGGTGCCGAGAAAGCCGATGGCAATGGTGCGCTTTGTCATGCTTTATCCAGATAGATAAACTGAGAGATCAAGTTATCATAAATTCGAGATGCTTGTTGAAGGTCGGTGCCTTCATGGTGAACGGTGTGCCATGTAAATTACTTTTAAATCAAGTGCATGAGGTGAGTTCCGCTAGCCCGGATCAATAACTGGCACGCTTGCTGCTGTAGGTTGGGCAACCAAGCCGAAGCGAGATGAGGCCCTAAAATGGCAAATACCCAGTTGTTCGATTCCCGTGCTGCACGACTTGCGCCGATCAACGCGCGCAATCACCATGGCGCAGGTGCCTACGCGCTGCAGCCGAAGCATCGGCTGGCGCAACTTGCGGCAACCGGTTGCCTGACTCAGACCTACTACGCAGACGCGCAACTGCATCTCGACACCGTGCTCGCGCTGTGTACCGATCTGGACGACGCCTACATTGCCCGCAGCGCGATCCATGCCCGCGAAAAAGGGTTGATGAAGGACATGCCGGCGTTGTTGCTGGCCATCCTTGCCGCGCGGGGTAGTGACTTGCTGCCGGTGGCTTTTGGCCGGGTGGTGGACAACGGGCGGATGCTGCGCAACTTCGTGCAGATCCTGCGCAGCGGAGTGGTGGGGCGGCGCTCGCTCGGTACCCGACCCAAGAAGCTCGTGCAGCGCTGGCTCAACGAAGCCAATGTTCGACAACTGCTGCATGCTGCGATTGGCAACGCACCGTCGCTCGCCGATGTGGTGAAAATGGTTCACCCGAAGCCGGCCGAGCCCTGGCGTGAAGCACTGTTTGCCTGGTTGATCGGCAAGCCGTTCGATCGCGCTCAACTGCCGGCCGAGGTCCGGGATTTGCTCGACTGGCGGGCGATGGCAGAGGGCGTATGCGACCTGGCGCATGGGGGCGACGTGCCGGATGTGCCGTTTCTGATGCTTACCGACCGGCCGCTGGCGACCGCACAGTGGGCGCAACTGGCCGAGCGGATGGGTTGGCAGGCGCTACGCATGAACCTGAACACCTTGGCGCGCCACGGGGTGTTCGAGCGGCCGGACATGGCCGATAAGGTTGCGCGTCGTCTGGCGGATATGGCTGCGGTCAGAACCGCACGGGCCTACCCGTACCAGCTGCTTGCGGCATACCGGTCGGTCGACGCTGCAGTGCCGGAAGTCGTGCGCCAGGGCTTGCAGGATGCGCTGGATGCGGCCCTGGCCAACGTCCCGGTGCTCGACGGCGAAGTGGTTGTGTGCCCGGATGTATCCGGTTCCATGCGTTCGCCCGTGAGCGGGTATCGTGCGGGGGCGACCACGCGGGTGCGCTGCGTCGATGTGGCGGGGCTGATCGCTGCGGCGCTGTTGCGTACGCATCCAACGGCGCGGGTGCTGCCGTTCGAGCAGAAAGTGGTGAACGTGAGGCTCAATCCACGCGATTCGGTGCTTACCAATGCCGAAAAGCTGGCTGCGGTGGGCGGTGGTGGCACCAACTGCTCGGCGCCGCTGGCATTGCTGGCCGACGAGGCGGCGCGGGTTGATGTGGTGATCATGGTCTCGGACAACGAGTCCTGGGTGGATGGACGACGCCATGGGGCCACCGAAACGATGCGCGAATGGGCGCGAATCAAGCACCGCAATCCCGATGCACGGCTGGTGTGCATCGACCTGCAGCCCTACGGGACCACGCAGGCCGGTGAACGGTCGGACATCCTCAATGTGGGTGGCTTTGGTGACGCAGTGTTCAATGTCATCGCCCAGTTTGCGTCCGGCGGCTTCGGTGCCGGTCACTGGGTCGAGGCGATCGAGTCGATACGAATGGAAGGAGCTTGAAGACTGGTTTGTGCAGTACCCGACGAATGCCGGCGGAACTACACCCTATGACGGTCGTGGTTGCGGGTTCGAATCCCGTCGGCCCCTTGCAGGGGGGCCGTAGCTCAATGGATAGAGCACGAAAATACGTTTCGCCAACCCTTGTCGTCGGCCCCGATCAAACGGGCGAATGCAGACGGAACTCCATCGGTCGCGGGTTCGATCCCCGCAGGCACCGCAAGGTGCCTTAGCTCAGTTGGTAGAGCAATGCATGTTTCGTCTCACCCTCGTCGCCCGCCCCTTTCGCGGTAGCGAGAAGTAGAAAATGGAAGAGAAGAAGATGACGCAGTATGAAACCCTCGCGGCGCAGGGCGCCGCCCCGATCAAGATGTGGACCCGCGGTGTGCCGGTGGAGAACGAGGCCCGCGAGCAGTTGCTGAAGACCGCGCGCATGCCCTTCATCTACAAGCACCTGGCGGTGATGCCGGATGTACACCTCGGTAAGGGATCGACCATCGGCAGCGTGATTCCCACCGTGGGGGCGATCATCCCGGCGGCGGTGGGCGTGGACATCGGTTGCGGCATGATGGCCGCGCGCACGACACTGAGCGCGGCCGATCTGCCGGACAACCTGTCGGGCCTGCGTTCGGCGATCGAGGCGGCGGTGCCGCACGGGCGTACGCCGGGCCGACGCGACCGGGGATCCTGGGAAAACCCGCCGGCCGAGGTGGACGCGATGTGGGGTGAGCTGGTCGATGGCTTCAAGCGCATCACCGACAAGTATCCGAGGCTGAACAACACCAATAACTACAAGCACCTCGGAACACTCGGAACCGGTAACCACTTCATCGAGGTGTGCCTGGACGAGAGCCAGCAGGTGTGGTTCATGCTGCACTCGGGTTCGCGCGGCGTGGGTAACGCCATCGGCAACCTGTTCATCGAACTGGCGCAGGCCGATATGCGTACCCACATCGCCAACCTGCCGCACCGCGACCTGGCCTACTTCGAGGAAGGTTGCGCGCACTACGACGACTACGTCGAGGCGGTCGGCTGGGCGCAGGACTTCGCGCGACGCAACCGCGCGGTGATGATGCACAACGTCATCGCCGCGGCGCGAAAGGTGATCGCCAAGCCCTTTGCGGCCGACGTCGAGGCGGTGAACTGCCACCACAACTACGTGCAGAAGGAAACCCACTTCGGCCGCGAGGTGCTGGTGACCCGCAAGGGGGCGGTCGCGGCGCACAAGGGCCAGCTCGGCATCATCCCCGGATCGATGGGGGCGAAGAGCTACATCGTGCGCGGCCAGGGTAACGAGGAAGCCTTCTGCTCCTGCAGCCACGGTGCGGGCCGTACCATGAGCCGCACCCAGGCGAAGAAGCGTTTCACCGTGGATGACCAGGTGCGCGCGACGGCCCACGTGGAGTGCCGCAAGGACGCCGATGTGATCGATGAAATCCCGATGGCGTACAAGGATATCGACGCGGTGATGGCGGCGCAGTCGGACCTGGTGGAAGTGGTGCATACCCTGCGTCAAGTGGTGTGCGTGAAGGGATGAGACGATGGAATGGTTGGCATGAATACGATTGAAACCCGGCCCCGAGCTGTCGAAGCCGTCGAAGTCGTGGAACTCGACGGCTCGGAGGGCGAAGGCGGTGGGCAGGTACTGCGTAGCGCACTCACCCTGTCCATGATTACCGGGATACCGTTCCGCATCCAGCGCATTCGCGCGCGGCGCAGCAAGCCGGGACTGCTGCGCCAGCATCTCACTGCGGTGCTGGCGGCGCAGGCGATCAGTGGCGCGCGGGTGGAAGGCGCGACGGCCGGTTCGCAAACCCTGAGCTTCGTACCCGGGCCGATCCGCGGCGGCACCTACCGGTTTGCCATCGGTACGGCAGGCAGCTGCACGCTGGTGCTGCAAACCCTGGTGCCGGCCTTGTGGTATGCAGATGGTCCGAGTGAGGTCGAGGTCAGCGGTGGCACCCACAACCCGTTTGCGCCTCCGGCCGACTTTCTCATCGACAGCTGGGCGCCCCTGATGGCTCGGCTCGGCGCGCCGGTGGGCATCGAGTTGCTGCGCCACGGTTTTTATCCCGCCGGCGGTGGTGAAGTGCGCGCGCGGGTGGCCCCGGTCGCCGCATTGTCCGCCCGGGATCTGACCGATCGTGGCGCGGTACGCGGCCTGCGCGCCGAGGCCCGTGTCGCGGCGGTGCCAGGCGCGGTGGCCGCGCGCGAGCTTGAGCGCCTGCAATCGCGCTTCGACGGGCTCGAAGGGCAGGTACGCGAACTGCCGGCGCGCGAAGGGCCGGGCAACGTCGTGCTGTTGCGGGTCGAGCACGCGAACGTCACCGAAGTGTTCGCAGCGTTCGGCGAGCGTGGGGTGCCGGCCGAGGCCGTCGCCGATCGCGTGGCAAAGGCCGCGCGCCACTACCTGCACAGCGGCGCCGGCGTGGGGCCGCATCTCGCGGATCAGTTGCTGCTGCCGCTGGCGCTGGCGGGTGGCGGCGTGTTCAGCACGCCGCATGCGTCGTCGCATCTCAGGACCAATGCCGAGGTGATCGCGCGCTTTCTGCCGGTGAAGGTGGAGGTGGCCGAGCAGGGGGCGCTGGCTCGGGTCAGTGTCGTGCGGCGGGCCGAGGACTGTTGAGCGCCCCCCAGGAAACGGCCAGTGCCGTTTCCGCCCCCCGAGGGGGCAAGAAAACTTGAGGCGGCTCGGCGTTTTCTTGAGAGCCGTGCGTGCGCGACTGCGGCCGGGAAGGGTGGCGGTGGTCAGCTCCGAGTTCACCCGGCCGGTTCGCCAGGGGAGATCGGCGAAATCGGGCGAGCAGTGCTGATACCATTGGGGACACACCCCGGGTTGGCATCGTTGGATGCCGGGCGGGCGTTTGGAACACCGTTCCCGCCGGGAGGGCCGCAATGGAGATCCGTCACCTCAGGTATTTCGCGACACTGGCCGAGGAGCTCAATTTCAGCCGCGCCGCGGAGCGTCTGCACATCTCCCAGCCGCCCCTGACGCGGCAGATCCAGCAGCTGGAGCAGGAGCTCGGGTCGCGTTTGTTCAGGCGCAATACGCGCGGTGTCGAGCTGACACCGGCGGGTGAAGCGTTGCTCCAGGACGCGCGACGCATCCTGGACATGGTGGACTCGGCCAAGGACAGGGCCTGCAAGTTGCGGTTGGGGCAGATCGGTCGGCTGGATGTGGGGGTTTTCGGTTCGGCCATCCTCAATCACATTCCGCGTGTGCTGCTCGAGTTTCGCAACCGCTATCCGAACGTCGAGATCGTGGTGCATCAGCAAACCAAGGCCGAACAGATTCTGGCCTTGCGGGAGCGACGGCTGACCATCGGCTTCAACCGGCGGTTGCCCGCGGAACCCGACATCGTGGCGGAAACCGTGCTCGTCGAACCCTTGGTGGTCGCCATGCTCGAAACACACCCGCTGGCGAGCCGCGGTGCGCTTCGTATCGCGGACCTCGAGGGCGAGCCCATCATCCTGTACCCGAGCAACACTCGTCCGGGCTTCGGGGATGACGTCATGAGCCTGTTCCGCGACGAGGGCATCGAGCCCAACGTCGTGCAGGAGGTCACCGACGTCGTCATCGCGATCGGTCTGGTCGCCAGCGGTTTCGGAATCTGCGTCACGCCGCATGCCGCCAGCAGTCTGAACCTGCCCGGTCTCGTCTACCGGCCGATCGATGCCGATCCTTCGCCGAGCATCGACCTGACCTGTCTTTATCGCCGGGATGACGACTCGCCGATTCTTCATGCCTTTCTCTCGATCGTGCGCGAGACCCGCCTGCAACCGGCCCGGCCATCACGAAGCCGGTGACTGCGCGCGGTTGTGTTTGCAGCCACTCATGCCTGCCAGGTATCAATTGCGATCAAAAAGGTATTGGACGGTATTTTTATGGCTCCATAAGCTGCGTTCATGAATAGCGATCGGTCAGCCTGACAGAACCGACTTTCACGCGAGCGAAGGAGGAGACATGACAAGCAAGGTCAGCATCAACCGCGGACGCCGGTCCGCGATCAAGGCATTCGGCGGGTTGGCTGCCGGTGCCTTGCTGCCGGCGCCCTGGGTGCACGCTTCGAACAATACGGTCAAGATCGGTTTCGTGAGTCCGCAAACCGGTCCCCTTGCGGTGTTCGGTGAGCCGGATCCCTTCATCCTCGAAGAAATCCGCAAAACCGTCGCCGGCGGCATCCAGATCGGTGGCAAGAACTACGCCGTCGAAATCATCGTCAAGGATTCGCAGTCGAACTCCAACCGCGCGGCGGACGTGACGTCCGAGTTGATCCTGCGCGACCGGGTGCACCTCGTCGTTGCCAACTCCACGCCGGCCACGACCAATCCGGTCGCCGATCAGTGCGAACTCAACGGCGTGCCCTGCATCACCAACGACACGCCGTGGCAGCCGCACTTTTTCGGGCGAGGCGGGGACCCCGGGCACGGGTTCGAGTGGACCTATCACTACTTCTGGGGGCTTGAGGATGTGATCGGGGTGTTCACCAGCCTGTGGTCCCAGCTGGAGCACAACAAGGTGGTAGGGGCCTTGTTTCCCAATGATTCCGATGGCAACGCGTGGGGTGACCCCAAGCTCGGCTTCCCGCCCGTGCTGGCGGACAAGGGTTTCTCGCTGGTCGATCCCGGTCGCTTCCAGTCGCCGGCGGACAACTTCTCCGCCTACCTGTCCGAGTTCAGAAGGCGGGATGTGCAGATCGTGACGGGTGTGATGCCGCCCCCCGACTTCGGCAACTTCTGGTCCCAGGCGGGCCAGCAGGGCTTCAAGCCGAGAATCGTCACCGCCGCCAAGGCAACCGAGTTTCCGGCGGCCATCGCGGCCTTTGGACCACGCGCAGAAGGCTTGTCGGTGGAGGTCTGGTGGTCGCCAGCGCATCCGTTCTCGTCCAGCCTCAACGCGATGTCGTCGGCTGAACTGGCGGCCGCATACACCCGTGCCACGGGGCGCCCCTGGATCATGACGCTGGGGTTCAAGCATTCGCTGTTCGAGGTCGCACTGAACGCGCTCGGACGCAGTGCGGATCTGAAGCCCGAGTCCATTCGCGACGCCATTCGCGATACCGACATGGACACCATCGTGGGGCCGATCAATTTCAGCAAGGGGCCGGTGCCGAACGTTGCCAAGACGCCGCTGGTCGGCGGTCAGTGGAAGAAGGCTGGCGATGGCTTCGAGCTGATCGTGGTCGAGAACAGCCTGGCACCGATGGTGCCGGTCAACGACACGCTCGATCCGATCGTCTGAGCGATTTACCAGGAATCGCCGGCGCTACCCGCGGGTGTCGCCGGCCGTGACACGTCATGACTCTGCTCGAACTCAGGAGCGTATCGAAGTCGTACGGCGCGATGCGGGTGACCGATACGGTGTCCTTCTCGCTCGCCAGAGGCGAGGCGCTCGGCATCATCGGCCCCAACGGCGCTGGCAAGACGACGCTCTTCAACCTGATTACCGGCAACGTGCGACCGGACAGCGGCAGCGTGCTGCTCAACGGCCGTGACGTGACCCGGCATTCGGCCGCAGTGCGCTGCCGGATGGGCATTGGCCGGTCGTACCAGGTGCCCCATCCGTTTGGCGGCATGACGGTGTTCGAGAACGTGCTGGTTGGCGCGACCTTTGGTGCCGGGCGCTCCGAACGCGATGGCGTGCCTGCGGCGTTGGCGGCGCTGGAGCGCACCGGATTGCGGGCCAAGGCGAATCAGCTGGCCGGAACGTTGCCCCTGCTTGACAGGAAACGGCTCGAGCTCGCCCGCGCGCTGGCGACCGGCCCGGATCTGCTGCTGCTGGACGAGATTGCGGGGGGGCTGACCGAGCAGGAGGTGGTCGAGCTGATTGCCTCGATCCGGGAGATCCGGAGTGAGGGCGTCTCCATCCTCTGGGTCGAGCACATCGTGCATGCGCTGATCGCGGTGGTCGACCGCCTGCTGGTGATCAACTTTGGCAGTCTCCTGATGCAGGGCGAGCCGGCCACGGTCATGGCCAGTCGCGAGGTGCAGGAGATTTATCTCGGGATCGCGGTCGAATGAGCATCGTGCTTGAAGCCCGGGGCGTGACCGCCTTCTATGGTGACTTTCAGGCCCTGTACGGCATTGATCTGACGGTTGCGGAGGGAGAAACCGTCGCCATCATCGGCTCCAACGGGGCGGGAAAGTCCTCCTTTTTGCGTACCCTGACCGGCTTGCAGAAGACCGCGGCCGATACCGTCCGGTTCGACGGCCAGGCCATCGGCGGCCTGCCCGCGCATCGGATCGTCGGTCTCGGCCTCGCGATGGTGCCCGAGGGGCGCCGCCTGTTTCCCAGCCTCAGCGTCGAGGAGAACCTGCGGATCGGGGCCTACTCGGGGCGCCCCGGGCCGTGGACGCTGGAGCGTCTGTACGGCCTCTTTCCCATTCTCGCCGAGCGTCGCCGCAGCCCGAGCACGACCCTGTCCGGTGGCCAGCAGCAGATGGTGGCGATCGCGCGCGCGCTGATGTCGAACCCGCGCCTGTTGTTGTGCGACGAGCTCTCGCTCGGTCTCGCGCCGGTGATCATCAAGGACATCTACGCCGCGCTGCCCGGCATCAAGGCCGAAGGCACCTCGGTGCTGATCGTTGAGCAGGACGTCGGGCAGGCGATGAATGTTGCCGACCGGCTGTACTGCTTTCAGGAAGGTCGCGTGTCGCTCGAAGGGCGGCCCCGCGAACTGACGCGGGAGCAAATCTCGCAGGCCTATTTCGGTCTGGCGTCGTGAAAGGAGAGCGCGCGCATGGTTGATTGGATCAATACCTTGATTCAGGGCGTGCTGGTCGGCGGCCTCTATTCCCTGTTCGCCACCGGCCTCGCGCTTTCGTTCGGCGTGATGCGGATGATCAACATCGCGCACGGCGACTTCGCCATTCTCGCCGCCTTCGCCGCCATCGCGGTGGTCGAGCCGCTGGGGCTGAATCCGTTTCTGGTGATGCTGGTGATCGTGCCGTTGATGGGGGCGTTCGGCTATGTCCTGCAACGCCTGGTGCTCAATCGCACGCTGGGGCAGGATATTCTTCCGCCCCTGCTGGTGACCTTCGGTCTCGCGATCATCATTCAGAACGTGCTCCTGCAGGTGTTCTCGGCCGATACGCGCAGCCTGAACGTAGGCGAACTGGGCACCGCCAGCCTGAGCCTTGGCGGAAACGTGGCGGTCGGGATTCTGCCGTTGATCATTCTCGCCGTCGCCCTGGCGGTGCTCGGCGGATTGCAGTGGCTGTTCTCCTCGACCTCGCTCGGGCGTGCGTTCCGCGCGGCGTCGGACGACCGCGAGGCAGCCCAGCTGATGGGTATCAACAACCGCCATATCTATGGTCTGGCGATGGCGCTGGCGATGGCCATCGTCGCCATCGCCGGTGTCTTCCTCGCCATCCGCGCCAATATCAGCCCCACCGAGGGGCCGGCGCGGCTGATCTATGCCTTCGAGGCGGTCATCATCGGCGGTCTGGGATCCTTGTGGGGCACGCTGGCTGGCGGCATGGTCCTCGGCGTGGCGCAGGCCATCGGCCTGAAGCTGAACCCCGGCTGGGGGATTCTGGCCGGACATCTCGCGTTTCTGGCGGTGCTGGTCGTTCGCCCCAACGGGCTGTTTCCACGCACCCGGGACCGCTAGCCAAGGAGAGCAACCGTGAATTCCGCCGTCACCGTCGTCGAGCGTGCAACGCGCGCCAGTCAGGTCGCCCTGCTGCTGGCCGTAGTGCTCGTCATCGCCATCCTGACCGCCCCGTGGTGGGCCGAACGCGCCACTCAACGGTTGCTCACCGAGTTTCTCTACACCCTTGCCCTGGCGCAATTGTGGAACCTGCTCGCGGGCTATGGCGGCCTGCTTTCGGTCGGCCAGCAGGCCTACGTCGGGATCGGCGGCTATTGCCTGGTGGTGCTGGGGTTGCAGGCCGGCATCAATCCCTTTCTGGTAGTGCCGCTCGCCGGCCTGGTGACGGCCGTCATTGCCGTGCCGACGGCGGCCGTGCTGTTTCGTCTGCGAGGGGCGTATTTCGCGGTCGGCACCTGGGTCGTGGCCGAAGTGTTCCGTCTGCTGGTCGCCAATAATGCGAGCGTCGGTGGTGGCTCGGGCACGTCGATCACGCGCACGGTCAGTGGCATCCCGATGTGGTGGCGGGAGTCGATCACCTTGTGGATCGCGCTCGCCCTCGGGGTCGGCACCACGCTGGGGGTGTATCTGTTGCTGCGCTCGCGCCACGGCCTTGCGCTGACCGCGGTGCGTGACAGCGAGCCCGCGGCCGAAAGCCTGGGCATTTCGGTCTCGCGGGTGAAATGGCTCGTCTACGTCGGCGCGGCCGCCGGGTGTGGCATGGTTGGTGCGTTGATCTTCATCACCAAGCTGCGCATCTCGCCGGAGGCCGCGTTCTCGATGGACTGGACGGCGATGATGTTCTTCGTCGTCATCATCGGCGGCATCGGCACGATCGAGGGGCCGATCATCGGGGCGTTGATCTACTTTCTGCTGCGCGAGTATCTGAGCGACTATGGCAGCGGCTATCTGATCGTACTTGGCGTGGTTGCCGTCGGCGTGATGCTCTGGTTTCCGCGAGGGGTATGGGGATTGGTGGCGGGACGCTTCGACCTGCACCTGTTCCCGGTGCAACGACGCCTTCGACGGCTCCCGGACCGTGATGCCGGTCCGGTGGCAGATGGGGCCGACACGAAGGTGCCACAGCGCGCCGTCTGAGCGCCCTGTCTTACCATTCCGGCTTGTTCGTCAATGACCGGCTGGCAAACGATTGTGTCGGCTGCTCGTTGCCAACCTATGGCACCAGGGCGTCAAGTTCGGGCAGCATGACGACACTCTCCTGCGCCGTTGGCTCATTGCGGACGCCAACAAACACCGCAGGCGTATTACCGCGATTGACCGCAACATGCGGTACCTTCGCCGGGATGAAGAGGTAGTCGCCCGGATGGGCACGCTCGGTATGCTCAAGCTGCGGGCCGGTGCAGAGTTCGACTTCCTCGCCACTCATGAAGTAGAAGGCGGACTCGTGGTACTCGTGGTAGTGCGCAGTGGTCCTGCCGCCCGGGGGAAGGGTGACAATTCCGAGGAATACTGCCTTCGAACCCACCGTTTCGGCACTCACGCCTGGCGCATACACCGACCCCTGTTTGCTGACATAGCTGGCGGCGCCGCGAACGACACACCCAAACTTCAGCTCTTCACCTCTGGCCATGAGAATCTCCTTGAGGAAGAAGGAGCACGCGCTCCTGATTCACCATAGACACGCATCATCGACCTGCAAGCGAAATCTGGTGGTCACGGGGCCGTCCGGAGGGGCTTTCGTGGCGTGGATGACAACCGGGGAGACGGCTGTCCAACCATTCCACCACTGGTCTTGCCGCGCGTTCGCCGGTGCAGGTTGCGCCTGCGCCGTGGAACGACTAGCATGTCGCCCGGATGGTGCCCGGCGCAAGCCGGGAGAATAGGGAAACCGGTGTGGAGCAAGCGCTCCGATTCCGGTGCTGCCCCCGCAACTGTGAGCGGAGAGTGCCTTTCATCGCCACTGGACCGGCCCAAGGGCTGTCCGGGAAGGCGAAAGGCGCGATGACCCGCGAGCCAGGAGACCTGCCCTCCGCTGTGTCAGACCGCCAGACCGGACGGGGTGTCCGGAGGAAGGATCGCCCTGCTGCGAAGCGCCCTTCTCGAGGGCGCAAGACCCTTTCGACATTTCATGCCCTGCTGGAACCGCCGGTCGCTTTTCGTCCTGCGCGGTCCTGCTGCCGCGCATGCCAATCATCACGTCGAAAGGACCGCATCATGAACCGTTCCAAGCTCGCCGCCGCGATTCTCGCGCTCAGCGCCGCGACCGCCCACGCCGATACGCTTACGCTGTTCGCCTCGGGCCAAGATCTGGCGACCGAAGGCTTCCATGCGCCGCAACTGACCCGTGACGGCTGGTCGCTGGAGTTCGACCGCATCACCGTCACCTTTGCCGACGTGACCGCCTGGCGCACCGATCCGCCGTTTCAGGCCGATGGCCCCGAAATCAGCGGTGCCGCGCTGAGCTTTGGCGGGCCGTTCACCGTTGATCTGGTCGATGCGGATGCAAGGGATCGCGTCGAGGTCGTCGCCGCGGCGGCGGACGCGGGCCATTACAACGCCCTTTCGTTCGTGCTCGCGCCCGCGACCGAGGGCGAGTTCGCGGGCTTCTCGCTGGTCTTCGAGGGTACGGCACGGCGCGACGGGCAGGAGGTCGCCTTCACGCTCGCGACCCGCGATGCCGTGGCCCATGCCTGCGGCGAATATGTCGGCGACGAGCGCAAGGGTTTCGTGACCGCTGGCGAAGGCGGCGACCTCGAGATCACGCTGCATCTCGACCATGTCTTCGGCCGCGCCGACAAGAATGCCGACGATCCAATGAACCTCGAGGCGCTCGGCTTCGATGCCTTCGCTGCGGGCGGGCTCCAGGAGTTCTCGATGGATGGCTTGCACGTGGGTCATGTCGGCGAAGGCCATTGTCATGAAATCCCGCGCTGACGGTCTGTGGTGGCTTGTTGCCGGGCTGGTGGCCTTCGCGCCGCTGCCCGCGCTTGGCCATGCCGCGCTGGTCGAGGCGGAGCCGACCCCCGCCGTCCGCCTTCAGGCCGCCTACGATACCGGTGAGCCGATGGCCGAGGCCCAGGTCATCATCTATGCCCCCGACAACCCCGCTCGCGCCTGGTCGCGGGGGGCCACGGATGCGGAGGGGCGCTATCTGTTCGCGCCCGATTCCGCCATTCCTGGTCGCTGGACCGTTCAGGTTCGCCAGGCGGGGCATGGCGCTGTCACCTATGTCGAGATTGGCGCCTCCGCGGAAGCCGACGCGGCGGAGGTCGGCACGCCTCGCATCGCCGTCACCGCCACGGGCAGCGAGACGACACCACTGCAACGCGTTGTGATGATCGTGCTGGTGGCCTGGGGGGCGCTCGGAACGGCGCTGTTCTTCCGGCGCAGGAGGGGTGAGCATGCATCTGCCTGATGGTCTGGTACCGGTGGGGATGGCGATGGCGGGCTACGCCGGTAGTGGGGCCCTGCTGGCGCTGAGTCTCAACCGGATCGCGCGCTTACCCGATCCTGGCGCGGCGATGCCCCGCGCGGCCATGCTCACGGCGGTGTTGTTTGCCGTCGGTTCGATTGCGATTCCGGTGCCGCCGACGACGGTGCACCCGATGCTGGCCGGGCTCATGGGGGTGTTGCTGGGCTGGTTCGCGGTCCCGGCGATCCTGGTCGCGTTGTTTCTGCAGGCGGTGCTGTTCGGTCATGGCGGCCTGACCACGCTGGGTTTGAACGGCCTGATCCTCGCGCCGACGGCGCTGATCGCATGGGCGACATGGCGAGCGCTCGCGCCGCGGGCACCGGTGCTGGCCGCCGTGATCGCGGGCAGTGGCGGGGTGCTCCTGTCGCTCGCGGTGTTCGTCGGTTTGGTCCTGCTGGGGCTGCCGGCCGATGTCGATCGGGGGGCCGAGTGGGCGGCGCTGGTGGTGTTCGTGACGGCGCATCTGCCGCTGGTGGTGGCGGAGGGGATGCTGGTGGTGGTGGTTCTGCGGACGCTGACCCGGATCGAGCCGGGGCTGTTGCCGGGGCGCTGAGTCGATGGCGAGCGCGTGCGTATTGCCGGATGATCCCCGTGTGCGACTGGGTATGGCGCTGATCCTCGCCTTCGGCTTTGCCGCCATCAACCGGCTGGCGGTCTTGCCGCTGCTGTTCGCGGTGGCGTTCGTGCTGGTGCTGGCGTCCGGTCAGCCGGCGCGTGTCGCCAGAAGTCTGCGCGCGCCGCTGGTGCTGGCCTGCGCCTTCGCCCTGATCCTGCCGCTGGTGGCGGGGGAGAGCGTGCTGTGGCAGGCCGGGCCGTTGCGGATACGAGCGGAGGGACTGCAGTCCGGGTTGCTCATCGGTGGGCGCCTGCTGGCCATCGTTGCGGTTACGCTGGCGCTGCTGTCTACCCTGCCGCCACACCACCTGGCGGCGGGACTGCGCGGCCTGCGGGTGCCCGCGCTGGTGGCGGATCTGCTGCTGTTGACCCTCCGCTATCTCGACGAACTGCGGGGTGAGTTCGTGCGCGCGGGCATCGCCCGGCGCCTGCGTGGTGGTCGCTCGGGCTGGCGTGACCTGCCGGCACTGGGCGCGACGCTCGCCGCCGCGTTGATCCGCAGTCAACGCCGGGCGGAGACCGTCTGGGCCGCGATGCGCTTGAGGGGCCATGCGAGCGGGCTGACCGCGCCCTTGCCGCCGCTTGCCGGCCGCGACTGGGCGGCGATCGGGGTGGTCACGCTGCTGGCGGCGCTGGTGCTGGCCGCGGATCGGGTGGGATGATGCCGCTCCTGCGTGTTCAAGGCTTGGCTGTGGCTCGGGTGGGGCAAGAGCGGGTGCTGAGCGGTCTCGATTTCGATGTGGTGCCGGGCGAGCGGGTCGGGCTGGTCGGCCCGAACGGCACCGGCAAGTCCAGCCTGTTCCTGACGCTGGCGGGGGTGTTGCCGGCGGCGGCCGGCCGGGTCGAGCTGGCCGGCGTGCCGGTGCGGGCGGGGCGCTTCGACCCGACCGTGGGCATGGTCTTCCAGCACGCCGAGGACCAGCTTTTCTGCCCGACCCTGGCTGAAGACGTGGCTTTCGGTCCGCGCCAACAGGGTTTGACCGGCACCGATCTGGACGCCCGTGTGGCCGAGGCGTTGTCCGTCTGCGACCTCAACCATCTCGCCGGTCGTCCCATTCACCATCTCTCGGGGGGTGAAAAGCGACGTGCCTGTATCGCCGGGGTGCTGGCCATGCGGCCGCGGCTGATGCTGCTGGATGAACCTTCGGCGGCGCTCGACCTGCGCAGTCGGCGGCGCTTGATCGAGCTGCTGCGGGGAATCGAACCGACGCTGATGGTCGCCAGTCACGATCTGGATCTGGTCCTGGAGCTCTGTTCCAGAGTGATTCTGATCGACGGCGGACGGATCCGGGCCGACGGGCCGGCGCCGGCGATTCTGGGCGACGCCGCGCTGATGGCGGCGCATGGTCAGGAAGTGCCGCCCGCGTTGCGCTTTCGCAGATAGGGGCGTGATTCTGCCGTGGCGAATATCTGTTCAGCACTGTCGGGACCGCCTTCAGTGGCTGGATCGGCTGTCTGGTCGCCGACGTGCGCGGTGCCTGCGTTCTGGTCGGATGGGTGGGGGCGGTGCAGAAGTCGTTCCAGTTTGGAACGTCCGGACTTTGCCGGTTCGCGAAACCCTGTGTCACTACAGGGACATGCCGTTCGTCTCAATGTGATATGACCGGGGCGACGCCGGCGTAGGGTTCGAAGCGGCTGCAGTTCGGGTCGGCGGTCAACTGCATGGAGATCGACGGGAAGGCGCGCTGCGGGCAGGCGGGGCGGTCGCAGACCTTGCAGCCGGCGCCGATCGGGGTGCGGGCGTCGGGGTCGTCGAGCGGCAGGCCGCGCGAGTAGACCAACCGACCGGCATGGCGCAGGTCGCAGCCCAGGCCGATGGCGAAGGTCTTGGCCGGGGTGCCCCAGCCGCTGCGCCGGTGAGTGACCGTGCGGGCGATCCACAAGTAGGCGCGGCCGTCGGGCATGGCGGCGAGCTGGGTCTGAATCTGGCCCGGGTGAGCGAATGCCTCATACACGTTCCATAGCGGACAGGTGCCGCCGACGCGCGAGAAGTGAAAGTCGGTGGCCGACTGGCGTTTGGAGATGTTGCCGGCGCGGTCCACGCGCACGAAGATGAAGGGCACGCCACGTGCCTGCGGGCGTTGCAGTGTGGACAGGCGGTGACAGATGGTTTCGAAGCCGACGCCGAAGCGGCGGGCGAGGCGGTCAACGTCGTAGGCGAGCGCTTCGGCCGAGGCGAGAAAGTGCCCGTAGGGCAGGATCAGCGCGCCGGCAAAGTAGTTGGCCAGGCCGATGCGCGCAAGCACCCGGGCCTCCTCGCCGAGAAAGTCGCCTTCGACGACTTGTTGCTCGATGGCTTCGCCGGCTTCCAGCAAGGCCAGCTGGGTGGCCATCTGAAACGCGCGTTGGCCGGCATCGAGCAGCGGTGACAGGTAGAGGATGCGCCGCTGCGCGTCGAACTCGCGCAAGGGCGCGAACTCGGCCTCGACCGACCAGGCGTCGCCGCCGGCGGCGCCACTCACGGTGATACCGTGCTCGGCGGAGAGTCGCGCCGCCAGCCCCTCGTCGACCCTTCCTGCGGCCAGCGACCAGTCGGCAAAGCAGCGCTCTGCGAGGGCATCCAGGCTGGCGATGTGGTTGTGGCGGGCGTAAAAGAAGTCGCGCACCTCTTCGTAAGGCATCGGAGCGCCTGGAGTTGACTGCCCGCGCGTCTCGCCGAGGCGTTGGGCATAGGTCGCGAGTCGATCGTCCGCTTCGCGGCAACGGCGGTCCAGCGCCAGCAGTGCCCTGGCGATCGACGGCATCTGGCT